>Ga0210056_1001538_pt1 | contig 19998 bp, 20 predicted proteins | sample CryGeyCG2014_080_2_FD_183965 | JGI IMG/M metagenome (GOLD analysis project Ga0210056, IMG submission 183965) | Groundwater microbial communities from aquifer - Crystal Geyser CG07_land_8/20/14_0.80 (SPAdes) (version 2) | ecosystem: Environmental > Aquatic > Deep subsurface > Groundwater | place... | reverse complement strand
TGTTTATTGTTTATTGCTTATTTTATCCCCACCTCAAATCCTCTGACTGGCTCATCAACCTGCTCAACCGTTTGGGCATTTAATTCCTCGGATGTGGTAGTATTTTCCAAAGTCTCTAATTTAATAAGTATCGGCAAAGTGGTAGTTGTCGCACCTTGGACTTCACCGTCACTTTTATTCTCTTCTGTTATTGGCTGATCAACTTTAACTTCAACTACCTTGTCAATTTCGCCATAAAGCATCTTCAAGATGTCATTGGAATCTTTAGACAAAGTTAAAACCAGGCTAAACTCATTGTCTGCAATCGCCTTTTTGGCAAGGACAATCTTCTCCTTGGCTGCATCTGCCTTAGCCTTTAATTCCTGGTCGTTATCACTGTGGTTGGCCGCCATGGTTTCTTCCGCTTGAGCCATTTTTTCTTCAATTGCTGCCAGATGCTCTTCTAATTTACCTGATAATTCGCCTTGAGCCAGCTCAATTTCTCCCTGCTGATGTTTTTCAACAATAACTGTGAGTACATCCGTATTGATTTCTTCCGCAGCTGCCAATGCTTCGTCTAATTTATTATTGACTTCCACGTCAGCCACTTTTGCCTTGGCTTGTTTTAATTCCTGCTTATAGGTGTTAATGTTTTCATTTAACACCAGGGCCGTCACTGCCGTCTTTTTACCATATTTAGCATCAGCCGATTTTAACTCTGCCAATTTTTCATTTACTTCCTCAAGCTGTTTTTTAACTTCATCAACTGCCATGGTCACTTTTTTAGAATCTTTTTGTTCACCGGCTGCCACCAGCTGCGTCTCTTCCACTAAAACTTTCTGGAACTCACTGACTCTGTTGTCTAAAAATGCGCTGGCCAGCTCAACCTTGTAAGCGCTGTCAGCCGTTACTATACTTCTACTTCTCTCTATGGCGCGCTTGACAACAAATAATTTATCGCCAGCCGCGGAATTCTGCGCCGCCATAACCAACATGCCAGAGCCTCCTAAAAACAAGACGACTGCCAGCGCAAAAATCCCCACTGGCTGCCAAGCTAATTTAACTGCCCTGAAGGACAATCTAAAACCAGACCTGTTGGCAACAACCAGTTTTGATTTTTCGTAATTGCTAATCTGATACTTTAAATTTTCCCAGATTTTTTCTTGAACCTGGCCATTAAATGTCCCGCCGAGATTCTTCAGTTGTTCTTGCAAATTACTCATTTTTTTCGTTTAATAATTTTTTTAATAATTTCAAAGCCCGGTAAATCATCACTCTGACCGCTCCCTCGCTCTTGTTAATGACTGCGGCAATTTCTGCCATCTTCATCTCCCTGACAAAATGCATCATCATTACATCCTGATAATCATCGGGCAGTTCAGTCATTACCTGTTCAATGGATTTAATCTCAAAACTAACGTCAAGTTCATTTTCAATGTCTTGATCATTTATTTTATTGCTGGCCAGTTGATAGCCTTCCCCGTCGTCCAGTGATAATATTTTAGGCCTAATGCCGTTTTTTCTATAATAATCTATAATTTTATTCCTGGCTATTTTATAAAGCAATCCCAGCGCATCGTTAACTTCTTTGCCCTCCCTGACATAATCCCAAAAATTAAAAAAAATATCCTGTACAATCTCCTCTGCTTCAAAACTGTCATTAATTTTGAAATTAACAAATTTATAAATCTTTTCAGATTCCATTTTATAAAATAACTCAAAACTCTCTTTATCACCCTGCCTAATTTTTTTTAACAAATCTTTGTCATTTTTAAATCTTAGCGCCATTTTTGTCTATCTTAACTATTAAGACGAAAAACTTCAATTATATATACACTACCTTTTTTTTAGCCAAAAGTCAATAAATTACTCAATATTACTAAATAATAAAAAATGTCAAGGATATCCTTGACAAAATCATATATTATCAAAATATGTCTAGGATATCCTAGACATATTAACTAAAATATATTACGATTAAAATACAAATATAGGATAGAGTATGAAGAGAGTATTAGCAACAATCAAACATACTAAACTAATTTTAGCCAAATATGTCAAACCCCATTTATCTCTCACCATCTTTAGCGTCTAAACTAACTGGCATATCTGAACGTTCTATTAGGCGAGCCATCAAAAAAAAAGAACTGCCAGTGACCATAAAAAAATCTCGTTATCAAATCAACTTTTACGACCTGCTTTTATGGTCTGATAAACTCCCTAACCGCGTTCGCAAACGGGATGAACTTGGCCTTGGCCAGTTTGTGGAAAAATGGAAGATATAAAAAATGCGAACATTGATAAATTTGTACCACTTATCTTCTCCTCCCCTAAATTAGGGGAGGTGTCCCGTCCCGCGACCGCGGGACGGGACAGAGGGGTATGAACATTGATAAATTTTACCACCCTGCCCCGATTTACATCGGGGCACCCCTCCTTTAATAAGGAGGGGAGATTAAACTAGTCGGCCTATGGCGTATATTCCGGTGGCAGCTGATAATACTGCAGTAAAAAACTGGCCATCTTGGTAAAAGTCGGCACAGCGGTGGATTCAGCAAATTTGCCTGACTTGGGCTTGATTAATTTGACGACAATCACAAATTTAGTATTCTCCAGCGGCCCAAAACCGGCAAAGGTATGATTGTTCTCACTGGTATAACCGCCCTGACCGGCAATTTCCGCCGTCCCTGTCTTACCGCCAATGTGATAACCGGCTATTTGCGCTCCTTTACTATGCCCATTTTCAACTACTGACACCATCATTGCTTTTAAAACCTGCGCCGTCTTTTCGGAGATCACTTGTTGGCTGTCATTTATTTTTTCTTCTATTTCTGACTTAGCATAATCAATAATATGTGGTTTCACTGTCTTGCCATTGTTCACAATTGTGCTAAAAGCCTGCGCCAGTTGCAGCGGTGTGACAGTAATTCCCTGCCCAAAAGCAGCCGTGGCCGCGTAGATATCGCCTTTTTTCTTTAACGAACTAATATCACCCACTGATTCCCCAGTAAGCTCAATATCCGTAACCTGCCCAAAACCAAATTTTTTCACATAATCTCCAAATTTTTCATGACCAGTTTTTAGCGCCACATAAACTGCTCCGCAATTAATAGAATTTTCCAGCACTCCTGTCATATTTACCATGCCATACACTTTATTAGCGGCATTGCGAATCACCTCCTCGCCAATCATTACCGAGCCTGTATCTTCATAAGTTGTATCTGGCTCAACCGCCATGGTATCAAGCCCGGCGGCCATAGTAATAATTTTAAAAACCGACCCTGGCTCATATGCCTCGCTCGTATTTAAATTCCGGTAAACTTTGATATTGTCCACTTCATTATATCTATTGGGGTCAAAGCTCGGGTAGCCAGCCATTGCCCTTATCTCACCGCTCTGGGGATCCATCACCAATATACTGCCGCTTTCAGCCCCATAAGCCGCAACCGCCTCTTTAATAATCTCATAGGCCTTATTTTGAATCGCCTTGTCAATGGTCAAAACTATATTCGCCCCATCGCGCGCCTGCACCAGCTCGGAGCTGGCCACTGGTATTAGCCGGCCGAATAAATCCTTGTCTCCCAAAAGCTTGCCTGCTTCACCGGCTAAATCATCTTCAAAATAACCTTCAATGCCATATTGCCCGACCCGCCGATCGCCAGCATAACCTAAAAATCCAGTAACCTGCGCCAGCGACTCACTTTCCGGATAAAATCTGACCCATTCATCCTCAAAATATATTCCCTCTAAATTGCTGTCTTTAATTTTGCTGACTAGCTCCTCGCTGACATTATGCATCAGCGGCTCATACGGGTCATTTTTTTTCTTTGTTTTTTCATAAACTTCTTCGGCAAACTTTTTTTTCTCTTCGCATTTGGCAATTAGTTCTTCGGCACTGCCCTGGAGTAACATTACTGCGCATTCCCCCTGGCTATCTTTTAAAATATCAGCTAAAATTTCAGCGGTCATTTTAGGATTGCTAATTTCGTTTGGCACGGCGTAAACCAAACTTAACCTCCTGTTGATGACTGCCGGCAACAAGCTGTCGTCTCGGTAATTCGTCATAAATATTTCGCCCCTCCTTTGTAAAAGAACCTGTTCAATTTTGTGCTGCTCCTCTGCCGCCACTTGCCATAACTTGCCCTTGATAATCTGCAGATAAAAAAGTCTGGCGACGATGGCTGCGCCTATAACAAAAAAAACTACCATCAGTAGTCCCACCCGATCAAAATGAATTTGCTTTCTAACTCTAATCATATTTTAATTTAATATTGATATTAGGTAGTCTCCCCTTGTCTGCCAGAATTATTTTAAAAAAGCATAGGTGAGCAAAATTGCTTGGTTTGTCTCGACGAAGTCGGACAAAATTTTGCGAACCTTTGAGTAAATTTTTTCGCTGGAAAAAAATTTACGTCTTTTTGAAAATAATTCTGACAGACAAAGCTAATTTTCATAAATTGTAGGTTACTTCGGAGTTAACTACCTCACTGCCACTTTTTCCTGCTGCACTGCTAAATACTCAACATTATCTGCTTGAACCATGGCCATGCCCTTTGCTCTCTCCTCAATTCTTGCTGTCTGCTGTAACTCAATTACTTGCAATTCCAGATTCCTGTTAGTTTCAGCCAAATCACTTGCTTTTATTTCCAATTTTGATATTTTATATCCTACTGTTGTTTTATCATTAATTAGGCCCAGATAATAGACGCCCATAAATGCAACCAAAAGCATCAGCGCGATTATGCCAGTGCGCATACTCCAAAAACCGCTCGGATTTTTTCTTTCTGCTTGGTAATTGACTTTTTTTCTATTTTTTAAAAATTTTTTACACATTCTTTAGAATCTATTTTTTTAATTGCCCGAAGTTTTGCGCTCCTTGCCCTGGGATTACTTTTTAATTCTTCTTCTCCAGTGGTCAACGGCTTTTTTGTTAGTAACTCCACTCTCCCCTCCCTTGCCCAACCGCGAAAATAATTTTTCACAATCCTGTCTTCCAACGAATGAAACGAGATGACTGCCAATCTGCCGCCTGGTTTTAAAATTTCAAGCGCCTGGGGCAAAGTCTGCCTTAAGTTATCTAACTCTTTATTCACCTCAATCCTCAAAGCTTGGAAAAATTGCGTTGCCGGATGTATCCTTTTCTTATGCCTCACCGCCTTGGCGCCTATCACTTCCAGCAAATCACTGGTCATTTCAAATAATCTTCTGCCTCGCCGCACTACAGTCGCTCGCGCCATTTTTCTGGCCAATTTTTCTCCAATCTCCCCAAATTCCCTAAAAATCCTGACTAAACTCTTTTCGCCATATTTATTTAAAATTTCTTTAGCAGTTAAGCGCTGACCTTCAGGATTATATCTCATGTCAAGCGGCTCATCGGTCAAAAAACTAAAACCGCGGCCGGAATTTTCTAGCTGATCTGACGAAAAACCAAGGTCAAATAAAATGCCGCTAATTGGATAAGGAAAATTGTGTTCATAAATCGCCTTAAGATTTACAAAATTATCTTTAATTAAAATAATATCCTTAATATCTTTAATATTTTTAATATCCAAATCCGCATCTATTCCTAATAATTCGCCGCCGGGTTTTATCTTCTCTAATATCGCTTTAGAATGGCCTCCCTGTCCATAATTACAATCAATAAAATTCTCGCCGCTTTTGGGCTCTAATAACTCTATGACCTCTTTTAATAGTACTGGTTTATGAATAGCCATTTCATTAAATAATTATATCCCTAATTCCATCATCCCTTCAGCAGTCCGTGCCACATTCTTTTCCGACTCTTTTTTATATTGCTCCCACTTGCCTTCATCCCAAATCTCTAATCTGTTTAGGACTCCTCCGATCACCACCTTTTTTGAAATGCCGGCATAATTCTTTAAATAATCAGGCAAAAGCACCCGGCCCAGTTTATCAAGCTTGACTTCCATCGCACCCATCAGCATCATTCTGGAAAAACTTCTAGCCCGCGCCTGGCTTAATGGCAATTGTTTAATCTTATCCACCAAAGTGCCCCAATCGCTTTTAGTGAATAAAAACAAACAACTATCAAGCCCGCGGGTCAAAACCATGCCATTTTTAAATTCATGCCTAAACTTAACTGGAATCGCCAGCCTATTTTTATCATCCACATTGTGTAAATATTCGCCTAAAAACATAATCGTACTTATCCACCTTAGATGGAAAATTAATGTGGCAATGTTAGCGGAAAAAAATATTAGATTATGAAGATTAGATACAAAAAAACTAGGATTTTTAAATATCCATAGCCTTATTTATTAATCTGCGCTTAACAAAGTTATACACAACCAGTGGAAATATCCACTTTTTTCCACTTTTCCCCACTATGCTTTTATTATATACCACTCTTGGCCAACCTTCAACACAACACCTGTGGATAAAAAAACAACCCCATCAGGTTGGCCATAAACTTAATTTATTCAACTTAATTAACTTACTTGAGTAATATTCGGCTCCATGCCATATTCCGGCATGACTTGTTTAAATCTTTTTATTTTTTTAAAACTTTCAACTCCTGTTTTTATTAATTCCTCATTTTGTTTGTTAGTTAACTTTACGCCGATAATCGGAATATGTAAAGCCCAAGCCAGAGTATTGGCGGTGGCTAGACCAATCCTCAAGGCTGTAAAACTTCCCGGCCCTTTAACCACCATAATTCCTTTAATATCTTTAATATCTTTAATATCTTTAATATCTTTAATATCTTTAATATCTTTAATATCTTTAATATCTTTAATATCTTTAATATCTTTTAATATCTTTAATATCTTTAATATCTTTAATATCTTTAATATCTTTAATATCTTATCAATATTTAATAATAATTTTTCCGACTGCTTATATTTCGCCTTAATATTTTTCTTAACTAAAATTTGGCCCTTGCCATCCGCAAGCGCCAAAATTATCTCATCCACACCAGCTGTGTTTATAAATAAATACATATCTATATTCTAGCTAATACCTCCTCAACCTGCTCTTTAAGCTCTTCTAATGTGCCTGAATTATCAATTTTAAAATCAGCCATGGCAATTACCCTGTCCAACTGCTGCTGATTCACTGAACCGCTTCTTTCTCTTGTTTCCTGCTCCTTAAATTTTTCCAAAGTGACAAAATCTTCCGCCCGACCACGGCTGGCATTCCTTTGATAACGGACATCTATTGGCGCCTCAACCGCAATCAATTTCATCCCAGCCTGCTTTTTTAAAAAATTAACTTCATCAGGATGGCGCAAACTAACAATGACGAATTTATTGCCTGCGCTGTTTTTTATTTTCTCCCAGCTCCTCTTGGCCAACTCGTCGCGCCCAAACTTCTCTCTGATTTCGTTGCCCACTTTAATTAAATTGTCTCTGTGGGTTGCTAATTTTCTCAAAGCACATTCTTCCCTTATCCTGTCCGAAAGCGAGGTATATTCAAAGCCTTTCTCCTTTAAATAATCAGCCACCGCATCCTTGCCAGATCCGCTTAAGCCACAAATTGCCACGATTTTTTGATTTGACATAAAATATATTAATCTAAAATATTGATCTTAGTTTCTGGTTTTTTCATTTTAACAATTTCTATCTCTGCCTCATCAAGTAATTCCGTTACGCCCCCAGTAGTAGGATAGTCCGTATAAGTAAAAAATTTTTTAATGCCGGCGTTAACAATCATTTTGGCGCAAATGATGCATGGCGTATGCGTACAATACATAGCTCCATCGCTGATGTCAACGCCAAAACGCCCGGCTTGTATAATAGCATTCTGTTCCGCATGAATCGCTCGACAAATCTCATGCCTTTCGCCGGAAGCAATCCCCTGCTCGTCTCTTAGACACCCTCGCTCCAAACAATCTTTAACCCCGCGGGCCGCACCATTATATCCAGTGGTTAATATTTGCTTATTCTTAACAATGATTGCTCCCACATGGTGTCTTAAGCAGGTGGATCTTTCGGAAACTAGCATCGCTATTTTAATAAAATATTCATCCCAGCTTGGACGAACGTATTTTTTTTCTTGCGGCATTGATTTAAAATTAATTAATGTGAATTAATTATATTATATTCTTAAAAATTCTGCAATCAAAAAATCCGCTTAAAGCGGATTTTGCTTTGACTACTTTACTTCCACTCTGACCGCTGGGCCCATGGTACTGGTTAAAAATACTCCCTTGATGAAAATCCCCTTAGCCGCCGCTGGCTTGGCTTTCTTAACAGCTTCAACAAATGCTCCGCAGTTTTCGCTTAACTTTTTATCATCCCATGAAATCTTGCCGATCATTTGATGGATGTTGCCCGTATCATCATTTTTAAAATTCACCTTGCCCTTTTTAATCTCCTCAATTGCTTTGGGTATCGCCTGATCATCTACGATAGTACCCGCCTTGGGCGAGGGCATTAATCCCTTCGGTCCCAAAATCTTGGCCACGCCAACCAGATTCTTCATCATTTTTGGGGTGGCTAATGCCACATCAAAATCAACTTTGCCGCTTGCTTTTATTTCCTTAATCAAATTTTCACTGCCGACAATATCCGCCCCGGCCTCTTTAGCCGCCTGACCATCATCACTAAAAACTGCGATCCTTTTGCTTTTACCGGTACCATGCGGCAAGGCCACACTGCCCCTGACCGCCTGCTCGCCTTTTTTAGTATCAATTCCCAATCGCAAATGCACCTCCAACGAAGCATCAAATTTTGTCTGACTGGTTTCCTTAACTAATTTTATTGCTTCATCAATTGAATAACTTTTAGTTTTATCAATCTTAGCAGCTAATTCTTTATATTTTTTTGAATGCATAAATTTCTATTAATTACTCAACTACTAAACCCATTTGACGCGCCGTGCCCTCAATTATCTTCATGGCCGCTTCAATGTCATAGGCGTTTAAATCTACCATTTTAATCCGGGCGATTTCGCGGATTTGTGCCTTGGAAATTTTACCCACCTTTTCTAAATTCGGCTTGCCAGAACCCTTACTGATGCCGGCTGCCTTTTTCAATAATTCCGCGGCTGGCGGTGTTTTTAATTTAAAACTAAAACTCCTGTCCGCATAAACAGTAATTTCAACCGGCACCACATCCCCACCCTTGTCTTTGGTCGCCTCATTAAATTTAGCGCAAAAATCCTGGATGTTCACGCCGTGCTGGCCCAGGGCAGGGCCAACTGGCGGCGCGGGATTGGCCGCTCCACCTTTAATTTGCAATTTAATAATTGTCTTTATTCCTTTAGGCATAATATTTGTTCTAAATTTAAAATTATAATTTATACATTGGTTTTCTATCTGTTTTCTCAATATGAGGTATACCAGTGTATTGCTCGCCTAATAACAGTAGCTGAAGTAATAGATATGTATCTTTTCCACTAGGATTAGCCCTTATTTTTTGTCTTTCTTCATAAGGCAAAAAATAAACTAGCGCAACCAGAGCTTGCTCATGCGAAGATGAATGAGAAAATACTTCCGCATTTTGTTCATCTTGAATTGAGTTTTTAAATTGTTCAATAGCTTCTTGCTCTGTTTTAAATTCTGCCAATTTTAACAATTCGCTGATATCTATGCTATCAGGCCCATTCTCATTAACCGTATACGCGCTTAGATCTGTAAATGTTGTTTCAGCTATTTTTATTAAAAATTAATTAATTAAAATTTTATTCCTATATTTTCTTAACCTGCAAGAAATCCAATTCCACCGGCGTTTCGCGGCCAAACATCTGCACCATCACTTTGATTTTCCCTCTTGCCTCATCAACATCAGACACCCGGCCTTCTATCTCCTTAAACGGTCCGTCGGTAATTTTTACCGGCGTGCCCACGCTGACATTTATTTTATACTTCGGTTCCTTAACGCCCATGCGGCGCTGTAGCTCCTTAATCTCATTTTCTGAAAGTGGAATCGGCAAAGTCCCAGAACCAATAAATCCCGTGACATTGGGCGTATTGCGCACCACATACCAACTGGCATCATCCACAATCATCTGAACTAAAACATAACCTGGAAAAATTTTTTCCCGCACAATTTGACGTTTGCCGCCCTTAATCTTTATTTTATTTTCAGTTGGCACCAGCACTTGAAAAATTTTATCAATCATATCCATTGATTCAATCCTCTGCTCCAAATTCCTTTTGACATTCTCTTCATAGCCGGAATAGGTATGTAAGACATACCAATTTTTTTCACCCTGGTGCAATATTTGTCTGGGCATCTTAAAAAATTTTTAATTTCCAATTTTTAATTTTGTAAATAATTTTTAATGTCTAATTAATTTTTTCCGCCAAGTACCTGCGTGAATAATTCACATTCGTGAAAGGCGGATCAGCCTAGGGCTGAAAAAATTAAAAATTTAGATTTATTTATAAAATTAAAAATTTAAAATTTAAAAATTCTCTCTATATTACCAATTCCAACAGCTTGGTTAATACAAAATCAACCAATCCCAAAAAAGCTGCGACTCCCAAGGAAAAACCAATTACCAGCAAAGTATCATTGGTCGCCTGTTTTCTAGTCGGCCAAATAACCTTTTTGAGTTCGGTCCTTGAATCTTTAACGTATTGTACTAATTTATTTGGCATTTTTTTGCTAATTTTAGCTAAATTTTAAATCAATTGGTTTTAAAAACAGACCTCGCGGTCTCTATATAACCACTCTAGCACAGTAATTATTTTTTGACAAATTTTTTTACACGTCAAGATTCTTTACATCTTTGGCGTGAGTTTGAATAAACCTTTTGCGTGGCAAAACATCCGCCCCCATGAGCATTTCAAAAACCTCGTCGGTTTTTTCAACTTGCTCAATGATTACCTGGCTCATCAATCGTCTCACGGGATCCATGGTAGTTTCCCAAAGCTCATTAGGATTCATCTCTCCCAAACCCTTATATCTTTGTATATTAACCCCAGCGACTTGCTCACCCACCCCAGTTGTATCCGCCTCGCCTGCTCTCGCTTTCTCGTTAAAACTTTCATTAGTTTGTTTTAATGCTTTCCTCATCATCTCGGCCAATGCCTTTTCCTTTTCCTCGTCAGTATAAACATATTTAAAATCTTTCCCTTTTTGCAATTTATATAACGGCGGATGGGCAATATATATATGCCCTGCCCTGATTAACTCCGGAAAATATCTATAAAAGAAGGTCAATAAAAGCGTCCTGATATGCGAGCCGTCAACATCAGCGTCAGTCATAATGATAATCTTATTATAACGGAGCTTATCAAGCTCAAATTGTTCGCCGATATTCGTGCCCAGGGCAATGACTAACGATTTAATTTCATTATTAGCCAGCATTTTATCCAAACGCGCTCTTTCCACATTTAAAATCTTGCCGCGCAAAGGCAAGATCGCTTGCGTCTCTCTGTCACGGCCTTGTTTTGAACTGCCGCCCGCGCTGTCTCCCTCGCAAATAAACAATTCCGATTTCTCCGCATCTCTTGAAGAACAATCAGCCAGCTTGCCAGGCAAAGTCATGCCCTCAAGCGCCCCTTTTCTGATAATCGCTTCGCGCGCCGTCTTGGCCGCCCGGCGCGCTTGCGCAGTCAATAAGCATTTGCCGATAATCGCTTCGGCATCTCTGGGATGCTCTTCCAAATAAATTAACAAGGCCGTGCTGAAAACACTGTCCACTGCCGCCCTGACTTCCGGATTACCCAGCTTGGCTTTGGTTTGCCCCTCAAATTGCGGTTCAGACACTTTAACTGACACCACTGCGGTTAAACCCTCGCGCACATCTTCACCGCTCAAATTCTCATCTTTTTTTTTCAAAATCGCCTGAGTACGCGCATAATTATTCAGCACCCTAGTCAAAGCCGTTCTAAAACCAACTAGATGCATGCCGCCCTCGGGATTAAAAATATTATTGGCAAAAGCATAAACCGTTTCTTTGTATTCATCCACATATTGAAAAGCGATTTCAACTTGTACTGGATTTTTGTCTAATGGCCGACCCTCGTCTTGCTCACCGTTGTCATGATTATTATTTTTTTCGGGCACAGTGCTTTTTTCAACATAAAATACATTGCCATGCTTAGCTATGTTATTGTGATTCAAATGAACCACATAAGATTTAATGCCGCCCTCAAAATAAAATTCATAGGACTTTCTGTCATCTTTTTTTCTTTCGTCGTAAACCTTGATCTTGACTCCCTTGGTCAAATAAGCTTGCTGGCGCAAATGGTCAATTATTGTCTGCCAGTCGTATCCCATTGTGCCAAAGACTTTCTCATCTGGCTGAAAAATTATTTTTGTGCCATTCAGTTTTGTTTTGCCCACTGATCTCACCTTTTTTTTTGGTTTGCCCAAACTATATTCCTGCACCCAAATTTTTCCGTCGCGATATATTTCAGCTTTCAGATAGATGGACAAAGCATTAACCACTGACACGCCCACGCCATGCAAACCGCCTGATACTTTGTAACCGCCTTGCCCAAATTTTCCTCCGGCATGAAGCTTGGTCATCACCACTTCCAAAGCTGATACCTTCATCTGCTTATGAATGTCCACCGGAATTCCCCGGCCGTTATCAAAAACCTCAACTAGCCTATCGGGCAGAAGCGTTATTACAATTAAATTGGCAAAGCCGGCCATCGCCTCATCAATCCCGTTATCCACCACCTCCCAGAGCATGTGGTGCAGACCGGATGACCCGGTTGAGCCGATATACATTCCCGGCCTTCTTTTGACCGGCTCTAAACCTTCTAAAACAGTAATCTGCGCCGCCTTATATTCACCGCTCTTGGGTTTAACGGTCTTCTTAACAACCGCTTTTTTTACAATCTTTTTAGCCATAGTTATTGTCGTAATTTAGCTTTAAATTTTGTTTCTAATAATTTAATAATTTTTGCCTCTACTGGCTCTACTTCCCCATTGGTCAAAGTTCTATCAGCCTGATAGACTATCCTGAATGCCAAAGATTTTTTATTCTCCAATGGATATTCGGATAAAAACGATACATCTTGAATCATGAGATCCTTCCCCCGCGTCCGCGGGGTCAGGATAAACTGCTCTATATCTGCCCATTTCACCGGCCAATCAACCTCAATGGCAATGTCCCGCTCAATAGACGGATGTTGCGGCAAAGATTGGTATTTCGTTTCTGCCGGCTTTAACCCTATAATTTTCTCCCAGTTAATTTCAAACAAAGCAACCTTTTTATTCTTAAAATTTAATTGATTATAATCAACTTCTCCCAACCAGCCAACCACATCACCGCCAATTACAAGTTCAAAGCGCCTAACACTATTAATAAAATTTGGGATTTGTGATTTGGGATTTATTTGTAATTTGTAATTTGTAATTTGTAATTTATTAAACATTTCCTCCAAGATTCCCTTCACCTGCCTAAATGGCTCCTCATTTTTGCCTGTCACCACCGCTCCGGCCAAATGCTTCGGCTGATACGGCAGACTGTCTGCCATCTTTTTATCCCATTTTGCCATCTTGGCAGTATAAACTCTTGCCAGTTCAAATATTTTAAAGTTATCTAAAAATCTCAAATTATCTTGAATGTTCTTAATTAAATTCGGCACTAGAGAAGTCTGTAAAAACCCCAGCTCTCCTGCCGGCGGATTGGCAATTCCGACTTCACCCTTTAATCCCAGCCGCTCCATTAATTTCTCATCTGCCCAGGGATAATTAAAAACTTCGTTCATGCCGCAACCAACACTTAAGTAATTTTTAACCTTATTTTCCAAATCATATTCCGGCTGGTATTTCGCCGCTGTCAGCGCCACCAGCTCTTCTTTTTCATTCAAATTATCATAGCCGTCAATTCTAGCCACTTCCTCCACAATATCTTCAGCAATTGAAACATCACCAGTGGCCCGCCAGCCGGGGACTATAATAGAATAAACTCCCCCCTGCTCATCAATCTCAAATCCCAGCCTGTTTAATATCCCCAGCACCTTGTTTTTCTCCAACTGCCGGCCAATCCTTCTTTCTAAAAAATCATGGCTCACTTTTATCACATTTTTTTCTTCCTGCCAATTCCCGGCTTCAACTATTGGACTGACTTTTGCCGCCGGCATTAATTCTTTAATTAATTTTATCGCCCTTCTCATGCCTACCGCGGCTAAATGAGCGTCCAATGATTTTTCAAACCTCTGCGACGAATCAGTCCGTATATTTAATTTCTGCGCTGTGCGCCTGTTATTCGCCGCCTCAAAATTAGCCGCCTCTAAAACTATGGCCGTCGTCCTTTCATTAATGCCGCTGTCCCTGCCACCCATAATTCCAGCCAAGGCAACAGGCTTTTTAGAATCAGCAATAACCAACATCTCATCATCTAATGCCAGCTCGCTCTCGTCAAGCAGCGCTAGCTTCTCGCCCTTCTTCGCCCGTCTAATTATAAGCCTTGTTCCTTGTTTATTGTTTCTTGCATCTTGAAGCTTTTGACCGAGTAAGGCGAGGTCAAAAGCGTGAAGTGGTTGTCCCACTTCTTCCATGACATAATTCGTCACATCCACAATATTATTTATCACGCTGTGCCCCATGGCTAATAACTCTTTTTTCAGCCAGTCCGGTGATTCGCCTATTTTTACATTTTCAATCACGCAACCCAAATATCTGGGGCATAATTTCCTCTCCTTAATTTCCACCCTTAAATCTTTTGATTGATTGGCTACGATATCCGGTTCCAGCTCAAAATCATAACCTTTTAAAGGTACCTGATATATGGCAGATAACTCCCGCGCAATCCCGAAATGACTCCACAAATCCGGCCGGTTAGTCAAGGATTTATTATCAATATCAAAAACAATGCCGGCTAGCCCCAATGCTTGGGCTAAGGGCTGACCAACTTTTAATTTTAAACCGCTCAAATCCATTATCTCAAATTCTTGATGGGGAAACATCTCATAAAGCCCGATCTCATTTGCCGAGCAAATCATACCGAAAGATTCCTCGCCTCTGATTTTGGCCTTTTCAAGCACCAGCGGCTCTCCCTGCCCGTGCCATCTGATCTTTGCTCCAGGTAAAGCCAGTGCTACAAGCATTCCTTCCTTTAAATTAGTACCCCCGCAAACGACTTTGACAACTTCTTTTGCGCCAATATCTACCCACGCTAAAGATAATTTATCCGCCTGCGAATGCTTGGCCAGATTTTTTACTTTGCCAACCACTACTTTATCTAATTCTGTGCCCAGCTCAATCACCTGCTCCACCTCAACCGTAGCCATAGTCAACTTTTCCGCCACTGCCTGCGGACTCACCTCTGGCGGCAAATCAACATATTTTTTTAACAGATTATATGAAACTAACATATTAAAATTGTCTTAAAAATCTCAAATCACCGCTGTGCATCAATCGTATATCATCAATGCCGTATTTCATCATTACCAGCCGATCTAGGCCGATATTAATATAAAATCCCTGCCATTTTTTGGGATCAATTCCGCCAGCTTTCAAAACATTGGGATGCGGCGGACCGCCGGGCATCATTTCCACCCAGCCCTTATGTTTGCAAACACTGCAACCCTTGCCCCGGCAATTTAAACACTCCATATCAATTTCAAAACCAGGCTCCACAAAAGGAAAAAATCCAGTGCGCATTCTAATCCTGACTTCCCGGCCGAACACCCGTTCTAAAATTGTCTTGACCAAAATTTTCCCGCCGGCGATACTAACCCGCTCATTGACAATCAATGCCTCGTATTGATAAAAACACCTTTCATGGCCGGCATCGGTCGCTTCGCTCCTAAATGCCCTGCCCGGATAAACAAATCTGAATGGCGGCTGGTGCGTTTGCATATATCTGACGCTCGCCCCGGTCAAGTGCGGCCGTAAACATAGCTTTTCAAAAAATTTTGAATTTTGAATTTTGAATTTTGAATTTTTCACCCAGTACGTATCCATTGATTCCCTGGCCGGATGATCCGGCGGAAAGTTTAAATTATCAAACTCATAACCCTCGCTTGTTATTTCAGGCCCTTCATAAATTTCAAAGCCTAAAAACTTAAAAGCGTCATTCAAATCATTTTTAACCTGTGTAATCGGATGTAAAGTCCCAATATTTTGATCAACTCCGGGCAAAGTTGGGTCAAAAAATTTTGACTCGCCATGATCAACCGTTCTGTCGCTAAGCGATTTTTTTATATCATTAAATGAAGCTTCAACTTCTTTCTTCGCTTCATTAATTAACTTGCCCACTACTGGCTTCGTTTCCTGACTGACATTTTTTACATCCCGAATCAACCTGGAAAAGTCACCTGACTTTCTGGAAAAATATTTTTTACGCAAATCCTCAAGTTGCTGCAGAGTCTCTGTTCTCTCCAGTTCAGCTAAAATATTATTTTTTAATTTATTTAGTTGTTCCTTCATAAACCTCATCACTAATTTACTAATCACTTTTTTTTATTTCCTGATCACGGATAATAAATACATATTCAATTCCGGCGAGTAAGATTATAAACAAAATTATATTCCACCAGACCAAAAGCCTTGCTCCTTGCAGGATAAACATCACCGTCAGCAAGAGCGCGAACATCATCCCTTGCCTAAAAGCAGTTTTAACCTGATTGTATGCAAATTCATTTCGCTTGAAAAGAAATCTGAATACAAATCCTATAATGCTGAATATTCCCAGCAACCCCAAAAATAATGCTAGATAAAAAAATACCAGGCCAACTATGCCAGCCGTATACGGGTTAACAAATACGAGGACCAGTACCAGTGCTCCCCAACACATCAAAGTCGCCATTGCCATTAAAAATAGATATTTTTTCAGTGTCATCCTTTACTTTAATTTTAGCAATTTTTTAGAGTTTATACAAATAAAGTTATCCCCTAATTTATGGATTATATTGGCGCCATGGATTTCAAAATGCTGATGTCTTAAATGTGATTTTAAGATAAAAACACAAACCCCGTCCTGATTTATTGGACTGGGTTTTGGATCGTTATAAAATTTGTTTTCTAAAACCCTTCTAAACTCTCGGCTGGGATTTTAGACAGGTCAGCGTCGGTAATACCAAGTGCCAAACTTTGAAAAAGTGTCATTAAATTAGCCCATGTAACTTCCCATTTCTTTCCATTAAAATCTACATACCAAATCCGTCCCTTGTCTTCCACTTGTAATAATAATTTGCCTTTTAGGCGATTGCCGATTGGAGCATCGCCTATTTTTCCACGCAAACCTGATGTTGCATATTCCAAATTAAATACTTAACGGCTGAACTTTCCAGGGAGGTGGCACTGCTGGTTAATAATTTTCTGGCCTGGCAGGCAAAAGATTTTTTTGAATTGATGTGCGCCTCTTGGGGCGAATGATTTTTTAGCAAGAAAACCATAACCTGACTGGCCGGTTCTAAGAACATTTCAGCGGTTTTATCTTGTTCAGGCCGGCTTTGTTTGTCATTATCGTACAAAAAATAGAAATCCTCATCATAACCGATGTAGGCATCGGCGCCTGCTTTTACGCTGTACGGTCCTAAAATTTTTCCCGAACGGCAAGAAAGCGCGTAAACGATTTTTGCTTTCAAAATTTCTTCGTTTTCTCCAGCGCGAATTAGCACTTCATTATCTTGACCCGCCACCGTCCTCTCGTCGCCGTGTCCGTTCAAAAACACTAAACCTGGTTCATGCTTTCTCATGACGCTTTCAAACTCTTTTCGGTTGGCGCGCTGTTTCTTAAGATCAAAAATTTTGCCGCACTTTTTTTCGGCCAGCTCAATGATTTTCTTTGCCCAAACAAAAAGATAACGAGTAGTCACATCAAAATTCGGCCTCGTTATCAATAGATTATGTTTCATATAAAATTCCTTCTTTGAGTCCGCGCAAAAAACTCAATTCCACCTCAATTATTTTCTGGCCGATTTCATCGCCGTTTTGCACGTGGCTTATCAATTCATCTCTGTTAAATTCTCCTTGGGCACCGATTGACAAACCGGCATTATCCGGCAGGGTTTTTAATCTCTCCATGACCAATTGTTTTATCTCCTGTTCGTTTGACATAAATTTAAATAATTTCCAGTTCCGCCAATTTTTGCAAAATAATTTTTCCCAATTCCGTTTCGTTGTCCACTTCCAAATAAGCCACTTGCCAAGTGATCGGACCTCTTTTTTCAAGCACCAAAATCACCTCTTCGCGCAGATTAAGCGGTAAATTGGCAAAAACCTTATAAAATCTTTGTTTAAGACTGGTAGTTTCCATAACCTTATAATACCAAGAAGAACGGTTTATTACAAACTCCCGCTTGCTATCTTCTCCAAATCCGCGTTGGTAATCCCCAACGCCAATTTCTGAAACAAACTCATTAAATTCGCCCAAGTAACTTCCCATTTCTTGCCATCAAAATCCACATACCAAATCCGTCCTTTATCTTCAACTTGTAATAATAACTTACCTTTAAGCCGATTACCGATTGATGAATTATAGTTTTCGTCATTAAGCGGGATTTTATTTAAATCACTATTGGTAATGCCAAGGGCAAAATTTTGGAATAAAGGCAAGGCATTGGCAAAAGTAACTTCAGATTTTTGAGCGTCATCAGGATTAACATACCAAATCCTGCCACGGTCTTCAACTTGCAAAAGCAATTTGCCCCTTAGACGGCTGGATAGTTTTATGTCAATATTTGCCGCCGATTTTTGTTCATTTTTGGTATCGTCGCCAATCTCATCTCCCGAGACAAATAACCCTAAAGAATCAAGCTGGCCTAGATCCATATCTTCCAACAAGGCAGAAACTCTGGAGTAGTTATTATTGTTGCTGTTATAATTATAGGCGATAGAATTATTAAGCCAGCTATTTACTTTATTAACAGATAATAAATAACCCATTGAATTTAAACTACCCTTGACCACAGCGGTTGGAATGCCAATAAATGCGCCGTTTTTTAAATACGCACCACCACCAGAATTGCCGTGTTCAATCACAGCAGTTGTTTTTAAATAATCACCGTCAATACCACTGAAATCACCGCTGGTATAAGTAATTTTTGTGCCAAATTTTGCTGGATAGCCGTAAGTGGTAAGTATCTCACCCAGCTTAATATTACTGCTATTGCTTTGAGAAATATTCACCGAAGCTAAAGTTTTATTGCTTGGATTTCTTAATTTCAAAACCGCCACATCGGCATCGCTGGAAATTTTATAAATATCAGCAATTTGTCTGTCGCCAAAATACGGTTCATCATCATAATCATCTATAAAACCGACTAAACAACCAGCCGTGCCGTCAATAACATGTTTGTTGGTTAAAATTAAACCGGTTGAGTTAATAATTGTGCCAGATCCCTGACTGGCCATTGTGCTGCTTACTGGACAAACTAATTTTACCGTTGCTTTAATAATTGTGTCTTGATTAGAAATTCCTAAATCTTCCGACGGTGTTTGTTGTTTGGGTTGGTTTGGAGCTTCACAGTATTGCGATGTTGCCGGCGATGCGGTTTCAGCTGACGAACAATCAAAAGTTTTATTGCAACTTCTGGCTTGGATTCCTTGCGGTGAGCAAGTTCCCCAATTACCACATTGCCAAGTGTCGGCAGAACAGGCTGGGGTGTAAGAACAGGATTGAGTGATTGCCGGTGATTGTGCTCCACCTTCACAATTTGATGTTTTACTACAACTTCTTGTTTGGGAACCACTTGACGAACAATCGCTCCACAAACTACAAGACCAACTATAATAGGAGCATTTTGGTACAAAGGCGCAAGATTGAGAAGTGGCTGGTCGTGTACTTGCTTCTGAATCACAAACTATTTTTGTGGGGCAACTTCTAGTCTGAATAGTTTCAAAACCCTTTGAAGTAAGCTTATATTCACAAGCACTCCATTCGGTACAATTATAATCATCTAAGGTGTGTATTTGAAAATATCCGAACCGATTTCATTAACGGGCTCGGCGGGCGGAAGGGCAAAGACCAAACCCCCTCGTATGAGAGAATAGCATTAGAGAGCTCTTTGTAAAATATGTTGTCTACGGTTATGCTGGAAGGTGAAGACGAGGTAGACTGTCAACCCCCTGCCAAATGAGGCTTGCGGAAAGATTGTCTCTCGTCTTGCCTTCGCAAGCAGCATGCCCGAATAGAGTATTG
>Ga0210056_1001536_pt1 | contig 20019 bp, 10 predicted proteins | sample CryGeyCG2014_080_2_FD_183965 | JGI IMG/M metagenome (GOLD analysis project Ga0210056, IMG submission 183965) | Groundwater microbial communities from aquifer - Crystal Geyser CG07_land_8/20/14_0.80 (SPAdes) (version 2) | ecosystem: Environmental > Aquatic > Deep subsurface > Groundwater | place... | reverse complement strand
CGACCACATCCTCAACCAATACGAGCCCGATGGCCGCGCAGTGACGTGGGACGACACCTTTGTGAAGGTGCTCACCGAGAAGGGCAAGGAAGACAACCAGACGCTCACCTTGTCCTTCACCCTCCCGTACAGCACCGCCGTCTTCAAGCTGGTCCAGGTCATCAAGCCCGAGGGCACCGTCATCCCTGTCGACGTCGAGAAGCAGAGCCGGGTGATGGTGGACCGGTCGCAGATGAGCGCCAACATCTACGATCCGAACGACAAGATCCTCAGCGTGGGTGTGCCCGACCTGGAAGTGGGCGACGTGGTGCGGTACGTCGCCTTCAAGGAACTGGTCAAGCCGCGGGTGCCGAACACCTGGAGCGAGTACGAGGTGTTCGAGTACACCAGCCCGATGAAGCACTACCTCTACGAGGTGTTGGCGCCGAAGGAGCTTCCGCTGCGGAGCCTCGCCCTCAAGTCGGAGGTCAAGGGCACGGTCACCTACACCACGGAAGCGCAGGGCGACCGGGTGCGCCACCGCTGGGAAGTGCGCGACGTGCCGCGGATGTACCAGGAGCCCAATATGCCGGCCCTGCACACCGTCGTGCAGCGGCTGCTCCTCAGCACGATTCCCGACTGGGAGTACCTCTCCAAGTGGTACTGGAACCTGTCCGAGCCGCACTTCAAGGACTCTCCGGCCATGCGGGCGAAGGTGGAGGAACTCACCAAGGGGCTAAGGGACCGCGAGGCGAAGCTGCGCGCGATCTTCAAGTTCGTGTCGCAGGAAGTCCGTTACATGGGCATCACCGTCGAGAAAGAGGCGCCGGGGTACGAGCCTCACGATGTCCAACTCACCTTCGACAATCGCCACGGCGTCTGCAGAGACCAGGCCGCGTTGCTGGTGGCCCTGCTTCGGATCGCCGGCTTCAAGGCGTTCCCGGTGCTCATCCATGCCGGGCCGAAGAAGGACGAAGAGGTTCCTCAGCCCTACTTCAACCACGCTATCTCGGCCATCGAGAATGACGGCGGGACATACACGCTGATGGACTCGACCGATGAGAACACCCGCGACCTGTTCCCTGCGTACCTCTGCAACACGAGCTACCTGGTCGCCCGACCGGAAGGCGACACGCTGCGTACTTCGCTCATCGTCCCCGCAGAGGACAACCTCATGCGCCTCGAGACCGAGGCTACGGTCGATGCCACCGGGAACCTCACCGGCCGAAGCGTGCTCCACTTCGACGGCATCAACGACAACGCCTATCGCGGCTACTTCTCACGGATCAAGCCGGAGGAGCGACGGCGCTACTTCGAGGGCGCGCTGAAGCGGTTCGCGGCCGGGGCGCGACTCACCGAGCTCGACCTCCAGCCCGCGGACATGATGGACACCGAAACGCCCTTGACCATCAGGATTGGGTACCAGGCCGCCGACCTGCTCGTCGCCAACAACTCAACGGCGCTGCTGCCCGTGCCACGGCTCGGAACGCGGGTGGGCATGGTCAACTTCATCCTGGGCAAGACGGGACTGGAGGCGCGGAAGTACCCGCTGAAGACCGACTTCGCCTGTGGCGTCCGCGAGTCGCTGAAGCTGACGCTGGACCCCAGCCTCGGCGAAGTAGAAGCCCTGCCGGAGTACCCGACGTTGAAGAGCGATACGCTCTCCTGGCAGCGGCACCTGCGGCGCGAGGGGAACACGCTGCTGGGCGACAGCGAGTTCCTGATCACGGGCGTGGAGTTCAGTCCGGAGCAGTACCTGCAGCTCAAGCAGACACTCAAGGCGATGGAGATCAACGACCGGAAGATGCCGATCCTCCAGCGGGGCGCAACGGCAAGCGCTGCGGCCGCCGACGCAGTTGTTCTGGACGACACCTGGGAGTACGACGTCAAGGACGCCCACAACTGGACCGAGAAGCGAACGCTGCGGAAGCAGATCCTCACCTACAACGGCAAGAAAGACAACGCCGAGTGGAAGTGGGACTACAACCCCGCGTGGGAGGACAGCAAGGTCGTCAAGGCGACTGTCACCAACGGGAACGAAACCAAGTCCATCAGCGAGCAGGAGCAGAACCTCATGGATGCCGCGTGGGTCTCTTCCGCCCCGCGCTACCCCGCCGCCAAGACTCTGGTTGCCAGCCTGCCGGGAGTCGAGGTGGGCAGCGTCGTCGAAGTGCAGGTGGTTCGCACCTACCGGGGGCAGCCGTTCTTCTGGATGCGCCAGTCCTTCCGCGACTCCGACCCGATACAGAAAATGACCGTGCGCGTCACGGCGCCAAGTTCGCTCCGGTTGTCGGTTTGCAGACAGGACGCCGGCTTCGGCGGCCCCGGGCAGCCGACGGGCGCTCCGGTTCTCAGCGGCAAGCACACCTCTGCCGGCGATCAAGTCGTGTACGAGTGGACAGCACAGAACCAGCCGGCGATCAAGCCGGAAGAGAACCTGCCCCCGCCGTGGAGCTTCACCCCCACAGTGTGGGTGTCCGCCGGCCGGTGGGACGCCTACGCAAAGACGGTGCGCGAAGCGTTGCTGGAGGCGACCCAGGGACAGAAAGCGGCCGAGAAAGAGGCGGCTGCCCTGGCACGGGGCAAGTCACCCCGGGAGATCGTTACAGCCATCCGCGACCATGTCGCCAAACGAATTCGCTCAGCGGGCCCGGGGCTTGACGACCTCCCGCTCACCGCCCTCACGCCCGCCGACCGCACCTATGCCGAAGGCTACGGCAACTCCGCCGACCAAGCGGCGCTGCTGTACACCATGCTGGCGGAGGCTGGCCTGAAGCCTGAGTTCGTCCTCGCCTCCCAGTGGCCCGTAGTCGACACCCTCGTGCCGCCGCTGGCTCGGTACGCGCGAACTCCGCTGCTGCCGGTGGTGCTGGTCCGCGTCGCAGTCGACGGAAAACCCGTGTACCTGAACGACACCGACCAATACGCCGCTCTGGGCGCCACCGGCTTCGACGGCTACCTCGGCTTGCCGGTGGACACGGGGAAGCTCGAGACCCTCGTCGCCCCCGCCGATCGGCGGGACCAGCGAGAGGTCAGCTACGACGTGGAGGTCGCTGACAACGGCAACGCGCGGATCACCAAGACCGTTCGCTACCGCGGTGACGCCTTCGGCCAGAAGCACAAGGAGTTCGCCGAGATGCCGCCGGAGGAGCGGCGCCGGTACTTCCAGGAGACAGTGGCGCGACTCTCGCAATCGGCGCGAGCTGAGGGTGACCTGAAGACAGACTTCACCGTCTACCCGGGCGTCGAGACATTCACCGCTGTCGTCGAGGACTTCGCGCTCCGCGAAGGCGACTACCTCTACTTCGAGCTGCCCGAATCCCTCTCCAACGTCTTCGGGCTGCGGGCCGACGAGCGTAGCAACGGGCTCTACTGGAGTAGCCCCAAGCGGGCGCGGATTACCACCACGGTGCACTTGCCCGCCGGAGTCGCCGAGCTTGTGCTGGCTCCTGAGAGCATGACCTGGACAGCCCCGGCCAATGCCGGGAAGATCACCGTGTCCCGCCAGGAACTCAAGACCGCGGCAGGCGACGGGAACAAACTCGGCTTCGTGCTGACCCACGAAGCGGCCCTCCAGCCGGCTGTGCTGAAGGCCGCTGACTATGGAGAACTCCTCGAGATCAACCGGCGCCTCAGCCATACGCGAGCGCGGACCGTGTTGGTGCGGCTGAAGGGTAAGTAGCAGTCACGCCGGCCGAAGTGCCTCCACTGCCTCATCCCCCCATGGAGTCCCGTCGCCCGCAGGCTCCGCGGAGGTCACGCTCGTAGTTCCGCGTTCACGCGGGCCATGTACCTCGGTGCCATCGCCGGTCGCAACTCGGCGCCGTTCACCAGCGCCCCTCGTTCTTCGGATCCCAGTCCGGATTGCGCGGCGGGATCTGCGCGCCGACGGACTGCCTCCACCGCCTCATCCGCTCGTGGAGTTCCTTCACTTTGTCGGGCAGCTCGGCAGCTATGTCCCTGGTCTCGCCGAGGTCGTCCTTCAGGTTGAACAACTCCAGCCGGCCGTCTTCGAACGACTCGATCAGCTTCCAGTCCCCGGAGCGCATGGCGTTCGCCGGCGCCTGCCGGCCGGGGAGGTAGCCGGGCATGAACCAGAAGAGCTCGGTCCGCTTCAGGTGCTCCGCCCTGCCCGCCAGGAGCGGGACCAAGCTCTCGCCATCGAGCACTTGGTCCGTCGGCGGAGTTGCCCCGGCAGCTTCTAAGAATGTGGGGAAGAGGTCGACTCCGTGGACGGGTTCCGCGCAGACGGTCCCCGGCCGGGTCACGCCGGGCCACCGAGCGATCATCGGCACACGGATGCCGCCTTCATAGAGCATTCCCTTCATGCCGCGCAGCGGGTCGTTCGACGTGGTCCCGCCGGCGTGGTCCAGCCCGCGGTTCTTCGCGCTGCCGACGCCGCCGTTGTCGGAGAAGAAGACCACCAGCGTGTTGTCCGCCAGCCCGAGCTCATCGAGCTTCTTGAGCACGCGGCCGAAGCTGAAGTCCAGCGCCTCGACCATGCCGGCATACACCGGGTTGCCGTGACCGCCGACGGGTGGCTTCCTCTGGTACTTCTCGATCAGCGCCTGCTTCGCTTCCAGGGGGACGTGGACGAGGAAGTCCGGCAAGTAGAGCAGGAACGGGCGGTCCCTGTTCCGCTCCAGGAAGGCCAGCGCCTGGTCGGCCAAGTAGTCCGACAGGTAGTCGTCCTTGCCCGGCTTCGTCTTCGGCGGGGGAATCGTGTTGAACCCGAAGTGCTGCGCGCCTGCCATGACGACGGCTTCGTCGAACCCTTGTGCCTTGGGCCGTGCCGACTCATCATTTCCGAGGTGCCACTTCCCGAACATCCCGGTGGCGTAGCCGGCAGCCTTGAGCGCTTCGGCGAACGTCACCTTCTCCGGAGGCAACCGGTCTTCGTTGTCCGGCGCCAGGAGCTTCCGCTCGTTCCACTTCAGCAGCCGCTTGTCGTTGTCGAACCGACGCTTCCCGCCGACCGTGTAGACTCCGTGCCGCGGCACATACTGCCCACTGAGCAGGCACGCCCGCGAGGGCGCGCAGTTGGCCGCGGCGGAGTAGGCACTGGTGAACCTGACCCCCTGCGCACAGAGCCGATCGAGGTTCGGCGTCTCGTAGTAGCCGCTACCGAAGCAGCCGAGCTCGGTCCAGCCGAGGTCGTCGGCGAAGAGCAGCACGAGGTTCGGCTTGCGTTCGGCGGCTTCGGCGGAACCTCGCCGGCGAGCCGGCTCGGTCAGTCCCCTCCCGAAGGCCGCCACGGCGCTTCCGCCGGCAAACCTGAGGAAGTCCCGACGTGTGTGTCGTGTCATGCGCAGGCTCCTATGAGAATGTAGCGCGAGATGGTATCTCGCACCGCGCGACTTACCAAGTCGCGCTACGTTCTCCTGCAACGTGGTGTGCAGACGCCCATGGGCGATTCCTTCGCAAACGCGTCGCCAGACGCCGGAAGATAGGCGCCAGCCGGTTCCTTTTGCGCCTCGCCAGCGGGAACCGACCGGCTTGCGCCTATCTTCCTGGAGGCGGAGCGTTCGTAGTTCCGCGTTCACGCGGGCCGTGCCTCCCCGTAGCCGTCGCCGCCAAGGCGACGGACGCAGTGCCGCCGAAGCCGCTACGCCGCTCCCGCCAACACGGCCACATTCCCTCAACGTCGCCTCGCCGCCCACTCGATCCCGCCGCCCAGGAGCAGTGGGTAGTTAGGGTTGCTCCACGCGTGGTTGTCGTGGCCGAGCATCAGGTAGAAGACGCGGCTCTTGCCGTAGTCGCGCGTCCAGGCAATCTCAGGGTTGTTCTTGGCGTAGTCGGTGGTGAGCAGCACGTGGTCGTCGGGCGCGACGTAGAACTTGCCGTAGCTCTCGTCATGGACGTCGAAGTCCTGCACGCCCCGGGTGATCGGGTGCTCCTTGTCAGCCACGTGGATCTTCATGTCCTGCCCGTCTGCCCACGGACTCGTGGTGTACTTCTCCCCGTCGATCTCGCAGTCGCCAAAGAGGAACTTGCCGCCGATGATCTTGCGGAACTCGTCCCAGTTGCTGTGGGCGCCGACGTTGTGGTGCAGCGACACCACGCCGATCCCCATCCTCAGCAGGTCGACGAACGCCTGCCGCTGTTCCGGGGTGAACCCGGAGAACATGTCGTACATGACGAGCACGTCGAAGTCCTTCTCCAGCCCCGGCTTGAGCCGATCCGCCGACTCCGGCAACGGCGCCTTCGTCCACTCGACACCGGGCAACGCGTCGAGCATGGCGAAGAAGGACTTCTCCTCAAACCCGTGCCCGCCGTAGGTCAGCAGCACGCGAAGGGGCCGCTCACTCGGCTTCGTCGTCTCCTCCGCGAGGAGCGAAGTGGCAGCAGTCAGCGCACACCCGAACAGCAACAGAGAACGGGATCTCATCGCGGCAGCACTCTCCAGCGGCAGCCCGCAAGCGAGGGACGCGGGCCGTTTGGGCGTTGGTCGGCATTCTCGGCCAGAAGCGGCACGGTGTCAACCGGGTAGATTCGCGGCAGGAGTGCCCCCAGCGGCAACGAAGTGAAGCAGCAGACAATAAGCGAGGTCGCGCCATGCTCATCGACATTCACGTCCACACGTGCAAGGAACGCCATCCGAAGCTGACCCGCCCCAACGGCAGCCACTACCCCACACCGGCGCGGACCATTGAGATGATGGACGCCCACAGGATCGACAAGGCCGCCGTGATGACGACCCTCAGCCCCGAGTGGCGGTACACGATGGGGACGCCAGAGGAGACGCTGGAGATCTGCGCAATGTATCCCGACCGGCTGATCCCCTTCTGCAACTTCGACCCCCGCTACCTGACCAACAGCCCGAGCGCCAACTTCCGGCCGCTGCTGGGAGCGTACAAGGAACTGGGGTGCAAGGGAGTCGGCGAGTACATCCCGAACCTGCCATTCGACGACCCGCTGAACCTGAACTTCTTCGGGCAGGTCGAGGAAGCCGGGCTGCCGCTCACCTTCCACGTCGGCCCGCAGGCAGGCGGCTGCTATGGCTGCATCGACGAGCTTGGGTTGCCACGGCTGGAGACGGTGCTCAGGACCTTCCCCGACTTGGTTCTCCTGGCGCACTCGCAGCCGTTCTGGGCGGAGATCAGCGCCGACGTCACGGACGCGCAGCGCGGCGGTTACCCCAGAGGCCCGGTCACGCCGGGCCGCGTCGTGGAGCTGCTGCGCGCCTACCCCAACCTGTACGGCGATCTGTCGGCGGGAAGCGGACTCAACGCAATCAGCCGCGACCCTGAGTTCGGCTACCAGTTCCTGGAGGAGTTTCAGGACCGGCTGTGCTTCGGCACCGACCTCGCCAACGATCCGCAGGAACTGCCCATCGTCTCGTACTTCCGAACGCTGCCGGCGGAGAAGCTCCTCTCGCCCGAGGCCTTCGATAAGATCACCTGGCGCAATGCCAACCGGGTGCTCAGCCTGGGACTGTGAGACCGCTGGGCGTGGCCGTCGGAAGAGCCGTTCATTCCCGGCGCGGCTGCCCGGTTACCCCGTCGCGCGCTCATAGCGGAGTAGCTTCCCGGCTGCGTCGAGGTCGGGGAACGTGCCCGCGCCGACGGCCGCCACCAGCGCCGCCCCGTAGGCTGCCTCCTCGTGGTGCCGCGGGAAGACCATCGGCAGCCCGAACTCCTCGGCCACGATTCCCGCCAACACCGAGTTCTCGCGCAGCCCGTTGCCGGCACCGACCAAGTGCGTTGGCGAAAAACCGGTGACTTCACGAATACGGTCGTAGCCATACCGGAAAGCGCTGGCCATCCCCTCCAGCAATGCTCGCGTCATGTTTGCCGGCGTGAAGTTGCGGGCCGACACGCCCGTCCAGGTCGCGCGCCGCTCCGGCTCCGCGCGGGTGCCGGTGAAGAATGGTTCGCACCGCAGTCCAGCGGCGCCCGGGGGTGCGCGGGCGGCGAGCCGGTTCATCGCCTCGTAGACCCGATCGTCGCGCTGCCGGTCGAGCAGCTCCGCGCCCACCTGCCGGAAGAAGCCCTCCAGCGCGGCATAGGAGCGGCCGCCGCACAGTCCCGCCTCCACCAGCAGGTACCCGCCCCGGGGGAACGGTCGGACCTCCAAGGGCGGCTCGAAAACGAACGTGTTGGAGAACGCTCCGACTTGGCCACCGGTGCCGACGTTGACCAACACCGTGCTGTGCCGGTCTGCGACGCTCCCGACGAAGCTCGCCTGGTTGTCGCCCAGCCCGACGAACACGGGCAGCCCCGCCGGCAGCCCGGTCGCGTCCGCCGCCGATTCGCTCAGCGTGCCGAGGGGGTCACCGGCCTCCCGGACTTCGGGGAAGAGCGCCGCCGGCAGCCCCAACGCCTCGAGTAGCGCCGGGTCCCAGTCGCGCGCCGCCACGTCGAACAAGCCACTGCTCGCAGCCATGGTCGGGTCGGTCACGGGCTCGGCGTCGGTCAGCCGGGAGGCGAAGTAGTCAGTAACCAAGCAGGCCACGCCGGCAGGCGGCAGCAGGCCATTCTGCTTCAGCCAGTACAACGTGACGCCCAGGTAGCCGGCCGAGAGCCGGCAGCCCGTTCGCGCCGGCGCCTCGGGGCCGGCAAGGGCGACAGCCGCCTCCACGCACGTGCGGTCGCCGCCGGGCAGCGTTTCCTCGCCTCGTCGGTCCTGCCAGTTGACGAGAGGAGTCAGCGGCGTTTGGCGCCGGTCCGTCACAACCACCCCGTGCTGCTGCCCGGTCACGCCCAGACCGACGATCTCCGCCCGGCGCGCCCCGACAGACTCCGCGACGGAGCGAAGCGCAGAGCACCCGATGGCCGCGATCTTCTCGGCGTCCCATTCCGAGCGGCCGCGTTCCTTGTCGGCGGCCGCGGTCGTCTCGGCGTCATTCGGCCGCGTGCAGCAAGCAACGAGGTCGCCGCGCGCCAGGTCGAGCGCGAGTGCTGTGATAGTCGTGGTACCGAGGTCGATGCCCAGCGTGATTGCCATGGTCTCACTTGTCCTGCGCATCGCGCTTGGCAGTGACGCGGCTGATCGCCAACTCGCCGCCGAGCACTGCGAAGCGGAGGTCGCCGCCGTTGCACCGGTTGGCGAGGCGAGCGCCGGTGATCGTCAACGTCGCCCGCTTCCAGTCGCCGGTGCCGCCGCACTGGACCGGTTGACCCAGCGCCTTGAACGCGCCCTCGCGAACGGAAGCCGTCGGGTCGGCGCTGTCGTACTCCAGCAGGAAGGAGGTGAAGCCGCGGTCGAGGTACTCCACCTCCACCAACAGCGTCGCGTCCGCCTCGTCGAACAGGAAGCCGTCGTCGAGGTCAACGTAAGCGTACTTGCCGCCGTGCTCGCTCTGCCGCGTCCGCCAACACTTCCGGTCTGCCAGTTCTGTCGGTTCCATCAGACCGTCGCCGGAGTTCCTCAGGGCAATGCCGAGCTTCTCGTCCGAGCGGCTGGCGTCCCACTCGACCTGCTGTGCGTCGGCGAACGGCCCCGTCTTCGGGAGGACGACGCCCTCTTTGAAGAGCTTGGCGTACTTCGCGGTGAGGTCGATGAAGCGCCTGCCGTATTCCTTCGTGTCGCAGATATCGGTGCCTTCGTGCAGTTCGTTCCAGGTCTCAACGAGGACGATCTTCGCGCGGCGCGGCAGGTTGTAGGCAAGGAACTGCTCCCACATCCGCGAGTAGAACGCGCCGCCTTCGCGGTCGACGACGAGCGGTGCTCGCCCCGGCACCGCGTGATGGTCGTAGCCCGGCCCCAAGGCCGTCACTCCGTACGCCTTCAGCCCTAATGCCCCGCCCCACGAACTGAGGTTGTCCGCCTCGCCTTCCCAGCCCAGCGACTTCACCAGGTACAGGTCGGTCGCGAAGTCCTGCCTGAAGTGTTCGCGCACGAACGGGAACAGCGCCGGGTCCTGCTTCGCCGCAAAGCCCGGCGAGTACAGCACGACGATCGGTCGCCCGTCCACCGCCGCCCACATCTTCGGCGGGAGGAACGAGAAGAAGTCGCGGACAGTGGCGTAGAACCACTGCTTCCCGGCGTCAAGCAACAGGTCGAGGCGTTTGCCGGACGGGTTGTGTTGGAGGGTGCTCGTGTCGTAGAACAGGCCGACCCGCGGCGGCGCCTTCCCCTCGCGCGTTAGCTCCTCCCAAGCTTCCACCAGCGGGGGCAGACCGGCGAAGCTCCACCCCGCGTAGTCCCCCGGGCAACCCCAGTACACCGGCAGGATGAAGTCGATCCCCGCCGCCGTCACGTCCTGCAGTTCGCGCTTCCACCAAGCGACCGACTTGAAGCTGAAGTCGTCGTTGCTGACGGGGTGGTCCACGAGCGCGTCGGATCCATCGCCGTTCACAAAGTGCGCCTTCGAGTAGATGTCGTACCAGTAGAAGAAGTACGTGCCGACGACGGGCTGGTCGGCGCGGTAGCTCTCCACGGGCTTGAGCTGCTCGACGGTGAGGGGGCAGTGCGGCCCCGGGGGTGGCGGCGTCTGGAACTCCTCCAAGACGGCCTCCGCGGCGGCAACGGACGCGGTGCCCAGGAGGCAGGCAGACACGAAGGGAAGTATGGGGTTCATGGTGTGTTCTCCTTCACAGGACGGTTCGCGGACGCGGCTATCAGCTATCGGCGGCGCCCTTGGTCGGGCAGTGGGTCGTGTCGAAGGGGAAGCGGCCTCCGGCAGGTCGGCCGCACTACCGCACCTCCCCCAGCAACCGCACCGCCGTGTCCGCCCACAGCTTCTCGGTTCCTTTGGGGGCGCGGACGTGGCGGCAGAGCTTGGTCTCATAGCTGCCTTCGTCCAGTGCCTTGTCGGTTGCCACGTAGCCGACGGAGTCGTTGGCGAGCCCGAGGTTCATGGTCTGGGCGAAGGGCGACCGGGCTTTGATGTCGAGACCAATCTCGGTGAACACCTCGCCGGGTAAGCCGACGAGGCCGAGGTCGCCGATACGCATCGCGTGGATCGGCACTTCCCACTCGGCGGGATCGTCGCTGAGCAGCACCAGCTCGCGGGCGTAGAGCCAGTCGGCGTCGGCCGGTTTCCCCTCGGCTTCGTACAGCGCCTTTGCCTGCGCCAGTTCCTCGGCGGAGGGGCAGCGCGCCTTGAATGGAACCAGTTCGAGCCTGGCGCCCAAGTCGACCTCCGACTGGAAGTCCTCCTCGCGCAGCAGGTTCCACGCCTTCCACGCCTCCGCTGCCACGACGTTGGCGACGCGCTCGATGGCGGAGTATGGATGGGTCTCTTGGCGGGCGGGTCTGGAAAAGTCACAGTTGTTGATATCGCCGAAGCAGCCGTTGGCCATGACGGCGAGTAACTCGGCCCCGGCGCACCGCTGCAAGGCCTGACCGAACGCGGCGAAGTAGTCCGCGGAAATCCACGTGCCCTGGCTGGAGCCGACGTAGTGCAACCCCAAGTTCGCCAGCGCGGCGATCGGTTGACGCTCCGGCGTTCGCAGGACCAGCAGCCCCAGTTGCGGATCGGTCGGTCCCGCCGGTTCGACCGCGTCCGGGTTGAGGTAGCCGGGGTTCATCTGTACGCTGCCGTCTTTCATGTGCCAGCGACGGTTGTGCACCTCCTCACGGCAGTCGCCCGAGGCGAACGCCATCTGCGCCGGCTGCATTTTCCGCACCGCCATGGCGAAAGCGTCCGCGATCTTCGGGGCAATCGCCTCGCCGTATCCCTCTTCCATCGGCGTGCCGAGAGCACCGCGGATGGCCGGCCCCGTGTGGGTGTGCGTCCCGGCAATCAGCACGTTCTCCGGCGGCACGCCGACCAGTTCGTGGATGCGCGCCTTGGCAACGTCTACCACAGCAGCCGGCACCACGATGAGGTCACAGATGACCAACCCGATTGTGGTCTCGCCGTCGCTCAAGGCCAGGGCCTTGGCGTGCAGCGGGTCGTGGATGTGGTCGGCAAGGCGATCGGTGAAGTAGCCGCACATGTGACAGCCGAGCCGGGGAGTTATGTCGACGGTGGCGGTTCCTGCTTGTAGAGAGGCCATGGTGTGCTCCTTCGTCGCGGAGGTCGGAGGGCGGCGGGTGCTGCCCAGATGATAGCACAGCAGACAGCGTTGGCGGCAACTGGCAGAGGGCCGGTCCTGCGCAGTCACCCGAAGAACGTCCGCAACCAGACCTCCAGGTTGACCCAGCGCCAGAGGCCCGGCTGGCTGGCAAGCGGCTTGGTGTTCCGCAGGCGGCCGATGTCGACGAACTGAGACGACCTCGGTTCTCCGCTCAGCAGGTCGCGCAGGAACCCCTCGCCCTCCCGCAACCAGTCGGACTCAGGTGTGGCGAACGCAATCTTCCGTTTCCGCCAGCGGATGTCATCCGGCACAATCTCAGCGGTGGCCTCGCGAAGCAGCCATTTCGTCCAGCCGTCACCTAATCGGTAGCAGGCGGGCAGCGAGAACACGTACTCGACGAGCCGGTAGTCCAGGAACGGCACCCGCGCTTCGCGCGAGAACGCCATCGAGTTCCGATCCTCGTAGCGGAGCAACGCGGGCAAGCAGAGGCGGGTGAGGTCCGTGTACAGCGCCGAGGCGAGCGTCGCGCTGGTCAGGCTGTCGCGGAGCTGCGGTCCCCGTTCCCGATGCTGCCGAGCGAACTCCCGGCTAACCCACGGCAGCGGCCTGGAACCGAACCTGTTGACGACCTTCCGCACCCGCGGACGCGCCGTCCCCCGGAAGCAGTCTCGAAGGCCCCAGCCGAGAAGCAGCGCCGCCGACCTGTCTGAGGACGCCCCGGACTGGCGGGCCGCTTGCCGCGCCGCAGCCGCGCCGCACTCCCGCCAGAGCTGCGCGAGATGGGCGCCGTAGTACCGGTGGTAGCCGGCCAGCACCTCGTCTGCGCCCTGGCCATCCAGCAGCACAGTGACGCCGTTCTGTGCCGCCAATCGCATGACGTTCCACTGGGCGAAGATGCTGGTCGACCCAAACGGCTCGTCTTGGTGCCAGGTCAGCTTCTCCAGTTCCTCCCACAGGGCGACATCGCTGCCGGGGTACACTTCGTGCGCCGCCGCCCCGGTCACTTCGGTCACCAGCCGCATGTACTGGCCCTCATCGGCACGGCTGTTTCGGCAGCGGGCGCTGAACGTCTTCTGGCGGTCTCCGACCAGCGCGGGATCGACGGCGCCCTCTTGCAGGATCAGCCGGTTCGCGAGGCAGACGATTGTCGAGGAGTCGATTCCGCCGCTCAGGCAAGTGCCCAACGCCACGTCCGACCGAAGCCGAATACGGACCGCGTCCGTGAGCAGCTCCAGGAACCGGTCCTGAACCTCCCGGCTGCGGTGCTCGTCCGGCTCGCCCAGTTCCAGGTTGACGGCCGGGCTCCACCACTTCCGCATCTGCAGCCCGCCCCGGTTCAACTCCAGGAGATGCCCGGGCGGCAGCTTCACAATCCCCTCGAAGAAGGTCTCGTCCGTGTGGTCTTCCTGCTTCAGGGACACGTAGTCGTAGATCACCCCGGTGTTCGGCCGTTTGGGCACCGCCGGGTGCTCCAACAGCGCCTTTGGCTCCGAGGCGAACACGAAAGTCGTCCCGTCCCAGTAGTAGTAGAACGGCTTGATGCCGAAGCGGTCCCGCGCGCAGAACAGCGTGTCGTTGGCGGCGTCCCACAGCGCAAACGCCCACATCCCGTTGAAGCGGCTCAAGCAGTCCGCGCCCCAGGCGCGGTAGGCTGCCAGGAGCACCTCCGTGTCGGTGCCGGTGCTGAACACGTGACCCGCCGCCCGCAACTCGTCGCGCAGCTCGAGGTAGTTGTAGACTTCGCCGTTGTACGCGATCCACAGGTCGCCGTCGGCGCTCGCCATCGGCTGATGACCGGCGGGCGAGAGGTCGAGGATCGACAGGCGCCGGTGGGCGAAGGCGAGGTCGAACCGCTCACCGGAGAACGCCTCCATCTCCGGCAACGCGAGCCGCTGGTCCGTGTCACTCCCGCCGCACGTCACGAGGCGCCGGGCGCGGGTGTCGGCCAACAGGTAGCCCTCATCGTCCGGGCCGCGATGGCGCATCGCCGTCGCGGCTGCCCGCAATTGGGCCAGGTCCGCCGGTCTGCCGTCCAGATGCCAGAGTCCGTGGATGCCGCACATAGAAATCGTCCATGTTCGCGCTGTCGCTTGAGCACCCCGACAGGAGAAGACACCGCCCAATCCGGACCGCAACCGTGAGGGAGCGCGTGAGACGTCAGCGTTGCGGACGCGGTCACCGTGTTGGGGGTCGCGTTGACGATAGGGAAGCCCTCAGGATAGCACTTTCCAGAGCCGGGGTGAACCCCGTAGTCCACGGTTGACGAACGCAACGGCCGCGGGGGAACTATGGCCCCGCAGCCCGACCCACGAGAGACCTCGGGCGAGGGCGGCTGAAACAACACTTGACAGGGCCCCGCCTATCTGCTACTCTATACGCTGCGACGGAGCTGGCTGGCTTTGACATTGACGGCAGGTGGTTTGGTCCGAGGGCTCCGAGCGTCGAGGAGGCTTTCAGATGAAGCATTGCGAGATGGGCGGTCTGAACATGCCGTTGCGGCCGATGGATGGGTTGATTGGATCGGTGCGGGCCCGACGGACAGCCGGAGGAACACCTGAAGCTCCAGCGTCCAAGGTGTGCGACAGCGTGGGGACCCGAAGGGGTGGCCGGGCTTCGTTGGGCATCATCGCCATGGGGTTGGGCTGGCTCGCGTGCACACCGGCTGGATCCTACCCGCTTTTCGGAGTTCTCGACGGAGTCAAGAACGTGGTCGTGACAGGGTGCGATCCCAAGGTCAGGGATTGGTTGGAGGCGAATACGCAGTGGTGCTCGGAGAAGATCCAGATCACGACCGTTACGCCCGAGGAAGCGGCCCAGAAGCCGACTCTGATGGAGGATCAGAACACGCACCTGTTGTTCCTGATCGACCGCAGCCTCTCCGAGTCCAAGTTCCCGGAGCAATGGTCGCACCTCTTCGCGGGGCATCGTGTACGTGGCCGTGACCTACCAGATCCGGCAACTCTGGGACCGTACGACATCATGGCGGCCGCGATCCGGCGCGTGCCGGGCGGGGGCTTCTGCTACAACATCGTTGTGTCTGCTCCCGACTACAAGACGCTCTTGACCGAGTTGGGCGCGCTTGTGCAGGCCGACATCGGTGGTGGTGGGCTGCCAGGAGGGCGGGGCAAACTCAGACCACCACTGGACGACTACAGCCACGTTGTGAGCACAGAGCCCGTCACGGTCATCCACAACTTGAGCGACTTGAAGGCAAAGGAGCTTATGTCTTCGCTCAAGGGCACCAACGAGTACCCCTTGAGCTACAAAGGACTCCAAGCAGCCGCAAGCGACGTGTCTGCTTTGGACGCCAGCAGCGAGGTCTACCTCATTGCCCGCAAGGACGCGGAGATTCCCGAAGCGCTTCGCTCGAGACTGCCCGATGACCTGAGCAAGCGCAAGGATATCGACCAGGTCGCCGTACGGAAGGAGAAGCCGGGCGGCCAGAAGCTGGACTGCGTGCTCCTGGCGTACTGGACCGAAGAGCACCTCTCGCGAGCGGTGCTCGGGGAGTACAGGACGCTGGAAAGCGTGCCCACAACCCCAAGGGTGTCAAGCCTCATAGACTTGAGGCAGTACGGCCGCGTCGCAGTCGCGCCTGTCCGCAGCACGGGTGTGAGGGAAGGCGAAAGTCTGGCACCACAGGTTACCAACGAGATCGTCAACGGCTTCAAGAAGCTGGGACTGGCAGTCGAACCGCAGGCGGACCTGACTCAAGTCCTGGCAGACAAGGCGCTCCAGATGGAAGGGATGGTGGCCAGAGAGGTTGTCGACGGTGTCCGTGCCATGGTCCAGTCTGATGCGCTGCTCGTCGCCGACCTCGTCTCGTGTAGCCAGCGGACGACGTTCAGCTCTGATTGGAGCCAAGAGACCACCATCCCGTCCGAGCTGGGGCGGGACACAGATAGGCCCGAGAAACCCAACCTCTACTGCGGGAAGTACCGCGACAGGAACGACCCCAAGTACCTCAAAGACATGGAGGATTGGGAGGTCGCGAATCGCAAATGGGAGGATTTGCAGGACCGCCGGCGCGACTACCGTGTCGACTGGCAAGAGACGGTCACGGCCAGTTCTATCGTCGAGTGCGCCGTCCAGTGCCGCCTCATAGGCCTTCGGGAAGGTCCTGACTACGGGAAGGTGATCTGGAGCGGAACCGTCAAGGGAGAAGGAACTGACGCGCAGCGTTCGCGTGGGGGGTCGGTCGCGACCAGGGGAGTAGACGCGACCAAACCCAGTTCGCGGGCTCGAAAAGCCGAGCAAGAGGCTCCACCATCTGTTCTCACCGCTGCCGCCCAGAGCGCCGGAGAGGCGCTCTGCAGGGATATCGAGACCCAAGTGGTCTTCCGCGAGCGGACCCGCGAGGAGGACCCAGGCCGGCCCCCCGATGGCGCCCAGGTGGCCAACATCGACGGCAATGACGTATGGCTCACGCTGGGGGCGAAGTGCAGTGCGGTTGAAGGAGACACCTTCCTGATCGAGGTGGGCAAGACCCAGATCCCTGGACTGGACGGGAAGCCTATCCACGAAGAGCCTATCACCATCGAAGCGGTTGTGCAGCAGACCTATGCTGCTGAGGAGGGGAAACCCCCGGTCGCCAAGTGCAGCCCCTCCGTTGCCTCCGACATGATCCAGGTGAAGCAGGGCCAGTTGGCGACGCTGCGGAAGGGCGCGACACAGCCGCCGCCTCTGCCCCCGCCTCCTCCGGTTCCTCCCGACGGCGCGGCTGTTGACGCTGTAGATGAGAACTCGGTGTGGCTGATTCTCGGGCGTGACTGCGCGGCGGACATCGGCGACAGGTTCAACGTCGAGGTGGAGGGGCGGCAAGTGACGGTGACGGTGCAAAACGTCGGGAAACCTGGCGCCGAGGGGAACCGGCGGGCCCAGTGTGCTGTCCTCGACCCGCAAGAGCGTGGTCTGCTTAGGAGTGGACTCCCCGCCTCACTCCTACCGCGCATCCCCCTACCGCCGGAGAAGATCCTCGTCACCGTTACCGTCTTGCTGGAGGAGGTTCGGGGGCAGACGCCGATGGCACAGAAGCCGAAGGTGGGAACGGTGGAGCAACTGGATGCCCTCCAACGAGCCATCACTGGTGCGCAGCAGGAAGCGTGCAAGCAGATCAAGGAGCGCCTCAAGGTCACCGTGTCGGTGGAACAGGTGAAGGGGATTTCCAAAGCAACGGGGAAACACGGATGGAACCCGCAGACAAAGACCTACAATGCGATCATCCGCGTGGAAGGCACGGTGGAGGGCGAGAAGACGGCAGAAGGAGAAAGTCAGTGATAACAGCACGGACGGTACTGGTTCCATTGGCGTTGGCGGTGGTTCTTGCCCCAGGATCGGTCTGGGCCGAGCCCGCGGCCGAGAGCGCCGTTCACCAGAAGAACGACAAGCGGTCGGTCACAGTGGTGGGTCGCGCGGCCATCCGCGACAACGACCAGGCCGCTGCCCGCAGAGGGGCAATCGCGGACGCGCTGAGGGCCGCCGTTGAGCAAGGTGTCGGCGTGTATGTCGACGCCAAGTCGCTGGTAGAGGACGCGGCGCTGATCAGCGATCGCATCCTAACCAAAGCGACTGGATTCGCAGTCATACGGAGCGTTAACTGGGAGCGCATGACGCCCGATCGAGCCGAATACCAGGTGGAGATCACGGCCGACGTATCGTCGGTCCCGCTGGTCGAAGCACTGAAGCAACTCGGTCTGACACGTCGGTGGCGGGTAATGGTGGTGATCCCCGAACAACACCTCGGGCGCACAATCCGTGACCCCGCCGCCGAGACCGAGATGATCAAGCTGCTGTTGCGCCAGGGGTTCTACTTGGTCGACCAGAAGCAAAGTGCTGAAGTCCGGAACTCCTCCGTCATGCGCCAGATCGAGCAAGGCGACTTCAAAGCGGCCGCAGAGGTGGGGCGACGCTATGGGGCCGACATCCTGGTTACCGGTGAGGCGTTCAGCCAGGAAACCTTCCGCAAACCAGTTGAGGGTGGTCGCATCCAGATGGTTGTGGTAGGTTGTCGAGCACGAGTTGAGTATCGAGCAATCCGGGTCGATACAGCGGAGATAGTGTCGGCCGATGGTGCGCACGAGAGCGGCATGGACGCGACGACGGAGTTGGCCTCGAAGAAGGCGTTGGCCGCTGCAGCCTCCAAGTTGGCCGAATCGGTGACGCAGGACTTGCTTCTCATCCCCGCCGCGGGCACCTATCAGGTCCAGATTGAGGTCTCCGGTTTCACCAGAATCGGGAATGCGTTCGCGTTTGAGGAAGCGCTGCGCAAGCTGCCGGGTGTGCGGCAAGTCACGCGGCAGAACTACACCGGCGGCGTGGACTTGCTCGAGGTACAGGTCGAAAGCGAGCTGTACGAGCGGCTGTCAGCCGACTTGGAGACACACGCTGATTTCGCTCGCTTCAAGATCGCCGTGCAGTCAGACAACAAGAACCAGATCGTCGCCCGGGCTGCGGCTGGGTAGGTGACGGAGGATGCAGGACTCCCTCCTGCCGTTGGCGCCACTTGCGGTCGGCGGTGCCGATGGACACCTACCGCAACTTGGCTGAGGCGGCCAGCGCCGTGGTCGTCATCGGCGTGAAGTAGCCGAGAGGAGAGCTGAGCGTGATACAGGAAAAGCGGCGTGCAGCGCGTCTGTCTGTCGGTGCTCTTTGGCCGAACGGGCTTGTGGTCGGGGTTGCAGCCCTTCTGGGCGTGCACGCGTGGTCTCAGACAGCGGCGGCGACTTCCACCGTCGTGGTAGCCGAACGGGGCAAGGAAGGCGGCGGCACGGTGGACTGGACGCATCTGTACGTGGAGGCGCGAGGCGCTGCGGCGTTCCCCACAGGTGTGCCCGTGGGACGCGCAAAGCTAATGGCCCGGCGCGGAGCCACCATGGACGCACAGCGGAACCTGCTGGAGACAGTGCTTGGCGTCCAGGTGACCGCGAACTCCGTCATGCGGAACTTCGTGGTTGAGTCCGACGAGGTCCGAACGCAGGTGAACGGCAAGATACGGGGAGCGCGGTTGGTCAGCGAACAGGTGGACACTGCGGGCGGGGTTTACGAGGTTGTGATGCGCGTGTCGATGCAGGACGTGGCGGAGATCACGCACCAATTCGAGGGGCCTTTGGTGAAGGAACACCCCGACTGGTCTCCTACGGCCACGCCGAAGCCGCAGACGGCAGAGCCGCAGGTCCGAGCGAAGATGCCCGTGTACCAGTCGGCTGCTGTGGGGCCCTACACCGGGCTGATCATCGACTGCAGAGGACTGGACCTGCGTCCGGCCATGTCCCCGAAGATCCGCACCGAACATGGCAGCGCCATTTGGGGCACGGTGGACGCGTCACGGGAATACGTCCTGGAGCATGGCATTGTGGGCTACCTCCGCGACGTTCAGGACATCAGCCATCCTGCAATCGTGGCGCGTTGCGGTGCACGCCCGCTCGTCGTCCGGGCCATTTCGGTTGCGGGTACGGCCCGCACAGACCCAGTCCTGAGCGCGGCAGACGCCGACCGCGTTCTTGCGGGCAACCGCGAGGACAAGTTCCTGGACCGGTTCGCAGTGGCGTTCCTGAAGTAGCCGAACTTCCTGCTCAAAGATCGCCATAGATCCTGACCAATTGCCGCGCTACGACCTCCGCGTCGTGCACGCGCTCCGCATAGGCTCGACTCGCCTGGCCGATACTGCACCGCAACCCCTTGTCAGCGATCAGTCGGCGCAACTCGTCCGCCAGCGTGTCGGGGGTGGCATTGACGATCGGGAACCCCTCAGGATAGCACTTCTCGAAGTCGGGGTGGATGTAGCAGACGACCGGCTTGCCCAATGCCATGGCTTCGACTGCGTAGGCACCGTGCTCGCCGACGACGAGTTGGTCGACGACCACGTCTGCTTGCTTTGTCGCCTCCACCACCTGGGGGTGGGTGAGGCCGGTTAGCAGCCGGAACTCGAAGTCCACGGAGTCGCGCAGGAGGTCGGCTGCCCGTTCCACGTGCCCCGTGCCCTTGGCGGCGCTTCGCGACGGTGCGTGCAGCACAACGGGCCGGGCATTGTCGGCCGGCGAGTACGGATACTCGGTCAGGTCTACCGCAATGGGCA
>Ga0210056_1001535_pt1 | contig 20023 bp, 21 predicted proteins | sample CryGeyCG2014_080_2_FD_183965 | JGI IMG/M metagenome (GOLD analysis project Ga0210056, IMG submission 183965) | Groundwater microbial communities from aquifer - Crystal Geyser CG07_land_8/20/14_0.80 (SPAdes) (version 2) | ecosystem: Environmental > Aquatic > Deep subsurface > Groundwater | place... | reverse complement strand
CCCAATATCGGTGGAGTTAACCCCCTAAAATCTCATAACCGGCAACTTTCACTGGGTCCACTGAAAAAGCAAGATGGGTTCATTGAATATCGGCGGTGGCATCCAAAGGGTTCCGCCTTGTCACGGGCCGTGCGCGCCCAGAGATAGGCGACGGTAGGCTCACCATTGATGACGGGATACCGAGCAGCCAAATCGGCTTTGGCCCTTTCCAGGACCCAGCAGCCCCAGGCGCGGACATGCCAGGCAAGATCGGCATCGTGGAGAAAGACGCTGGCCGGCGCTTCTTCTGCGATATGGAGGGGCGCGCTCGGAGATAGGAGGGGCTGGCTGGGCTGCGAGAAATGATGCTTCTTGTTGCCCTTGCGTTTCTTGATCTTCCCGGCGAGATAATCCTCGATGAAATCCGGCCAATCTTTCACAAAATCGGGCAAGGGCCATTTCTTGCCGGCGAATTGCTGGGGGTAGTCGAGGGTGCATTTGAGGATGAACCACGCCACGGGGTTGAGATCCGCGGCTGTGACGTCGCAGCCGAGGCGCATCGCCTCCAGGGGAATTGCGCCGCCGCCGGCGAAGGGATCGAGGACCTTTGGCGCATGGTCGCCATAAAGCTCGCGGACCCGGGTCCGGAAACTGTCCATGGACGGGTCGTTTTCCTGTCCCCAGGCTAGAACCCCGCCCGCAAGCGTTTCCTTTTCTTCCGAAATGACGGTGCCGTCCTCGTCGGTCGTTTTAACCTCTTTTGCGACGACCTTGCCGCCGATCTCGTCCAATAGGGCTTGTCGTTTTTCGGGATCGCCCGGGTCGGGGAGGAGGGTGGCCAGCAGGGCCGCCCGGCAGGCGGCCAAGGGACGGCGGGCGGGCCAGATATGGAGCGTGGAGATGTGGCCGTGACGGACGTTCTTTTCGTGAACGCTGGCAAGAGAGGCCTGCTGCAATGGAAAGGCCACTTCAATCAACCGGAGAACATCCTTCGTTTTATCCATCCTTTTGAAACCCCTCTGTTTGAGTGATTAACTGACCATTCAATCCCTCTCCGCTTCCTGGATGATGTCGCCCAGGTTGATCGTAAAGCTTTGCCGGGTCTTGACGGCCAGCTTGAAGGCCGGGTCCTGGACCCGGTAGAGGGTGGGGCTGGTGGCGCAATCCACGACGACGTAGAGCCAGTAGCGATCGCGGACGTTGGCTGCTGTGGGCCACTCGTTCTCCGTCAGTTGGACTGCCCCGCGACCCGCCCGTCCCTTGACCTCGATGACGACCTTCTCGCCATTCGCCCGGTGGCTTTCCAGATCGTAACCCCGGGCGAGATGGGGGGAAGAGACGTCGTAAACGCGGGCCTTGTAACGATCCACCTCAAAATTCCGGGCGATCCGCACGGCCATCTCCTCGATGTTTCGATCATAGGCCTCCCGGACGGCCGGGCTGGGATCGGGAACGACCAGGGCGACGGCGATCCTTTCCAGGTTGATGATTTCCATCCGGTCGGCCCGGCGCTCTTCGTACAGCAGGCTCTGTGTCTTCTCTTCCTCCAACTGCCGCTGCCGGTTGCGCACATCGTCCAGGGCCGGCATCGCGACTTCATCTCCCTCGCGGACGCGGCGGGCCAGATCGCCTCGGTCCTTGGCCAGATCGCTGGCAATGAAATCATACCCTCGGGCCAGATCGTCGATCCGGGCGACCGTTTCCGCTTTGATCAGGGATCGGGCCTGCTGCAGAAAAAGGGAATCCGCCAGGGCCTGGGCAAAACGATCCGCTTTCCGCACCTGCTCCTCCGGGTTCAGGAGGAGATTTCCCGCTTTCCAGATGAGGGACCGCGGTGCGGCAAGGAGGGACAAAAGGGCATTGAACGGACATTCTGTCGGCTCCTCCGTTTCGTCCCACCGGATGCCGATCAAGCGGCGGTCGGAGAGGGTCCTAAAAGTCTTCTCCCGAAGAGAGGTCCTTTCCCCGATCTGACAGGTATAGACGGCGATGTAGTATGCCTTCTCCGTGGCGGGGTCGCAGAATACGGCGCCCCGCATAACATCCGTTTGAAAGCGGCCGATGGTTTCTTCACAGACGGTGTCAAAGACGACTTCGCCGGGGCGGAGAAAGATAGAGCGCTGATGGTCCGGATCCGGAAGTACGGGTGTCCGCTGGACGGACAAATAATCGGGAAGCCCCTTGGGGAAAGCGTCCGCCAGGCGATAGAGCCACTTGCCTTCCGCACCGGCAATGGAAAAGCGGGCAGCCTCGCTCAGATCCCCCTCGATCCGGATGCCGAGACGGGGGGCCGATTTTTCCATGAAGTTTTGGACGTAGGCGGGTAGGAGGCGGTTGAACTGTTCCACCTCGACCTCGCTATTCAATTGGCCGAGACGCTTTGCCACGTCGCCGAAGGAGGAGGCGGATTTCCGCTGCTCCTCGACGGCCAGACGGAGCTTCTGCGTGGCGAAGTTGGACTCGATCCGCCGTTTGGCGGTAAGGGGCGACGATTCCAGGAGGGCGTCCCGCAGAAGATCACGGAGGGAGAAATCCTGAAGCAGTTGTCCCACGACGTCGAAGACCTTGTCGTTATAGAGGTCCTTGCGCGCTTCATCCAATTTTGCAAGCAGCGTTGCCAGAACTTCGCCTTCGCGGGTGTTCTCCGCGACGAGGTTGAAGATCCGGACCTCCGGATGTTTCTGGCCAAAGCGGTGCAGGCGGCCCATGCGCTGCTCCAGACGTGCGGGGTTCCAGGGAATGTCGAAATTGACCATGATCCAGGCGAACTGGAGGTTGATGCCTTCGCCGGCGGCATCGGTAGCCAGAAGGACGCGGGCACTCGGTCGGTCAGCGTCGGAAATTCCCTGGAGGCGGCGGAATTCCGGGGACATGAAAAAGATGCGCTGCTCTTCCCGCTCTCCGACATCCATGCCCCCGTGGATGGATGATATTTGACCCGTGTATCCCAGGGCCTCAAAGCGGCGGCGCAGATACTCGAGGGTGTCACGGTGTTCCGTGAAGATGAGCAGTTTTTCGTTCTGATACTCGGCGGATTCGATAAGCTCCCGCAGGTTGGCGAACTTCGCCTCCTGCTGAAGATCCATGACGGACTGGCCGAGGCCGATGACCCGACCGAGGTATTCCAACTCCTTTTGCAACTGTGTCCGCTATATGATATTTATCTTGAGGAGATTTGGTAGGAAATTATTCGTATATATATGTCCAAGGAACTCTTTGTATCATTATTCCGGATGAGATAACCAAGAAGACAGGAACACCTTTCATCCTCATGCATGCGCAAGTTGACGGATTCCAGCGATCCTGCGGCTGACAACCTTTTCGGCCATTTTGAGGTCATAGGTCGCCTGCAAGTTGATCCAGTATTGAGGCGTCTGGCCAAAGGCCTTGCCGAAAAGTAAGGCCATCTCAGCGGTGACAGGTCTTTTTCCTTTGACAACGTGGGATATTCTCATGGGCGAAAGTCCAATAGTGCGGGCAAACTCAGCCTGAGAGATCCGCAATTCGTCAAGATTCTCTTTAAGAAATTCACCCAGATGAACCGGAGGAAGATTATTTTTCGGATTCATGGTTTTACCTCCTCAGGTTATCGACAAATTCCATCGCGGCATCCGTAATGGCATCGTGCTCCACGATATACCGGATATCCTGCTGGATATTTCTGCGCGAAGCGATCTTGACCATTCGGTTTGTATTCAGGGACATTCTTCGTCTCATGTTGAGGTAAATCCTGACCAGCTCTTGAATCGAAAGGGGGTAGTTTCTCCGGCTGACTTCGTAATAGAGATCGACAAAAGCCTTTTCAAAAGTGGCCAGGCCGTTGGCTGCATAGGCAAATTCCTGCGTAGGGATCAGCAGGACAAGCTCGCCCACGGAGGACATTCGCCGGATGGCAGAATAGTCCTTGATATTGGTATAGGGGACGACGTCGATTTTATTCCTTGAAAGAATATCGGCGATCTCATCTACGACGGATTTCCCCGCGAATAGGAGAACGGGATAGGTCTCGGGGACGTGATCCATGAACACCGTCAGGATGTCCAGGCCGGAGATGAAGAAATCATGCCCGGTTTCCCCGAGGACATTGAGTATCCTGCTTGCCAGCGTTGAGAGGATCGGTTGGATCGATTCTGCTCCCCTGTTTTGGAAGGAGTACAGACCCTGTCCGGTCCGGGAAATATAACCGCCTTGTGTGAGCTTATGCAGGGTCCAGTAGAGCGTCGATTGCTTTTCCTGAAGTACGGATGCGGCATCGGAAATGGTAAAGTCGGGCTTGTCCTGGAACCGTTCCCGGAGAAGCGCGGCCTTATCCTCCAATTTTAGCCTGCCCGTTAAATTCAATAAGTCTTTCGCTTTGCTGATATCTGCACTCCCGGCTGTTTCATGACACAGAATAATCAAGAAATCAACAATGAAAAGTCGCAAATATCGTCTTTGCGACTTTTCACCAAAAAGAATTTCCTGGCGGAGATGTCCCGGAGGGCTCCTCGAAGGGCGTCAACATCTTGGTCAAGATCGACCGGATCGAGGACAATCACACCCGTCGTTTCCGGATCACCCAGATTTCAGAACAAATGCATTATGCAGGAACGAAAAAATGCTGCCAATCCTTCACATGTTTCATCCCGTATTCAATAAGGTCGATCGAATGAGTCTGGTAGCAGACTTCTTTTGAAGTGTTGCGTGCTCGCAACAAAGGTAGATCCAATGAGGAAGTAAGCATGAGCCGGATGAACCGGATTTTTTATGCCATAAAGCAAAAAAAGTTGCAATATATTTTGCTTTGCCGCGAATGAAGATCGGTATCCAGGCGTCAAGTGACCAGAATCCGGTTCCTTCTGCGCCCCTCAACAGCATCGTTGGCTTTTCCCAAGTGCTTTTAACGAAGAATTTTAGCCCGACAGCCATCTGCTTGGTGGGTCATCCCAAACGTTTTCGAAGATCGTCCAACTGCCTCCTGATCCTTGCGGGGAGGCGGTCGCCGAACTGGCCGAAGTGTCTCTCGATATCGGAGATCTCGGCCTTCCAGGCATCGGCGTCGATGCGGAGCAGTTCCTTCAGATCCGCGTCGGGAATGGCGAGCCCGGTGAGGTCGAGGTCGCCCTCTTTGGGCATGAGGCCAATCGGGGTTTCGACGGCCCCAACCGTGCCGTCGATCCGCTCGCACATCCATTTCAGCACCCGGATGTTGTCGCCGAACCCCGGCCAGAGCCATTTCCCTTCCGGGCTCTTGCGGAACCAGTTCACGTAGAAGATCCGCGGGGCGTGCTTGCCGAAGCGGTCGCCCATCGCCAACCAGTGCCCGAAGTAATCGGCCATGTTATAGCCGCAGAAGGGCTGCATCGCGAACGGGTCGCGCCGGAGGTTGCCCACGGCGCCGATATTGGCTGCGGTTGTCTCGGAAGAAGCGGTGGCGCCCATGAAGACGCCGTGGTCCCAGGAATAGGCCTCATGGACCAGCGGCATGACGCTTGTGCGGCGGCCGCCGAAGACGAAGATGTCGATCGGAACGCCTTGGGGTTTCTCCCAGTCGGGGCAGATGACCGGGCATTGCCTGGCCGGGACGGTGAAACGGGCGTTGGCATGGGCGGCAGGTTCCTTGGCGTCGGGAGTCCAGTCGCGTCCCTTCCAGTCGATGGCATGGTTCGGCGCCGGGCCCATCCCTTCCCACCAGATGTCGCCGTCGTCGGTCAGGGCGCAGTTGGTGAAAATCGTGTTCTCCTTCACGGTGTCCATCGCGGCGGGGTTGGAGTCGTAGGAGGTTCCGGGGGCGACGCCGAAGAAACCGCATTCGGGGTTGATTGCATAGGGTCTGCCGTCTGGACCGATCTTGATCCAGGCGATGTCGTCGCCGACGCACTCGCATTTCCAGCCGGGGAGGGTCGGCGTGAGCATCGCGAGGTTGGTCTTGCCGCAGGCGGACGGGAAGGCGGCCGCAAGATGGTACTGTTTGCCCGCGGGATTCGTCAGGCGCAGGATCAGCATATGCTCGGCCATCCACCCCTCCCGTTTCGCCATGGCCGAGGCGATGCGCAGCGCCAGACACTTCTTCCCCAAGAGGGCGTTGCCTCCATAGCCGCTCCCGTAAGACCAGATGAGGTTCTCCTCCGGGAAATGGCTGATGTACTTCTGATCGAGGGGGGCGCAGGGCCAGGACGCATCCTTCTGCCCCGGTGCGACCGGCGCGCCGATGGAGTGCAGGCAAGGGATGAACTCTCCGTCGGCGCCAAGTTTTTCCATGACGGTTGTGCCGACGCGGGTCATGATGTGCATGTTGCAGACCACGTAGGGGCTGTCGGTGAGCTCGACGCCGATCTTCGCAATCGGTGAATCGACGGCCCCCATCGAAAAGGGGATCACAAACAGGGTGCGGCCCTTCATGCAGCCTGCGTAGAGGCTCTTCATCGTTGCCTTCAGCTCTTCCGGCGCGACCCAGTTGTTGGTCGGTCCTGCGTCGTCCCTGTTTGCCGTGCTGATATAGGTGCGCGATTCGATTCGGGCCACGTCGCCCGGTTCGGAGCGGAAGAGGAAACTGTGCGGACGTTTTTGAAGCGGCGTGGCCACGCCGCTTTCCACCATCCGCTTCATCAGGCGGTCATACTCCTCCCGGCTGCCGTCGCACCAGTGGATGGAATCGGGACGGCAAAGGCCCGCCACCTCCTTCACCCAGCCATTCAGTTTTGCATGTTGCAATGTCATGAATATTCTTCTTAATTTTTTACCGGTGCAGCTCGATCCCGGCGCTCTTTTCGTAGAATCGGACCAGGGCGCTGTGGTCGGCGTCGCCCATTCCCTCATCCCGGAGCGACAGCATCATCTTGATGACTTCGTCGGTGAGCGGCGTCGGCGCCGCAACCTCTTTCGCGGTGTCCAGCACGTTGTTCAGGTCCTTGATGTGGAGGTTGATCCGGAAACCGGGCTTGAAATTCCGGTCCATCATCATCGGGGCCTTGGCGTTCATCACCGTGCTGCCGGCCAGGCCGCCCCGAATGGCCTGAAAGACGAGATCGGGGTTGACGCCCGCCTTGGTGGCCAGAACCAGGGCCTCGGAGATGGCGGCGATGTTGGCGCCGACGACGATCTGGTTGGCGAGCTTCGTGACGTTTCCTGCCCCGATTTCACCGCAGAGGACGATGGAGGCGCCCATCGTCTTCATGGCAGGCAGGAATTCATCGAAGTCGGCCTGGTTGCCTCCGACCATGATCGAGAGCGTTCCGTCGATCGCCTTCGGTTCCCCGCCACTGACCGGAGCGTCCAGCATCCGGATCTTCTTTTCGGCAAGCCGGGCGGCGACCTCGCGGCTGACGAGCGGGGCGATGGAGCTCATGTCGATCAGGATCGATCCGGGGCGCATGGTTTCCATGACGCCGTCCTTCCCCAGGACGACCTCCTTCACCTGCGGTGAGTTGGGGAGCATCGTGATGATTACGTCCGCCTTTGCGGCGACGTCTCTCGGGGATGCGCCTTTTTCCGCCCCTGCCTGCACGACCTCAGCGACCGCCGCGGCGACGATGTCATAGACGACGAGCGGATATCCTGCTTTCAGAAGATTCTTGCTCATGGGCTTTCCCATGATTCCCAGTCCGATAAAACCGATTTTTTTCATCTTTCTTTACTCCTTTCTATTAAACGGTATCCGTGCGCCGACAACCATTGGAGAGAAGTCAAGGTATCGGGCGACGGGATGTACTCCAGCGAGACAAACCCCGGATAGCCCATGCGGTCGATTTGCGCAAGAAGGGACTTAAAGTCCGTTTCCCCCGTGCCGGGCTGGTGGCGGCCCGGGCAGTCGGCAATCTGGATATGGCCGATCCTGCCGAAATGGTTCCGGAGGATCGCCGCCACATCTTCGTTTTCGCGCCGGGCGTGATAGACGTCGAACTGGAGGTAGGCATTGGGATGGCCGATCTCCTCGATAAGCTCGATGACTTGACTGCAACTGTTCAGCGCGAATCCAGGCACGTCGAGATGGTTGATCGGCTCCACCATCAACTGGACGCCCGCCTTGCCCAGCGCCCCGGCTGCATAACGGATATTCTCCATCAGAACTTCGCGGGTCTCTTGATCGGAGAGGCCATCCTTTTTCAAGCCGACCAGGCAGTTCATCCGCTCGAAGCCGAGGGCCTGCGCCGCTTCGATTCCTTTTGCAATCCCCTCGCGGAATTCATGTTTTCGCTCCGGGTCGGTCGCCGTTCCGCGGTCTCCGGCCGCCCAATCGCCGGCGGGGAGGTTGCACAGAACAAGGCTGAGGTCAAGCTCCTGGAGTTGCGCCTTGATATCGTTCATGTTGTAATCATAGGGGAACATGAACTCCACGGCGTCGAAACCGGCCTGCTTCGCCGCGGAAAACCGATCCATGAATGGGACTTCCGTAAACAGAAATGTCAGATTTGCTGCAAAGTGTGGCATCTTTTTCCTCCTGTTCTTATGTATGAGGTAATTGCAAAACCATTTGTCATTCCCGAATGCCTCTATCGGGAATATGGTTTTTCAAGCTGTTAGAACCAGATTCCCGCTCAGAATCGTTGCGGGAATGACAGAATGGGGAGTTTTGCAATTGGCTCGTATGCTTATGCCTTCAATAATTTCAGCACTTCGCGGCCACGGTCGAGGATCAAGTTCGTCTCGTAGGAGTAGGTGATCATCCGCATCCCCCGGCCGATCCAGTAGCGAAGCTCGTCGATATCGGCGATATGATTTCCGGCGGCCTTCCCGTTCTTCATGCAGGCATCGACCACCTTCTGGATGGCCGCCCGCATTTCCGGGCGCGTCCCCTGTCCCGGATAACCGAGGTCAAGGGAGAGGTCCTGCGTCCCCATCATGGCCACATCGATCCCCGCCACCGCGGTGATCCCCTCCACATTGCCGATTGACTCGGCGCATTCAATCTGGGCGATAAGGAGGGTCTCCTCGTTGACGGCCCGGAAATAATCGGCGGCCTGCTTGAACTCCTGGCGCTCCTTGGTCCGGAAGAGAGGCACGGCCGTGCCCCTCTTCCCCTCGGGGGGGTATTTCCCAAAACGGACAAGATCCTTCGCCTGTTCCACCGTGTCGAGATGGGGCGCCCAGATCCCTTCCGCGCCCATATCCAGCGCCTTGGCGACATAGGCGTAGTCCAGGCGGGGAATCCGAACGACGCTGCTGATCTCTGTCTTCCTCGCGTACTGAAGGATGCCGGCGATGTCCGACATGTCATACGAGGCGTGTTCCATGTCGATGACGAAATAATCGAAACCGGCAATCTCTAAGAGCTCGGCGATGTTGATGTATTTTGCCTCTTTGATCATGGTCCCGAAGACCAGTTCCCCGTTTTTCAGCTTTTTCTTGATCTTGTTGATTCTCATGATTTTCTCCTTTTTTGTGTCAAAGAATAGTTCGCCGGTTTGGCAAGGCCTCGGCATAGGGTTTGTCGCCCGGAAAGGGGGCGAAAAAAGGGGGACCGGCGCCCCTTACGCGGGATCAATGCGCCTCTTCCATTGCCCCCGCGATATACATCATCGTGAGGAGCATAAAGACGACGGTCTGGATGCAGGAGGTAAAGATCATAAGGACGAAAACCGGCAGGGGGGTCAGAAAGGGGACCAGCAGGAGCACGACCGCCAGCACGATGTCCTCCCCCATGATGTTTCCGAAGAGCCGGACGGAGAGGGAGAGCGGGCGGGAGAGGTGGCTGATGATCTCGATCGGCATGATCAGCGGTGCGAGCCACCAGACAGGACCCATGAACTGCTTGACGTAGCGGATGCCGTGGACCCTGATCCCCACGATGTGGGTCATCGCGAAGACCACGACGGCCATCGAGACGGTCGTGTTGAGGTTGGCCGTCGGCGATTCAAAGCCGGGGATCAGGCCGAGCAGGTTGGAGGTGAGGATGTAGATGGCGAGCGTCGCGATCAGCGGGAAGAACTTTCGCCCCTCCGGTCCCATCGTGTCGGTGAGGAAGGCGTCGATTCCCTCGACAATCACCTCCATGACGTTCTGGAATCTTCCGGGAAGGATGCTCACCCGGCGGGTGGCCAGGAAGGAGAAGAGGGCGAGCGCCGCCATGATGAACCAGGAATAGCAGACGACGACAAGATGATGTTCCGTGAGCCAGTGGTTTTCGAAGAATAAAAAGGGTTCCATGATCAGAGTTCCTTTAACGCATGGGGACAGATTTCAAATCTGTCCCCAGCAGGGTTAAAACGGTTGTCAGGATAATGGTCAAAACGACGACGGAGAGGCCGATGACGAGGCCGATCACATCGGCGATATCCCCGGCGATGATCCCGAAGAGCGAGACGACCGTGACGGCCAGCCGGATGAAATAGCTCCTCATGACGGCCGACCGGAGCCGGTTCATCTCTCCCTTGAAGACGTTCCGGAGGTTGTGATAGAGCCAGTGAAAGTTGACGACGCTGATCAGGCCTCCGAGGATGATGCCGAGGCTGAAGCGGGCGGAGCAGAGCAGAAGGCTTCCCGCGATCAGCACGGCCAGCAGGATCCAGTTCGTGATCTCAAGCCTTTTTTGGAGGGGGTCTTTTTCGATTCGCTTCACTTGCAACACCCGTTGTGACCGGTTGTTTGTCCTTTAAAGATCGTTTAATCAGGAGAACCATATTCCTGAATCCGGCGACGATCCCCATCAGCAGAAAAATAAGGGTTAGGTAGGGGCCCGTTCCCAGTTTCCGGTCGAGCCAGACCCCAAGGAAGAGACATCCGAAAATGGCAACGACCATGCTGATCCCGATGCTGCTCGCATAGGCCATCTGGATCGCGGCTCTCTTCGTCTCCTTGTCCACCGCGCGCCTCCTACCACAATCGGGGTATGAAGTCAAACAAAACTCTCATGACGGCCTGACGTCATAAAGGACAATGAAAATCTCCCCTAACCCCTCTTTGCCAAAGAGAGGAATAATAATGTCTCCCTCTAAAAAAGGGGGATTGAGGGGGATTTGGGGTGCATTTTCATGTGAAAAGGGGCGGCATCATCTCCCCGCATCTGCGGTCCGCGTTCCCCGGTACCAATCGATGGTCTTCCCGAGTCCCTCCCGGAAGTCGGTCCCGGCCCGGAATCCAAATTCCCGAAATGCCTTACTCGTGTCCAGCATCCGCCGCGGCTGGCCGTCCGGCTTGGTCGCGTCCCAGACGACGCGGCCCCGGAAGCCCGTCAGTTCCACAATGATGCCGACCAAGTCCCGGATGGAGATCTCGAATCCGGCGCCGATGTTGACCGGTTCGGACCGGTTGTAGCGTTCCGTCGCGAGACAGATCGCCTCCGCGGCGTCCTCCACGTAAAAGAATTCCCGGGTCGCGGCGCCGGTTCCCCAGACAACGATCTCTTCATCGCCCTGCGCCATCGCGTCCACGCACTTCTTGATCAGGGCGGGAATCACATGGGAGGAGCGCGGATTGAAGTTGTCGCCGGGGCCATAGAGGTTGACCGGGAGGAGGAAAATCGCGTTGAAACCGTACTGCTGCCGGTAAGCCTGGGACTGGACGAGCATCATCTTCTTGGCCAGGCCGTAGGGGGCGTTGGTCTCCTCGGGATAGCCGTTCCAGAGGTCCTCCTCCCTAAACGGCACCGGGGTGAACTTGGGATAGGCGCAGATCGTCCCTAAGGCGACGAACTTGTCGATCTTCCGGAGATACGCCTCGTGGAGGAGTGGAACGCCCATCATGATGTTCTCATAAAAAAGCGAACCGGGATTTTCCTGGTTGAAGCCGATGCCGCCGACCTTGGCGGCGAGGTGGACCACAACGTCGGGCCGCTGCTCGTCGAAGAGCCGCCGGATATCCTCCGGGCGGATCAGGTTGTAGTCGAGGCGGTCGGCTACAAGGATTTCGCCATAGCCCCTCTCCCGGAAGGTCCGGACGAGGTGTTTTCCCAAAAAACCGCTGCCGCCGGTGATCGTGATTCTTTTGCCCTTCATGCCGCTGGCTCCTTTTTCATTTATTTGGGGTCAGGTCTTGGGATTTGAATTGTAGCATCGAAATTCAAGTCCCAAGACCTGACCCCATGCGTTACATCCGGTGGTTGCCGCAGGTGAAGCCGGCGTTGACGAGCGTCTTCTCCTTTTCGGCGGCTTCCAGGTCCGCGGCGACCATCATGTCGATGAGTTGTTCGAAGCCGACTTTCGGCTCCCAGTTGAGGGCCTCTCTAGCCTTGGCTGCATCGCCCAACAGGACGTCCACCTCCGTCGGACGAAAGTAGCGGGGGTCAATCGCAACGTGCCGCTGGTAGTCGAGGCCCAATTTCGCAAAAACCTTCTCGGCAAACTCGCGCACCGAATGGGTCTCTCCGGTGGCGATGACGTAGTCGTCGGGTCTCTCCTGCTGGAGCATCAGCCACATCGCCTCGACGTAGTCGCCGGCGAATCCCCAGTCGCGTTTCGCCTCGAGATTGCCGAGGAAGAGCTTGTCCTGGAGGCCGAGCTTGATCCGGGTGGCCGCCCGGGTGATCTTCCTCGTCACGAAGGTCTCCCCGCGGCGGGGGGATTCGTGGTTGAAGAGGATGCCGTTGGAGGCAAAGAGGTTGTAGGCGTCCCGGTAGTTGCGGACGACGTAGTATGCGTAAACCTTGGCGGCGGCGTAGGGGCTCTGCGGCTGGAAAGGGGTCGCTTCGCCCTGCGGGGGCGGCGCCGCGCCGAACATCTCGCTGGAGGAGGCCTGGTAGAAGCGGGTTTTGATCCCCGTCTTCCGGATCGCTTCGAGGAGTCGGATCGTTCCGAGACCCGTCACGTCTCCGGTGTACTCCGGCATGTCGAAGCTCACACGGACATGGCTCTGGGCGCCCAGGTGGTAAATCTCGTCCGGTCGGATCTCCTGGAGGAGGTCGGTAAGCTGTCCGGAAACGGTGAGGTCGCCGTAGTGGAGGTAGATCCGCGCCTGAGGGTCATGGAAATCCTTGTAGAGGTGATCGATCCGGCCCGTGTTGAAGGTGCTGGCCCGGCGGATGAGGCCATGGATCTCATAGCCCTTGCAGAGCAGGAATTCCGCCAGGTAGGAGCCGTCCTGGCCGGTGATGCCGGTAATCAATGCTTTCTTCATGATGAAACCTCGCTGAATTCCGGGGACAGATTTCAAATCTGTCCCCACCCCTAATGGCTGTTATTGATAATACTCCCGGTACCAGGCGACGAAGCGCCGGATCCCTTCCGCAATCGGCGTTGCGGGCCTGAAACCGACGGCGGCCATCAGATCGTCCACGTCGGCGCAGGTGGCCGGCACATCCCCCGCCTGCATCGGGAGAAAATTTCGGATCGCCTTCCTGCCGAGCTGTTCCTCCAGAATCTCAATGAATTCCATCAGCGCGACGGGCCGGTTGTTCCCGATGTTGTAGAGCCGGTACGGGGCGAAACTGGAGGAGGGGTCGGGTGCGTCTCCCCGCCAGGCCGGATTCGGCGCAGGAATCCGCTCCAGGACGCGGGCGAGCCCCTCGACGATGTCGTCGATGTAGGTGAAGTCCCGCTTCATCCGCCCTTCGTTGAAGACGGCGATCGGCCGGCCCTCCAGGATCGCCCGGGTGAACAGGAAAAGGGCCATGTCCGGCCTTCCCCAGGGTCCATACACGGTGAAGAAGCGGAGTCCCGTGCAGGGGAGCTTGTAGAGGGAGGCGTAGGCGTGGGCCATCAGTTCATTCGCCTTCTTTGTGGCCGCATAGAGACTGAGCGGATGATCCACATTGTCGTGAACGGAAAAGGGCATCCGGGTGTTGGCCCCGTAAACGGAGCTGGAGGAGGCAAAAACAAGGCGCTTCACCCCATGATGACGGCACCCCTCGAGGATGTTCATGAAGCCGACGAGGTTGCTCTCCACGTACGCCTGGGGGTTTTCGAGCGAATAGCGAACGCCCGCCTGGGCCGCCAGATTGACGACGATCTCGAAGCGGTTTTCAGCGAACAGCGCTTCCATCGCCTTCCGGTCGACAATATCCGCCCGGACGAAACGAAAATCCTTCTCTTCCTCCAGAATCTTGAGCCGCGACTGCTTCAGCGTCACGTCGTAGTAGGGGTTCAGGTTGTCCAGACCGACGATCTCGTTTCCCTCCGCGAGAAGCCTTCGGGAGAGGTGAAAGCCGATAAAACCCGCCGCGCCGGTGACCAGGATCTTTCGCATCATTTTTCCCGTAATAGATTTTGCTATCATTTTTTTAAACGAATCTCTACAGCGTCTTCAGGACCTTTGCGCAGGCGGAAAGGGTCCGGGCAATATCGTCGTCCGTGTGGGCGAAGGAGACAAACCCGGCCTCGAACTGCGCCGGGGCGAGGTTGATCCCGGCCGCCAGCATCCCCTGGAAGAAGCGGGCAAACAGGGTCGTATCGCTCCGCGATGCGGTCTCAAAATCGACCACCTCATCCGCCGTGAAGAAGAGCGTGAACAGGGAGCCGACGCGGTTGATCCGGGCGGGGATTCCTTTTCCCCGGAAGAGATCCGCAAAACCGGCGCAGAGCCCCTCGGTCATCCTTTCCAGTTCCGGATAGGACTTTTCCCTGAGGATGTCCAGCGTTGCGATCCCGGCGGTCATGGCAAGGGGATTTCCCGAGAGGGTGCCCGCCTGGTAAACGGGACCGATGGGGGCGAGGTGTTCCATGATCTCCCGCCGGCCGCCGAGGGCGCCGACGGGGAGGCCTCCGCCGATGATCTTGCCCATGCAGGTCAGATCGGGGAGGATGCCGGCCAGGGTCTGCCAGCCGCCGTAGGCGAGTCGGAATCCGGTGATCACCTCGTCGAAGATGAGGAGGCTGCCATTTGCGCGCGTCACCTCCCGCAGGGTTTCCAGAAAGCCGTCCCTCGGCTGCACGACGCCCATGTTGCCGGCGACCGGCTCGACGATGATGCAGGCGATCTCCTCGCCGTATCGCGTTGCGGCGCTTCGGACCGCCTCGGCGTCGTTGTACGGCAGCGAAATCGTGAGCTCTGCGAGCGCCCGGGGAACGCCTGGGCTTCCGGGGATCCCGAGTGTGGCCACGCCCGAACCCGCCTTCACCAGCAGGGAATCGGCATGGCCGTGGTAGCAGCCGGTAAACTTGATGATCTTCTCTCGGCCCGTAAAACCGCGGGCGAGGCGGATGGCGGTCATCGTCGCTTCGGTTCCCGAGCTCACCATCCGCACCATCTCGATGGACGGAAAGGCGGCGGCGAGCCGCTCCGCCATGCCGATCTCCAACTCGGTCGGCGCCCCGAAACTGGCGCCCCGTCCGGCCGCTTCCCGAATGGCCGCGACGACCACCGGGTGGCTGTGGCCGAGGATCATGGGACCCCAGGAACAGACATAATCGATATAGCTATTTCCATCCGTATCGATGATCTTTGACCCGGCCGCCTCGCGGATGAACAGCGGGGTTCCGCCGACGGCCCGAAAGGCGCGGACAGGGCTGTTGACCCCTCCGGGAATGACACGCTGCGCCCTTGAGAAGAGGCTCTCATTTTCCATTTGGAAATACTCCTTTTGATTCCGGATCGGCGCAGGACGTCCACCCGGCATCTGTAAGGTAGGCATCCACGTTCCTTTTCGGATTTGATGCGCCGACCTATACCATAAAACCCTATCGATACCAAATATTTCTTGACAAGTTTTTCTCCGACTGCTAAAGAATCCGCCAGGAAAGATGATTTGTGAAGATTGATCCTCCCGGGTGGGCCAAACCGGTTCCCTCGGGAAAGGGGGCGGCGAATATCAGAAGGAGGGAGGTGAGCCCAGAGCGCGGTTTGACCATTTCAGAATAAAGAATTGCTAAGGAGTCTATGATGAGAAGAACTTTCGGGGTTGGTGCTTTGACGATGTTTGCGGTTCTGGTTTCGGCTTCGCTGGCTTTGGCGGCCGAGGTGGCGGTGGCGCCCGGTTCCACCGTCGATTATACGAAGGCGATTGTGATTGGTTGCAGCCTTCTTGTTGCGGGCCTGGTGATGGCCGTGGGGACGATCAGCACCGGATTGGGAATGGGAAACGGATTGAGCAGCGCCGTCAGTGCCGTGGGCCGGAATCCGGAGGCGCAGGGCAAGATCCTGATCACCATGATGGTCGGGCTCGCCATGATCGAATCGCTGGCGATCTATGCGCTGGTGATTGCGCTGGTCGTGCTTTATGCCAATTCACTGCTCAAATATATTGGCCTTTCGTAGAACGTTATCATAACCAGGGGGGAGGAAAGCGAACGCCACGACTTTTCCCCCCTCTTTTTTTATTCGTCCCTGCCTGTGTCCGGATTCAAAAGCCTCTTCCTTTGCTTTTCTGATCTAAAGATAAGAGTTCACGCCTGTCCGGTTTCTCCTGAGTAAACCCCGTGCCAGGGGGCGAGCACAACGAAGCATGAAAATCCCCCCCAAATCCCCCTTTGCTAAAGGGGGACTTTATTATTCCCCCCTTTGTCAAAGGGGGGTAAGGGGGGATTTTCATATCAAACCCCGTGCTCATTCCATGCGGCGACCTTCCGACCGCATCGACTTATCGGCGCGTTGGAGCGCCGCCAGGGGCGGCGCCGTAGTGGTCCCTCACTTTCCTGGCCTGCAGGATGAACGCCGCTCCGGCCGTAAAAGCCGCCACCGCTCCCAGGATGATCGCGAGCCGCAACCAGGGTTCGCCCTGCGCCTGCCGGTCTCGAACCAGCACGATCAATGTCCGCACCCATTCGGCGGCTCCGAGCAGCAGAAAAAGTTGCACGAGACGCAGCGCCCAGATGCGCCGGACGAAGAGGGTCAGGGGAACGGCGAGACAGAGCATTGCGAGAATCATCGGGCCGGTCCGCAGAAAATGGGCGGCCAGTATCAGAACGGAAAACAGCATCGGAATGAGGCAGGTGAACAGCATCGGGATCCTTTCCATGATAAGAAATCGCTTCTTTGGGATCGAAGTATACGATGGGCGGTCCTCTGTTTCAATATAAATCCAATTACTGATTTTTCAAGATCTACGGGGAATCGCTACAGACTCATGAAAAAAACCTCCCGGCGACCCAGAAGAGGGCCATCCCGATGATCACCGTTCCGGCCAACGAACGGGTTTTCCAGGCAAAGATCAACGTGGGGATAGAAACCAGCAGGGCCGGTTGAAAGACGGTCAGATGCCGGGGTTCTCCGGTCGTCGCCAGCGCGGGCAGAATCAGGGCGCTCAGGACAGCGGCGGGAATGAAATCCAGCCACTGCCGCAGCCACTCCGGCAGGCGGCGGCGTGATAGAAAAATCAAGGGAACCCAGCGCGGCAGATAGGTCACGATACCCATGCCCAGCACCAGCAACAGATAGTCCGTCTTCACGATTCCTCCGGGCGTTTTCTTCCCTTGCCACACCCCTTCCGCAGGATGACGCCGAGCGTCGCGGCGGTCACCGACGCCATCACAATATAGGCATTGCCCGGAAAGAGCAGCGAGAAGGCAACGGCCAGCAATCCCGAGAGAATGGCGACCAGGACATAAAGGCCGCCCCGGATCTGAAAGACCAGCAGGCAGATGAACATGGCGGGCAGCGCGTAATCGATGGGGACACCTTGCCGCAAGGTGTCCCCGTCCCCGGCGGGAATGAATTGTCCGCCATAGCCCCCGATGATGGTGCTGACGATCCAGGCCAGGTTAGCGGTCTGATTTAACGCCAGCGCCCTCCGCCAATCCCAGTCCCTGTCCTTGTCCTGGAAGCGGGCCATGTTGAGGGCGAAACTTTCATCGGTCACCCCGTAAGCATACAGGGAAAGCCGACCAACGCCCAGACGTTGGAGATAAACGGCCAGGGATGAGCTCATCAGCAGGTGGCGGAGGTTGACGGTAAAGGTCGTCAGGATGATAGGAATGACGGCAGAGCCGCTGCCGATCATGGATACCGCGATAAACTGGGCGCTTCCGGCATAAACGAAAAGCGACATCAGACCGATCTCCCAGGGCGTAAGACCGGCATTGTGGGCCAGGACGGCGAAAGCCAACCCAATGGGCGCGTACCCCAGGCAGATGGGCCACGCCGCCGCCATGCCTTCCTTTAGAACTGTCCATCGATGGTTCATGTTTCGCTTGATTTTGGGCAAGGGGTCCTTCCTTATCTCATGAATGACCGTATGGAAGAGCTGGAAGATATTCGTGATGTCCGTACGATCTCTGCCGCCACTGCCGCCGAGAAGGAAACCTACTCTCATGAATTTGTCAAGCGCCTGCCAGCAGACGAAACCCCCGTGGCTACCAGATGATTTTCAGGCCTTTGACAGCCTGCAGGGCCTCATCACAGGTCACAAGCGGCTTCTCGTAATGAAGGGCAGTGGCCGCAATGATGCGGTCCGCCGGATCATGATGCGCAAAGAGGGCGTCGATGGCCGAAATCTTCGCTATCTCCGGCGTAATGGGCAGCGGCCGGATCGCCCGGGACGCTAAAACAAGCTTCAGGAAAGAAAGGGTATCCGTCCCTGGATCGAGTCGCCACTTGGCGATCAGCATGGCGATCTCCCACAGAGAGATGTCGCAGCAGACCAGGGAACCATTCTCTTCGCCCTCTTCTATGGCGCGGAGCGCCCCGGCGCTGAGACGCTCCGGCGCCAGGGCATCGAAAACGAGGACGCAGGTATCGAGAAGAATCAAGACGCCGCCTCCCATTTTTCATTCAGGGAGGACACAACATCGCCGATCCTGCACTTTACCCGCAACAGAGCAAGCTTTTCCTTCGCGCCTGAACGCCCATCGGCAACGGGCATCAGACGCGCGATCTTCTTTCCGCGCGAGGTCAGGAGCAACTCTTCGCCGGCCGTGACCATGCCGAGATAGGCGGGCAGGTTGTTCCGCAGCTCCGTAACGTTGACTTCTTTCATTGCATACTCCTTTCTGTACGTTCCATCTGTACAACCGCTTGACGACGATGTCAAGAATCAAATGCGGTCGCCCTGTCAGAATAATTCCCCCATCGAATCTAAGTGTATGATATTGATATTACAACGTAAACCCAGCAAAGTGAGCGCCAACAAGGGCGTCGGTTATTTTCTAATGTGTTCGCATAGTTAACCGTGATTCCGGCGGAATCATTTTCAAGCGGTAGCCAGAAAGCAAGCCCTTCCTCCCTAAAATAAATCTTGACATTGTCGTTTATACATTTTAGACGGCTTCAAAATAACTTCTCAATATCTTCGTGCCCGGAGTTATTGAGAAGTTACCGGGAATCCTCTTGAGATTAACCGGCGGTTGTCAGATGCGGTCGAGGGGACTTTGCAGGTTGCGGATATCTCGGGCCATTACATGGGTGTAAATCTCCGTGGTCTTGACATCCGCGTGGCCAAGCAGTTCCTGGAGGACGCGGATATTGACCCCGTTTTCCAGCATATGAGTGGCGAAGCTATGGCGCAGGGTGTGGCAACCAACTCTCTTGTCGATCCCGGCTTGTTGCGCGGCCCGCTTCACGGCTTTTTGCAGGCCGGATTCGAGAACGTGATGACGCATTTCTTTACCGGAGCGCGGGTCACGTGATCGCTCCCTGGCAGGAAAGACCCACTGCCAGCCGGTCTCCCTCGCCGCATTACGGTATTTTCTGGCGAGAGCTTCAGGGATGTAGACCTCTCCGAAGCCTGCCACGAGATCCCTGTGATGGAGAGACTTCACAGACTCGATTTGCGCTAGCAGATCGTCTTGTAGGTTCCGAGGCAGTATGGTGGTCCGGTCCTTTCCGCCCTTTCCGCCTCGGATGAAGATGAGGTTCTGGCCGAAGTCTACGTCCTGGACGCGCAGACGGATGCATTCCATCAGCCGCAGCCCACTGCCGTAAAGAAGCTTCGTCATGAGGGCGTTCTTGCCTTCAATGGCCGCGAGAAGGCGCTGAACCTCGGCTTGAGTTAGCACCGTTGGCGGGCTTGTCAGGCGCTTGCTGCGTGCCGGAGTTATCTCGCCATCCAGGGGTATATCCAGGACAACGCGGTAGAGGAAGACGAGGGCGTTCAGCGCCTGTCTTTGGGTTGCGCCGGACACCTTGCCCTCTATGGCGAGATGGGATAGAAACGCCTCCACATCATTCGCCCCGAGATAGCGAGGGTGGGTCTTGCCGCCAAAGTGGTGGATGTAGCGCAGGATCCATTGACAATAGGTCTGCTCTGTGCGATACGCATAGT
>Ga0210056_1001534_pt1 | contig 20027 bp, 27 predicted proteins | sample CryGeyCG2014_080_2_FD_183965 | JGI IMG/M metagenome (GOLD analysis project Ga0210056, IMG submission 183965) | Groundwater microbial communities from aquifer - Crystal Geyser CG07_land_8/20/14_0.80 (SPAdes) (version 2) | ecosystem: Environmental > Aquatic > Deep subsurface > Groundwater | place... | reverse complement strand
TCGCATCATCGCTGTGGCATGTCCGAGCTGCGCCAAGATGCTCTCCGACGCCGTCAAGACGGAGGGGCTGGAAGACGCCCTGGAAGTCCTGGGCATCGCCGAAATCATCGAGAGGGCCAGGGCCAAGTAAAGAGAGGAGACGGAATGGAAAAAGATGATATCCTGGAAAAAGTCTATGAAACAGCCAAGCTGTCGCCGTGCCGCCGATGTGGTAGGGTCGCTTCGGGATCGGCTGGGGCATCGTGGGATACCGTCCCGCCACGGCCATGGGGGCCTTGGGAGAGGGACGCTACGACAGCGCCTTCGGTCTGCTGGGGATGATCCTCGGGGCGGGGCTCTACGCCGAGGCGTATCCCCTGATGAAGGAAACGGTCCTGACCTGGGGTGATTTCGGAAAGATCACCCTGCCAGCCGTTTTGGGGATCAACCACTGGATCGTCATCGTCATCCTGGTCGCGGCATTTATCGCCCTCTTCTACTGGTTCGAGAAGAAGGGGCTCTAACCCTCTGCACCCCGCTGCACCGGGCCGGCTCTTCCACCGGCCACGGTCTGCGGGGTATGCCGGGTCGGCACATTCACCCCGTCAGGGGGATTACAATGCTTTTTCCGGGCCCGGTGGGGAATAGACGATAATGTAAGTGAAGTCCTGCCCTTCATTGGCCCAGACATAATGCATCGCGCAGGTGGGAATAAACACAGCCGTATTCGGTCCGACATCGTATTTCACACCGTCCACCGATATGCCGCCGCTTCCCGAAAGGCCGAACAGGCAGTGCTCCTCTTCATGGCTGTGTCCGGCGCCGGTGACATTGCAATTCAACCCGGCCGTCATCGTGTTGACCAGCAGGGAGAAATTCTTCGCCCCGCAGCCGATCTCATCGATCAAGATCCTGACGGTGGCGGCGCCGCCGTGCGCGATTTTTCCTTCGACATCGGACACTTTAAACACCAACTTTTTTTCTGACATACCTGACCGCTTTCCTTTGCATGGTTATTGGGTCCCGCTCATCGCCGATGCGTCCGAGCCCCTGCGGGGTCACTATACCCCAACCGCAGGGTGATAGCAATTGCGCCGTCGATGGTGCATTCAGATCTTTTGCATAGGGGCGGCTGGAGGTCGCCCTTACCCCCAGCCTTAACCCCGGAAAAATTGCGCGCAACTCAGCCATGGCGGAAACGCAAGAACCTGCATCGCAAGCAGATCGGGAAATCACTCTACCGGATAGCCCGCCTTTTCCCATTCGATCCAGCCGCCATCCATATTGGTCACATTGTTATAGCCCATGTTCTGAAGTGTCTGCCCTGCGAGACATCCGCGTCCGCCGGTTTTGCAATACACTAGAATAGGTGTGGATTTGTCAGAAACTTTCCCACCGACTTGAAATTCCAGCAAACCCCTTGCAACATTGATCGCGCCGGGAATGTGTCCGGCTCGAAATTCGTTGGGTTCGCGAACGTCCAGAACGACTTTATACGCACCCTTTTCGATGTTCATTTTCGCCTGAGCAACCGTGAGTTGAGGAACCGCTGCTTTTGCTTGTGTCACCATTTGTTCGGTGGTTAATGGACCGGACACAACGGATTGTGTTGTAGCACAGCCTGTGAAAACCAACACTGCGGCCAGCATGAACATACTTGACCATAAACGCCAACTCTTCTTCATAACACTTTCCTCCTTTGGTTTTTTTATTGAACGATTAACTGACAAACATCGTTTCCGGGAAGCATTGTTTTAAACCTCCATCTATTGTTTGGGTGGAATTTCATCATCCCTAACAATAATTTTTGCATTTGCTTCTAATTCATTTGGCGAAACATCATCTTTTGTCAAAAATAGCTTTTTGTTCCCATGGCAATGGTTGCACGACGCTGTTTGCGGGGTCTTACGCTGTATGTTGTGCGGCGTAGCATACTTGAACGTCGGCACCCGGTTAAAATTCGGAAATGCATTTTTCACATAATAATCAAACAGATTTGGATTGGCCGGCACGTGCCGCACGAGCGCAAACGCATACGGACGATCCTTGGATTGCAAAATGTTCTTCCCGATCTTAAAAGCCATGTCTGTTTTGTCGATTTGATAGTACGGAACGCCCTGCGGATCCTTTCCAACATGACATCCATAGCAATTCTTGTAAGCCACGGAATGGCAAACCTGACAGGCCACTTTTTTCAGGTGCGTGCCGTGCATCTCGGAAGATTTTTTCAAAACAGTGTCCTTGTGGCAGTTCTCACATTTTTGATGTGTATCCGTCAGATAACGACTTTTCGCATGACCATTTGCGGAATGCATTTCTTTTGCAAAGTGGCATTTATTGCAGTTCATGTTTAACTTTGTATAATGGATATCGGCAGGGTAACCTTCATTTTTGCCCATATATTCATTTTGAATCCTGCTGCCGTGGCAAGCTGTACAATTTGCCTCCATGTCCGGGCGCTTTTTGAAAAAATGCCCGCTGACGAATCCCCCCTCGACCGAATCCGGACGGCTGATGTGGCATTGCCCGCAACTCGAATGGCAACTCGAACAGTGGTTATCGAATGCTTCGTTTACCTTGTTCAAGGTCGTCTGGCCAGTGGCGCCCATTCGGGTGTGCAAGACGTCCCAGTACGGCGCCAGCGTAACATGAAGGCTTTTGGGCGCTGCCGCTGCGATCTCCTCGTGGCACTTCCCGCAGGCAAGATCGGGTTTTGCAAAGGAAGGATCTTTTACAACAGCTTTATGTGCTGTCTTCCAATCGGGGTTGGAGGCATCGCCTCCATGGCATGAAGTACAGGCGAGTTCTCCATGGGGATCGTCCTTCAGAAAATCGATGTCTACAAAAATCTTTTCGTTTGGCTCCAACGGAGCCAAAGCGCCACCTCACCCCTCGCCTTTCGTCAATAGGGATTTTTGCGGCTTTGGAGTAGTTTGTCTTATGATTCTCGTAATTTCGAGAAGTTTCCGTGCATTCGTATGGCAGGCGATGCATTGGCTTTTTTCTTCTGTTTTGGAAAAGGCCGGCGTGGAAAAAAGAAGGAACCACAGCGGCAGAATCATAAAAAGAGACACCGACAGTCCAACAGGGTGGCGCAAGGCGCCTTTCCCTCTTCTCATGGGCACACCTCTGCTTTCTGCAATGTATGCATTATCTTACAGTCTCTCATCGTTATGGTCATACAACTTGAAAACCTTGCAATCCCGACATTCCCACTCGAAATCGAGGATCTTCCTGCACTGGGTGCCGGCAACCTCCCAGCAGGGCCGCTCCCGGTGCAAATAGGCCGTGCAATGCAGATGCATCTGTTCCGTGCACCCCAGAAAATCCCAGCAGGGGGTCTTTCCGTTCCAATAATCCACCATCGCTTCCTCAGGTCTCCTGTTTATCGCCGCAGCCGCTCCGTCGATCCAAACATCCTTCGGGGAACCAAGCCTATGGGATGCCGGTCACCTTCCTTGTCAGTGATCGCAGACATTGGCTCCGGTCGTCAGCTCGCCGCTGAGGTACTCGGCCACCACCTTTTCCGGGAGCTCCGACGAGGCGCCGGTGACCACGTGAATGCCTTTGCCGACAAACAGTTCCTGCGCCCTCGATCCCATGCCGCCGGCGATGATGAGATCGGCCCCCTGTTCCTGCAGCCACGTGGGCAAAAGCCCTGGCTCATGGGGCGGTGGGGTGACCATGGTCGTTTTCAGGATGGTTTTATTGTCCGCATCCACGTCGAACAGGGCGAACTGCTCACAATGGCCGAAGTGCTGGCACAGAGAGCCGGCCGCCGTGGGAACAGCGATCTTCAGTGTTTTCATTTCTTTCTCCTTGATGGGTTGAGGCATCCGGGAAATCCGGCCTGTCTCAGGTTTGCTTTGCTCCTGCAACTGCAAAACGGGCTGGATCGCCCGGATGAATGCCTGGGCGGACTCGGTCTCTCTGTGATGATAGACAAAGGGCTTTCCCTCATCGGACCCCCCGACGATCTGCGGGTCCATCGGGATTCGGCCGAGGAAGGGCACGCCCATCTCCTTGGCCATGGCTTCCCCTCCGCCGCTCTTGAAGACCTCAATCATTTTTTGGCAGTGCGGACACACAAGCCCGCTCATGTTTTCGATCACCCCCAGAACGGGAATCTTGAGCTGACGGCAGAAATTGATGGACTTCCGCACGTCCTGAAGGGAGAGATCCTGGGGCGTCGTGACGATTACGGCGCCGTCGCTTTCGGGGATGAGCTGCGCCACGGAAAGGGGTTCGTCCCCCGTTCCCGGCGGAAAATCGACGATCAGATAGTCCAGTTCGCCCCACTGCACATCCGAGATGAGCTGTTTGATGACACCCATCTTCATCGGGCCCCGCCAGATGACCGCCTCATCCGAATCGCCGAGGGCAAATCCGAGGGAAACGACCTTGATCCCATAGCTGCTTTCCACAGGCAGTATCCCGTCTCCGTCCGCCCCTTTGAAAAGCTCCCCCTTCAGGTGCAGGAGCATGGGAACGCTGGGGCCGTGGAAATCGACGTCCAGAAGACCCGTCTTCCAGCCTTCCATGGCCAAGGCTACGGCAAGATTCACGGCAACGGTGCTTTTCCCCACGCCGCCTTTTCCAGATAGAACCAGGATCTTGTGTTTGATCTTGGAGAGGCGACGGACAAGCGCCTCGTCCTCCGTGAACATCTTGAGTTTGTCATCGGCGGCATGTCCACCGACCGCTTCGCAACCGCTCTTCTTTTCTCCACAGTTCATCTCTCTTCAAACCTCCACAGTGTCTTATGATGAATGATTCGCCGCCGATCACCGGCGTCGTTTGAATATGCAGCGATAGCGGCGGAATAATCTCGTACCGACAGGGGGATAATCATAATCCATGCCAGGAACGACTTGTCTGTAAAATAGAGATAATCTTCACTGGATATCGGGAGATGAGCAAAAGGAGGCTTCACTCAAAAGAGTTGCGGACAGCATATCTGCTACCCGTATCCCCCTATTGTGTCGCAGAAATGCAATCAGTATGGGAACGGTAACCTTCGATGTGAAAAACCGGCCTTGGCGATTCGGCAGATAGCGTGCCAGGGTCGTTTTGCCCACACCTGTAGGTCCGTCAATGAAAGCGAGTGAACATCTCCCGCCCCTGGACCACCGTGCGGATGGTTTGTCAGCCATGGGCCGCGGGTCCGATAATCTGACCCAACCGGATCAGGGGCCACGAATAGGCGGCTCCTGATTGCGGAATTTTGTTCCATTTGCCTCTCAATCGGTCCATATCGTCTTTTCGCCACATAGCCCCTATAAATAATCCAATGGCGTCGGCATACTTGCCGATGGCTTGCCCGCCGATCACCTTGCCGTCCAGCAAAACAACCCGCAAGTAATCCTTTCCACTTTCCTTTTCGATAAGCTCGGATTTCCCCAGAAGGCACTCAGTCGCCCGCATGGTTTTTCCAAAGGTGGCGGCATGGGTATTAAAAAAATGTACTCGCGCGAACGCATAGGCGCCGAGGTATTTGATATTGTCTCCCAAAATGTTTTTTGCCACTATCTGCGCCTGCTCGATCGCGTTATGTTTCAACTGAAACATAACCACCTCGTCGGTGCAGGAATCAAAGGTTTCCACACAGTCCCCGCAGGCATAGATATCCGAAACGGTGGTTTCCATCTTTCTGTTGACTTGGATGCCGCGCCCCGTTTCTATCAACGCGGTTTTGGCCAGCGCCGTTCCCGGAACCACGCCCGTGGCAACTACAACCGTATCGCATTCGATCTCCCGTTTATCCGTTACGACGCCCGTAACTTTTGTATCCCCTTTAATCCGGAGAACCTTTTCACCGGTATGAACATGAATCCCATGCCTTTCCATCGCCGCTTCCAGTCTCCTGGCGGTGGGTTCATCAAACAGGACGGGCAGAATCCATCCGAGGAGCTCAATGATATGAACCTCATACCCCTTTTTCTTTAGTGCCTCCGCCGCCTCTATCCCGATAGCCCCGGATCCGATAACGACCGCTCTGCACCCGTTGTGAGATTCCAGCTTTTCGGTTTCGACCATCTGCTTGCAGCTAAATACGCCCGCGTTGCGAATCCCCTCAATCGGCGGAATAAAAAGATCGCCGCCATGGGCCAACACGAGTTTATCGTAGCCGATTTCCAACCCCTTATCGGTTGTGACGCATTTTGCCTCCGGAGCAATGGAAACAACCTTGCTATTGAACATAATATCAATGTTGAGCTGCTGATAATCCTCAATATTTTTTTTGAAAACATCCTTTTTTTCAATACTGCCGCCGAGAAAATACGGAAGCGAACACGGATCATATTCCGGAACTGTCTCAGCGGAAAGGATGCAAATCTCGGTTTCCTTGGCCCTTTCCCGCAGCGAAAGGGCCACTTGATTGCCAGCAATCCCATTCCCAATAATAACGACTTTCATGGTGTCTTCATCCTAATTATTTGGATATATAGCTCTTGATCGCCCCGCCCGCTCTCTTGCCACTCCCTTTGCTAGTGCATCGCTTTCACAGACCCTCATCGCCCCTTCGCGGCAGGCGATGACGCACCAGGGCCCGGCCTCATCGTCTTTGCACATATCGCAGGTCATTGTCTGATCTGTGTAAGGGTTTACCACTGGGCTGCCGACCGGACAGATATAAACGCATGCCCTGCAACTGATACAAACATCTGTATTCGTTACAACGGTTCCGTTTGTCTGCCGCACCCGCGCATTCATGGGGCACACCTTAATGCAGGGGGCGTCATCGCACGCCATGCAGATGACGGGAATGTTAAGCTTCTGGCTTTCAAGTCTGAGGATTTTGATCATGGCTAAATGTGGATTAACATTGCCATGGTGTTTCATCGAACAGGCAATCAAACATTGTTGACACCCGGTACATTTTTCTGGATCGACCAGCAATTGTTCCCGCCTTATTTCCATTACGCTGCCTTTGTGAAATCCAATAAAATAGTTTGTTTACATTTTGACCCGCTTCAGGTCGGACGGGACTGCGTATTAGATTTATTGCACTGGGGCGGTGCTACACTGAAGATATCCTGTTGTCAAGACAAAAAACAGGCGCTTTGAAAAAAATGGTTTGACATCGGAAAAAGCCTTAGTATAGTGAGCTCCTCTACGATGAGCTCTTACCAAAATTAACCACAAATCAAGGAGTGTGAATATGGCAAAAGAAAATGAAAAGTTTTCCGTATCGGAATCGCTTCGCAAGACACGGACATTTGGTAAGGTCAGATGCCATAACCCCAGTTGTATGGGGCGAATGGAGCCTGCCGCCGGAAGCCAGCAGATCACCTGCCCGACCTGTGGAATGGCTTATCGACTTTTCTGGGTGACGCCGGAACTGCCGAGAATTCGCGGCCCGGTCTGGGAAGTTAACCGCAAGTTAGCCGAAAACATACGGGCCCAAAAATTAGAAGCGTCTAAAGACGGTTCCAAATAGATTAAGGAGGAACGCGAAATGGCATTGGATCGGAAAATTGCATACATTGATCTCTCTACCGGCAAAACAGAGATTAAACCAATTCCTTTGGAAGTAAGAAAGAAATTCATAGGCGGCCGTGGTTTGGATGCCTATCTGCTTTACAACAACGCGCCGGAAGGCTGCGATCCGCTTAGCCCGGAAAACCCTTTAATCGTCAGCGGCGGCTTTCTGACCGCCACTTGCGCTTCCGCCACAGCGCGAACACACTTCATGGCCAAATCCCCTCTTACCGGTCTTTTGGGCAGCGCCAATATGGGGGGATTTTTCGCCCCGGAACTGGCGTGGGCCGGATTCCATCATCTGGTTATTACGGGTAAAGCGGAAAAACCGATTTATCTGTGGATACACAATGGCCAAATTGAAATCCGCGATGCCGCAAAACTGTGGGGAAGAACAACCACGGACACCCAATGGGCAATTCGCGATGAGTTGGGGGATCAAGAGGTTAAAAGCGCCGTCATCGGTCAGGCAGGTGAAAATCTTGTACGGTATGCCAATGTGATGACCGGAATTAAAAATGCCGGCGGTCGCACCGGCATGGGATGTGTGATGGGCTCGAAAAACCTCAAAGCTATCGCAACCCGCGGTACGATGGACATCAAAATTGCACACCCCCTTGAGGCGCTGGAGTTTAACAAAAAATTCATCGAACAGATCACCACCGCCAAGGTTAATAAAACCCAAGGCACATTGGGAACGCCTTTTATCTGGGGAGCGACCAATAGCTGGGGCGGCATTCGAACCCGTAACTTCCAGTTTAATCAGATGGAGAACGCCGACGAAATTGAACCGGAAGCAATTGATGACATCGCCACCAAAACCATTGGGCCGCATCACATGACAGGCTGTTTTGGCTGCCAGGTGCATTGCCGCGCCCAGTACAAGATTCCGTCAGGCCCTTATGCCGGGAAATACGGTGAGGGGCCGGAATATACGTCCCTTGGCGCCTTCGGCGGTGAGCCGGACTGCAAGAGCGCCGAAACGGTCCTGACTGGCAACCATCTGGTGAATCAGTACGGCGTCGACAACCTTGAAATCGGCAGTATAATCTCTTGGGCCATGGAGCTATACGAATTGGGGATCATCACAAATAAGGAAACCGATGGCCTTGAGCTTCGCTTCGGCAACGATGAAGCGTTACTGGAGATGGTCCACCGAATCTGCACCCGCAAAGGTTGGTTAGGCGATGTTCTTGCTGAAGGGGGCATTCCGGCAGCCCAAAAAATCGGGAAGAATTCTTTCGATTATCTCATCCAGGTCAAAGGAATGAGCAACCTCCATTCCGATGAGCGCGGAACGCCAGCTCTCGCCCTTAATGTGGCGACCGCTTCCCGCGGCTCCGACCATTTGCGGAGTCGACCAGCCATCGACCTGTATCATCTTCCCGAGAGTGTGCTGCGAAAGATTTACGGCAGCCCGGTTCCCTACGATGGCCCCCTGTCTTCGGACCACATGGAGTATATAGGGAAAGCATGGGAAGTTTTCTGGCAGGAGAACTGCTACATGGCGGTTGACTGTCTTGGAATTTGCAAATATCACACCGTGTTTTTAGGGGCGACATTGCCTAATTTCGAGGATTGGCCCAAGGCAATTTACTACAACACCGGTCTTGAGTTTACCCCCAAAGAGATTTGGGACGTTGCCGAGAGGTGTAACAACATCGAGAGACTTTTCAATCTGAGAGAGGGGCTTACACGCAACGACCTCGTCAAGGGCGATACGCTCAACCATCGGTATTTTGATGAGCCCTGCCGTCGGGGAGCGCCGGATATTATCGGCGCCAAGATTGACCGGGACAAGTTTAAAATCATGGTAGATGAGTTCTACAAACATCACGGCTGGGATAACGACGGTGTCCCGACGGCAGAAACTTTAAAGCGCCTGGGCCTGGACAAAGAACCTACCCATTTGCTTTAGATAAAAACAGAGGAGAGAAGAATGGAGAAATTTCTGACGGTTAATTCTGACAAATGCACCGGCTGTCGCCTCTGCGAACTCGTTTGTTCTGTTATGCATGAGGGTGTGTCAAACCCGGCAAAAAGTAGGATTCAAGTGGTTAAGTGGGAGGATGAAGGCCGATATATTCCGATGATCTGCCAGCAGTGCGAGGATGCGCCCTGTCAAAGTGTCTGCCCGGTGGGCGCCATTTCCAGAGATAAGGAATTCGGATTTTTAAAGGTTGATTACGATGTCTGTATCGGCTGTCGTTTGTGTGTCAGCATCTGTCCTTTCGGCGCGATGAATTACAATAAGACAACGCGAAAAGTCTTCAAATGTGATTTGTGCGGTGGAGATCCTCAATGTGTGCGTTTCTGTGAAGCAAACGCGATAGAGTTTGTCACTGCCGATGTTGTCAGCTCACTGAAGAAAAGAGAAGGCGCCACGCGTCAGTCTGCGGCAAGTAAACAATCTCTGGTAATTTGGGAACACGTCTGAGCGGAAGTCAATGAATAGCAATTAACGGGCGCTCATCCGGGAATGGCGGGTTTTGGCCGCTGTTTCCGGGCATTTGCTGGACGAGACACCGGTTGCCCCTCCCCGTTTTTCAGGTAGGCGCTGTAACTTTGCTTCGGGAGCTGACAATGTGCGACAGTAGGAAGACTTTTCAGGAGATTTCTGTCGGAGATGATGCCTGTTTTTCAAAAACAATCAGTGAGACTGAGCATATCAAACTATAAAACCTGGCCTGGCATGTCGGGGATAACAAGGAGGATTTTCTATGGATTATGAAGAGATACTTTTTTCCGCGGAAGGACCTGTCGGCTATATGACATTGAACAATCCGTCAAAAATCAATGCCCTGTCCAAAAAAATGATCGGTGAAATGATCCATTTGCTGACGGCCGTGTCATCGGAAGAATCGATCAAGGTCATCGTCATCCGGGCCACCGGAAAACATTTCTGCGCCGGACATGACCTATTCGAGATGCGGGGACAGGGCGCGAAGGAATACAAGTTTATTTTCGACCAGTGCACGCAGATGATGCAGATGATTCACGCTATCCCCCAGCCGGTCATTGCCCAGGTTCAGGGGGTTGCCACTGCTGCCGGTTGTCAGCTTGTGGCCTGGTGTGATCTGGCGGTGGCAGAGGAAGGTGCCAGGTTTGCCACGCCCGGCGTCAAAATCGGACTGTTCTGCACAACCCCCATGGTGGCCATAAGCCGTGCCATCGGGCGCAAGGCTGCCATGGAAATGCTGCTTACCGGCCGGTTTTTCCCGGCATCGGAAGCAAAGGAACTGGGCCTGATTAACCGCGTCGTGCCGCTTGAAGACCTGCCCGGAGAAACCCAAAAACTGGCCATTCAGATCGCCGAAGCCAGCCGCTTTGTGCTGGCCATCGGCAAGCAGGGTTTTTACGCCCAGATCGATCAGCCGGATGACCCTGCCATGAATTATGCCAAGCACACCATTGCCTTGAATCTTACGGCCGAAGATGCCCAGAACGGCATTGCAGCATTTATCGAAAAGAAACCGCTGGTGTGGAAAAATCGGTGAAGGATGCCAAATCAACACAACATGCGCTTTCAAACAGTAAACCCAGGATCTGAAGTAAGGTGCAAACCCCAGTTTAAATATTTCAGACCGGACAGGCGTTCGATATAGCCGAGATCATTACACATGCCCCGCGGGACGCCAGGTAAGAATAAGCCTCCTTGAGCGCGTCAAAGACCGCATCGGCTTCGCCATACAATATTGTTGACATCTTTCCAACTTCGCATTGCAGACCCTTTGCCCGGAGTATCTTTACAAATTCAGAAATATCCTCGGAAAGACTCTCTTTTCCGAGTGGATACAGGCTTATTTGAGCAGAGATTCCCATGACGCCCTCCTGTCAATTTTTATCTATCCTGAAGATCAGGAAAGCCCCCCAGAAAGGAACGAGGCTTCGGCAAACTTTTTCCACCAGTTTGCCCACGGATACGCAGAAGGCGTTGTTATAGGGCGGAACAAAGACAGCGCCTCTGATCGTTGTTGTTGATCCGAATTTGTCCGCCATATGCTTCAGTTCCCTGTATGAATAGAATCTGGCGTCTCTGAATACCGAATCAGGATCCCTGTGCAAGTCCCGCCTCCTCTTGAACGCCCACCATGAACCCGAACCGAGAGTCCCGACCACCACCCTTCCGCCTCTTTTGCAGACCCTCATCATTTCGGATAAGGACTTTTCGGGCTCGCGGAAGAACTCGAACGCGGTTATTGATATGACGAGATCAAAGGCCTCATCCGGAAAGTCGAGCGCGGCGGCGTCACCTGTAAAAACATTTGTCAGGCCCTTGGATCTCGCGATGTCGAGCATTTTTTCTGACACGTCCATACCGATAATATCCACCTGATATTTCAGTATCTCTGAGGCAAAAAAACCTGTGCCTATACCTACATCAAGTATCTTTTCTCCCGATTTCGGACCGGCAAGCTCCAGGATCAATTCTCTCTCGCAATCAGCCACAAATTTCCCCAGACATGTTTCGAACCATTTGTCATAATATTCGGCAAAATTGTCAAAGGTATGCATGGCGCTCCCCCACCCGCTCTATTTTGTTATCCCCGCGCAGGCTTGCGCCAGCATACCAACAGCCACATCCTTCCGCAGAAAACCGATGCCCAGGGCGGCAAGGCGACCAACCATACCGTGCCCGCCATCGATTTGAGCTATTCTCCCGCCCTCGCCGGGCTTCAGGTCTTCAAGAGTCTTTATCTGCATCGCTATCTCCTGATATGCATGTGACGCGAGCAAGAAGCTGTTGTTAATACAACTTTATGTGTTTCATATATTTTCACCCTTTTCCGCGTATATAAGTTTTGATTGTCCCGTCGGGCTCATCTCCTTGGCGATGTTTTTGAATCTTTTTCCGAATATGGATTCCTCGTTCCGAAGAAACTGCTTCACATCCCTTGAGCCAAGAAAGAAGAGACGAATATAAAAGAGCGCCCTTAAGAATAACTTCTCGGGTAGGACATGCTCCATCAAGCAGAATCTGCCTCCTTTTTCAAGAATGCGTGCCACCTCCTCGACGGCCATTTCTCTTTCGAAGCCTTTTAACTCATAGAAGGCATGGGAGCACGTGACGCCACGGAATGAGGAGTCCTTGAAGGGCAACCGCGCGGCGTTAGCCTGGACAAAACAAACCTGCGCAAGATTCAATTTCACCGACTTTTGTTTTGCCTTTTCAAGCATTCCGGAAGAAAAATCGAGTCCTACCACCAAACCGCCCTTCCCCACGCGCTCCGCCAGTTCGACGGCGACCGCGCCGGTTCCGGTGCAGAGGTCCAGTGCCCTGTCTCCTGCGGATACCCTCGTTCTGTCGGTGATGAACCTTCGGAGAGATCCTTGTCGATCCCGGGAATGCAAACGGATAATGTGGTCATAGATCCTGGAAAAGAGATTATAGTAGACCTGTCTTATTGCACCCATATTTATTCCCCTTGCCGGTTCTTTATCTGCCAGACGGGAGTATTCACCTTACTCTGATCGGGAATCCGCTCTTGTCTTTCGACTTCCGAGTCCTCTGCCGGATGCGGCGCTGTGATCGGCTCTATTTCGCCGTCGTAATAGCGCGCTATCATCTCGCGCACCGTTGCACCTGCCTCTACCCTGTAAATATCGATAAAATTCTCTTTCAGCATGTAAAAAGAGATTTCCCCGATTTGGGGGGTAAAAACGAGGCTCAGGTCATGCCTGATCACGGCCTTGATGACCTTGACCCCGATATGGATGCGATCCTTTTCGCCCAGGAAATCATTGTGATAGAAGTCTTCAATCTCCGCTCCCCCTTTGTCGTCCAGTTTCAGGATGATGAAGTATGGCGCTCTGCCAAAGTGGCCATGGATCTTTGAATCCAGCCCATTCATCTCTTCGACCGGTATAATAACGGACAGGGTATCAAACCTTACCGGTTCGACATGGACAAAAACGGACTCGATCTGGCTGTAATTCCTCGCTATGAGATTTTCGATGTTATCGGCAAGTTCATGCGCCTTGTATACGGAGGACGAGGGGCTCGTTGCAATGTTACATTCCACCATTTTATAGGGTCCGGACTGCCGTATCTTTACATCTCCCACACCCTTGACGCCGTCAACGGCGGAAATTTTCGCTTCGATCCCTGCCCGCAGTTCCGGGTCAAGGTTTGCGTCCAGAAGAATCAGAATCGGCGTCCAGACGTTTTTCGCCCCGAGCCTGAGGATGAGCAGGGCAATGAGCATCACGACGGCACCTTCGATATAGGGAATCTTCGCATACGCCAAGAGAATGCCTGCGAGAACGACCAATGAGGTGCCGATGTCGAGAAAGGCCTCGGATGCGTTAGCCTGAAGGGCGCCGGAACAGATCAAAGCGCCTGTCTTTTTTTCCATCCTTGCGACGATATACGATACGAAAACGGAAACGCCGCTTACCAGGACCGGCAGCATCGGGAATGCATGATGATGAGCCGGGAGAAAAAGCTTTCTGTACCCCTCAATCAGGTTTTCAAAACCAGCCCATATGACCAGAACGCCAATCAGAAGGGTAAAAAAGGTTTCGGCTTTGTACAGCCCATAGGGAAACCTGGCGCTCTCCTTGCGGGAGGCCAGCCAGAGACCGAACCAGGAAGCAAAAATAGCGAGTACGTCAACCCCGCTGTGAAAGGCGTCTGCAACGAGAATTCTGGAGTCAAAGAGATGGCCGATGACAAATTTGGCAATCGCAAGGAGGAGTACAACAATCGTTGCAATCAGGGCTACTCTTTGCCCCTGTTTGAGCAACGCTATGTGACTATTCGTGCTTTCCACGGCTCAGCCTACAGGCCATTCTGTTTGATCTTCAGAAATTGACGGGCCATAAAAGACCCACACTGCGGACATTTCCTCTGAAAACAGGGGATACCTGGCTCACGGGAAACGACAAGGCCACACTGGGGACAGATACAATTTGTGGGAGGCCCTCCGGGGCCAAAGCTTCCCATACCTCGTCTTTTTCCTGCCCCGCCTTTCTTGTCGATCCCGGCAGAGCATCTTCTCCTTCTGAAGCCAAATGGCACGGTCTCCTCCACTGTATATGGCTTTGTGTTATCCCTCTATGGTTTTCCCTGCTTTGATATCAATAAAGTTTCCCTTGCTGCCGTGTGATCAAGAGCACCGTACTCACAGACCGCTTCGGGAATCCGCTACGACGATGCGCCCATCGTCCAGCATCACCGCTTATTTCAGAGGCTTAACTCATGATAGGAAACGTCCATCCGAGCGGGCATCAATAACGCTGTCCGCCCGGTCGGTGAACCAACCGGTTCTGACGTCGGTTGCCGTATCGAACAAGGGGACATAGGGTTTGATATCCAGAAGAGGCGTCCCATCGACGATGTCCACATCCTCGATATAAAGGATAGACCCTTCTACACGGACGAGTTTCACAATCGATAAACCAATCGGGTTCGGGCGCTTGGGGGCTCGGCAGGCAAAGATGCCATGTACCTTATCGTCCATGAACGGCCTGACCTGAAGGGCATATCCATCGCAAAGGTGAAGATGATAAAGCAGAAAAACATGGGAGAATCCGCCAATATCTTTAAGCCCTTCCCGATAAGCTTCATCGACGACCACTCTGCCTGCGACCCCTTTGGCGCCGGCGGGATGGATGGGCATGCCCGCGATATCTTTGAAGGAGGTATGGATAATGCCGATAGGACGGTAAGTCACAACCGCTTTCACGTCTGAACCTCCTCATATTTTTCCCGGCAACGTATGGTTGTCATCATCATTTTGCTGTTGACCTCTTTTACAGCGTGACCAATTTTTTAAGTATCTCTGTAGACATCTCTGCCGATCATGGTAACTCCCCAATCGGCGTTTCGCCGCCCATGACCTTGTCGCCTGCGGAGACCATGATATGGGTGTCATAGGGTAAAAATACCTCGACCCGTGATCCGAAGCGAATAAGGCCGAAGCGTTCCCCTTTCTGAATGCACATACCCTGCGCTACCCAGCAATCAATCCTCCGGGCTATGAAGCCGGCGATCTGAATGACGAGCGCCTTCCGGCCATCGGGCATACGGATCAAGACGTCATTCCTTTCGTTATCTTGCGAGGCTTTATCAAGATTGGCGGAGAGAAAACGACCCTCATGATAACGGATATTTTCAATGACCCCGTCACAGGGCATCCTGTTGATGTGGACATTGAATACGCTCATGAAGATACTGATCTTTTTCAAAGGTCCTTCAAGCAGCTCATGATCAGCGACGTCTTCGATTCGCAGGACTTTTCCGTCGGCCGGGGAGATGATGAACTTTGGGTTCTCAGGTATTTTTCTTTCCGGATTCCGAAAGAACCAGACAACAAAAAGTGTCAGCAAACAAAGAATGACGGCCGAGATACACCAGCCGAAAGCCAGGGCGATGACGGCGAAAACTGCCGGGACGGCGATACAGGGCAACCCTTCTGCTGCGATAGGACTATGGTGATTCATGAGTCGAAAATTATTTCCCATTCGTCTTATAGAATACGCCATCATGCGTGCGCACCACGGTCACCGAACCTTCCCGGCAGAGCGTGTCCAGATGCTTCAATGCTTCTCCAGGCTGCATGGCGAGGCCGGAGGAAACGCCCTCAAGGGTGCACGGCCGCCTTTTCAGCAAGGAAATAATGTCGGCCGTTGACTGTTCGGTCTGTAAATCGGGGGATTCGGCGGGAACTTGTCGGCTGATCATCTCGACTGTTTCTGAAAACAGCTTTTTTAAGCCTTTCATTTGATCTTCGGAAACGGCATAGGCAAATTCCTCGGCCGGTGGACGGGTTGCGGTATTCAATTGGACCCGCTCCGGGCGGATTTTGCAGAGGAGCGCATCAATTTTCTTGATTTCCGAAGGGATTGCCGTCACGCCTGCGAGCAGGAAGACCTCCAGCCACACAGCCCCCGGGTAAACGCGAACAAAATCGACGAGGCCGGTGATCATCCTTTCAAACGAAATATCCCTGTGGGGACGATTGACGTATTGGAACATCTCTTCATCGCCCGCATCCAAGGAGGGAAGGATGAGATCCGCGGCCATGAGAGCGGCCCGGACCTCATCCCGCCACAAAAGGGATCCATTGGTAAGAACGGCTACGGGAATGTTCGTCATGCCCTTGATCTTGTCAATCAACTCGCCGATGCCGGCATTGAGCGTGGGTTCCCCGGATCCTGCCAGGCTGATGTAATCGGGCGGCGGGCCGAAAGAGAGCTTCCGCTCTAATTCGGAGCAAATCGAATCCGACGTAGTGTAGGCTTTCGGTTCGGCCGTTTTGTCCGTGGTCCTTCCCAATTGGCAATAGATGCAGTCATAGGTGCATGTCTTAAACGGCGCCAGATCGACGCCGAGAGAGCGTCCCAGCCGTTTAGACGGTACCGGTCCATAAACATAGCGGTATAAAAACGGTTTCGTTTTCACTTGTCTCTTTTTATCTCTGATGTCGTTTATCTTCATATTTTCGGCTGACGACGCGAAGCTCACGACTACATGGTCTGCAAATCGTCCTGATCGGACCGCCGCCCATGTGGCTTGAACTATCTTATTTTTCCCGGGGATAGCCAGGCCATCTCTCCTCTCTGCAGGAGGCATTCCGGATGGATCAGGCATCCGCATCCATCGCTCACGCTCAGTCATACGCGCGGCGGATACCCTCGTCGGCCATGACATGACGGGTGATTTCCTTCCAGAACGGGGCATCCCAGGTATGAAGACCCTGGTGAACCAGATAGTACTTCTGGGGAATCGGATGGGTGCCGAAGACGACATCGATTCCAAATCGCGACTGGATGAAATCTCGAAAGAAACCGATCCTCGGGCAGGGCGGATAGCCGACGATCAGACCGGTGGCCAGATGGATCACGTTGGCCCCGTTGCGGACCATCTCCTCCGGGGCATACTCGATGTTGCCGCCGGGACAGCCGTCGCAGGTCGCATAACCCACCAGGCTCGCATCCCTGTCACGATAAAGGCTGAAGGCTCCTTCCCTCTCCCGCAGCGCCCGGAAACATTTGCCGCCCGCGCAACGGTGGTAGCGGTCGCAGATGATGATCCCAATCCTTACTTGATCTTTCTGTTCCATTCCTTCTCTTCTCCTGTTTTAAATATGAAACGGACTGTCTCCGCCGCCTCTACCGGCAGCAGCTTCCCGGCTCCCCGCAGCGATCTTCACTGCCGCAGCAGGTCTTCCCGCCCCGATCCCCGATGATTCCGTCCCTTCTGGCGGTGACGCCTTTCGACAGAACGCGCTGCAACGAGACGCCGCCGCAGTGACTGCAAACCTTGTCCGCGCCTCCACCGGAAAGCCCTTCGATAAACTCGGAATTTTTCCCGCACGTTGCACATTCATATTCGTAAATTGGCATCCCCGTCCCTCCCGAAATGTAGTTCAGATCCACCTTATCCAAAGACAACAGCGCCATCGAGGGCCTGGCACGTCCTTAAAGAACAGTTCCGCGAACGATGTACGCCTTGAGCGCCTTGTGAAGGGTATTAGCCGCAAGAAGCGCGCAGTGTTTGTGATCGTCGGGAAGCCCTCCCAGGTATTCGATAACGGCTTCCTGGGTGATCCGCAGCCCCTCGCGGACCGTCCTGCCTTCCGCCATGGTCGCCACGGCGTCGCAGGCGGCAATCGTGAAAAAACAACCGGCCGGCCGGAAACGGATCTCCCGGATCCGACTGCTGAAGATCCGCACGAAAAACTCATCGGTATCTCCGCAGGGTCCGGTGATGACGGCATGACCGTCCGGTTTGTCCATTTCCCCCAGATGGGTCGGTTCTATGACATGATGGAGCACCTTTGCCGAAAAGGGTTTCTCTTCGGTATCTCCTCCGTTGTTTTCCATGTTTTCGTTTTGCTCGTTGCTGACCACTACCCTCTCCTTCATTCCAAATTTCCGTCAATGACCGTATAAGATCAGCCGAGGGCATAGACGACATTTCTCCAAACGGCCCGGATGTCGACGGAAATCGCGCCGCCGGTGTACTCCACAACCGTGGTTTTCATGATCTGCGCCTTTGTCACCGCCGGATCATAACGGATCCTTCCGGCCATTCGGACGCCCCGCTGCGCAGTTTCCCGCTCGATCCGGTCGGCCATCTCAGAGTGGATATCCCATTTGTTGATGCAGAGCATCAGGGGGATTCGGAAATGGCTGGTCAGATCCACAACACGCTGAACATCGTGAAGACCGGAACAGGTCGGTTCCGTCACCGCAACCACGATATCGGCCCCGGTGATGGAGGCGATGACGGGGCACCCGATGCCGGGTGAACCGTCGGCGATCAGCAGATTGAATCCCTCTCTTTCCGCGATGCCTCGCGCCTCGCGGCGCAGCAGGCTGACCAGTTTCCCGCTGTTGGCCTGGGCGATGCCGAGTCTTGCATGGACCATGGGCCCGTAGATCGTCGACGATATGAACCATTGTCCGCTGATGACCGGTTCAAAACGGATCGCCTCTGCCGGGCAGAGGCGCGCACAAAGGCCGCAACCCTCACAGGAAACCGGATCCACCGTAAACCGGTTTTGCCCATCGGGACCGGGAACGGACGACACGGCAGAGAAGCGGCACACCTCCTGGCATTTGCCGCATCCGGTGCACAGATCCTCCTGAATAGAGGCCTTCTTCCCTCCGGAGAAATCCTCCCGGCGATCGATCCGCGGATTGAGCACGAGATGCAGATCCGCCGCATCCACGTCGCAGTCCACCAGGATCTTTCGCTCGGCCAGCGCAGCAAAAGACGCAACCAGACTGGTCTTTCCCGTACCGCCCTTGCCGCTGATCACAACAACCTCTTTCATACGGCACGCCCCCTTTTTCCCTGATCCGCCCTGTCCTGCCCTTCATTCACCAGGGCCGCGATGCGCCGGTAGCATTGATCGAACACCTCCCGGTACCCGGGCAGCTTCGAAAGGTCGATATCCCCCCGGGCATAGCTCTCCGCAATCCGCCGGTCATCGGAAATGGACAACAGGATCTCGATCCCCTCGTGTTCACAGTAAAAACGGACCCCCTCGTCTCCTGCATCGCAACGGTTCAAGGCCACGGCGAAGGGCCTCGCAAGCGCCCGCACCATCTCGACAGCCAGCGTCAGGTCATGGAGGCCGAAGGGCGTCGGCTCCGTCACCAGCAGGACAAGGTCCGTCCCCCGGACCGACTCCACAACAGGGCAGGACGTTCCCGGCGGCGAATCGATGACGCAGACGCCCGTGGTTTCACCTTGCACCCGCACCTGGCGGATGACGGCGGGGGTCATCACCTCGCCCACACTCAACTGTCCTTGAACAAAACGGATGCCGTGGCTGCTGCCCTCTTCAACCGACCCGATAGGATGCACCTCCTCGACAATCGCCTTTTCCGGACATAACAGAAAGCAGGCGCCGCAGCCGTGACAGAGTTCACCGAAAACCAGGACTCGACCTCCCATCACGGTCAGGGCGTGATACTCACAGACGTCGGCGCAGACGCCGCAACCGTTGCACCGCTCCTCAATAACCTTCGGCTGGGGAATGGTCACCGGGTGAGATCTGGTGATCTCCGGCTTGAGAAAAAGGTGGCAGTTCGGCTCCTCGACATCGCAA
>Ga0210056_1001522_pt1 | contig 20110 bp, 17 predicted proteins | sample CryGeyCG2014_080_2_FD_183965 | JGI IMG/M metagenome (GOLD analysis project Ga0210056, IMG submission 183965) | Groundwater microbial communities from aquifer - Crystal Geyser CG07_land_8/20/14_0.80 (SPAdes) (version 2) | ecosystem: Environmental > Aquatic > Deep subsurface > Groundwater | place... | reverse complement strand
GGAAAGGTGAGGGTTGAGCACGCGTGCCAGCCTCCGAGTGGTACTGGAACCTCAAGATCGATCATTTATCGCACAACCAAACCCCGCACGAGGGGCAGGAAGAATCGCTTCCACGGTGCGGTTACAACGCAGTAGGCACTTTTTGCCTCCAAACCGGGCATGTGTGCTGACTTCGCAATCAATAACGCAACACTATTGGTTCCTGTCATCGATCCGTGCCTATATGCGCCAAGTCCTTAGCCGCTGTCGTCACACAATCTTCTTGCCGGTCGTGGTGCAGACCAGTTTGCCGTGTTTCACACCGCGTGTGCTGATCAGTCGTTCGCCAATCGTCTTCACATCACGCGCGCTGCCTCGGATGACGATCACTTCGAGGCAGTTGCGTTCATCCAGGTGTACGTGCGTCGCGCAGGTGATGGCGCTGTGAAAATCGTGCTGCAACTCGTTCAACGCGTGGTCCAACTCCCGTTGGTGGTGGTTGTAGACAAGAGTCACGGTGCCGACGACCTCCGTGTCTTCGTCCTGCCATTCTTCTTCGACGAGGTAGTTGCGAATGATATCGCGTAGGGCTTCCGACCGGATCTTGTAGCCGGCAGCCTTGATGCGCCGGTCAAAGCCCTTGAGCAAGGACGCGTCCATCGACACCCCAAAACGTTTCACTCGATCCGGCATGTCGCCAACTCCGTAGCACGAATGGTGAGATGATAGCACATAATGTTCAACTTGGGCAACAGTGGGTTGCCCGTTGAGAGCCGTCAACTCTTGCGCTCGATGTGTCGGTAGATTTCGACTCGAGGGTTTGGGTAGAGCCAGTCGTGTGGGACGAATCTGTTGGATAGCCACGGTGCGGGGAGACTATCCATATTCTTGAACTCCTGAACGAGAGTGTAGTCGCTGTAGAGCCGGTTCAGGAAAGCGCGGGGTTCGGGGAGATTCAGCCTCACTTCATCACGCGTCTCGAATTCGCTCACAACGAAGATGTCGGGCTTTTCCCTGGCAAGCATCTTGAGGTCCCATCCAGTGACAGCCAATCTGAAAGGCGCGTCTGTGCGCCACGACTGGAACTGCCACTGGCTCTTCATCCCGCCGTTAAAAGGACAGATTGGTGGTGTGTAGAACCATGGAAGTGTCACGAGACCAACCGTGGTCCGCTCTTGCAGCCGCGAGGTCAGCCACGCTGCGGCCTGATCGCGTGGGTCTGGCCGAGCAAACTGACATGCAGCATTCCAGCCAACGATGGACACAGCGGCGAGGATCGCGCATGTGAGAGAGAGTCCGGCGCTTCTGCGAAGTGAGTCGGGCCAGCGATTACGTTCCCCGCTGTTGTCTCCGTGGCCCGGGGTCACCCAACCGACCAGTAATGCTTCGGATAAGAGAACCATGATTGGTGGCAGCATCGGTAGCAGATAGCGCAGAAACCGAATGTTCCCCAGGCCCAGAAGTCCGAAGCTAACGACCAACCACACAAGCAGTGGCTCTCGATGGTTGGTTCCGCGTCTTCCGCAAAAGAGATACCCGGCACAGGCGATCAGAAGCAACCACACAGGCAGCCCCGTGGCAAAGGGCAGATTCTGTGTCAGGTGATGCCACCATCCATTGCCCGTCCCATGAAAGATCAGCCCGCTGCCCATACGGCTGTGCTGCACTTCGAAAAGGAAGTCCCGTCTGAACTCCGAGAAAGCAAAAATCGCTCCCGGGCAGCCCAGCAGGAATCCGATGAGTGATGCAAGCCCGGCGATGACAGCCATTCGTCCGGAGCGGTCGTGTCGACGACACTGCATCAGTAAAGGAATCAGCAGCAGTCCGGCAGTGTACCGGGTCGCCGCACATAGACCAACAACCAGTCCACTCCAGAGCACCCACTTGGCGTCCTTCCCTTCGCTAACGTGGATCATCAAGAGCAGCGCCAGCGCTGTCCAGAAGGTGAGCGTCACATCAACGGTGGCGTAGTGGGCATTGGCGACGAGACCGGGCGCGAGCGCAACCAGAAATGCCGCGAGGGTGCCCACGCGCTGATTCGCCACACGGCGCCCGAGGAGGTAGGTGAGCAGAATGGTCGCCACCCCAAAGGCCACGCTAACGCCTCGTCCGATGAGGTGCAGTTTGGCAACGTCCTCGATCCTGACAAAGTTGGGATCCACCCATCCGAGACCTGAGGCGCACACGACCGCGACATAGACAAGGTGCAGGTAGAACGTGCCGTAATTGAAGAAGTGGGGGTTGAAGTGTCCCGCAAAGACGTTGAGTTGCGAAACGCCGTGCAGGATGGGTATCTCATCGGGGTGGTAGGAGAAGAGATGAGCTTCATTGGGGAGACCCCAGTTCATGCCCAACAACCGTAGGAAGGTCCCGACGGCAAGGGTCAGGATGAGGATAAGGATGAGCCCCAAAGGTACTCGGAGCCGCGGGTGTCTCTGTGATCGGTCGGCGTGGCTCATCCTGTGCTACCCCTCTGCTCTCAGACGCCAACACTCGATACGGGGCGCGGCGCTAACCCTCTCGCAGGATCGCCCCAAGCTCTTTCCGCAAGGCAGCTTTGATACCTGCAAGAGACGCGTCCACTTCGTCATCTGTTAATGTGCGTTCGGGCGACCGAAAGCGAATGGAGAAAGCCAGGCTTCTCTTGTCGTCATCGATCCCCTTGCCGGTGTAGACGTCGAAGAGCACGACGCCGACGACCAAGTCGCCCCCCCTGGCACGAATCGTCTTCTCAACCGAAGCAGCAGGGACGTCTTGAGAGATGATCATGGCGATGTCCCTGTTCGACGCCGGGAATCGAGGCAGCGACGCATAGCGCCTCTCCGGTCGGGCTAAACGAGCGAGGGCGTCAAAGTCCAGCTCTGCGAGGTACGCTTTTTCAGGGAGCCCAAACTCGTCAGCGACATGGGGATGGACCTCGCCGAGCGCGGCGATTTGGACGTCCGCAACAACCACTGTCGCGGCGCGTCCCGGATGGAAAACCCCTCCGTCGGTCAAGGGTTGCCAGGAGATCGTCTCGGCAACAACACCAAAATCACGAAGAAGATGATCCATGACTCCTTTCATCACAAAAAAATCTGCGCCACTCGCGTCCTTCGCGGTTCCCCACGCGCAGGACCGGTTCGTACCCATCATGGCGATCGCAAACGCGCGTTTCTCATCCGGGAGTTGCGCGTTGGCAATGGGGACGTATACCTTTCCACTCTCGAACACGTGGACATCGTGGTTGCCGACTCTTACGTTGTTCGACAGCGCTTCAAGGATACTTGGGAGCATCGATGTGCGGAGCACTGTGTAGTCTTCAGTCAGCGGGTTGCGGAGTCGCAGTGGCTCCATGCCGTCCGCCATATTTGCCTTCGCTATCATTTCCGGTCGTGTCAGACTGAAGGTCCAGACCTCCTGCAGACCGCATCGCATTAGAACGCTTTTTGCCCGACGCTCCAAGCGCTTGATGTCATCCTCCCCGGCCTGAGGCGACACACCAGAGGGGAGAGTTACGGGGATGTTGTCGTACCCGTAAAGTCGGGCAATTTCCTCGATCAAATCGGCTTCGCGGGTGATGTCATTCCTGAAGGTTGGGACCTCGCAAACAATGTCGTCCTCAACGGTGACGGTGAACTCGAGACGCCGGAGCATTTTCTGCACGTCATCAGGAGCGACCTCAATCCCCAGATGTCGTTTTACCTGCGCGGGCCGCAGCGCGACTTTGGTGGGGGCAGTCTTGATTGGGTACTTGTCAATTGCGCCCCGCAGGATCGTTCCGCCAGCCGTCTTCGCCATCAATTCCACCGCCCTGTCTGCGGCCCGGAGACATCCGGCCGGATCAATCCACCGCTCGAAGCGATAGGAGGCCTCGGTGGACATGCCGAGGGCGGTCCTGGTGCGCCGCACGCTGATAGGGTTGAAATGGGCCGCTTCGATGAGAACAGTGTTTGTGCCCTCCATCACTTCCGTCTCAAGTCCGCCCATCACGCCAGCGATGGCGACGGGTCTCTCTGCGTCAGCGATAACCAACATCTCGTCCGTCAAGGGTCGGTCGAGACCGTCGATGGTGATGACGCTCTCCCCCGCCGCCGCGCGACGCACCACGATGGCTGCGTCTGTGAGAGCGGCAAAGTCAAAAGCGTGCAGAGGTTGCCCCATTTCCAACAAGACGTAGTTGGTTGCGTCGACGATGTTGTTGATCGGGCGAATCCCGCCGGAGACGAGCCGCTTCTGCATCCAGCCGGGGGAAGCGGCAACGCGCACATCCTCCACTATGCGGGCTACATACCGCGGACACAGGTCCGGTTCGCATATCTCGACAGAAGCGCGTCCTGATACATCGCTCCCGTTCCCTTCGCTCGAGGGGGCTGCAGCCGGGTGCAACATCGACTGTCCTGTCAGAGCAGCCACCTCCCGGGCAACGCCAACAATCGACAAGCAGTCGCCTCTGTTTGAGGTCACTTCAAGAACCAGCGCCACTTCGTCGTCTTCGCGACGAATGTCCTCAACGCCCAGCCCGCCCATGTTGAGTAAATGGGCCAGTTCCTCGACCGGCATGTCGATCTGCACAAATTCTCTCAACCAACTCAACGGAACTCGCATCAATCACTCCAGTGCCATCTCTCGCAGTCAACGTCAGGTATTGCCACGCTTGGTCACTCAGGCAAACTGCCTCAGGAACCTGAGGTCGTTCTCATAGAACAGCCTCATGTCGTCGATCCCAAACTTCAGCATTGCCAACCGCTCCACGCCCATGCCAAAAGCAAAGCCGTTGTATCTCTCAGTGTCGTAGCCCACATTCTGTAACACGGCGGGATGGACCATCCCCGATCCCAGTACCTCAATCCAGCCCGTCCCTTTGCAGACGCCACAACCATCTCCGCCGCAGAGGAAGCAACTGATATCGACTTCAGCACTTGGCTCGGTGAAAGGGAAGTAGTGCGGTCGAAACGTTGTGCGAACATCGTGGCCAAACATTCGCTTGGCGAAGGTATCCAGTGTCCCTTTAAGGTCAGCGAACGTTACCTGTTCGTCTACGAGCAGCCCCTCCACCTGGTGGAAGGTGTGGGAATGTGTTCTGTCCACCGCGTCACGGCGGTAAACCCGACCGGGGGCGATGACGCGCACTGGTGGCTCGCGATTCTCCATGGTGCGGATCTGTACAGCCGACGTCTCCGTCCGCAACAACACGTCATCCGTGATGTAGAAAGATGCATGATCGTCCCTCGCGGGGTGATCGGGAGGAATATTCAGGGCGACAAAATTGTACCAATCGGTCTCAACCTCGGGGCCCTCCACAATCTCAAACCCCAGGCTGGTGAAGATCTCGCAGACCTCGTCCATCACGATGGACAGGGGATGGCGGTTTCCCAGATTCTGGGCGCAACCGGGGAGAGTCACATCAATATGCTCCTCCCGTAGCGCAGTTTCCTGCTCTTGCGACGACAGCTTCTCATTTTGTTGTGCGATGATGCGCTTGACGAGGTCGCGCGTCTCATTTGCGAGCCTGCCCATGGCCGGTCGTTGCCCCGCCGGAAGACTGCCCATCTGTCTCAATATCTGGGTGATGGGACCTTTCTTTCCGAGAAATAATCTCCGTAGCTCCTCGACTTCGTCGGTGGTGGTGGCAGCGGCTATTCTGCTGCGTGCGTCCTCCTGCAGTTCGCTGAGTTGGCTCTCCACTGTCGTATTCCTTCCTTGCACTGCGATTGCACGTCACTCCGCGGATCGGCTGATGTGCCCCATGCCAGTGTCCCATTGTCTCACGGCTTCCCACATCAACACCGCCGCGGCGGCACCCACATTCAGCGATTCCGCGCTCTCAGACATCGGGATTCTCACCGTTTCGGCAGCAAGGCTGATTGTTCCGGGACGAACACCCTCTGTTTCATGCCCCACGATGATGGCGACGCGTCGCTGCCAGTGCATGTCCGTCACCGAGCGCGCGCCCTCTACGGAGGCGGCGACGGTCTGGAAGGCCTCCCGCGTCAGTTTCGGGAGGAGTTCCATCGCAGGCGCGACGAACACGGGAATATGGAAGAGGCTCCCGGCCGTCGCCCTGACACACTTCGGACTGTAGCAGTCCGCGGAGTCGGGAGTCGCCAGCACCGCATCCATCCCCAAGGCGTGCGCCGTCCGCACGATCGTCCCGAAATTCCCCGGGTCCTGTATTCCGTCGAGAACCAGGACCAGGGAGTTGCGCGGTGGACACCACTGCGAGAAATCCCTGACCGGCATGTCCGCGACCGCGATCACGCCCTGGTGCGTCGCAACATCGCTGATGGTGGCAAGGACGTCACTGCGCACAGAGTATGCTGGTCTCAAGGTCCGTGAGCTTGCGTCCCATCCGGTGCATGAGTTGCTTTTCTCGGCAGTTTCCATGGAGTCGCAAAGAACGCAACTCACTCCCCAACCGCTTCGCAACAACTCCACAACCGTGCGGGGGCCCTCAACCAAAAAAGCCCGATGCCGTTCCCTGAATTTCTTCTGGCGCAGCGATCGAGCTTTCTTTATGAGAGCATTTTGTCGACTGACGATGACCGGTCTCTGCAGTTCCATTACAGCGTCAGACGTCTTCCGTGATTTCCGCGGTACTGACCGGGGATCGTCCACGGGACGCCCCTCCCGGTTTTAGCCGCTGAGGCCTTCCGCTGCCGCCTTTGCCAGTTGGGCAAAAGCCGGCATGTCGCGCACGGCCAAGTCTGCCAGTGTCTTGCGATCGATCTCCACCCCGGCCTTAGTCAAGCCGGCAATGAATCGGCTGTAGGAGAGTCCATGCATTCGGGCAGCCGCGTTGATCCGCGTAATCCAGAGCCGTCTGAATTCGCGCTTCTTATTGCGTCGGTCACGATAGGCGTATTGACCCGCCCGGATGACCGCCTCCTTCGCCGTCTTGTATAGGCGGCTTTTGCCCCCGTAGTACCCTTTCGCGGCTTTGAGGATCCGATTGTGTCGTTTCCGGACCATCTTCCCACGTCGTATTCTTGCCATCTCAGTTCCTCATCATTCCGCAGTATTTTGACTTACCAGTTTGGTTACCGGATCAAAGGGAATTGGGGATCAGCCTCTTAGCGGCCTTCGCCTCTCCGCCTTTGAGAACTATCGCGCCCGATAACCCGCGCTTCCGCTTCGAGCTCTTCTTCGTCAGCAGGTGACTCTTATAAGGGTGACGGGCAACCACCTTGCCTGTTCCCGTTACCTTCAGACGCTTCTTTGCGGCGCGTTTAGTCTTCAATTTGGGCACTGTCATTCATCCTTTCCAGATCGATGGAGTTACAGCAGAAGCATAAACTACTTGGGGGCGATGACCATGTTCAAGAACCGGCCCGACAGGGAGGGTCGCATCTCGACATGCCCCACTTCCTCCAACTCTTTGGCCATGCCGTCAAGTTGTCGGAGGCCGATATCCTGGTGCGCCATCTCTCGACCACGAAACTGGCAAGTGATCTTGACCTTGTGCCCCTGCTTCAGAAACTTCTCCGCCATCTTCACTTTGGTCCCGAAGTCGTGGTCGTCCGTCCGAGGACGGATGCGGATCCCCTTAAGCTCAGAGGCCGCGTGGGACTTCCGATGCGCTTCCTTCTCACGCCGAGCCTTTTCATACCGGTACTTACCGTAGTCCATGATCCTGCATACCGGTGGTTCGGCGTTGGGGGCAACCTCGATGAGATCAAGTCCCCGCTCCTCCGCAAGAGCGCGTGCATCTCGGGTGGGCTTGACCCCAAGCTGTGCCCCGTCTGAATCAATCAATCGTACTTCGGGCGCACGAATCCTGTCGTTCACCCGGAGAAACTTCTCTATATTGGCTCACCCCCAAGCTGCCATACCGGCAGATGTTGAAGCTCTTTAGACTTTGAGACACCAAAGTCTACCAATATTGCCCTGTAATGTCAATTGGCGAAGCATGATCGGGCGGAAGTCAGAGTTGTGAGGGCCCCCATACTTTAAGTCCAGCAGCTCGACGCGTCCGTACGCATTCCGCGGGTCAAAATACTCACGGTCACCCGGTACCTGCCACAGACCTCCTGTCTCGGATCTCCTGCAGCACCTGGTTCAGGAACGACTGGAATTCCTGAGCGCCCAGATCGCGTCGTCCGTGTGCACGAACAGCCACACTCTCTGCTTCCACTTCTCGATCCCCAACAATCAGCATGTACGGAATCTTCCGCACTTCTGCTTCGGCAACCTTTGCGCCGGTCTTTTCGCTTCTGAAGTCTACTTCTGCGCGGATCCCCACGTGCTTCATCTCACGCAGCAGCCTCTCCGAATAGTCGTGGTGCTTGTCGGCTATTGGCAGGAGTATCACTTGGACCGGGGCCAGCCACAGCGGGAATACTCCGCCGCAATGCTCAATATAGACTCCGAGGAAGCGCTCCAAGGACCCAAGCATTGCCCGGTGGATCATCACGGGACGTTCGACGACTCCCTGTTCCGTCACGTACTCCAGTCGGAAACGCTCGGGCAGGTTGAAATCAAGCTGCACTGTGCCCAACTGCCAAGCTCTGCCGATGGCATCCTTAACGAGGAAGTCAATTTTCGGTCCGTAGAACGCGCCTTCTCCTGGATTCAGATCAAACTTGATGTCCAAGGCCGCAAGGACATCTGTCAGCGCTGATTCAGACCGATCCCAGACCTCGTCGGCGCCTGCCCGTTTCTCCGGCCGGGTTGCGAGAAGTACCCGGGTATCGGAGAAACCCAACAACTCGTACGTCTCGTCCAGCATCTCAATAAAGCTGTGGATTTCCTGCTGAACCTGATCCGGGCGACAGAAGACGTGTGCGTCATCCTGAGAAAAAGCGCGCACTCGTGTCAGACCGCCAGTAACCCCCGACCTCTCATATCGGTGCAGCCGGGCGAAGTCTGCATATCGAATGGGCAGTTCACGATAGGAGTGATGGTTTGCCGCGAACATCAAACAGTGGCTGGGGCAGTTCATCGGTTTGGGGGCATACTCGCGCTCATCCGCCTGGATGGTAAACATCTCCTCCCAGAAATGGTCATAGTGTCCGGATAGCTTCCACAGCCCTGCTTCATAGATCAGAGGTGTGATGACCTCTTCATATTCATACCGTTCATACAACTCTCTGACGTAACTGATGAGAGTGTTGTAGACTATCGCGCCTTTGGGGAAGAAGAATGGGGATGCAGGAGCGAACGGATGGAACATGAATAACTCCAGTTCACGCCCCAGCTTGCGATGGTCCCTTTTCTGTGCTTCTTCCAAGCGATCCAGGTGTTCCTTGAGCAGCTTGTTGTCCGGGTAGGACGTTCCGTAGATACGTTGAAGCATCTTGCGGTTCTCGTCGCCGCGCCAGTATGCGCCCGATGAACTCAATAGCTTGAATGCCTTTACCTTGCCGGTGCTCGACAGATGGGGTCCACGACAGAGATCGAGCCAGTGCTCGCCGTTCCTGTATATGGTCACTACTTCGTCTTCGGGAATGCCATCGAGGAGCTCAACCTTGTAGCTTTCTCCCATCGCCTCGAACATCTTGCGGGCCTCGTCGCGACTGACCTCCATGCGGTGGAAGGGCTGATCCTCCGCGATGATATCCCTCATCGCTGTCTCTATCTTCGCGAGGTCCTCGGGGGAGAAGGGGTCCACGACATCAAAATCGTAGTAGAAGCCTTCCTCGATGGCAGGCCCAATCGTTACCTTGGCGACCGGGAATTGACGCTGAACGGCCTGGGCCATGATGTGCGCTGTGCTATGGCGATACACTTTGCGCCCTTCATCATCATCAAATGTCAGCAGGCGAAGGGAGACATCTCCGTCGATTGGGTAGAGCAAATCAACAACCTGTCCATCGACCTCGGCGGCCAGCGTAGCTTTGGCGAGTCGCGGGCCAATGGTTGCAGCAACTTCCGCAGGGGTGGTCGGGTGAGGGAATACCTTCTGAGAACCATCTGGCAGGTGGATCGTTGTTGCGCTCATCTGTCTCCTCCCCCCGATGCGAAAAAAAAGAGCAGCCCTTCGCTTCCGTCAAGGAACTGCATCGGTTCAGTCAAATGGATGGGAATGGTGGGCGGTGCGGGACTCGAACCTGCGACCCCTAGCTTGTCGAGCTAGTGCTCTAACCAACTGAGCTAACCGCCCACAACCTGAACGGGACTTGATTATAGCAAACGGTGAGACGTGTTGTAAACCCGATGCACGGACTTTTGCTTCCAGTGAGATCTCCGATGCTGATCTGCCTGGGATTCCAGTATACGAACGACCCCGGTTTGAGTTGCTCCCGACATGGCATCGGAGCATCCACCACTATGCTGGAATTTCAGTGATCTGCTGTTGGCGTTGACAAACACCGGAGGGCAGATATATACTTTCAACAGCATTGTGAAGACAACTAAAACCTCGACGTCCGTGGGTGGTTGCGTCGTGGTCGCTAAAGACGGTGAAAGGGAGTAGTAGGCAGCCACTTCGCTTTAGAGAGTCGGAGAAGACCCGCGAACATGGAATGTTCGCAAGGTCGGAGGTGGAAAACCGACGCGAAGCCTGCACCTGAGAGGTAACTCAAAGGATCTCGGTGATGACCGATCGTCGGGACGAAACTCGCCCTCGAGTTGCTCCGGTGAAGCCCCTCGAATGAGGACAGATAGCCGGGGCCGGGTCATGCCCGTGATCGCATCAATGAGATGGTTTCGATATTATATCGGGGCCGAAGCAGGGTGGTACCGCGAAGGCTTTCACCGGTAGTTCGCAAGAAGCCTCTCGTCCCGCGATGATCAGTCTCTCGCATTCAGTAGACTGGATCGTGTTTGGGTGAGAGGCTTTTTGTATTGTGCTCCGGGGAGCACGGCACAACTCAGGAGGACGCTCAGTATGGCTGAGAACAACGGAAAGACACAGGCGCTGCGACACACAATTTCTGTCATGGTGGAGAATCGCCCGGGCGTCCTCGCGCGGGTCTCCGGCCTTTTTGCGCGTCGGGGCTTCAATATTGAGAGCCTGGCCGTTAGCCGCACGGAAGATCCGACCGCATCACGCATGACCATCGTGGTAGGTGGCAGCGACAAAGTGCTGTCCCAAATCAATGACCAGTTGTACAAGCTCATTGATGTTATCAAAGTGTACGACCACACCAACGACAGAATCATCGAACGGGAACTCGGATTGATCAAGGTTTCAGCCACCGCCGAAAGCCGCCCGCATATCATGCAGATATCCAGCATCTTCCGTGCCTCCATCGTAGACGTCAGCGAGGAAACCATGACCATCGAGATCACGGGGAGTGAAGAGAAGCTGGACAGCTTCCAAAGCTTGGTGGAGTCCTACGGAATTCTGGAGTTTGTGAGAACCGGCAAGATTGCGCTCGTGCGCGGACCCAAAATAACTTGACGTTGCGTCGAGGTGCATCATGGAAGAAATGAAAGAGATTATTGATGAACGGACGGTGGAGATGGTCATTCGCGCCATCGGCATCGGTGTCCCGGTCGCGGGAGTACTGGTTGGCGCGTTGATCGGTTTGCTCAAGAAACAGTTCGGGCGCTGTCTCCTCCGAGGGGCCGGCATTGGTTCGCTGGGGCTGCTTGTCTGGGTCATGTGGGTCTACTACAGTTGGACGGTGCGGTATGATCCCAACACGGGATACGTGGGTCTGCACAAGGTCAGCGTGCTGCTGATCAATGTCGTTGTGTTTGCAGTGGTTGGAGCGATCGTTGGATGGGTGTGGGGTTGGTTCTCGCGCCGAACTCTCACCGTAAGAAAAACGAACTGCGGAGCAACTGCCTCCTTCGGCCCGTTTGAGAAACACGGATCATCATCAGAGACGGAAATCACTGCTGGCTGATGTGCCAGCCGCGTCATCGGTATGTCAGGAGTTGTCAATGGAAGAACAGATCAGGATATTTGACACCACGCTGCGAGACGGAGAGCAATGCCCCGGCGCCAGCATGAACCTTGCTGAGAAGGAAGAAATCGCCCGGCAACTGGCCAAGATGAATGTCGACATCATCGAGGCGGGATTTCCCATCAGCTCACACGGGGATTTCGACGCCGTCAAACTCATTGCAGAAACGGTGGAAGGACCTGTCGTAGCCGGTCTGTGTCGGGCCAAGGAGGTGGATATTAACCGTGCGTGGGACGCGCTGAAGAACGCGCCCAAGCCTCGCATCCATACATTCATCGCCACCTCGGACATCCATCTCCAATACAAGCTGAAGATGTCCAAAGAGGAAGTATTGAAGCGCGCTGTGGAGTCCATTCAATTGGCCAAGTCCTATGTGGAGGACGTCGAGTTCTCGGCCGAGGATGCCACCCGCAGCGATGTAGCCTTCCTGTGCGAGATGGTCGAGGCCGCAATCGAGGCGGGAGCGACCACTATCAACATCCCGGACACCGTGGGCTATGCCCTGCCCCGGGAACACGGCAAGTTGTTTAGAACTTTGACAGAACGTGTTCCGAGCATCGGGAGGGTCGTCCTGAGCGCCCACTGCCACGACGATCTGGGGTTGGGTGTCGCCAACTCCCTGGCCGCGCTTGATAATGGCGCGCGCCAGATTGAGTGCACCATCAACGGCATCGGGGAACGCGCAGGCAACGCTTCCCTGGAGGAAATCGTGATGGCCATCCGCACTCGCCGAGACGAGATTGGCCATTTTACGAATGTCAATGCCAGAGAGATCATGCGGACCAGCCGGCTGGTAAGCCATGTGACTGGATTTGCCGTGCAGCCGAACAAGGCCATCGTCGGACGCAACGCGTTCGCCCACGAAGCCGGTATCCATCAGCACGGTGTGATCGCGCGCCCCGAGAGCTATGAGATCATGGACCCACGCGATGTGGGGCTGCATCAGAGCGAACTGGTGTTGGGCAAGCACTCGGGTCGACACGCTTTCGAGAAGAAGCTGACTGAGCTGGGCTTTGATCTGGACGATGCCGGGATGAACAAAGCCTTCGAGCGCTTCAAGGGGCTGGCAGACAAAAAGAAGGACATCTCCGACCGGGACATCGAGTCCATCGTGGCGGATGAAATATATACCGTTCCCGAAGAATTTCACCTCGAATACATGCACGTTGTCAGTGGAGGGAACACCGTGCCGTCCGCGACCATTCGCATCCGGCGGGGAGACGACGTGTTGACTCAGGCTGGCGTCGGAGTTGGATCGGTGGATGCAGTGTACTGCACCATTGACGCGCTGGTGGATGTCCCCCACAAGTTAACCGACTACTCCGTCAAGTCGGTCACCGGGGGAACCGATGCCCTGGGCGAAGTGACCGTGCACCTCGAAAGCGCGACGGGGAACGTTTTTCTCGGACGTGGAACGAGCACAGACATCATCGAGGCCAGCGCCAAAGCCTACGTGCAGGCCATCAACAAGCTGGTGTACCATCTCGACGACCCCTCCACACATGCCAGCACGACTCCGTAGAGGATTCGTTGGGATCAAGGAAAGTGCGCGTCAGTGAGACACGCAGAATAACTGAGGTCGAACCCGTGGCAAAACCACAGATTGCTATCTATGACACAACGCTGCGCGACGGTTCCCAGCACGAAGGGATTTCCTTCACACTGGAGGACAAGATCAAGATCGCCCGGCGCCTGGACGACATCGGGATTCACTACATCGAGGGTGGGTGGCCGGGGTCAAATCCAAAGGACATTCGCTTTTTTGAACGCGCCCGAAAACTGCAATTCGACAACGCGAAGATTGCGGCTTTCGGCAGCACGCGACGCGCCAACTCAAAGGCGAAGGACGACGCCAACCTGAAACTTCTCATCGACTCAGAGGCATTCGTGGTGACGATTTTCGGCAAGAGCTGGGACTTTCATGTCGAACAGGCATTGAGAGTGCCTCTCGACCAGAACCTCGAGATGATCGAGGACTCCGTGCGGTTTCTGAAGTCCCACGACCGCGAAGTTGTTTATGACGCCGAACACTACTTCGACGGATTCAGACATAACCCCGACTATGCTCTGGCCACCCTCCGGGCCGCCACAGCGGGAGGCGCGGATGTTATCGTGTTTTGTGACACGAACGGGGGCACCCTCCCGAAAGAGGTGGCAAAGGCCATTAAGGCGGCAAAGAAGGTCGTATCCTGCCCCATGGGCATCCACACCCACAACGATGGCGGCGTTGCCGTGGCTAACGCCCTCGTCGCTGTCGAGCTGGGAGTCAGCCACATTCAGGGAACGGTCAACGGATACGGGGAACGCTGCGGAAACATGAACCTCATTACACTGATTCCTACACTCCAGTTGAAACTGGGGCGGATCTGCGTTCCCGAGGACCGTCTGCACAAGATCTACGGACTCAGTCACTTTGTCAGCGAAACAGCCAACCTGGCGCCTCGGGAGTACCAGCCCTATGTGGGATCCAGCGCATTCGCTCACAAGGGCGGCATCCACGTGGATGCAGTAATGAAACACCCCGACACCTACGAACACGTTGTCCCCCAAACGGTTGGCAACACCCGGAGAATCCTTGTCTCGGAGCTGTCCGGCGCCAGTAATGTGTGCTACAAGGCCCGCGACGTGGGCATTGAGTTGCGGAAGGGCAGCCCGGAGACGGCTCGCATCCTTCAGGAAGTCAAAAAGCTTGAGGACGAAGGTTATGAATTCGAGGGGGCGGAGGCCTCCTTCGAACTCCTTCTCAGGAAGAAGCTCATGGAGAGGCCGAAGCTCTTCGATCTGGAGAAGCTGGAAGTTATCATTGAGAAACACAAGCAGAAGAGAGACTACCAGGAACCCGGCAGCGATGTCGTGCTGAAGCTTAGAGTCGGGCGCGAAGAGCGCTACGTTGCGGCGGAAGGCGATGGACCCGTTCACGCGATGGACAACGCTCTGCGGAAGGCGCTGTGCGACTTCTGCCCGGAGATGGAGCAAATTCGGCTGATTGACTACAAGGTGCGCGTCGTCAACGTGCGCCGGGGAACTGCCGCGAAAGTCCGCGTGCTCATCGAGTCGGCAACAGACGATGAATATTGGACGACCATCGGCGTCTCTACCAACATTATCGAGGCGAGTTGGCAGGCCTTGGTGGATGGCGTTGAATACGGCGTCTGGAAACTGCGCGGCTGGAAGTAGCCAGTGAACTTCAGCGCATCGGGGAATGTCGGTAAGCCCTCCAAGGCGACCATCAGCGAAGTGGAGCCGGGCAGTATCGCCGAAGAACTCGGCATACGCCCCGGCTCCCGATTGCTGGAGATCAACGGACGAATTCCGCAGGATGTTATCGACTACCGACTCGCCGACGCCGAGGAACAGGTCAGTCTCCTCATCGAGTCTGCGGACGGCGAAGTACTTGCCGTCGAGATTGAGAAGGACCCTGACGAAAGAACGGGACTGACTTTCGAAAGCGACCTCTTCGATGGCGTGCGACGGTGCAACAACCGATGCCCCTTCTGCTTCGTTGACCAGATGCCCCCGCATCGCCGGGATACGCTCTACGTTCGTGACGACGACTACCGCCTATCCTTCCTGCACGGCAACTTCATCACCTTGTCGAACCTCAGAGACGAGGATATCGACCGCATCCTTCGCCTCAGACTGAGTCCTCTCCACATTTCCGTCCACGCCACCGATGAAACTGTCCGGAACCGAATTCTCGGCGTGAAGAAGGGCCGAGCCATCCTTCCTCTTCTACGTCGTCTCGCCGAGAACGAAATCGAGATGAACACACAGGTCGTAATTTCTCCCGGTATTAATGACGGGGAAGCTCTCGACCAGACGATCTCCGATTTATCCAGTCTGTTTCCGCAAGTTGCCACACTCTCAATGGTACCCGTGGGGCTGACGAAACATCGGCAGGAACTAAGGCTGGTGGATGCGGTGTCTCCCGACCTGGCAGGACGGCTGATCGACAAGGTTGACGTCTGCCGAACTGATTTCCACAAGCGGCTGGGGGCCCACTTTGCCTTCAGCGCGGACGAAATGTACGTGATCGCGAGACGCCCTGTCCCGCCCACCGAATACTACGAGGACTTCGCACAACTCGAGAACGGCGTGGGACTGATACGGATCTTCGAAGACGACCTGAGTGACCTTGCCGAACGTCACGCAGCAGACAGCGAATCATCCTGCGCCGATGACAATCTGCGAGAGATCACGCTGGTCACCGGCACGGCCGCCGCGCCCTGGATCGCGAGATTGGGAGAGCTGCTTTCCGAGTGGCGCAGCATCTCCGTGAACATAGTATGCGTCCGCAACCAACTCTTCGGCGAAACCGTAACGGTTGCCGGACTGCTTTGTGGAGAGGACATCCTCAACGAGTTGCGCGACAGAGAGGTAGGCGACATCGTCTTCGTGCCAGGAGTGTCCGTTGACCGCGACAACAGATTCCTGGACGACATGACCGTACTTGACCTCAGCCGACACCTGCAAACCCCTGTCAATGCCTCCGCACGTTGGCCGTCGGAACTTATTGCTCAGTTGCTCCCGCCCCACGAGCGCCCCGCGGAGTAACTATGTCCGTCTACACGCACACTCAGTTCACACTGGTCCGACGAGTACTGCTGCTCGACAACCATTCAGCAAACCCGGATCGTGCGCGGTACGTATACTCGTTAAGGTCGAGGAATGGCCCTGCGGAATCTGATGGGACGCTGTCCTGCCCCAACATGCATCTGCCGTAGGATAACGCTCCAGCTTTGTCAATCAGCAGACTCGCCTCACCGGGAGACAAAGCTGGAGCGTTATCCTACGGCAGAAAACGTGGATTCGCAACCTTAACGAGTATAGGTGCGCCGGTCAATTCAGGAGAGTTTCCCCGCGCGTTCGAGGCCATCTGCTCTGTCGGGAGTCAACCCGCGTGACGCGCTTCGAGTGTCCGATGGGACAAAGCCCGGCACAGCGGTGCCTGGGGCGAGCAATACTCCGTGGCGGGTCAACGCGCTACGCCACTCATCTCTCTTCACCTGCATTGGCGTCACGCCGAGCCGCGCGGCCAGGGCGGCGATGATCCCGCAGGAGAACCCCGCGGCCATGCAACAGACACTTCCCCGCACAGAATATCCCTGGTCTGCGCAACGACCTGCCACCAGCAGGTTGGGGATGCCTTGGGGAACGAACATCCCAAGCGGCAGGCCCATGCCTGATGACCCGACGATGCAGATGGAGTCTTCACGGATGTGCTTTCCGCTGTAATCCTCCGGGGCGAGACGAGATTCCCCCACAATCTCTCTTTCCCCGCGGGGAACGGTCTGCCCGCTCATCGTGCGGATGACCGCCTTCTCGAATCCCGGCAGGTACTTGCGGAGGAAGAGCAGGAAGTCATAAGCGTACTTGCGGGCGGCGGTCTCGGCAATCGTCACATGCCGCGGGTTGGACGGGTCGAGTCCCGTCACCATGCACACGTTGGCAGTCACGGCATCCACTCCGTGCCACGGCTCCGGCGCGAAACCGTCCCAGCCGTAGCGGATCATCCCGCCTTCGGGGAGTCGCCGGACGAGGTCGAAGGCGCCTGCCTCGACCGCGCGCATGATCTGTGGACGAAAGGGCCACGCGCGCTGGCATCCGTCCAGCCATTCGCGCCAGTAGCGGTCTTCGCCAAGCTCTTCGAGTGTCATGCCAAGCCGGTCTGCCAGCCACGCGTCCCACTCCGGGCAGGAAGCGGGGCATGTCTTCAGGAAACCCTCGTAACGCGGCAGGTCCACCCACCCCATCTCGAAGATCAATCCCCAGGAGTAACGGAGCGTCTTGTCCTCCTGCATCGCAGCTCCCAGGCTACTTGCCACATCTGCCTCCCCAGTGCAATCAACGACTTGCCGGGCGCGTATCGCCCGCCGCCCTCCCTTGCACTCGAAGAAGAGGTCATATCCCGCTCCCGGCGCGGAGACCGCCCGAGCGAAGTAGGCGTGTAGCCAGAGCTCAACATTCGCTTCATCCAGCATTCGGAAGCACTCCCTGGCCGCATGCTCGTGACGATAGTAAATGGACAGGTCCTCGCTCAGCGCTTCATTCAGCGTGTTGTACGGGGTGGCGCCGGAGGCGACAAGGCATTCCAAGATATCGCGCGGAGGTCCCATCACCAGCTCGCGTCCGTCGCCGGAGCGGTACTTGTTGCCAAAATGGCCCATCAGGCCCGTGCTGAGCATCCCGCCCACGCTGCCGCAACGCTCGATGAGACACGTGTGCGCACCTTCGCGCGCCGCGCCCACGGCGGCCATGACACCGGCCGTCCCGCCACCCACAACCGCAACATCCACCTCGCTCTCGAGTGGGATGTGCCGGGATTCTTCACGAACAGTGGAAGTCATCTGGTTTCCAGCCTCCTCGAACTAATGATCAATTTCTAACTTTTCGATGCTCAGGCCGTCACCGGTTCACTCGCTGCCCCACAACATCGAGTTGGAGATGGAAAGGGTTGGGGATATTGCCATCTGCAGTAATCGGAACCTCCAGTGTGATGACGCCATCACGGTCCGTGATGTACCGCACGTATTCCGCCATGAACGCGTCCGGGACGCGAGGTTCGCCGACGCTCCACGCATCGCCCAGGAACTCGAGCACGTGAAACTGCGCGTGCTCCACCCAGCGCGTACCCGGAGACGCGTACAACGATCCCAGCCCCATGGAGTGGCCCGCCAGATAATCCTCTTCCCTGTCCACCGTCCGCAGAGGCAGCCGTGGGGGACCGGGGTTGAAACCCAATATCCGTTCGGGGTTGCCGGCGCGCAGAGCGGCGGCAAAGCTGGCAAAGTTCGGCGGCTCGGGATGGAGATACATGGCGTCCAGCTCGTAGCACCCATCAATCCACCATCCGCGAACGCGAGGTCCCCAGCGTTCCGCCCATTCACGGATCACCGCCTCCCACTTCCGCTGGAACTCCGCCTGACGGCCGCAAAGTCCCTCCCAGCCCGACGGCCCCGGATAAGGTCTCACCCAGCCGAAACGCTCGATGGCTACAGGGTCCGAGATGGGCGCGCCACTCGGTGCGTATGTCAGGAGATGGATTTCCCTGGGCGCGAGCGCGTCGTACAGGTCGATAATGAGATCCCGGCGGGAGCACTTGCTCGGCTCGATGCCGGTGATGGAGTCATAGGTGGCATTCGGAGCGCAGTAGTGACCGGTGTTCTGCCCGACGGTCATAAGAAGATACCCCGCGCCCGTTTGCTGAAGCCGATTCGCGAACCGCTCAACATCAAACCGGTCCACGCGCCGATTCCACTCCTCCGCGGTGACCGAAGTCCCATCGATCCCGTCCCCTGCCTGGCTTGCCAGGTAATGACACATGACACCCCATTTGGCGTCATGAAACCAATCGGTGCGGTGGGATACTTCGATCATAATTCGGCCTCCTGATAGATGAATGCGATGTGCCAAGGCGGCGTAGAGACTATACAAACGCCGCGTATTGCTGTCAACGATTTGGGTTGGATCAGACGCTCACATGAGGTGGCGCTGAGGGCATTGGTCCGTGCGGTCCGCCATCTGTTACTGCCCAAACTTCAACTGCCCGAAGGCTCGTGGGTCACCGAGAGGCGTTTCCACTTCCTCGCGACACCAGGCGCTGATGTCGATCGGGGGCGCGACTTTCCGCCGGGCAAAGTTGCCGCGCCAGATCACACCCGGAGGCGTCGGGCTAGCCGCATTGAGGGAAGCAAGGGGTATAGTTAGCTCCGCTGTCCAGGACGCGGCGCCTATTGCCGCGGCCGCCTCGACAGGGGTAGCGGGATCGGTGTAGGCGATGCCCCCCGCGTTCACGGCAAGATGGCGTGACTGACCGCCTTCGGGCTGCAGGTAGACCTCCACCACGTCGTCGGCGAAGACGCTCTCGCTGTTGGCAACGGTGCAGGCCTTGCGGATCTTCGCCGGCTCGCGGGCAAGGCACTCGAACGCCAGGTAGAGGTTTTTCTCGTCGTACAGGGCGCGGACCGCGGTCTGCTCGTCGGCCGGGCCTCGCTCTCCCTGGGTGGTGCGGAACTGGTCCGCGATCCCGGCCGCCTTCCAGGCATCGTCTGCCAACGATCCGTCCACCCGCGGAGGCGTCGTTCCTTTCGGCAGCCGCGCAACCCCCAGGGTCCGCTTCTCGGGCACCCACAGCGCCGTTTGCCACCGCCACCGCGGGTAAGTAGGTGGTCAAAAATACTGTCCCATAGTTCTACCATAGGAATTTATGACGCGTTTTTGAGTGACAAAAGCGGTTGAAAGCCCTATTCTACAAGTGTTTCAGGCTGAGATTTCTTTCCGACGAGTTGGCGTTATGA
>Ga0210056_1001519_pt1 | contig 20132 bp, 21 predicted proteins | sample CryGeyCG2014_080_2_FD_183965 | JGI IMG/M metagenome (GOLD analysis project Ga0210056, IMG submission 183965) | Groundwater microbial communities from aquifer - Crystal Geyser CG07_land_8/20/14_0.80 (SPAdes) (version 2) | ecosystem: Environmental > Aquatic > Deep subsurface > Groundwater | place... | reverse complement strand
TGGAGGATAGATGAAGAAATACATGAGAATAGGCGAGGTCGCGGATTTCTGCGGCGTGAGAAAATCTACGATACGGCATTACACGGACATGGGTATATTGCCCTGCGAGGGCACAACGCCCGCCGGTCACAAGCTTTATGACGCGAGAAAAACCATGGTGCGCGTACAGCTCATCAAGAGCGCCAGCGCCCGACGCTCGACACTCGCGGAAGTGAAGGGGCAACTCAAATGAAAACCATAAAAAAAGGCGGACGCCTGCCTGCCGGTAAGCAGGAAAAAGGAGCAGAAAAAGGGGACGTCCTTAATAAAAAAAAGGGGACGTCCTTAATTTCCGGCGGAAAAGGGGGGCAATGGCAAGTCCGGGAAAAGGTAATACCTATTGGCAGGACATGCCTCTCGAAGGGCTATTGGCACGCAGGCAGACAGCTGGCCCCTTTCAGGAAGTTAGTCAATAAGCCTGCCCACCGAAGCTGGAGCGTAGGCGGCTTAATGAGCGTCCCCTTTTTGTTTGTTCACCGAAGCTGGAGCGTAGGCGGGTTAATGAGCGTCTCCTTTTTGTTTTTGTTCTTTTGTTCTTCGCTTTATGCGGCCGCAGGCGGCTTTGTTTATCAAGCGGCGCCGAGGATAATAACGCCCGCTAACGCCGACGGAAGGAACGATGTTTTCTTTGTGTTTTACAGGAATCTGGACAGCCAGAGTTCTCTTTCCGGGAAGATATTCAATCTTATGGGGATGAAGGTCGCGGATATGGTGAACACCGGCGGCATAGGCGTTATACTGTCCGCTCCGGCCGGGGGCTGGCATCCGGGTCTGACCGCTTCATGGGAAGGTTATTTAAAATGGACTCCGTCCGGGAGCATTCCTCAGGGAATCTATATATGGCAGGTGGAGGCGGAAGGTCAGGTTTATACAGGCATGGTGATCGTGGCTAAATGATGAAAAAGAAAAAGGGGACGTCCTTAATATTATGGTTATGATGGGAGGGAAAAATGCCGAGAAGATTTAGATTTGTGGTGGATGACGCATATTACCACATATTGAACAGAGGTAATAACCGGCGGAATATATTTGTTGAGGAAAATGATTATAAGCATTTCCTGCAAATAATGCTTGGGTACTTCGAAAAAACTGGAATAAAAATCATACATTATGCGCTAATGCCTAATCATTATCACCTGATAATAAAAGTCAAAGAGGCGAATAATTTGAAAAAAAGTTTACAGCAGTTGAATCAGGGTTACGCTAGATATTACAGAGGTAAATATGGCGGCGTCGGTTATTTCTGGCAGGGGCGATACAAAAGTTTTTTAATAGAGAACGGCAGGTATTTGCTTGAATGCGGCATATACGCAGAGTTAAATTCGGTGAGAGCCGGCCTGGCAAAAAAACCTGAAGATTATCGGTGGAGTAGTTACCACTTTTACGGGCGGGGAGAAAACAACACAATCATAACGGTTAGTCCGGAATATGAAGCTTTGGCGGAAACAAAAGAGGAGCGCGCAGAGGCGTATAGGCAAATCTTGAAATATCGTTTTGAAGAAAAGAGGAGATTAGGACGGTACTTTAAGACTGGTGTTTGCGGAAGTGACGAATTTGAAAAGAAATTAAGAGAGAAGGGTTTATCGGGTTTGTGGTCACATCGCGGAAGACCGAAAAAGAAGAAAAAGTGATGAGAAAATTAAGGACGTCCCCTTTTTCTATGCTCCTTATTGCGCTTGTTTTATTAAGGACGTCCCCTTTTTTATCGTTGCTATACGCGGATTTTGAGCCTCTCGGCTGGTCAGCGGCATCGGCGGGAATGTCTGACGCGGCGATGCTTTCTAAAAAAATACCCTCTCTTTTTTATATCAACCCCGCGGCTTCCTCATATTTCGAAAAGCCCGTTATCGGTATGGAATACGAGAATATGTATCCGGGGCTTTCCGACAGCAGCGGCCTCAGCAGAAATATTATGACATACACTCACAAACTGGAAGGCGCCGGATGCGGCGCGGGAGCTGAAAAATTTTCACTGGATAACCTTTATTCGGAAAGCACATATCTCATAAATTATTCAAAAAATTTCCGACAACGATGGTTCGCCGGCGGCAACCTGAGGATACTGCAGAAAAAATACGGCTCTGACCTCTATACATCAAACGCCATTAATTCCGACGGCAGCGCTTCAGGCGCGGCAGATCCGCTCTTTGCCGTCAACGGCACAGGGCTGACAACTTTCACCCTTGACGCGGGTTTCAGCAGACTTTTTGACGGCGGCTGGGCGTTGTCCTCGGTGGCGTCTTTTATCACAAGCCCCGACACCTCTCTGGGCGGCGGCTATAAGCGGAAACCGGATCTTTCCGCCGGCGCGGTTTATGAGACGGAATCCATAACGGTCGGCGAGACCCTGCGTTTTTCACAGGGCCATTACTGGTTTGACACGGGTTTTGAGAAGAGGATGAAAAATGAGGCATTGAAGCTCAGGGGCGGTCTGTCCGTGGGCAGCGGAGAGCTGAAACTTTTTTCCGCGGGGCTGGGTTATCTGCATCTGGAGAGGGTCTCATTTGATTACGCGTTCGTCTATCCTATTTCCGGCATCAAGGATTCCCAGGGCCGTCACAGAGTGTCGGCCTCTTTCGTGTTCGGCGGCGGGAAAGAAAAAACTGAAGAGGCAATTCTGTCCGAAAAGACAGACCTTGAGAAATTGCTGGAACAGGCCCGCGCGGCTTTCGCGGAAGAAAGATGGAAGGATGCGGTTGACTTTGCACGCAAGGTCCTGCTGATAGAGCCTGAACACGCGGAAGCTCTTGAGATATTCAGCGAGGCATCCGAAAAACTAAGACCCCTGCTGGAGCCCCGCGCGCGGGACGCCGAAAGGCTTGTGAACGAGGGGCGTTTCGCCGAAGCTGAATTGAAGTACGCCGAGGCGCTTGATATCAACCCCTGGGATGAGAGATTGAGGGAATCCCTTGAAAAGATTAAGAGAGTAACGGCTGTCAGTCCCCAGGCGCTGGGCGAAGACAGAATAGCTCATCTGACGAGGCTGGCCGTGCGCTCGTATATGAGTAATGATCAGTCCTCGGCTGTCAACGCGGTTGTTTATCTCACGCAGCTTGATAAATCAATTGTCAGCGAAAGTGTCAGAAACATAGTGAGAAACGACTTCTCCGCGAAATACAGGGAGCTAAGATTGATCAGGGGGATGAATCTCGTGGAACAAAAATTATATTCGGCGCTCAAAAACATCTATAACGCGCGCTATGACCTGGCTATTATAGAATGCAACGAGGCGCTGGAGCTGGAGCCGCGCAATGTGCTGGCTCTGACCAGGCTCGGTTCGGCTTACTACGCGCTGGGCAAAAAGGAGAAAGCTATTGAGGTGTGGAGAGAGGCCCTGAAATATGATCCCGGCAATCAGGACATACTTGAATTCATGAGGATACCGCCGGAGACTTCCATAAAGGAAGTGTATCAGACAAAGCAGAGCGAAGATGCCGACAGCCTTTTGCAAATCAAGAAACTCTATCTTCAGGGCGTCGCGGCTGAAAAGAGGGGCGAATACGAAAATGCCAAACTGCTTTTCAAGGAGGCCTCGGAAATCCGTGGCGGCGGAGATGAAGGGGAAGAATACCGGCGCAAGGCGGCAGAAAACCTGAAGGCGGTTCGCCGGCAGATAGAAGAGGGTAACGAAAAGACCCAGCGGCTTATGAAGGCCCATTATTCGGCGGGTGTGTCATATTATAATAACGGCAGATATTCCGAGGCCATTTCCGAGTTCAGAAAGCTTTTGGCTATCAAGCCCGGACACGAACAATCGCTCAAAATGATTGACTTATGCAGGCAAAAAATGGAAAAATAGAGGCTATGAGCGCTTACGGAACAAAAGAAAAAGGGGACGAAAAAGGGGACGTCCTTGAAAAAGGGGACGTCCTTAATATTATGAAGAATGGTGAAGGGGAAAGGGGGACAAACTATGAAAAAATTAAGGACCTGCCTGTTCGGCAGGCAGGCGTCCCCCTTTTTATTAAGGACGTCCCCTTTTTTCCCTTTTTTATGAGAAAATTAAGGACATGCCTGTTCGGCAGGCAGGCGCCCCCTTTTTTATTAAGGACTTTAAGGACGTCCCCTTTTTCTGTTTTTGCTGTTTTGATGTTGGCATCTTCGCTGTACGCAAACACGGCGGGGCTTGAGACTCAGATTTCGCGGACGCTCTCAAAAGTATTCAACCTGAGTAATTTCTCGGTTTCCGTAAGAGAGGTGCTATATACGGAAGTGGTGGATATAGGAAAGGATAAGAGAAATCTTCTGCCCGGCGTACCGGTTGAGGAAAAACTCCAGACTCTTTCCGATAAAAAACTTCTTCAGCGTCAGCGTCTCCTGATAACGCTCATCCTTGAAGAAGGCATCGCCCCCGAACTTGAACGGAGGATAGAAGCCGTCGTGAGGCTCTCTTTGAGTTTGAGCGGTGAGGACACGCTCACAATAATCAAAGAGGATTTCCCCGCTCAGAAACGCGCGGATCCTGTCACCGGAGAGAGCGCCGCTGTTATGAGCGCGGGCGATGTCCTGAGAGCATACATCTCGCAGCCGCAGAACATAGTCCTGCTGACGGTGATATTGCTCATATCCGTTTTTCTTTTCGGCCCTCTCAGGTATTTTATGAAATACATGGCTCAGTATTTCGCCAACGCCTCGCCCGGCGCGTCTTCAGGAGTGAACATGAATGATGAGGTATCTCCCGCGCGCCAGATGCCGGTGAGCCTCTTGAGCGAGTCTCCCGAGTCAAAGAAGTCCGAGGAAAGCGAGCGCCGGCCTTTTTTCTTCATCAATGATAAGAATATATCCAATCTGGCTTTTCTTCTGAAGGACGACAGTTCCGAAAAGATAGCGGAAGTGCTCGGGTTTTTGAAAGAGTCTCTTGTGGAAAAATTCCTGCAATATTTCCCCGAGGAGAAACAGTCCGACATCATGAGCTTTCTGGTTTACAAAAAGGAACTTGATAAAGAGGATATCATTGAAACGGAAAGTTCCATACGCGAGAAGATAAATTATGTTTCCGGCGGCAGAGAACAGCTCCTCAGCATGCTTGAAAATTCGTCACGCCAGGTGCAGGAGCAGTTCCTCCGTCACATCGCCGACGAGGATCCGATAATGGCCTCGGAGATAAGAAACAGCGTGTTCCATTTTGAGGATCTCGCGCGCCAGGACACGCAGGTGGTACAGACGGTGCTGCGTTTTGTTAACACGAGGAATCTGGCTCAGGCCCTCCAGTTTTCTGAACAGGAGGTGCAGGACAGGATATTCGCCGTGCTGAGTGAGGGCGCCAGAGAAATTGTTGAGGAGGAACTTGAACTCCTGCCGTCCAACGCCGCCGCCAGCGACAGGGAAAAGAAGAATATCGTAGCTGTTATCAGGCGGCTTAAAGAGGCGGGTACGATAGAACTGATATGACGGGGGTAATATGGATTTAATGACACTGGCGGGCCTCGCGATGGGCGCGGGGGCTGTGTGGTATGTGCTTTCAACCGGTGGGATTGTGGGGATTCTGTTCAATGCCAACGCCGCCGTGCTGGTCTTCGGAGGGGTGATAGGCGCCACTCTCATCACTTATCCCTGGCGGCTGATAAAAAAACTGCCCAAATGCGTTTTGCTCATTTTTTTCCCTCCTAAATTTTCTACAAACGAGGAAATCATAGAAGTGTTTGAGAGCATCGCGAAAAGGGCCAGAAGGGACGGTATCAGTCAGGGGATTTTGGAGGAGATACCTCCAGACAATTTCTTTCAGCGCGCTATCGGCATGGTGATAGACGGCTTTGAGACGGATTTTATCAGAGAGACGCTGCATAATGAAATCTCTTACTTTAAAAAAAGGCACAACCAGGTTTCTGATGTATTCAAATCCATGGGGGCCTACGCTCCTATTTTCGGACTGCTCGGTACTCTCATCGGCGTCGTGCAGGTGCTGCGGAATCTTTCCGATCCGGCGAGCATGGGCGTTTCCATGGCCATCGCTATCACGACGACATTTTACGGAATATTTTCCACCAATTTTTTATTTCTCCCCACGGCCGGAAAATTATCCGTGCTCACGAATATGGAGTCTCTCACAAAGCAGCTGATAGTGGAAGGCGCCATCTCTCTCCAGAAAGGGGAAATCCCGTCTGTCGTGAGAAAACGATTACAGGCCTTTCTGGCGGATTCGGACAAGGCGGCCAAAAAATAAATGGAACAGATAACCGAGATTGAGGAAGACGGCTTCGCGCCTCTGAACGAAACGCTTTCGCGAAGGGAGGCCGACGCCGATTCGGAAGCTCCGGTTGAAGAGTCACCCGTGTGGCTGACGATTTATTCGGACCTGATGACAAACCTCATGCTTTTTTTTCTTATGCTTTACGGCATAACGCGCATGAGCGTGGACGCCAAAACCACAATACTGGATTCCATAGCTTCACATTTTGACAGCGCCGTCAAAAGGGAAGCGCTGCGCGAGACTTTTGAGAAGACGGCCGCGGATATAAAAGACAGCGCTGTGGATGCTCTCGGCAATCCTGTGGTTTCAAGGGTGATAATAGAGCCGTCGGGCTACAGGATAATACTCAAAGCCCCTGTCATGTTTGACTCCGCCTCAGATACCATCAAAAAAGCGTCAATGAAGGATTTGCGGGAGCTTGGCTCGTTCATCAGGACAATACCCAATGTAATTGAAATCGCGGGGCACACCGACAGCACCCCCGTTGAAGGCACAAGGTGGAGGTCCAACTGGGAGCTTTCGCTCGCCCGGGCGGAGAGTGTCCGGCGCTTTCTGACGGCTTCGAGCATCAGCGCCGAAAGATTCTGTATTTCCGGTTACGGCTCGACACGGCCGCTTTATCCCAATGACAGCGCTGAAAACAGGCTGCGCAACCGGCGCATAGAGATCATCGTAATGGACACGGGCAAATGAAAATCAGGACTAAGATAGTGCTGTTGTCGGCGCTGCCGGTGACAGCGGCTCTGGCGGCCATCTTTTTCAGCGCCGGTAGCCTGATTAAAAGCAGCGATGAGGAGCTGTCCCGCGCGCGCTTTGAGAAGACGCTGAAAAATATGGAAGTGTCGTTTAACGAATATTTCGTTATAGTTCGACCGCCGCTGAGGGAAACTTTCGTCTCACTTATACTCAAGCTGCACGAATGGGATCAGCTTAACACTTTTTTTGTCAGCTTCGCTTCTCTCTATCCTCATCTGGAAAGAATAGCCCTTCATTCCGACGGGCGCCGTCTTGCTGAAATGTCAAGGCGGCCCGAGGGCAGTTTCGGGAAAGCCCAGATAGATCCCGAGACATCTTTGAGCAATATCTTCTGGGTCGCGGGAAAACCCTATGTTGAGTTCTCTCTTCCCGCCGATAATTCCCGCCAGGTGCGGGGCACCATAGCGGTGGCGCCTTTCATAGAGGGCGCGGAGAAATTGACCCTGACCCCCGGCGGCTCTGTTAAAGTGTATTCAGTCCCGCCCGCTCTCGCGCCCTCGGGCGCGGCGAAAGCCGGTTTTGTGGAAAAACAATATCCGCTTTTAGGCGGCTTGTGGACGCTGGCCGTCATGGAAGAGGATGTGCCCGGATTTTATCAAGGATTCCGCAACGCTTTCCTCATCTTTTCTGTTATAGTTATCGCCCTTACTTTTTCGCTGGCTATGTCTTTCGCCAAGAATTTTACGGACCGGCTGGACGCGGTGGCTTCCGGCCGCATCGGCCAGGGCGGCAGTTTTGACGAGATCACGGCCCTGGAGGAGAAATTGAGCGGATTTTATGACATAAAGAGCAAGCTCAAGAAACAGATCAGCTCGCAGGAATCCGCCGGCATACTGGGGCATCATGTGGCGATGATAGGACATGAATTCAGAAATCCCATAGCCGCTATAAAGAACGCCCAGTATTTCATAAATTCACAGCTTCCGGACAATGTAAAGAAGGGAAAGATTGGCAGGCATCTGGATGTAATCAAAAACGAGATAAAGCAGATATCGTTTATGATAGAGGACCTGCTCAGCCTCTCAAGGCTGAAACCGCCGGTTTACGCGCTATGCGATGTGAGCGCCATACTGGATGAATGCGTTGAGATGTTCAGGCATGAATACAAGCTCATTGATTTTGAGCTGAGTGTTAAAAAAAATCTCCGTATCAAGGCCGACGCTTCCGAGATAAGGCAGGTATTCTCCAACATCATCAAGAACGCCTGCGAGGCTATCACGCCCCCCGGCGAAATCAAAATATCGGCGACGCCTGAAAAAAGCGCCGTCAGTGTGAAATTCGCCGACACCGGATGCGGCGTGCCGGCGGATAAGATGGAAGAGATATGGCAGCCCTTTATTTCCACAAAGAGTTCGGGCATGGGCTTCGGGCTGGCGACGGTGAAAAAAATAGTGGAGGAGAGGCACAAGGGGACGATCATCTTTCAGAGCAGGCAGGGCGCAGGGACGGAAATAACGCTCATCCTGCCGCGGGAGCAGTCATGAAAAAACGAATCCTTGTCGTGGATGATGATTTCAGCGTCAGGGAAACTCTTGCGGATATTCTCCGCAGCCGCGATTATGAGGTCGTGGAGGCGTCTTCCGGCGCCGAGGCTGTCGTCAACGCCGGGGCCGGAAAATACGATTGCGTCATAATAGACCTGAGACTGCCCGATACAACGGGCCTTGAGGTCATAGAAAAAATATCCTGCTATGTGCCGAAAAACAAAGTCATAGCCATCACCGGTTACGCGTCCTCCGATATGCTCGCGAAAACACTTGAGGAGGCGGAATTCTTTCTTCTGCTCAAGCCCGTTGACACGGAGCAGATGCTCGCGGTTGTGAAAAAGATCATAGAGCAATGAACGACGAATCCGCATGGATCGTTCCTTACGGAAACCTCATGACCATTCTGATGATATTTTTCCTGCTGCTTTACGCCTACACATATCTGACGGGCCATGTGCGTTATGAGAAAGTCGTCGCCTCACTCACCGAGGGTTTCGGCCGTTCCGCCCCCATAAAAGAGGTGGAGCTGGCGGAATACCTGGAAAACTATTTTGCCACGAGAGAAGGGTATCTCAAAAAAATGGACATGGCGTCGGATAGAATAACGCTGATGTTCAATCTGCCGGTTTTTTTTGATAAGGACAGCGCGCAGATAAAAGAATCCGCTTTTCCCGTGCTGGAAGACATATACAGGATAATGTATGACCTGCCTAATGAGATAGTGGTGTCGGGTTTCGCCGGTTCAGAATCACACCGGGATAAAATGCTGATATCCGCGGGCCGCGCGCTCAACATCGGGCAGTTTTTTATCGGGCAGGGAATAGATCCCCAGAGGCTGATACTGAAAGGATGGGGCGCTCGGGTCCCGGCGGCCGAATTTCCGCGCGCAGGAATTGAAGCGGCGCTTGAGGACAGAGTGGAGATCAGCATAATGAGAGAGGTGTCGCTGCCCGATATCCCCGTCAGCGAAAAGCTGGTGAAGATGAAAGAGAATTATTTTTACGGCGAGCACTACTATAAAAAAGGCGATTTGAAAAAAGCCGAGATATTTTTCGGGTATATTCTGGATCTGGATCCCAGTCACTGGAAAGCCCGCCGTATGATAAAGAGGATACAGCGTGAAAGGGCCCGCTCTAAAAGCCCCGCAAAAGACGGATAAAAAAAGCGAATGAATCTTTCAGCGGTTTGACACTTGAATCAGCGGCATTCCTCCATCTCACAGGCAGTTCCTTCACGCTGAACCCGAGTTTTCCCGCTAAGACAAGGACTTCAACATCAAAGGCGAAGCCGTCGGTTTTCAGATGGGAAAATATTTCTTTCGCGGCTTTTCTTCTGAAGAGTTTGAAGCCGCATTGAGTGTCTTTGTATCCTTTAACAGCCAGTAAACTCACCATATTGCGGCAAATCGTTCCTATGGCGCGCCTGAAAAAAGACTGAGGGGGGTCTAAGACGCTTCCCGCGAGGCTCCGGGAGGCGATGATGATATCGTGGTTTCTTTCGCATTCGCCCAGAAAAATATCCATTTCGCTTATATCGGTGGAAAAATCGGCGTCAGTGAAGAGGATGTAATCGCCGGACGCTTCCATGACGCCCCTGCGCACGGCGGCTCCCTTGCCGTAATTCCCGCCGAGGCCAATCACGCGCAGACTGTGTTTCAGCTCCGGCGTGAGCGCTTCCGCGGCCTCAGCTGTCCGGTCGTCACTACCGTCGTCAACGACTATTATCTCGCCGGAGATGTTTTTGTTTAGCAGATATTCATCAGTCCGCCTCAGCGCTCTCGCGATATTCTTTTCCTCGTTGAAGCAGGGTATTACCACCGAAAGTTTGATATTATTTTCCATTGACCGATTGTAGCAAAAAGCCCCGCCGCATGAAACTGTATTTTGCGAAGCGTCCACACTTACTGAAAACGCTTTAAGGTAGGGTAAAATTAAGGATGTCCCCGTTTTGCTTATTTTTTTGCTACAATGGCGAATGAAATATTTGAGATACATTTTCATTCTCTGCGCGGTTGTTTTGTCTTCGTATGCGATAGGCGGTTCGCGCCGCTCATCCCCGTCTTTTCTGGGCGCGGACGGGAAAGAAGAACTGGTTTATAATGTGCGCTGGGCTTTCATCAGCGTGGGTGAGGCGGGGCTGGGCATGGAGCGGCGCGACGATGCCCTGTGGCATGTGTATTCCACGGCTAAATCATATTCCTTTTTTGACAATTTTTACAAAGTGCGCGACAGGATTGAAGCTCTGTGGGATATGGGCTCGGGCCGTTCGCTCCGTTTTGAAAAGCAGCTGAGGGAAGGTAAAAAAACCCATGACGAGCTCATCATTATATCCACACCGACCGACACTGCCGTCATCAGCGGAGAGGAATGGGATGTGTCTCCTCGGGCGCTGGATGTGCTAAGCGCGCTTCATTTTGTCAGAACGCAGCCGCTCACCGTCGGTAAAGATATAGTGCTGGATGTCTATACGAAGAAAAAGCTCTGGCCGCTGAAAGTGAAGGTGATAAAAAAAGAAAAAATAAAGGTCGGCGATAAAAAATACCGCACGATTCTCGTTGAGCCCATTATGCGCGAGGAAGGAATCTTCAGCGCCAAAGGCAGCATACTGGTCTGGCTGACGGATGATAAAAGGCGCATCCCCGTGCGCATGAGCTCAAAGGTGCTCATCGGCTCAGTCACTGTTGACCTCATAGAAATACGCAGATGAGAAGATATGCTCGAAACGTGCGTGTGTCGCCATTTATTTGCTACAATAAAAGCGTTGATTTTAGCGTAATTCGTGATTGTGGAGGATGATGTGAAAAAGATTTTGATTGCTTATTCGGGGGGACTGGACACCTCGTGCATGCTGCACTGGCTGAAGAAAAAATATAAGGCCGAGCTTTACGCTTACTGCGCCGACCTTTCGGGCATGAGCCTCGCAGAAAAAAATAAAATAATACGCAAAGGGCTCGCCACGGGCGCGAAAAAGGTCATTGTTGAGGATATGCGGGATGAGTTTATGAGAAATTATGTTTTTCCCGCACTCAAAGCGGACGCCGTTTATGACGGTGAATATTTTATGGCCACGGCCATAGGCCGGCCGCTGATAGCCAGCCGTCTTGCTCATTATGCGCGGAAATACGGCATAAAAACCGTCGCGCACGGCTGTACCGGCAAAGGCAACGATCAGGTGAGGTTTGAGACGGGCCTGTATTCGCTGGTGAAAGATGTGGAAATGCTGGCGCCGCTGCGTTTCTGGGAATTCAGGACGCGCGAAGAAGAGGTCGCCTACGCGAAGAAAAATAATATACCGGTTTCGGCCGGAAGTAAGAAATATTCGCTGGACGAGAATATCTGGGGCGTGGCGATAGAATGCGGCCGCCTTGAGGACCCTTCGCTTCCGCCGCCCGCCGACGCCTGGCAGTGGACCGGCGGAAAGCTGAAAAAGCGGGAGACAAAAATAACGCTGTCTTTCAGGAAAGGGGTGCCCGTCGCCGTCAACGGCCGCGTGATGAAGCCGGTTGCCATAGCGGAAAAATTAAACGCCCTCGGATCCGCTCACAAGATAGGCCGGGCGGATATCATAGAGAGCCGGATAGTGGGAATCAAATCTCGCGAGCTCTACGAGTCCCCCGCGGCGAAGATCATAAGCGCCGCTCATTTTGATCTCGAGCGGATGGTGCTGGACAGGGAGACGCTCCATTACAAAGAAAAGCTCGCGAAGGACTTCTCGCTGCTGGTATATAACGGCCGCTGGTTTTCACCGCTCAGAGAGGCCCTGAGCGCTTTTGTTGATGTGACGCAGAAAAATGTGACGGGTTCTGTCACCATGGTTCTGCGGCCCTGGTCATTTGAGATAATTTCAAGAGTGTCTCCGTATTCCATTTACAGCCGGTCGCTGGCCACTTACGCCGTGGGCGACAAATTTGACAGAAGTCTCGCGGAAGGTTTTATAAAACTTTCCTGCATGGATATAGCCAAACGGGGCTGAACGGATGAAACTTTGGGGCGGGAGATTCAAACGCGAACAGAGCGGGGATTTTCTCGCTTTTGAAAGCTCCATTTCCTTTGATTTCAGATTGGCCCGCGCCGATATAGAGGTCAACAGGGCCTGGGCTAAAATGCTTGAAAAGATAGAAATTCTGACGGACAGCGAATTAAAGAAAATATTAACAGCTCTTGATGACACGCAGAAAGACCTTGAGAAAGGGCGCCTGAAAGCGGACGAGGCCCTTCACGAGGACATACACAGCCTGATAGAAGACCGGCTCTTCACCTACGCGGGCTCTGTGGCCAAAAAACTTCCGGCGGGCCGCTCCCGCAACGAACTGGTTTCTGCTGACATGCGGCTTTATATGAGAGAGCGCATAGAATATATCCTCGGCCTGATAAAAGGCGCGCAGAGGAGTCTGCTGGAAGCGGGCACGCGGTATTCGGGCGCGGTTATGCCGGCTTTTACACACATGCAGAAGGCCGTCCCGGTGACACTGGGCCATCTCATTCTGTCATATTTCTGGAAATTGAACCGCGATAAAAAATTTTTCAGATATGTTCTTGAAGAGACTAATATCATGCCTCTGGGCGGCGGGGCCGCCGGAGGGACCACAATTGCGGTGGATACGGATTTTCTTATGTCCGAGCTGGGTTTTTCAAGAAGTTTTGCCAACTCCATAGACGGCACATCCAACAGGGATTTCATCCTTCTCTTTTTAGAGGCGGCCTGTAATATGCAGGTACATTTTTCCGGGATTTGCGAAGACATGATACTGTTCTCGTCGGAATATTTCTCTTATCTAAAGTTGCCCGACGAATATTCAACGGGATCGTCGCTGATGCCGCAGAAGAAAAATCCTGATTTTTTTGAGCTTGTCAGAGGAAAAACAGGCCGGGTTTCGGGAAATCTCGCCGCTATCATCAATCTTCTGAAAGGCCTGCCGTCGGGTTATAACAGGGATCTTCAGGAAGACAAGGTCTCTCTTTTTGACACGGTGGATGAGATAGAGGGGATACTCAAACTTTTTCCCGCGGTTTTTTCCGCCCTGGAATTTGACACGGACGCGATGCTGAAATCCGTGGAGCGGGGTTCTGTGTGCGCGCAGGCGCTGGCGGAATTTCTGGTTATGAGGGGCATGCCTTTCAGGAAAGCGCACGAGATAATCGGCAAGCTCGTGTCGGATAACGAATTGCTGTACAGGAAAATGAGCGAAATAAAGGTGGCGGACATGAAGGTTTATTCCGAGCTTTTTTCCGCCGATGTCATCCCGATTCTGGAACCGGCCGGAGCTCTGAGGCAGCTGGCGACTCCGTCCTCGCCGTCGCCGATGATGTTTGAACAGCAGCTGAGGCTGGCTTATGAAGCGCTTGAAGAATAAAAACACCGTCAGGAATCAGGATGAAAAGAGTGTGGGGAGCGTCCGGGTATTGTCATCGGGCATCGTGATTCTCGCCCTTGCTTTTCTTCTCCTGCGCTTCGCCAATCCCCAGGGAGATAATTTCGCCGCCCACGCGTCGCCTTTTGTCTTCATTTTTTCATGGGCGCTGATACTGGCGGGGATATTATGGGAAGAGAAGGGAGAGCCGCGGTGAGAAATTTTTTTCTCGTCACGGTTCTGTTAGCATCGCTCGGCGCGCGAATCAGCGCCGCTGACATGGACTTCTGTCTTAAAACGGCGGTCCTGAACAATCCAAGGCTTGTGCTGTCCGCGGAGGACATTAAAATCGCAAGGTTAAAACGCAATCAAGTGAGCTCTCTCTTCATGCCCAAGCTCTCGCTGGGGGCTTATTACGATTATTACAGTCTGGATTATCCTTCGGTTTTTTCTTCGTCCATTGGGGCTTTCAATCTGCAGGAGGCGTCGGACAATTTTTACGGCACAAGGATGACGCTGACCCAGCCGCTGTACACCGGAGGAGCTATTACAACTCTGAAAAAACAGGCCTCTCAGACACTCCTTGATTCCGAGAATATACACGCCGCCGAGAAAAACAGGGTGTTGTACGGTGTGAAGGTAAAATACATCAATGTGCTCTATATCAAGAAAAAGCTTGAGGCTCTGGAAAACGCCATGAGGCAGGTCAGAAAAATTGATGACGGCGCGGCGGCCGAATCATACGCGGAAATGCTGAGCCGGAAAGCCGCGCTGGACGCGTCTCTTGTTGATAATATTTATGACCTCAACGCTCTGACAGCGTCGGAATTCATCGCGGGCGAGGACATCACCGGCGACGCTTTTATTGATGAGAGTCTTTCCGGTGATGCGGCCACAAAGTTCACGCTGCTTGCGATAGCGAACCGTCCGGAGCTCAAAAGCCTCCGTGAGAAAGAATCCGTGGATTTTCTTTCTCTGGGTCTTGAGCAGTCGGTCAAATTCCCGAATGTTGACCTTTTTTCAACTTATGATTATCTGCACGCCGCCGAAAATGAGTGGGCGACTAATTTTCAGGTGGGCGTCAGCATGACACTGCCTCTCTATGACGGCGGGGCCAGATGGCTGCGTTTTGAGGAAAAGAAAGCGCTGCTCCGTAAAACAAAAGTGAGCATCGCCCAGACTGAGGAAGCGATAAAGCGCGAAGTGGAGAAGGCCTGCCGTAAATATTCTCTCGCCGAGAAATACCTGAGCGAAGCCGCGGCCTCGAAGAAGTCGTTCCGGATGCCGCAGCGCGCGGGTTCCGGCGATATCATGTCATGGGCGCGTGTCACGGAAAACGAACTGGATGCTGAAATGAGATTCTACCTCGCGGGCGCTTATCTTGAATACGCCGTGGGCATTTTGATCTCCAAATACTGAATGCCGCGCGGACTTGCATTCCTGTTTTTGTTTCTTGCCGCCGTTTCTCATTCCTTTGACACGGAAGACCATTTGCGTGTCCTAGCGTCAAGCCGGTGGAAAGCTCATCGCGCCAAAACAGCTCTTGTGCTTTCCGGCGGCGCGGCAAGGGGACTGGCGCATGTGGGTGTTATGAGAGCCTGGCAGGAAAACAAACTGCCGCTGGATCTTATTGTCGGCACCTCCGTGGGCGCGATCGTGGGCGCGCTTTACGCATCGGGCCTTGACGGAGCTGAAATTGACAAAATCATCACCGGGCTCAACTGGAATGAATTCATAGAGTTCAGGGTGACGCCCGCCCGCATACTCAATCTCAACAGCATCATCTCAAGCGAAAAAATGGGAGAATGGATGTTTTCCCACATGGGGAATAAGAAATTCAGCGATCTTGATATTCCCTTTGTCTGCGTGGCGACCGATATCAGAACGGGTGAGAAGATCGTCTTCCGCGACGGCGATCTTATACCGGCGGTGCGGGCTTCTTCCTGCATACCCGGAATTTTTGAACCGGTGGAATACCGGCGGCGAATTCTTGTTGACGGCGGCGTGGTGGACAATGCGCCGACGGATCTGGCCGCGGCCGAGGGAGCCGATATGATAGTGGCGTCCTGGACCGGGGGCTCGCGGATGCTGGAGGATTCAAGGAGTATCATCGCCGTCCTCACGCAGGTGATAGCTATTTCCGGCACGGTGCTCTCGCGAAGACAGCTTGAGAAAGCCGATGTTGTGATAGAGCCGGATTTGAGGGATGTCTCGCCGCTTGATTTAGACAAATTCGCGTATTCCTTTGAAGCCGGATATGACGCGACTGTCCGTAAAGCCGCTGAAATAGAGAAGATGTTCCTTTTAAAAACTCTCGGAAAAATGAAGGCGGCTCAATGAGGGCATTTCTTATTTTGGCCGCTCTTCCCGCGACCATGTTCCTTTCGTCCTGCGCGGGCGGGAGGATTTTTCGTCCCTCGCCGCTTAAAATAGCGTCCTCTTTTGAATCCGCGGGGAACCCCGATGAAGCCATTAGAGTGCTGAAGAACGCTTCCGTTGAAGCTGGGATCAAACCCGCCGACAAGCGCGAAATACTTATGGCGCTGGCGGAACTTTACGCCGGGCAAAAAGACAATCTGAGCGCCATACAGACGCTCAGGGAAGCCGCCCAGTTAGGCGCCGGCGACCCCTTTATCGGACTTCGGCTGGGTGAGCTCCTTCTGCAGGAGGGCCTCACCGGCGATGCGCTCGCGGAATTCGTAGCTCTTGAGGCCATGGGAGTCCGGACACCCTCGCTGTTTTTCGGCATGGGGCAGGTGTATCACCGGACAGGCCGGTTCCTCAAGGCATCCTCGTATCTGGGGCAATACCTCAAAATATATCCCGATGACAAGAAAGCGCTGATGATGCTCTATGAATCCTATGAAGCTCTCGGTAAATATCCCGAAGCGCGCAACGCTCTCTCCGGCTGCGCCGCGCTCATGACCAAAGAGGATTTCGCCGTGAAGATGGCCATGAACTGGATGAGAGACGGGAATCCCGACGAAGCCGTTGAAGAGCTGGAAAAAATACGAGGCGAATATCCGGGAGCTGATTTTTATCTGGGACTGGCCTATTATCAGAAGGGCAGATTGGATGACGCTTTGAAAATCTTTTCACGGTCCGCGTCCTCTCCTGAAGATGAAGCGTCTTTTTTCAGCGCGCTCGTTCTTTTTGAGCTCGGCAGAAAAGATGATGCGCGTACGATATTCAGGAAGCTTTCCGCGAAGGGGAAATATGCCCGCTATTGCGACATATTTCTTCAGTAAAGCCCGCGTCCCCGGAGTTAGAAATGCCTGACCAGTCATCTTCTCCCGTCAGGCAAAACTTCGTCAAGTCCTTTGTCATCTATTATATCGCGGGTTTTGCCGCCATCTCCGCCGTTGACATGCTCACCGCCGCATTGCCGGTGCATCTGAATCTTGTTTTCGGCAACGCTTTTGATGTGGGCCTCATATACGGAGTTTTTCCCGTCCTGTCGGTTTTGATAAGGTTCCAGCTATCCGAGTTCGCGTTCAGGACGGCTTTGAAAAAAGCTCTTTTCGCGGGTTTGCTCGTTATGGCTCTGTCGCAGGGAGCGTATATGTTCGCCGGAGACAGCCGCTTCCTCTGGCTGGCGCTCAGGATGGTTTTCGGCGCGGGGATATGCGTTTATTTCATAGCGCTTTTAGAAGTCGTCAACAACGAGATAGCGCCTGAATCCTATTCGCTTTATTACGGCATATTCTCCACGATTTTTGTCTCATCAATGCTTTTTGCTCCGGCCCTTGGAAAAAGTGTCCTGTCGCGTTTCGGTTTCAACGGCCTGATTTTTTTTACGCTCGTTTTCTTCGCCATATCCGGCATAGCCCTTTGTTTTGTGAAAGACCGACGCCTAACCCGCCCCGGTTTTGACAGAAAGAATTTTTACAGGCTCATGCTGAAAAAACATTCTCATTTCGGGCTTCTCTTTATGACCATTTTTACATACGCCTCAGTCGTCGTGTTTCTGCCTCTCTTGGGAGTGGCGAAGCATTTTGAAAATTTCGCCTTCGCTTTCACATTTCTTTCCGTCTCAACCATAATCGTGCGCTTTACTTCGGGGAAACTTTTTGCCGCGTATCCCGTCCATAAATTCATTCTGGCCGGAATCCTGGCAATATCGGCGGCCATAGCTCTTTTCGCTTTCGCGCCGAACAGCATTGTCTTTTTCTCGGCGGCGGCGCTCTTCGGTATCGGCTGGGCTTTTTTTGAATCCAATTATATGCCGTCGCTCCTGGCGGGAGAAGGGCGTAAGAGCGAGCTGATATCCGTTTACAGCCTTTTTTTTGACCTGGCGTTTTTTGTGGGCCCGCTTCTGAGCGGCGCGGTGGCCGAGAGCTACGGCGTTCTGCGCCTCTACCAGGCGCTCCCTCTCGTCTGCCTGGCGGGCATGCTCTATTTTTTCAGATTCAACGGAAAACGGTAACGGGAAACGGGGACACCTGCCTGCCGGCAGGTAAAGCACCGCCCCCAATTCATGTTCGCGCGGAAACAATTATGGAAACAATTAGTTGACAATTAATTAAAAAAACGCTACAATCCCGGTGAGCATGAGAGTAACTTATAAACCGAAATTTGAGCGTTCCGCGGAATTGCTGCGCAACTTAATTGAAGCTTCCGGACTCTGCGAATGGTTCCGGCAGCAGATGATTGATGTGTCATGGCTTGCTCCCGCGCAGAGAGAGGCCTTCGCGCGGCTTGCGCATTATTCAACGGGGATAGAGGGGAATCCTCTCACTCTGCCTGAGGTGCGGGCTCTCGCGGAAGGCGGAACAATTCACGGCGATGAAAAGGCCGAGCTTGAGGTGACGAATTATTTCGCGGCGCTGCGCTGGATATGGGCGAGGGGCCGCGGGGAAATACGGGAAAAAGATATACTGAAGCTTCACAAAATCCTGACAGGGGGACTTCTGTCCGCTACAGAATCCGGAGCTTATAAAATAAAACAGAACGCGGTGTTCAGCAGAGGGAAAATTATTTTTCAACCGCCCCCGCCGGAAGCGGCTCACATACTGATGAGCTCTCTTTTGAGCTGGGTCAATTCCGCTTCCGCCCGAAAGGAGCATCCCGTAATTGCCGCAGGGATAGCGCATCACCGTCTCGTTTCCATTCATCCTTTCATGGACGGGAACGGGAGGATAGCAAGGGCGCTGGAAAGCTGGATCTTGTTCAAGGGTGGCTTTGATACAAAACACATTTTTTCTCTTGACGAGTTTTTTTATCACGACAGGGACAGATATTACGGTGAGATAGAAAAAGTCCGCCGCCGGAATGATAATCTGACATCATGGCTTGAATATGTCAGCGCGGGCATTCTTGAGACGCTGCGGAACACGCGAAACCGCATACAAATCCTGCGGCTGAAAAAGCCGTCGCGGAAGATCGTCTTGAGCCCGAAGCAGGAACGCATACTGAATATCCTGTCGCAGGCGCCTTTTATGAGCGGCGGAGATTTATCCCGCGCGCTGAATATAAGCAGAAGTTATCTGAGCAAACTTCTACAGCCGCTTGTCAGGGCAAAACTGATTGTAAAAGAAGGTTCAACAAAGGCCGCGTCGTATCGCGCAAGATGAACAAACGGGAACAAACGGGGACGCCTGCCTGCCGGCAGGCAGGGTTCTGGTTTTCATAGGCAAACGCCGGGGAATTTGTCTTTAGGTTCATAACCGTCGCCGCTCAACTTTACAATTTGCCGGAACATTTGGTAGCATTCCAGTCGGCGGTATCACACATAAGATGCTTCAAAATTTGCGCGGTTCATTGCCGCGAAAGGAGCGTAAAGGGAAGGCTTTATGCGCTGGAATAGTCAAAGACAAGAGCCGTCCCCGCTTCACCCCTGTTTCCCGTTCAATAATCTTGGTAAACCCAGCCCTAAGTCAAAATCGGTGACGGTGCATATAGATCAGATACCGGATGCGCCCCAGACAGTGCTGGTTTCGCCCGGTGATACAGTGTTGACCGTGATGTGGGAGCCGAGCGGCGAGGACGATGTTGTGGGATATAATATTTACAGGGATAATATTGCGGCGCCGCTCAATAACGAACTGATACCGGAAATTAAGCCTTCCCCCATTCTTAGGACACAAAACAGGGAAAATTAAGGTGATAATTAGCTTGCCGCGCGGCCTCAATTTTTCCCGAATTTGACTCCTCAAAATAAACTTCAAGCGGCGAGAAAACGGGTGAGAAAACGGGTGAGAAAACGGGGAGAAAACGGAAAACGGGGACGGTTCTGGTTTTATGTTGAAAATGATGGAGGTGTAGATGCCGAGAAGAGCAAGATTTACGGTTTCTGATGGAATTTATCATG
>Ga0210056_1001507_pt1 | contig 20232 bp, 18 predicted proteins | sample CryGeyCG2014_080_2_FD_183965 | JGI IMG/M metagenome (GOLD analysis project Ga0210056, IMG submission 183965) | Groundwater microbial communities from aquifer - Crystal Geyser CG07_land_8/20/14_0.80 (SPAdes) (version 2) | ecosystem: Environmental > Aquatic > Deep subsurface > Groundwater | place... | reverse complement strand
CAATTTCCTCAACCGCCTTTTCTCTCACCTGCTTCTTGATCTCCTTCAACTCATCACTGGTCATGGGGATTTGGTTTTCCAAAATCTCTTTTTCTTGTTGACCTGGGAGAATAAGATGTTCCACCCGCACCATTTCATCATCGATCATCACCACGGTCCGTTCGATCACATTCTCCAGTTCTCGAACATTTCCTTGCCATGAATACCTCATCAGTTTTTCCATCGCCTCAGGGGTGAACCCTTTGATCGCTTTTCCCATCTCCTCAGCGTATTTTTTAAGAAAATGGACCGCTAAGAGAGGAATATCTTCTTGACGCTCTCTCAAAGCAGGGAGATAGATGGGAACAATATTCAGTCGGTAATAGAGATCCTCCCGGAAGGTCTCTTCTTTAATCATCTTTTCCAGATCTTTGTTGGTGGCCGCGATGAGCCGAATGTCCACCTTTTTCGCCTTGGTTCCACCCACTGGGGTGAATTCCCTTTCCTGCAAAACCCTGAGCAGTTTGCCTTGAATAGACAAACTGATATTCCCGACCTCATCGAGGAAAACAGTCCCTCCATCCGCTACTTCAAAAAGCCCTGGTTTGGTGGTGACGGCACCGGTAAAAGAACCTCTGACATGGCCAAACAATTCGCTCTCCAGGAGATTTTCTGAAAGAACGGCACAGTCCACCGGAACAAATTGCTTCTCTCTTCTCGGACTGTTGAAATGGATGGCCCGGGCAATGAGTTCCTTCCCTGTTCCGCTCTGCCCATAGATTAAGACTGTGCTGTCGGTCGTGGCCACTTTGGCAATAATCCGGTAGATCTCCTGAATCTTTTTGCTCTTTCCCACAATATTATGGAACCCATACTTTTCCTGTAACTCCTGACGCAGGTAAATATTCTCGAGCATGAGGCTCTTCTTCTCAATCGCCTTCTTCACCACAATGGTGACCTCATCTGGCGTAAAGGGCTTGGGGATGTAGTCGAAGGCTCCCAATTTCATGGCCTCGACGGCGGTTTCCACAGTAGAAAAGCCAGTAATCATAATGATGATTGAATCGGGATACTCCTTACGGAACGTCCTCAGAACCTCCATGCCATCAATCCCTGGCATTTTGAGGTCGGTGATGACGATGTCAAAAGGGCTGACCTTCATTTTTTCAAAGGCTTCCTTTCCGCTCAGAGCGGTTTCTATCTCATACCCCTCCTCTTCCAGAATCCGTTTGCAACTCTCACAAACAATCATTTCATCATCGACAACCAAAATTTTTGGAAAAGACACTTCTTAACCCTCCCCCACCATTCATATGCAATTGATGAATCTTATCACAAAAGAAAGAGGCCTTTCAATCCTCTTGCTTTGTAAACTCTTTCAGCCTTTTCAAGAATCCAATTATAAAACCTGCAAACAAAGATGCAAACGCCCCTAGCCCAAAAGCCCATCGAAACGTTCCGGTAAGATCTGTTAGATGGCCACCGATGATTGGACCCGCCATGGCTCCTATCCCATAAAAAAGGGTTAATAGACCAATGACCGTTCCACCCACCTCCCTCGGGAAATAGTCCCTTGCACAGGCAGCATACATTGGCCAGATTGGGCCGTAGACAAAGCCAAACCACCCTATTCCTACCCTCAACAATGAAATATTGCCCTTGGCGAGAATGATGAAAAGAATGCTAAGCGCCAATAGTGAATGTATAATAACGAGTGATTTCACTCTTCCGATATAATCAGAGATGGTCATCAAAACAAAACCCCCTACTATGCTGGTAAGGGCCATAATGCTGATCAAGGTCGAGGCGACAGGATATGGAATTTTCAATTCCACCACCCCGTAGGTAACAATGAAATCCGAGACGATATAAACTCCAAGAGAGATGAATAAATAGGAAGCGCCAATCAACCAGAATGTGCGTTTTCTAATAATGTTCCGATAATTGAAAGAAGTCTCAGACAGAGGAGGAGGTGAAATCGATTTCGCAGTTTCACCCCAAGGAAGGAGTCCTAACTTCTCGGGGTCATCTCTGAGAAGTAAGAAATTTATGGCGATCAGGATCAATCCTGAGGCTCCTAATAGGTGCCAGCCCATTCTCCAACTGTAATTTTTTACGATGGTGGGAAGAATGATCCCCATCAGACCAAATCCCAATGCATAACTGGGTGAAAGAATTCCTAAAGCCAACCCTCGCTTTTTTCCTCCAAACCATTTCTGGATCAAAGCGGAAATCGGAGTCCACACCGCAGCAGCTCCTATCCCCACAATCCCATGGAAGAAGATAGCTGTGGCGAGATTTGAAGCCTGCCCCATCAAAAGGGTGCCTATTCCCAAAAAGAGGCAGAAGAAACTGATGACAAATCTCCCGCCGACGCGATCCATGAGCCAACCCGTCAATGGTGAGAAAAGGATGTAGGTTAAAAAATAACCGGCCCTGATCATTCCAGCCTGAGTCATATTGATGCCAAGATCTTGGATCATCTTAGGCAAAAGCACCGAATAGGCGCCAATTCGAATGCTGTAGTTGATAAAAAGGGTGATAAAGCTCGTTCCCAGAACCACCCAGCCCCAATGAATTTTAGGCCGATGCTGCCTATCCACTGCTGTGCCTCTAATGATTGCCATCTACAATCGATTTTTAAAGTTTCAAATCCCGCTTATGAATCGCAAAGGGCATAGAGCAAAGCGCATCGTGTGTAACTCAGCCCTTCAGGGCTGAGGAATCAGGGCTAAAGCCCTGAGTTACAAAGCGCTATGCCCTATCGGTTACGCGCTGTGCTATTTGGTGCTTTTCTAAAAGTCTCTCCTCAATATCTCTCAAATCTGAGATAACGAATTCTCCGTTCTGTTCGCCTGATCGATCCAGGTAGAAGGCATGGATCCCTAATGTCCTGGGGACGAGATAGTCAAACTCATAATGGTCGCCGACATGAACAATCTCCTGAGGCCTGGCTTCAAGGATCTGGCAAATTCGTTGGTAAAATCCTACTGTCTTTTTCACCTCACCGAAATCAGAGGTCGCCGAAAAGATCCTATCGAAATATCCCACGAGGCCTGTGGCTTCCATCTCCACAGCAATGAATTCTCTTCCTGCATTGGAGGTAAGAACCAACTGGAACCTGTCCTTTAAACGTTCCAATATGTGATGGACATCTGGATAGATATTGATCTTGTTAACATATCGCCCCATTAAGGCCTTCCAACTCTCCTTCAGTCGGAAAAATTGAAACCAATATTTGATGTCATACCACTCAATTGCCCCCTCCCCCACTTTCAGGTATTCTTTCACCACAAAGGCTTTCGCCTCCTCGAAGGGAAGCCCGACCTTCTCAGCATACAGTGTGGGAATACCATGTAACCAAACCCAATCGGTAAATTCTGGATTGACGAGTGTTCCGTCCATATCAAAGGAAATGACTTTTGGCATCCCTTAACTCGTGTTCCCAAGGATATCGGGATATCGGGGTATCAGGATATCAGGCCAATAAACGTTGATATTATTTCTCCTGGTTTCCTGATGCCCTGATTTCCTGATAATCTGATAGCCTTAAAAAATTATATTCTCTCCAGGACTATATCTTCTGCGCTTCGAATCTCCTTTTCCAAATCAGCAATGGCGATGGCACGGGTCGGCAAATAGGCATGGGAAGTAAAGATGGTAACGCACCTCTTATTAAACATCGTTATGGGTGCATGGGGTTGATGGGATCGGACGAGAACCTGTTTTTCATATCGATCCATCATTCGTTCAAAATAAGATCGCCCGAATTGGGGCCTTCCCCACAGATCACCCAGAATGTCCATCTCATTTTCCACAAAATCTCCCCAAACAATTCTGTCCCAATTCCCATCTCCCAATTCGATCCAGTTCATTTCTTCAAGGGACTTTAAATCTGGTAGAGCGCCGTGAAGGGCCAATATCCCATTTTGAGTGGCGATGGAAAATGGGAATTTGGAGAAGAGGAGACCATACTTCTCCCTCTCCTCAAAAGAAATGGAAGTCCAAAAATTAGCGGGATAAAACTCTTTCACCATAAATCCTTCGTGATTTCCAGCCAAAAGAAAAACCTCTTCAGGATGTTCCAATTTCAATTCTAAAAGGTATTGGATATTCTCTTCGGAATAACTTCCCCGATCCACATAGTCTCCCAAGAAGACGATGCGATTAGGTTTTTTCAGGTATCGCTGAATGACCTGCTGACTGGCATCCAGATCTCCATGGGTATCTCCTACAAAAACAACCTTTCCTTGTGAGGGAAAATGGATCAGTCGTGGTTCTTTTTCTAGTATCTTACTCGCTTTATCGACAAGTTCTTCGAGATTCATTTCTATCATCGCCTAGAACATAAAAGTGTATAGTCTAAAGGTAACGGCAAAGATGCCCGTATCGTCATTCGGTTACGATGTTCGTCTTAGAAATCTTTAACCTTAACCATTTGACGATTTACGAAACGGGTTTCGTCACCGTAACCCTAACCTGTAAACCTCTTTATCGATCATTAGAAATCACTTTGACATGGACTTTCCGATTCCTTGGCCCATCAAATTCACAAAAAAAGATTCCCTGCCAGGTTCCAAGGACTAATTTCCCTGACTCGACAATAACCATTTCAGAACATCCCACCAGACTGGCCTTGATATGAGCTGGAGAATTTCCTTCCATGTGGTGGTATTGGTCCTTAAAGGGAACCATCTTGTTCAACTCCATGACGATATCCTGGACGACGCTTGGATCCGCATTCTCATTGATCGTGACAGCCGCGGTGGTGTGAGGAATAAAGATGACGCAGATCCCTTCTTCCACCCCTGTTTTTTCTACGGCCTCTTGGACAGAATGGGTGATGTCAATAAACTCTGTCTGGGTTGACGTTCTTACCTGAAAGGTCTGAATCACCTTCAACTCCACCTCTCCAAAAAATATTAGCAACGATTCATTCTCATATCATATCCGATTAAGAATCTCAATAATACCTCGGGGGATGTAAGGATCTTTTTTTCCCGTGATAGAAATCCATGGGAATGCCAAATCCAGAGGGGTAGGCGGGCCAGCGGAGAAAGATTTAGGGCGGTACCGCTTAAGGATTGACTCCAGACGCTCCAAGACCAATAAAAACCTCATTTTCATTGACTACGAAAGTTTCCCTTAAACGTCTAATGATCCGCAATCCTAAAGATTTCGGAGTCTAGTCCGCCTACCCCTCTGGAGTCCATTCTCTCATCACGAAATTGGAGATGCTTCCTCGTGGGATTGCACTAGTTCAGGTTATGCCTTAAACTGAGAGTGATCATTTCAGGTCGTATAGAGGAGGAAGAAAATGGAAGAAAATATTCAACCATTTTTAACACCCACATCCATCATTGACAGCGACCATAAGAGTATCCGGGATTATGCAACCAAGAGTATAGGTGGAAGTACGGAGCCTATTGAGATCGCTATTAAGCTCTACCTTGCCGTACGCGACGGTATCCTCTATGACCCTTATTCTCCTTTTTATCTCCCCGAGCATTATCGTTCGAGCTATGTGCTTAAACGTGGCAGAAGTTTCTGTGTGCCCAAGGCCTCGCTTCTCTGTGCCCTGGGAAGAGCCTGTGGCATTCCCTCCCGTATTGGTTTTGCTGATGTCCGGAATCATCTTGCCACAAAGCAGCTTATTGAATTCATAGGGAGTGACCTTTTCGTTTATCACGGTTTTGTAGAATTTTATCTGGAGAGTAAATGGGTGAAAGCCACACCGGCTTTTAACAGCGATCTTTGCAAAAGGCATCATGTCCCACCCCTTGAATTTAATGGTCGTGAAGATTCTCTTTTCCAGACGCATAATTTACAAAATAAAAAGTTTATGGAATATCAGGCTTTTCACGGAGTTTATGCCGATATTCCTGTGGGTCAGATTGTCGCCGCATGGGAAAAAGCCTATGGGAAGGACCGTGTCAGGAATTGGATAAAAAAATTCGAAGAAGAAGCCGATCGCAGTCTTTCTGACTTTGAAAGGGAGGAGGTTTTGGAGGAATAAACCCCGTTAGAAATTCCAGTCGTTGCGACCCTTCGACATACTCAGGGCCGTGAGCACTGTCGAAAGGCTTGAAACCGGGCGGGGCACTCGCCGCGCAAGCGCTGGCGCAGCGGGGGATTATTTCTAACGGGGTAAACAGATAAAAATCCTTGAAATCCTATCTTGAATCAGGTATGGTGATAGAATCAAAGGGAGGGGAATTCCAATGTCCCAAAAAAAGATCTCAGAGATTTTGAAACTGGTTGAATTCCTCAATGAAGAGGTGAAAGAGGTCTCGAAAAGATTAAGCCGTGTGACACCTAAAGAGATAAGTGAAAAATTAGGGGGTTTAGCCCTTCTCAGAGAAAAGGTCTTGAATCTTCAAGTCGATATTCCCCAAGAAGTAGAGAAAAAACTTTCGGAACTCTACCCCTCTATCAATAAAATCAGACAAAAACCCTCCTAAATCTAAGAGCGCTTCGCTTGAGGAGCACAAGGTTTGAGGTTTGAGGCAAAACCTTTTGCATCTAACCTCAAAGGCGTTAGCCCGATCCTTGAGTCCTGCCCTGCAGGACGCTCCTCCAACCTCTATCGAAGTATATCAGTAGAACGCAAGGCTGGCAAAGGTGACAACAGATTGAGTCTCTGGCGTAATGGCCTGGCCATACTTGAGAAGTCTACCCTCTTTGGCTTCGAGGATCTTTAGCATTGAATAGATGGCTGGAAAACCGCAGATTCTCCGGGGAAGAAAAATTTTGGGTTCTTAACTAACCGGAACGCTAACGACTTCTCGTTCTGCGCTCAATGGCTCTGTATGTTTCAGCGCCAGTTCAATGGCCTCGTCCATCCTCTGGATATATTTGAAATTCATCTGATTTCGAATATGCTCAGGAATCTCCTCCAAGTCTTTTTCGTTCTTCTTCGGAAGGATGATCGTCCTAATCCCGGCCCGCATCCCTGCCAGGACCTTCTCCTTAATCCCTCCCACAGGAAGGACCAAACCCCTCAAGGTGATTTCTCCAGTCATGGCGACATCATTTCGAACAGGCTTATTGGTCAAAAGGGAGGTCAGCGCCACAAACATCGTGATCCCCGCTGAGGGCCCATCCTTTGGGATGGCCCCCGCCGGGACGTGAATGTGGATGTCATTCTTTTCAAAGAAGTCCTCTTCGATGCCGAGTTCTTTCGATTTGGATCGTACATAGGCCAATGCGGCCTGGGCGGACTCCTTCATGACATCTCCCAATTGCCCTGTCAGGGTCAACCCCTTCTCTCCCCTCATCTTCGTCGCTTCCACAAAGATGATGTCCCCTCCGGTAGGCGTCCAGGCCAGACCCGTCGCCACACCGGGACTAGAGGTCCGCTCTGCCAATTCAAGGAAGAATTTGACCGGTCCTAAATATTTATGCAAGTTGTCTGGAACGATGACCACTTTCTCCTTGATCTCCCGCGCGACATCCTTGGCCACTCCCCGACAGATGGCCGCTATCTCCCTCTCCAAATTTCTGACCCCTGCCTCCCGGGTGTATGAACTGATGATGGTCTGTATGGCTGAATCCTGAAATTCAATGAACTCTGAGCTCAACCCGTGCTCGTTGATCTGTTTTTGGATTAAGAATTCCTTGGCGATCATCATCTTCTGATCTTCGCTATAGCCCGGGAGTTCGAGGGTTTCCATTCGATCCCTGAGGGCGGGAGGGATGGGATCGAGCACATTGGCGGTGGTGATGAACATCACCTTCGAGAGATCGAAATTAACATCGATATAGTGATCGGAGAAGGAAAAGTTCTGTTCTGGATCCAGCACCTCGAGAAGCGCTGAAGAGGGATCTCCACGAAAGTCCATTCCGATCTTATCCACTTCGTCCAGCATGAAGACCGGGTTATTCGATCCTGCCTTTTTGATCCATTGAATGATCCGACCGGGCAGAGCCCCCACATAGGTTCGGCGATGCCCTCTGATTTCGGCTTCATCTCGGACTCCACCCAAAGAGATCCGAATGAATTTACGTCCCATGGTTCGAGCAATTGACCTTCCGAGTGAGGTCTTTCCTACTCCCGGAGGGCCAACAAAACAAAGGATCGGTCCTTTCATATCCGCCTTCAGTTTTCTAACCGCAAGGTATTCTAAAATCCGTTTCTTCACCTTTTCCAAATCATAATGGTCTTCATCTAAGATCTTTTGGGCATTGTCAATATCAAGATTATCCTCTGTGGTTTCAGACCATGGGAGTTCTACCAACCAATCCAAATAGGTTCTGGCCACGGTATATTCTGCCGAGGCAGGAGGAATCTTGGCCAAGCGATCTAACTCCTTTTCCGCGGCCGCCAAGGCCTCGGGTGGCATCTTGGCCTTTTTAATCTTCTCTTTGAGTTCCTTGATCTCTGTGGAATGTTCGTCCAATTCTCCCAACTCTTTCTTAATCGCCTTTAATTGTTCCCGGAGATAATACTCCCTCTGGGTTCGATCCATATCCTCCTTAACCTGCGATTGGATCTTATTCCCCAATTCCAATACCTGAACCTCTTTGTTGAGGAAGAGATGAACTTTGGTCAGGCGTTCTCGAATATCGAAGGTCTCCAAAATCCCCTGTTTCTCAGTGGTCGAAATATTGAGGTTCGAGGCAATCAAGTCGGCGAGAATGGAGGGTGACTTAATATTAGAAACCATGGTCCCCAGCTCACTCGTGAGGTAAGGAGCCAACTCCACAGCCCTTTGAAAGAGGTTCTTCAAATTCATTATGAGAGCCTCTATCTCCACTCCTTGTGCCAGCCCTTCATCAATCGTCTCACTCCTTACCTTGAAATAGGGTTCCCGCTGAATGCATTCCTTCACCTTTATCCTCGAGACCCCTTGGACAATGACTCGTTGGCTTCCATCCAGTTCCCGAATCATCCTCAAAATCAGAGCGGCGACGCCCACTGAATAAAGATCGGTTTCTTTAGGATCTTCCGTTTCAGATCTCTTTTGAGTGATGACCCCGATAATACGATTGGAATCCATGGCATCATCGATCAACTTGACCGACTTTTTTCTGCCGACCATAATGGGCAGTATCAAATCGGGGAAAAGCACTGTTCCCCTTAAAGGAAGTATAGGGATCTCACCAGGAATAATAACCTTATCATCTTTCCCCTTTTCATCTCGTTCAGTACCCCCCCTTGGTAGAAATATCATCGTACCTTCCTATGAAATTAATCAGTTAAAACTGCACCTATAACATAATCATTATTGTCTCGACTGTCAATGTGGCTTATCCCGTCGATTGAAAAAGATTTTCCTGCTATGCGCTGAGCGCTAAGCGTTTTTTCATATTTTTAAATCACGCCGGCTCTCCACTATCAGGTTTTCCACAAACATTACAAACTCCTTTTTCATTGATAGCGCCAATACAATTTCCATCACTACATAATTTCCGTTCAGATAAATCGGTTTCTTTCACCTCCACCCTTATCGGATTCCCACACCAACAGCAATAACGGCTTTTCTCCGGGATTTCTCCTTTGCACTCCGGACAGAGAATAAAAGGTAATGTCTCACCACAATGAGGGCACTTCATTTACTCCTCCTCAACATGAAGACTTTTTATAAAACGATCTATATCCCGTTTGTTTCGCCTCAGTTCGTAAAGGAGCCTCTTGGTTCCTTCATCGGGGAAAAGGCGATTTAGATCATAGCCCTTTTCGGGGAAGAGGACATTGAGATCGATCTCCCGTTTCTTCTCCCTTTCTTGGTCAATTTTTTGGATTTGTTGGTCTTTCTCCTCCATAAACCTTTCTCCCTATATAGGACAGCCACCCCATTTTGTCAACCCAATGTCACTCCATGCAGCAATTCTCGGTGAAATTACAGCGAGATTCTTCAGTCGCTAGGACTCCTTCAGAATGACATTACGAAAGTCCCCAGTTGTCATTCTGAGCGAAGCGAAGAATCTCAATAGTTTGCGAACTCACCGAGAATTGCTGCACTCCATGACGTTTGAGGTTTTAGGATGGAGGCTTGAGGCTGTTGATTTCTTTCGTTTTAGCCTTAGCCCTCTAACCTCTGACCTCTATCCTCTTTTATGCCGAACTGAAGTTGATAAAGTCTGAAATAGATTCCTTTTTGGACCATCAATTCTGCATGAGTTCCGATTTCCCGAACCCTTCCCTTATGGAGAACGACGATCTTATCGGCATGTTGGATAGTGGAAAGACGATGAGCGATGACAATGGCTGTCCTTCCCTTGAGTAAGCGTGCCAGTCCCTCTTGAATTAACCGTTCCTTTTCAGGATCAACATGAGAGGTCGCCTCGTCGAGGATGAGAACCTTTGGATTGATGGACAAGGCTCTTGCAAAGGCTAATAACTGCTTCTCCCCGGCGGATAACGTTTCCCCTCCTTCCCCCACATTGGTACGATATCCATGTGGTAACCGTTGAATGAATTTTTCTGCATTAGCCACTTGGGCTACTTCTTTCACCTTTTCTCCATCGATCTTCCGATTCTCCAATCGAATATTCTCCTCGATATCTCCGGCAAAGAGAAAGGTTTCTTGCATGACCAGGCCAATTTGTGACCGGAGTTGAGTGATATCCCACTCTCGGATATCCATTCCATCGATCAGAATAGCGCCTTCCTCCACTTCATAGAATCGTTCGAGCAGGTGTAGCAAAGAGGTTTTTCCAGCTCCAGTGGCCCCCACGATGGCCACTGTCTCACCCTCACGAACTGAGAAAGAAACATCCTTCAGGACCTTATCCTCCCCATTATAAGAGAAGGAGACATGGTGAAATTCGATGTTTCCCTTCATCTCTTCTTTTTTAGGAGAGGGGGGCTTGAAAATTTTTTTATCCTCATCAAGCAATGAAAAGATCCTCTCGAGGGAAGCCATCGCCGATTGCAAGATATTATATTTCTCGGAAAGGTCTCGGATGGGCTGGAAAAACATCCGTATATAGGAAAGAAAGGCGACCAGGACTCCAAGGGTGATCATTTCCTGAATGACCTTTCCCCCTCCATACCAAAGGAGAAGCCCGATGGCTCCTGAGCTCAGGATGTCAACGAGGGGGACAAAAAAAGCATAAATGGAGATCTGTTTCATGTTTGCCAAATAATATCCGTCATTGACCTTCTCAAATCGTCGGCTATTCTCCTTCTCCCTTCGAAAGAGTTGAACCACTTTGATGCCTGAGAAATTTTCGTGGAAAAAAGAATTCATTTGGGCAATCTTCAAACGAATCTCCCGAAACGCCTCTCTGGCTCGACGGCTGAAGAAAAGTGTCGTGACAAAAATCAGGGGCAGGACAGAAAAGGAGACCAAGGCGAGATCCCGGTTGAGTTGAAGCAGAAGGATGATGATCCCGATCAACAGAAGAATGTCTTTTAAAAGGTTGATGAGCACTGAGGTAAACATCTCGTGGACATTCTGGATATCGTTGGTCAATCGGGTCACCAACCTTCCCACCGGATTCTTATCAAAAAAGGAAACAGGGAGTTCTTGGAGATGGGAGAAGGCCTTCATCCGGAGATCATGCATCATCTTTTGACCTGCCAGCTCCATCGCATAGACCTGAGAGAAATTTAATCCAAAATTGATCACCAGAATGAGGACAACGAGGAGGGCGATGTGGAAAACCCCCGCTACATCTTTCCCTCTCAGGACGAGAAGGTCCTCTCTTTTCAATTCTTTCATGCGATGCAAGGAAATAAACCAGTGGGAGTCGCTCCCCTCAAAAAAGGAGGGATATTTTTTTAAGATGCTCTCCTCCTCTGGTTTTTGGGGAACAAACAGGTAATATCGATTTTCCGTGAGGAAACCAAATTTCTGAAAGAGGGCCATCTCTTTCCGATCCATGGATTGCATGACATCCGGTGGGAGAAGAAATTTCCCTTTCTCTTTTTTCGGAATGAGTTTCTGACCATATTGACTCCAGAAACGGTGTTCCTCTGGAGAGCCATCTTCTCTTAAGACGACTTCTCTCGCTGCCACAACAATGTAGCGATCGATTGCTTCTTTAGTCAGATAGGGAATGAGGAGGTCTAAACCCGCCATGATCAAAACGAAGAGGAGGGAAAGAGTCATCAGTCCCCAATAAGGCTTGAGAAATTTCCCCAACCTGGCCATCAGTTTCAGGTCGTAGGGTTTCCCTAATTTGCCTTCTTCCATATAGCCGAAATCAGTGTACATCGTTAATCAGGCACCCCAGAATTTCTATGGCTCATTGAAATTAAAAATCTACATTAATAGCTAATTCATCCCATTTAGGGTGGAATGATGGAATATTGGAATGATGAAAAATGAATTTCACCCATTATTCCAGTACTCCATTACTCCATTATTCCAGTGTTATTCCGTTCCAGTTCTTCCTCCAATTGTCTCTGCCAATAGAGGTCGGTATAGATCCCACCTTTGGAAAGAAGGGTGTTGTGGTCCCCCATCTCCGCCACCTTTCCCTCTTCAAGAACGATAATCCGATCTGCTCTACGGAGGGGAGCGATTCGGTGGGTGATGAGAATGCTGGTCTTCCCTTGGAGGAACTTTTCCAATCCCTCAAGAATCCGTTCTTCTGTCTGGATGTCTACTGAAGAGAGGGCATCATCCAAGATGAAGATGGGTGGATCCATGAGAATGGCCCGGGCAATCGCAATCCTCTGCCTTTGTCCGCCGGATAAGGTGATTCCTCTCTCCCCGATCACTGTATTCATACCCTCCGGAAATCCCATAATCTCATCGTAAATCTGTGCAAGCCGTGCCGCCTCTTCAATCTCTTTATCTGTGGCATCGAGCTTTCCAAAGGCGATGTTCTCACGGATCGTATCTGAAAAGAGGAAAGTATCCTGCGGCACATACCCAAGAGATCTCCTCAACACCTCCAGAGGTATCTCATGAATTTCAATCCCATCGAAGAATAGATAACCTTGGGGAGGTTCTAAAATCCTCGCCACCAGGTTGCAGAAGACCGTCTTTCCAGACCCAGTCCTTCCAGCCACCACCAGTCTCTCTCTCTCCTTGACAGTGAGATGAATATTTTGGAGAATAAGATTCCTTCCGTCTCCTGGAGAAAAGGTGAGACCTTTTATATCAATTCTTCCTTTCAATGGACCTAAAGGAATGGCTCCTGAAGAGTCAAAGATTTCTGGGGTCTCTGCAAAGATCCGGTTTAGACGGTCCATGGAAGCGCCACCCCGTTGGATTACATTGATCGCCCAACCCAAGGCCATCATCGGCCAGGCGAGCAGTCCCAGATAGCTCAGGAAGGCTACAAAATCACCCGTGGAGATCGACTGAAAGATCGTCAACTTTCCGCCTGCGTAGAGGACGATGGCCATGGATAGATTGGAGAAAAAAAGGATGATGGGGAAAAACATCCCCCACACTTTGGTCACATTCAAATTCTTCTGAATATAATCCTGGCTCAGCTGAGAGAGTTTCTTCCCTTCCCTCTCCTCCAGAACATAGGCTTTGATCACCCGGATACCTGCAATGGATTCCCTCACCCTCTCGGTGAGTGAAGCAAAGGTCTTCTGAAGAATTTCAAAACGGCGGTGGATCGCCCGACTAAAAAGGAGAGTGATCAGTGTAATCAATGGCATGGGAAGAATGGCAAAAAGGGTTAACCTGGGGTGGATATAAATCATAAAAAAGATTGTCAGCACTCCCAGGATGATCGTATCCACTAAAAACACTACTCCCATCGACATGGCCATTCGGACTGCCTCGACATCATTGGTGGCATGGGCCATCAGGTCCCCTATTTTGGTGTGGGAGAAATAGGAAGAGGAGAGGGTTTGAAGGTGAATAAAGAGTCGGTCTCTAAGGGTCTTTTCAATTCGACGCGCTGCCCCCAGGAGGAAATTCCTCCAGACATACCTAAAACCACCGATGCCTAAGGCCAAGAGGAAAACCTCTAATCCATAGAGAAGAAGGCGAAAAGGAGAAAAAATGCCCAGGGTGAGATCATCAATGGCGTATTTGATGACCCTTGGGATGAAGAGCTGGAGGACATCAACGATGAGCAGAGCAATGAGTCCAATCAGGATCTGCCATCGGTTCGCAATAAAATCATTTTTAAGAGTTTTAAACGCCTTCATCCTCTGCCACTTTCTTATGACTCAAATTTAATAAACTCACCTTCATAAAGTCAACCCTTCGCCCCCCAAACATAAATGCTGGGTGTCGCTCTCGGCCCAAGATTTCGGCGAATTCAATCGAGCCGCTTGAGCGGAAAGAAGTACTTTGGAACAAATTCTTCTTTGATGTTCTCGTAAAAAGTAACGGACTTCCCTTTTTCGTCATTCCCGCGAAAGCGGGAATCCAGAAAATTCTATTACTTGTGGACTCCTGCTTTCGCAGGAGTGACAGCTTTTCGCACTTTTTACGAATCCGTCTTCTTGAGATATGAGAGAAAAGAGGATTGAAAAAATGGTGGGATCCTTTAAAACGAAAAAAGTCTTAAAGAAGATCGAAGAGCGCAGAAAATAATAGATCTCAAATCACAAGCGCCAAGCTCCAAATAAATTCCGAAGGATAAAATTCGAAATTCCAAACAAAACCGTTTTGGTCATTCAAAATTGGTTTTTGGAATTTATTTGGAATTTGAAATTAATTAGGTCGCCTTGACCACATTGGTTGCCTGAGGCCCTTTCGGACCACTGGCAATCTCGAACTCTACTTCCTCCCCTGCACGAAGAGATTTAAAGCCGTCTCCCGCAATCCCTGAATAGTGGACAAACACATCGTCTCCACCGGGTTGCTCGATAAATCCAAAACCCTTCTTTGTATCAAACCATTTCACAACCCCTTTTGCCAAGACATTGCCCTCCTTTTTCAAAGCGGTCTTTACAGCGGGATTTGATATCACTAATCAATTTGGATGTCAAGATTTTTATCTGAGATTTCTGGAAAACCCCGAAATCTCTGATTACATCGATTATGAAACGATTACACAGATACCGAATGTATAGAAAAATCAGGGAAATCTGTTTAATCATTTTTTAAATCTGTGTAATCAAGAGAGCGTATGATATTCTTTCAGAATTCTTTATCGCGAACTTCTTCGTGTGGCCAGGTAGACTCCCAGCAAGATCAGGCCTCCACCGATGAGGGTCATCCATCGAATTTCCTCATTCAAGAAAAAATAAGCCCCGACCAATGTCACAAAGGGCTCCAGGTATAGATGGATTCCCACAATGCTTGAACCCTTTTTTCCCAGACCCCTTTTTGATTGACTTTCAAACCCATCTCTTTTAAACTAAATTTAAATTTGAGTATTTCCTATATATGGAGAAAAGAATGGATAAAGATGACCTCTGGATTGTTGAGCATTTTACAGACCTTGTCACCAAATATGCAGGTAAGGCTATCGCTGTGGTCAATGAGCAATTGGTGGCTGTTGGTGAAACAGAGGTTGAAGTGGAAGCAATTGCCAAACAAAAATACCCCGAAAAAATCCCCTCGGTACTTACTGTTCCCAGAGAAGAAGATATGGCATGTCTATTATAGAATTTCCTTACATCCTTCATAAAGGCTACTTACTAATGAGTCCATAATTGAGAAGACATCTTCTGAAAATCTCCCCTAACCCCTCTTTGCCAAAGAGGGGAATTCCTCCCTTTTGCAAAGGGAGGGAGGAGGGATTTGGTTTCCAGTGTCCATAAAATTATGGACTGATTAATAATGCCGATAATTCCAAATCATTGTTCTTAACGAAAAAGTATGGGTTTATGTAGACTCCGGAGCTATGTTCAGTATTTTTCATGCTCAAACAGCAAAGCGGATGGAAATCAATATTCAAGAAGGCAGCAATTCTCGGTGAGTTCCCAAACTATTGAGATTCTTCGCTTCGCTCAGAATGACAACTGGGGACTTTCGTAATGTCATTCTGAAGAGCCTGTCCTGAGCGTAGTCGAAGGAAGCCCTAGCGACTGAAGAATCTCGCTGTATTTTCACCGAGAATTGCTGTCAAGAAGGCCGTTTGCAGATGATTGTCGTCGGGGATGGCAGTTACATTCCTACCTATTTCTACGATCTTCCATTCCACATTGGTGAATTTGAAGTCTCGGCGCCAATTGGATTCTCGGAGCGCCTCGGAATTGGATTTAATATCCTTGGTCGCAAAGGCATTTTCGATCAATTCCAGGTCTGTTTCAATGATCATACCCGTAAAGTAACTTTTCAAAAACTTTAAATTTTCGTAGCCGAAACGCATTACCCACAATGCCGGCTAGTACAAGTTCAGACCTTCTTCTTTATTTGATCGTTCCTATTTTTACCACAAAAGGGCTGCATGGTAAATGCTATTTCCTGACTTGACGTCGATACCGTATCCCTTTATATTTGTTTTTATTGAATTTCGAAAGGAGAGCCTATATGAGGAAAATGGTTTTGGTTGTCTCAATTCTTTTTGCTTTATCTTTTATTCATCTTGCTTATGCTCAGTTTGGAAAGACGTCCGGGCCTTCATTCCATGGGGAATTCAAACCAGTGGTCGGCGGATGGTCTGAGTATCAGATGACTACAAAAGAAAATCCTTCAACAAAAATGAAGGTGGCTGTGGTTGGAAAGGAAGGAGATGCTTATTGGTATGAAACCGTGATGGAAGGTGGACGGGAAAAACGAACCATCATGAAAATGCTTGTCTCCGGAAACCCGGAAGATCAGAAAAACATAAAGAGGATGATCGTCAAACAGGGAAACGATCCTGCCATGGAGATGCCGGTTCAGATGATGCAGCAATCATCGAAAGGTCAGGGACAGAAGGGGAAAATTATTGATAAGGGGGCAGAGACGATCAAAGTTCCTGCAGGGACGTTTAAAACCCAACACATGCAGTATCAAGATGTGGAGACAATGGATACCTGGGTTTACAAGGATGTTTCTCCCTATGGGATGATCAAGTCCCAATCAAAGGATATGGAGATGGTTCTTCTCGGATACGGAACCGGGGCAAAGACACAAATTACAGAGACGCCCCAGAAGTTTGAGATGCCCCAGGTCCCCGAAAGACGCCCAAGAAGAAAATGAGTTTTGAGGTATCAGGCCTATACAGAAGTGTAGGCCTGATACCTTCTTAGCAATCTTCCCAACCTTGTTAAGTCGGCCTAGGCTACGAACCGTTAGGAAAACGACTTAAACATATTTGAATTTCTCGAGTTTTCCAGTCACTCTGTCTAATCTCCTTCAATCAAAAATCCTTTTCAAATCAAAGGGTTAAAATTTTTTCTTCCTTTTGACTTAGATCAAGGAAAAAGATTTAAGAGTGGGTTAACTTTAAATTAAAAGAACGTGACCGTGTCCGTGGTTCGTGTCCGCAAATAATCAAGAGAAAAAAAGGAGGTAAGAACATGGCAACGAGAAAGGTTGTTAAGATTGATGAGGAGAAATGTACCGGTTGTGGTCTTTGCATACCTAACTGTGCAGAAAGGGCTCTTCAGATTGTAGATGGTAAAGCAAAATTGGTCAGTGAAAAATTCTGCGATGGTCTCGGAGACTGTCTTGGACATTGTCCTGAAGATGCCATTACCGTCATTGAAAGGGAGGCAGAAGAATTTGATGAAAAGGCAGTAGAAGCTTTTCTCCACAAAAAGGAGGGGTCTAAGCCTCAACCTCAACCTGAACCTGTATTTATGGGATGTCCTTCTTCAAGGGCAATGCATTTTAAAGTTCCTGAAGTCCAGACAGAAACTGTTTCAACCACACTTTCTATCTCTCAGCTTACTCAATGGCCTGTCCAGTTGAAACTGGTTCCAATCAATGCTCCCTATTTTCAAGATGCGGATCTCTTAATAGCCGCTGATTGTGTTCCGTTCGCCTATCCCGACTTCCATCGAGACTTTCTCAAAGGGAAGGCTTTAGTCGTGGGTTGTCCAAAACTGGATGATATCCAATTCTACAAGGAAAAGTTGACAGAAATCTTTAAAACAAATTCTATTAAGAGTGTGGCCGTTCCTTATATGGAAGTTCCTTGCTGCTTCGGGTTGGTAAAAGTGACAGAAGATGCGATTGCAGCGTCAGGCAAGAACATCCCTTTCAAGAAAATAAAGATTGGCATCCGGGGAGATATTAAGCCGGAAGAAGAAGCCCGGGCTTTTGAGCGTCCCAGAACTTTTGCCTATCCGCATTAATTAATAAAGGGTTCGAGGGATCTAGGGGTCAAGGGTTCAAGTGAAGAATACAAAGTTCGAGGATTCAAGGGTTCTAGGGTTCGAGTGGAAATAGTTTGTATTCATATATCACGCTATAAAGTTAAACCACTTTATCCATAGATTTTTTCCTAATATTACCTTAATTTAGCGATTCCACTGGACCACTTGCACCCTGGATTTCTTGAACCCTCTGTTTTTGGTATTCCACTAGACCCCTGGAACCCTCGACCCCTTGAACCCTTTTAATTCTTGGGTTAATTAAAATCTGTGCATCTCCCGTTTCAGATAACTAAAAACATCACCCTTTTGGGGAGCGAACTTTTTAACCTTTACCTGGTAAAAGGAGAAACCTATGCCATTGTCGAAGGGGGCGTCAGTGGCATCACCTATCCTTTCTTAGAACAGTTAAGCCAATTAAATGTTCCCCCTGAAGCTATCTCCCACCTTATTATCCTCCATTCCCATTTTGATCATATGATGGTTTTTCCTGTTCTCAAAGAAAGATATCCCTGGATGAAAATTGTAACTTCTGATTTGAACCGAGCAACTTTTTCAAGCGAAAAGATCATTGCCAAGATTTTTGATTCCGACCGAAAGATAACTCTCGCCCTCCAAGAGAGAGGAATGATTTCAGAGGCTCCAAACCTTCAACCCCCCACTTTTTTCCCGCTGGAAATCACTGTTCATGAAGGATCGGTCCTCGATCTAGGCAAGGGAATGAAGATGAAATTTTTTGAGATTCCCGGTCACTCTGCTGACTGCTTAGCTGCTTTTCTGGAGGAGGAAGAGCTCCTTTTCTGCTCGGATGGGGCGGGCTTCTATACCCCACCTGATTTTTTTCGGCCAAATTATTGGTACCGACTGGATGAGGCTGAAAAGTCACTCGATAAGATGAAGGCGATCGATCCTGAGATTCTTTGTAGAGGCCATTATGGAGCCATGATAGGAAAGGACCTCGCCAGGAAACATCTACAAATGAACCGTCAATCCATTAAGGATTTTAAGGCCTATGTTTTGGAAAAGATCAATGGAGGTTATTCGGTAGAAGAAATCACCCAAGATGTAACGGTGCGGTTCTCAAAAGGGTTTCTCGAGCTTTTTCCCGCTGAAGAAAATTATCGTCTCTGGAAATTATTGATTCAAAGGACGCTGGAACATTTCGGGATCGAGATGGAAGAAAGATGAAATACAATGCCAAATGCCAAAATCCCTGCCTACGGTAGGCAGGCAAAGTTCAAATGAGATAATCACAGAGTCTAAATGTCACCCTGAACTCGTTTCAGGGTCTCTCATGTTGAGATTCTGAAACAAGTTCAGAATGACAGTACACAAAGGACATTAAGATTTTGACATTTGAAATTTTCTTAAAAGTTTAACTTTTTCTGGAGGTTTTTACCTGGAAAGTGCTAATGAGTTGTTCCAGTTTTTTCCCACCACATTTTGGACATTTCGCCTTCCCAGCATCGTGCTCTCTGAAGCTGAGCATGGCAGTAAATTTCTTTTTACATTTCGGGCATCGATAGTCGTAGCTGGGCATTCCCTCTCCCTCCTTTCCCCTAAAATTTATTAATTCTAACCCAAATTGAGCGATTTTTGAAGGTTGTCATTCTGAGGAGCCAATAGGCGACGAAGAATCTCAGAAGGTCGACTCACCTAATGAGAGATTCTTCGCTTTCGCTCAGAATGACAGGAAAAGAAACGTCTCATGTTCTTTTGATAAAAATCGCTCAATTTAGATTTAATATAGAAATTTGGAAGAGCCCTGTCAATAGCCAACTTTGCATCGAGCCTCATTCAGAACCTTCTTCTGTTCCAATCTTCGTTTCCTGTGTTGGAGAAGTTCGATCTCCTTTTGTTGATGGGAAGGGGTAAGCTCTAATGCCTCATCCACATAGGACATTGCCCTATCCCAATCCTTGAGCCGATGCTCATGAAATTTTGCCAGCTCAATGTAAGGGAAGGCATCCTTTTTGTAAGGCCAGCCCAGCATCTCTTCCCAGAAGGATCGGGCCTTCTCGCCCTGCCCTGTCTTCTTAAAAGCCATGGAGAGCCATTTCATCACTTCCCAGGAAAGATTGTCATCACACCGTTTGAGAGCAATTTCAAAGCAAGGAATGGCTTTCTCCCGCTGA
>Ga0210056_1001506_pt1 | contig 20232 bp, 10 predicted proteins | sample CryGeyCG2014_080_2_FD_183965 | JGI IMG/M metagenome (GOLD analysis project Ga0210056, IMG submission 183965) | Groundwater microbial communities from aquifer - Crystal Geyser CG07_land_8/20/14_0.80 (SPAdes) (version 2) | ecosystem: Environmental > Aquatic > Deep subsurface > Groundwater | place... | reverse complement strand
GACCTGCCGCTTGCCGCCTACAACGTGAGCGGAGAATTCGCGATGGTCAAGGCGGCCGCGCAGATGGGCTGGATCGACGGCGAGCGGGCAATGCTGGAGTCGCTGACGGCGATCCGGCGTGCCGGGGCGGACATGATCATCACCTATTTCGCCCCCGAGGTCGCGCCGCTTTTGGGAAAATAGATTGATAAAGATCGAGAAGGACAAAGAGATGAGTGAAAAAATATCGCGCGTTTTGCCCAATACGCTCAGGATGGTCGCCTGGGAGGTGACGCGGAGCTGCAACCTTGCCTGCGTCCACTGCCGCGCCTCGGCCGTCTGCGAGCCCTACGCGGGCGAGTTCGATACCGAAAAATGCAAGCGGATTCTGGATGAGATTGCAACTGTCGGCAATCCGGTCATTATCCTGACCGGCGGCGAGCCGATGCTACGCAAGGACATCTATGAGATCGCCGCCTACGGGGATCAAAAAGGGTTCCGGATGGTCCTGGCGACGAACGGCACGCTGGTGGATGAAGCGGCTGCGAAGCGGCTGATGGACTCCGGGATCCGGAGGGTCAGCATCAGCATCGACGGCGCGGAAGCCGCAAGCCACGACGCCTTCCGCCGCGTGCCGGGCGCCTTCGCCGGGGCGATGGCCGGAATCGAGGCGATGAAACGGGCGGGTCTGGAGTTCCAGCTCAATACGACGATCACGAAGGCGAACATCGCCCAGATCCGCGAGATCCACGATCTGGCCCACAATATCGGTGCCGCCGCGCACCACATCTTTCTCTTGGTCCCGACGGGACGGGCCAAGGAGCTGGTCGATCAGGAGATCACGCCGCTTTCCTACGAGGAGACGCTGAACTGGTTTTACGAGGAGGAGCAGAACTGCGCGATCCAGCTCAAGGCGACCTGCGCCCCCCACTACTACCGGATCTTCCACCAGCGACAGAAGGAGCGGGTCGGCGCGCCGGCCGTCAAGCATGGGCCGGCGGGCCCGGGAAGCCATCCGCTCCACACGATGACGCGCGGCTGCATGGGGGGGATCTCCTTCTGTTTCATCTCCCACCGGGGACAGGTACAGCCCTGCGGATACCTGGAGCTCGACTGCGGGCAGCTCACCGAAAAGAGTTTTCCCGAGATTTGGGAGGGATCGACCATCTTCCGGGAGCTCCGGAATCTCGGCCTCTACAAGGGGAAGTGCGGTAACTGCGAATTCATCAAGGTCTGCGGCGGCTGCCGGGCGCGCGCCTACGAGACGACTGGGGATTACCTCGCCGAGGAGCCGTTCTGCATTTATGAACCGGGAAAGGCAAAGCAGCAATAGGGGAGAGGTAGACTAATTCCGCCCGCATCTGCTTGGGGGAGAATGAGAACTGGCAGGAGGCGGGATTTTCCCCTCCGGTGATTCACAATAACAAACCCCGGTACTGGTTCACTCTGGAATTGGAGCTGAAAAAACCTGCCGTTGCGGGAGACGTGCTGGGAGAGAAAGTCGGTGATAAAGTCGGTGATCGCTTGACTGAAAATCAGGCAAATATTTTGAATTTATTAAAGAACAATCCTCAAATATCGGCAAAAACAACTTCTGAATGAAAGATGAGAAGGAATGACAGATCCCTTTTGTGCATTCAAAATGAAAGTCTGGAAAAAAGTCGGGAGATGCGCTATAAACCCAAACCTGATGTTGTGGCAATGGGATCAGAGGTCCGCAGCCTTTACCATGTAACACATTACATCGATCTTCCAAAGGCCGGGATTCAGGCCATTGCCCATCACGACGACCAGCATATCGAAAACGACGGGGTAATCGCTAACAGGGTGGTTTATCATCCGTGGTCGTCGCCATCAGTTGGCTCTTGATTCATTGCCGCTTTCTTTCCGGGGAGATCATTTCGCATGGACGTTTTCGGCATTCGCAACCGTCTGATCAATGATTACGCCTCATACATCCGAAGTTTCATCCACCTCCGGGACCCGATCATCAGTGAAAAGGTCTATGAAAGCCTGACAGAAGGTTTGCTATGGCCCGATCCTCTGATTCAGCTTAACCCGGCTTTTGAACCTGGCGAATGGATCGAGGGGCTTGTTGCCGGCGGCGTCCTTCACCCTGAATGTGGAAAAATCTTCCGCATCAAGCCTGAAAAATCTGATGAAGGCAGCCCGCTCCGACTGCACCGACATCAGGCCGATGCCATCCGAGCGGCAAAATCCGGCGCCAACTATGTCCTGACAACAGGTACCGGTTCCGGAAAAAGCCTGGCCTACATCGTTCCCATCGTTGATCATGTTCTCCGAAACGGCAAGGGCAGAGGCATTCAGGCCATCGTCGTCTATCCGATGAATGCCCTGTGCAACAGCCAGTATGGCGAGCTTGAGAAGTTTCTCTGTCACGGCTACCCCGCAGGACATGAACCGGTGCGGTTCGCTAAATACACCGGCCAGGAAAGTGATGAGCAGAAGCAGGAAATCATCGCTAATCCGCCGGACATTATCCTGACCAATTATGTGATGCTGGAGCTGATACTCACCCGTCCGGAGGAAAACAAGTCTCTGGTACGCGCGGCTCAAAGACTGAAGTTTCTTGTGCTGGACGAGCTCCATACCTATCGTGGCCGCCAGGGAGCCGATGTGGCCCTGCTCGTCCGCCGCGTCCGCAACGCCTGCAAGACCGAACATTTGCAGTGCGTCGGAACCTCCGCAACGATGGCCGGTCCCGGCTCATACGACGATCAACGGCAAGAAGTGGCCTGGGTGGCTCAGAAGCTCTTCGGTGCTCCGGTCACCCCCGAAGGTGTGATCGGTGAAACGCTGAAGCGTTCGACGCCGGAGATCGGTTTAACCGATCCGATCTTCCTGAAGAATCTGCGGGACAGGGTCGCCGATCCCGACCGGCATCCCTCGGACGATCACGAAAGTTTCATTCGGGACCCCCTGTGCATCTGGATTGAAAATACCTTTGGAATCACCTCGGAAAAGGAATCCGGCCGACTGATCCGATCCAAGCCGCGGGCGATCAGCGGCGAGGAAGGGGCAGCCGGGGAATTGAGCAAGTTGATCGATGTGCCGGAGAAGCGCTGTGAAGAGGCCATCCAGGAGGGTCTTCTTGCCGGTTATCTGTGCAAGAACCCCGACACGGGATTTCCCTGCTTTGCCTTCCGGCTGCATCAGTTCATCAGCCGGGGCGGAAATGTTTACGCCTCGCTGGATGAATCGGCTTCACGCTATATCACCGTCCATGGGCAGCAATTCGTTCCGGGCGACCGCTCCCATGTTCTGTTGCCTCTGGTTTTCTGCCGCGAATGCGGACAGGAATATTACTGTGTTCGGAGCTCGACCCATCAAGAGACCAACAAACGTCTCTTTTCCGGCCGGGAGCTGCCGGAGCAGCTTCATGATGAGGAGAGCGAAGCGGGATTCCTCTATCGGAATGAAGAAAAACCGTGGAGCGACGAGCCCAAGGACATCATCGAGAATCTCCCAGTGGACTGGCTTGAAGAAACAGGAACCGGGCTGCGGATCAGAAAGGATCGACGACAACACCTCCCGCAGGCTGTCGTCATCGACGCGGAAGGCTGCGAATCGGAAGAGGGACAAACCTACCATTACCTGAAGGCCCCTTTCCGGTTCTGCATGAACTGCGGTGTCTCCTATGATATGCGTCAGAGGTCGGATATCGGGAAACTGGCCTCTCTCGGAACCGAAGGCCGGAGCAGCGCAACAACCATCTTAAGCCTTTCGGCGATCAGGCACCTTAAAAAAGAAGAGACCCTCGACCTCAAGTCTAGAAAACTCCTGAGCTTTACCGACAATCGCCAAGATGCTTCTCTTCAGGCAGGGCACTTCAATGACTTTATCGAAATCGGTCTCATCCGCTCCGCCCTTTACCGGGCTGCAGCCGATGCCGGATCTGTGGGTATCAGCCATGACGAACTGACGCAGAGGGCCTTCACGGCGTTGGATCTGCCGAAGGAATATTACGCCACTGATCCTGGGGTCAAATTCCTCGCCGAAGAGGAGACGAAAAAGGCCCTGCGCAATGTCCTGGGATACCGGCTTTACCACGATTTGCGCCGGGGTTGGCGGGTCATGTCTCCGAATCTGGAGCAGTGCGGCCTTCTGGAAATCCGTTATGAATCGCTTGAAGAGCTCTGCCGGGCGGTGGCGGAGTGGCAAGGCTGTCACCCCGCCCTGGTCGGCGCCACCCCGGAGACGCGCTTCGCCGTTGCGAAAGTCCTTCTGGATTTCATGCGGCGCTCCCTGGCCATCAAGGTGGATTATCTGGATATCCAGTTTCAGGAAAGGATTCAGCAGCAGAGCAACCAGCGGCTGAAAGCCCCGTGGGCGATCGATGAGAAGGAAACCATGGTCAGCGCAGCCGTCATTTATCCGCGGGGCAGGATCAGGGAAGACTTTCGCGGGAATATCTATCTCTCCTCGCGAAGCGGCTATGGACAGTACCTGAGAAGGCGCGAAACGTTTCCCGTCTTCACACCCAAACTCGGCACGGAAGACGCGGCCGTCATCCTGAGGCAGCTTCTCCAGGTCCTCCGGGTGGCGGGATTGGTGGAAGAGGTTGCCCCTCCCGAGCATGATGATGACGCCCCTGGCTATCAGCTTCCCGGGGCCGCCCTCCGCTGGGTCGCCGGCGATGGGACCAAGCCCTTCCACGATGCGATCCGCATGCCCAGCGCTTCGGAAGCGGGCGGGCGGACAAACCGGTTCTTCCTCGAATTCTACCGGGACATCGCCTATGAGGGCAAGGGGCTTGAAGCCCGTGAACACACCGCACAGGTCGATAACGAAACCCGGCAACAGCGCGAGGCCGCCTTCAAGGAGGGGAAACTCCCCATCCTGTACTGCTCGCCGACCATGGAACTGGGCGTGGACATCGCCACGCTCAACGCCGTCAACATGCGCAATGTGCCCCCCACCCCGGCCAACTATGCACAGCGGAGCGGTCGGGCCGGGCGGAGCGGTCGGGCCGGGCGGAGCGGTCAGCCGGCGCTGGTTGTTACCTATTGCACGACCGGCAGTCCCCACGATCAGTACTTCTTCAAGCGTCCGGAGCTGATGGTTGCCGGCGCCGTCGTCCCCCCGCGGCTGGAACTTGCCAACGAAGACCTCGTCAGAGCCCATGTCCATGCAGTTTGGCTCGCGGAGACCGGGCAATCCCTCGGCAAGTCGCTGAAGGACATTCTGAATCTTATTGGCGAATCCCCATCCCTTGATCTGCAACCCCATGTCCATGATTCTCTTGAAGACGAAAAGGCAAAGGCAAGGGCGCTGACGCGGGCGAGAGATATTCTGAGCACAATCAGCGATGATCTCAAGGAAGCGGACTGGTACAGTGAAGGATGGTTGGGCGAGATCTTCAAAAAGATCCATCTGAATTTTGAACAGGCCTGTGAGCGGTGGCGGGGTCTTTACCGCGCCGCCTTGAAGCAGAGGGAAATCCAGAACCGGATTATCGGCGACGCGTCGCGGAGCCCGTCCGACAAGGCGGAAGCCAAGCGCCTGCGGCGGGAGGCGGAGGCCCAACTGGACCTGCTGATCGAATCGGACAAGGTCATGCAGTCCGACTTCTACAGCTACCGTTATTTCGCCAGCGAAGGCTTTCTGCCGGGCTATAATTTTCCCCGTCTGCCCCTTTCCGCCTATATCCCGGGCCGGCGAGAACGACAGGACCATTTCCTCTCCCGTCCGAGATTCCTGGCCATCTCCGAATTCGGTCCGCGGAACATCATCTATCACGAAGGCTCCCGCTATGTGATCAATCGGGTCATCATGCCTGTGGGCGATGACGACGTCAAAACCGCCTCGGCCAAACTATGTCCGCAGTGCGGATACCTGCACGATATCTGGGGAGACACAGCCGGCGCAGACCTCTGCGAATACTGCAACACCCTCCTGGAGAAGCCGCTGGAGCAGCTTTTCCGGATTCAAAATGTCTCAACAAAAAGAAAAGACCGCATCAACTGCGATGAAGAGGAAAGACAGCGGCAGGGTTATGAGATCAAAACGGGGGTCCGTTTTGCCGACCATGAGGGCCGACCTTCGTACCGGCGATCTACAGTGGAACACCCCGGAGAAGGAAGCCTTGCCAAACTGATTTACGGGAGCGCGGCCACCATCTGGCGCATTAATATGGGATGGAAGCGCAGCGACCGGCAGACGGGATTTGTCCTCGACACGGAAAGAGGCTACTGGGGAAGCAACAACGCTGCGATCGAGCAGGACGAAGACGATCCGATGACGGCTAAATCCATCCGGGTCATTCCCTTTGTCGAGGATCGGCGTAACTGTCTCCTGTTCGAGCCGGCGGGTAAGCCGGAACTGAATCAGATGGCTTCCCTCCAGTCAGCGCTCAAGAACGCGATTCAGACCCGCTACCAACTTGAGGACAATGAGCTGGCCGTCGAGCCCCTGCCCGGAAAAGATGAGCGGCGGGTTTTGCTCTTTTATGAAGCGGCTGAGGGCGGCGCCGGCGTGCTCAGACACCTGGTTGATGAATCGAACGCCTTCGCAGAAGTGGCCAGGACGGCCCTCGAACTCTGTCACTTCGATCCGGATACGGGTGAGGATCGCAGAAGGGCCGACAGGGCAAAAGAGGACTGTGAAGCCGCCTGCTACGACTGTCTGCTCAGTTACAGCAACCAGACGGACCACCGGCAAATCGACCGCAAGTCTATTCGAGATCTGCTGTTGAGATTTCTTCAGGCAAAAGTTTCCGCATCCCCGACCGGCATTCCCCGGGCGGAGCACCTGCAACGGCTGATGAACCAGGCCGGTTCGGAATTGGAGAGAAAGTGGCTCCGTTTTCTTGACGCCCTTCACCTGAATCTTCCGGAAAGGGCTCAGGTTTACATGCAAAAGTTTGAAACCCGGCCCGATTTCGTGTACGATGACTCCAAAACCGTGATTTATGTGGACGGGCCGATCCACGATTACCCTGAGCGGGCGGAAAGAGACGCCCGGCAGCGGGAAAACCTGGAAGACTTCGGTTATACGGTGATCGTCTTCCGCCATCAGGACGATTGGCGCGAAATCGTCTCTCGTTTCCCCGGCGTCTTCGGCAATATGAAAGAGGTGTGATATAAAAAGTGTTAATAGATAAAACGATTTGAGAGGTAATATACCAATGAATACAGCAAAAGAAGAAGTTCGCAAGATACTTGACCAGATTCCCGACGATGTATCGTACGAGGATATCCAGTACCACATTTATGTCCGTGAAAAAATCGAACGAGGCCTGAAAGATATTGAGGAAGGTCACTTATTTAGTCAGGAAGAGGTTGAAGAAAGGATGTCCAGATGGCTCGGAAAGTAACATGGACCGAGTCAGCCTGGATAGATCTCGAAGAAGTTGCCGCCTACATTGCCAAGGATTCTCCCCACTATGCAGGCGCTTTTAGCCGCGAAGTCCGGGATGCGGCAAGATCATTGGCTTATCTGGCGGAACGAGGTCGAATAGTTCCCGAATTTAATGATCCACTTATCCGTGAACTTATTGTGAAGACTTACCGCCTTATTTATCAGGTAACGGAACGAACTACATATATTCTTGGATTTATTCATGGTGCGCGTGATTTATTTGCTCTCTGGGAGCGTGAAAGACGATAGGGGAAAACTCGGGGAGATTATAACAATTTCTTCTCATTCTCACTTCTTATCGACCATGAAAGATCACCACGATCCGTAACGCAAGGATATTAAATGGCATTCTCCGTTGGTACCCTGGTCCGAGCGCGCAGTAGAGAATGGGTAGTGCTCCCCGAATCGCAGGACGATTTTTTGATGCTGCGCCCTCTGGGGGGGACGGAGGATGAAATCGCCGGGATCTGCACCTCCCTGGAGTCGGTCGAACCGGCCCGTTTCGACCCTCCCAACCCGAATGAGATCGGCGATTACCGCTCCTGCCGCCTCCTGCGGGACGCCATACGTCTGGGCTTCCGCTCCAGCGCGGGACCGTTCCGTTCCTTTGCCAAAATCGGCGTGGAACCCCGGCCCTATCAGTTGGTTCCCCTCCTGATGGCTTTAAAGCTGGACCCGGTGCGTCTTCTGATCGCCGATGACGTCGGCGTGGGGAAGACCGTCGAGGCGGGGCTGATTGCTAGGGAACTCCTCGACCGGGGCGAGGCGACGCGCCTGGCCGTCCTGTGTCCGCCCCACCTGGTCGAGCAGTGGCAGACAGAGCTGGACGTCAAGTTTCACATCTCCGCAGAGCTGGTCCTGCCGGGAACCGCCGGCCGTCTGGAACGGCATCTCCGCATCGGCGAGTCCCTGTTCGACCATTACCCGTACGTCGTCGTCTCCATGGACTACATCAAGGCCGACCGCCGCCGCGACGAATTCATCCGGACCTGTCCGGAGCTGGTCATCGTCGATGAGGCCCACGGCTGCGCCTACGCGGAGGTTCAACGGGGAGGGCGGCACCAGCGAAACCGCCTGATCAGCAGTATTGCCCAAGACCCGAACCGCCACCTCATCCTCGTGACGGCGACGCCCCACAGCGGCAAGGAAGAGGCGTTCCGGTCGCTATTGTCTTTTATCGATCCTGCCTTCGCCGATCTGCCGTCCGAATTTGCCGGGCCGCAGAACGAACCCTACCGCCGGAAACTCGCCGCCCATTTTGTCCAGCGTCGCCGGGCCGACATCCGCTATTACATGAAGACCGACACCCCATTCCCGAGTCGCGAGGACCGGGAGGAAACCTACGCCTTGGGCGAAGGCTCCGATTACCGGCGCCTCTTCGACCGGGTACTCGACTACGCCCGCGAAACGGTTCACGATCAGGCCGGCGGCCATTACCGGCAGAGGGTCCGCTGGTGGTCCGCCCTGGCGCTGCTGCGATCCCTCGCCAGCAGTCCCGCGGCCGCCGCGGCCACCCTGAGGAATCGCGCCGCATCCGCCGATGCCTCGACACCCGAGGAGGCCGACGAGATCGGCCGCCGCACCGTCCTGGATATCGACCTGGAGGATGCCGGAGAAGGGGCGGATCTTATCCCCGGCAGCGACCCCGGAGATGCCGAGGAAACAGTGGACGCAGATCAGGTCCTGCGTAGAAGACTTCTGGCGATGGCCAGGGAAGCGGACAAAATTGCCGGAGAAAAGGACGCCAAGCTCAAAAAAGCGATCACCCTGGTCAAAGAATTGCTGAAGGACGGCTACAACCCCATTGTCTTTTGCCGGTTCATCCCCACGGCGGAGTACGTCGCCGAACAGCTCCGCAAGGCGCTGCCCGCGGACGTGGCCGTCGCGGCGGTCACGGGAACCCTTCCACACGCCGAGCGGGAGGATCGGATCATCCAACTGGCTGAAAACCCCAAGCGGGTCCTCGTCTGCACCGATTGCCTGAGCGAAGGGATCAACCTCCAGGAGCGCTTCGACGCCGTCATGCACTACGATCTCGCCTGGAACCCCACCCGCCATGAACAGCGGGAGGGTCGCGTGGACCGCTTCGGCCAGCCGCGCGACAGGATCAGGGTCCTCACCTACTACGGGACGGATAACCAGATCGACGGCATTGTCCTGGACGTTCTGATCCGGAAGCACAAGACGATCCGGACAACCCTGGGCATCTCCGTTCCCGTCCCCGTGGAAACCGCCCAGGTGATCGAGGCGATCTTCGAGGGCCTCCTCCTCCGGGAAAAGTCCATGGGAAGCGCCCAGGCCTATCTGCCTGGATTCGATGAGATGTTCAAGCCTCAGCGGAAAGAGCTTTTCAGCAAATGGGATGATGCCACGGCGCGCGAAAAGCGCTCCCGGACCGTCTTTGCCCAAGAGAGCATCAAGGTGGACGAGGTCGCGGCGGAACTGCAGGCGGTGCAGGCGTCGATCGGTCTGGGCGCCGATGTCCGGCGTTTTGTCCTGGACGCCTTTGCCGCCCACGGCGCGGTGATTACAGACCGGAAGGACTCGTATCGCTTTGACCTGACGGAATCCCCCGCGCCGCTGAAAGAGGCCCTTCTCTACAGCAAGCCTTTCCAGGGGCGTTTCGACATGCCCGTTCCGGAAGGGGTTTCCTATCTGAACCGCACCCATCCTACTGTGGAGGCCTTGGCGGCCTATGTGATGAACGCATCCCTGGACCCTCTCCTCAAGGGCATCGCCCGGCGCTGCGGCGTCATCTACACCCAGAGGGTAGAGCGCCGGACGACCCTGCTCCTCGTCCGGTTCCGCTACTACATCATCACGACCCGAAACGGCATCGACAACCCCCTCCTGGCGGAAGACTGCCGACTGCTCGGATTTTCCGGTGCACCCGAGAGGGCCGAATGGCTGGATGACGACGCGGCGGAAAAACTGATCATGGCGGAACCAGCGATGAACATCAGCCCGGACCGCGCCGCCCAGTTCGTTACAAAAATCGTCGAAGGATTCGATCACCTAAATCTGTATCTTGAAAAGGAAGCTTACCGGCGGGGCGAAGAACTGCTTAACGCCCACCGGCGCGTGCGAAGCGCCGCCCGGATGAGCGGCGTGAAATACCGCGTCGAACCGCACCTGCCCCCGGATGTGTTGGGGATTTATGTTTATCTGCCCGTGACTTGAGCCATGAGAGGAAAAACCGGCGACATATTCACGACGATACGAACCGAAGGTGCCCTGCTTCCGGCGGAGATCCTCCGGCGCATCGTCGAAGGGGACCGTAAACTGGAAGGACTGGACCCGGAATCCTATCATCTGGAGAAATCGGAGAAAATCAACGAGGCTGTCAACAGGGCCTGGTTCCGCTGCCTCGGCGCCTGGCGCACGTTCCGGGCCGCCGCGGAAAAGCTGCCCGATTCGGACACCGGAACCACCTTGACCCGCGAGCGCTGGCTCCTGATCCTATTCCAGGAACTGGGCTACGGCAGGTTGCTGGCCGCGAAAGCCCAGGAGATCGGGGGCAACACCTACCCGGTCAGCCATATCTGGCATCACACCCCCATCCACCTGGTCAGCTTCCGCCAGGACATTGATCGCCGGTCGCCAGGCGTGGCCGGGGTCTCGCGTCTAAGCCCCCACAGCCTCGTTCAGGAGTTTCTCAACCGTTCCGAAAATCATCTCTGGGGCGTCGTCTCCAACGGCCACCGTCTCCGGATCTTGCGCGACAACATCAGCCTGACCCGCCAGGCCTATGTCGATTTCGATCTGGAAGCCTTGATGGAGGGCGAGATCTACACCGATTTCGTCCTTTTGTATCTCCTGTTGCACCAGTCCAGCCTGGAGGCGGATAAACCCGAAGAGTGCAGGTTGGAGAAATGGAGCCGGGAGGCCCAGGAACGCGGCACCCGCGCCCTGGACCGGCTCCGGGACGGTGTGGAGCAGGCCATTACCGCCCTGGGGCAGGGATTCCTGGCCCATCCTGAAAACACGGCCCTCCGCGGCGCTCTGCAGGCCGGGACCCTCAGCCCCCTCGGCTACTATCAGCAGCTCCTGCGCATGATCTACCGTTTCATCTTTCTCTTCGTCGCCGAAGATCGGGGGCTCATCCCGCTTTCGGATATCTCAGCCGATGTCAGAAAACGCTATGCATTTTATGCCATCGCCCGTCTCCGCCGTCTGGCGGGCCGGCGCCGGGGAACCCGCCACGGCGACCTCTATGCCGGGTTGCGGGTCACCTTCGCCTGTCTGGAAAAGGGCGAACCAAGCCTCGGCATTCCCGCCCTGAACGGTTTTCTCTTCTCCCCGGAGACCCTTCCCGATCTCAACGGCTGCAAACTGGCCAACGACGCGCTCCTATCTGCCATTCGCGGCCTCTGCTATACCGAAGAGAACCGCCTCCTACGCCCCGTCGATTACCGCAATCTTGGCACTGAAGAACTGGGAAGTGTCTATGAAAGCCTCCTGGAACTCCACCCGGAACTGAACGCGGAGGCATTTACCTTCGCCCTCAAAAATGTTGCCGGCTCAGAACGGAAGACAACGGGGTCCTATTACACCCATCCCTCGCTCATTCGCTGCCTCCTCGATTCCGCCCTGGAACCGCTGCTCGACGAGGCCATGAAGAAACCCGATCCGGGAGAGGCGCTACTGTCTTTGAAAGTCGTGGACCCTGCCTGCGGCTCCGGCCATTTCCTCATCGCCGCTGCCCACCGGATCGCCAAGGATCTGGCTGTCGTCCGTACCGGTGAAGGGGAACCACCTTTGGAAGCCCTCCGTGAAGCCCTCCGGGACGTGGTGTCCAACTGCATTTATGGTGTGGACATCAATCCTCTAGCCGTGGAGCTCTGCAAGGTGGCCCTCTGGCTGGAGTCCCTCGACCCGCGCAAGCCTCTGGGTTTTCTGGACCACCGGATCAAATGCGGTAACTCCATCATTGGGGCAACACCGGAGCTGCTGGCCAAAGGCATCCCCGACGACGCCTTCAAACCCATCGAGGGGGACGACCCGGCCATCGCCTCCTCCATCCGCCGGAAAAACAAGGAAGAGAGGAAGGGGCAGCAGGACCTTTTCCTGATCCAGGAAGACCGCTCCGACTGGAGGGAAGCGGCCTCGGCCTATGCCACCTGGGCATCCCTTCCCGAAGACAGCGTCACGCAGGTTTCTGAAAAGGCCCGGCAGTATGACACCCTTCTCGATGGCCGCGCCATCCGCCACCAGCACGACCTGGCGGATCTCTGGACGGCGGCCTTCTTCTGGCCCCTGACGAAGGAGAGCTACGATACCGTTCCCACGCAGGACGTCTTCCGCCGCCTCCGCGACGGGGCCTACGCCCTTGACGAAAAGACCGCCCGACGTGTGAAAGCCCTGGCGGAAAAGCACCGCTTCTTCCACTGGCATCTGGAGTTTCCCGAGGTCTTCATGAAACAGCAAGGGTTTGACTGTGACCTCGGGAACCCTCCCTGGGAGAGAATTAAACTTCAAGAAAAGGAGTTTTTCGCCCAACGGGACCCGGAGATCGCAAACGCCCCCAACGCCGCCGCCCGCAAGCGTCTGATCGCGAAACTCCCGGAGACGAATCCGATCCTCTGGAAAACCTTCGCTTCGGCCAAACGCATGGCCGAAAGCGAGAGCCATTTCCTGCGAACATCCGGCCGTTATCCCCTCTCCGCCGTCGGAGACCTCAACACCTACCAGATATTTGCCGGTCTATTCCGGGAACTCCCGTCGGAAAAAGGACGCGCCGGGGTGATCGTCCCCACGGGCATCGCCACGGACGACACGAACAAGCAGTTCTTCGCCGACCTGACCCAGAAGAATGCACTCGTGAGTCTCTATGATTTCGAGAATCGGGAGAAGCTTTTCCCCGATGTGGACAGCCGCATGAAATTCTGTCTCCTCACGATGGGCGGGCCAACCGCCGCCTCCGAGGGGACGGATTTCGTCTTCTTCCTGACCAACGCGGCACAGCTCCATGAATCGGACCGCCACTTCAAACTATCGGCGGAAGACATCGTCCTCCTGAATCCCAACACCCGCACCTGCCCCATCTTCCGGAGCAAACGGGACGCGGAGATCACCAAGGCCATCTACCACCGTATCCCTGTCCTCATCGACGAATCCAAAGGTGAGGCGGGTAATTCCTGGGCAATCAAGTTTGCAACGATGTTCCACATGGCCAACGACTCCGACCTCTTCCGCACCCGTGAACAACTGGAGGCCGATGGCTGGAAGCTTTCCGGAAACATTTTCGAGCACGACGGGGTTCGGTATCTCCCTTTGTATGAGGCGAAGATGACCCAGCCTTATGATCACCGTGCCGCCGATGTTGTTATTAGTGCCACAGCAGTCGTGCGGCAAGGCCAACCCGACTCATTAAGCGATGTGGAACATCGAGACCCAAATCGTCTGCCATTGCCAAGGTACTGGGTCCACGAAGCCGAAGTAAAAGATCGAATTGGTTCTCTGAAATGGCAACTGGGATTCACCGATGTGACGAGCCCGACAAACGAACGTACCATGCTTCCATGTTTTATTCCGGGCGTCGCCGTCGGGCACACCCTGCCGTTGATTCTGAGCGCTACGAGCAGCAGTCTCATCGAAATCGGCGCCTGCTTCGCCTCGTTTCCCTTTGACTATCTTGGCCGTCAGAAAATGGGAGGCATCCATTACACATTTTTCATCGTTAAACAGGTGCCATTACCCAAGAGCGATCAAGCCACACGGAATGAAATTTTACAGCGGGTCCTCGAACTCACCTACACAGCCAATGACATGAATCCCTTTGCCGAGGACATCTGGGCGGAACTTTACCCCGATCCGATCACACGACCGCTCCTACCGGAGCCCTTCATCTGGGATGAAGAACGCCGATTCAAGATCCGCTACGAACTGGACGCACTGTACTTCCACCTCTACGGGATCAACCGCAACGATGCCGACTACATTCTCGAAACCTTCCCCATCGTCAAGCGCAAAGACATCGCCCAACACGGCGAATACCGAACCAAAAACCTGATCCTCGAAATCTACGACGCCATGCAGAGTGCCAAAGACACCGGCCAGCCCTACCAGACCGTCCTCGATCCACCTCCGGCAGATCCCCGGGTGGCTCATTCCTTCAGGCAGGATGGTTGATAATGCGAAAAATATTATTGCTTTTTTACTGTGAAGGGAATATAAAAAGAGAAATCTCAAGGTATATTCGTAGCTTTAACGTTTAACCGATGAAAGTGATTTAAGGACAAAAAGATGCCAGAATTTCGTGTGATTAAATTCCAGGGTTCGATATTCACGCCGGATCTTGTCATATCTAATTCCCTGAAATTTATGAATACAGTGGGAGAACTGCAAGATGAGGTCTTGCAGGGAAATCCGACAGCTTTGCCCATACCTCAAGATGCCCCCGCGGAAATTCCACGCTTTCAATTTGTTTCTCAGGATGGGAAATGGATGTTGACCATTTCTCTGGTCAGGACTGACCTAATATTCTTTGATCCTTCAGATCCTTCCGCAGCCAGCCAAACCGGAATAGATGCTGAAACCTTTTCTAAGAAATGCAGTAATTTCTTCGGCAACTATAAGGATAAGTTAGATTTACGGGTACAAAGGCTTGCATTCGTGACGGAAAGAATTTCGCCCGATGATAATGCATCAAACTTCATCATTGGAAAATTCTGTCGGGAAGACATGACACATGAAGGAAAACCCTTGAATAACGTAAGTCGATTTGAGATACATTCTTTAAAGAAGTATGACTGGGCAAGTTATCGTCTCAACTCTTGGGTTCGCATCAAAGCCGTGGATTTAAAAACAGATAAAACCGTACCATGTTTATTTCTGCAAAACGATTTGAATACGCTCTCTATTGATGAAGATCCGTCGCAGGATTTTTCAAGGGAAACAATTGATAAATTTTTCCTTGGGATTAATGAACACTTGAAGGATATTCTGAAAAAATATGAATTCGTATAATTATTTTAAAAAATCAACATCCCTACGCGACATCACAAGTACATTTGAAGAATATCGTGCGGCCACTGTATGCCTGCAGGATTTGAATGCACGTCAAAGAGATATTTTTCAAGATCCAAGGAATGGCCTACGACTGGAAATCGATATCCTTCAGGCGGAACAGGATTTTTCCGTACGTAAAGAGTCATCGGCCATCAATGACTTATTAAGCAATTACTGCTACGGCGCCCCGAAAGGATTGGGTGAAATAACGTTTTTACAAACAACCGCAGACGCAACACCCATCATTTTCCGGTATGATTCATCCTATATTCCAGATCCACTGTTTGAAGACGGAAGATTTGCCGGACTGACATCGGCTATCAATGAATTAACAATGGATTACTCATTGCCTAATTGGGATGGATACGAAGCAAAGCCGATATTGAGATCTGTCCGCGACGAAGCAGTGAGGTTAATCAAGATGTTACCGTCAGATATTCCATTGCCGGAGGTGTCGCCGGAACCGCTGGGTACCATCGCCTTTGAATGGTATAAAGCGAAAAATAATCTTTTCATTGCCAGCGTGTCCGGAAAAGGCATAGTCGAATACGCAGGGCTTTATGGAATTGGCAACAGGGATTATGGGACGGCACGCATTGAGAACACCTTCCCAAAGATCGTCTCGTACCATATCCGTCGTCTTTTTGAGGATTGATGTTGGAAAGCGTAAATCCAGAAGAACCATTATCCCGTTACATCCTTGAAAAATCTTACTACCGCTCAAGCGATAACACAGTAAAACCCAATGCGTTCATGCCTCCATCAGGTAAAAATGATGTATCCGTTTACCGTACCGCAAGTCTTTCGAACGAAGATATCTGGCAGATCGGAATGACTTATGTCGCGCAAAAAAGAGGAATGCCTTTACTGGGAAGGGCAGAACTGATTGCTTACGATGCAATCGCTCAAGGCCTCTCCGTAAAACCCGATCATGTCCCTCATCCGCGTCATGCCAACATCAGCGGTTTCCCAATAGATAACAGTGCAAAGACACGAATGATTGCGGTTGAACTGGCGGCTCGATCAACGCTTCGTCTCATGAAATAAAATTGGTCACGCTTGACATTCTTGATGGAGCGCCGGCCACCGGACGGGGCACTGTTTACAGGATTGCCCCTGCACTCAAGCAGCAAAGGGAGGCTTGATGTGGACATAGGAGGCATTCATTGAATGGAAGCAACACTTTTCAAACAGGTCGGTTATTCCTTATCCAAGCTCATTGAAGATATTGACATCGGCGAAATCGGCTTGCCGGATATCCAGCGGCCCTTTGTCTGGACGACGGCCAAGGTCAGGGATCTTTTCGATTCCATGTACAAAGGTTTCCCTGTGGGCTACCTGCTTTTCTGGATCAATGCACTGAATGGAAATCATCGCCAGATCGGCATCGATATAAAGCAGAAAGCTCCTCGATTATTGATTGTCGATGGGCAGCAGCGTTTGACAGCCCTTTATGCGGTCCTCAAAGGACGCAATATCATCCGAAGCGACTATACGGAGCAATCCATCCAGATTGCCTTTCGACCCTGCGATGCCCGATTTGAAGTCGCGGATGCAGCGATTCGGAAGGATCCGGAGTTCATTCACAATATCTCGGAACTTTGGTCGAGTGAGCATACGAGAAATCGATTTGTGAAGGACTTTATAAAAAGCCTTCGAGAATATCGGACGCTCAGCGATCAGGAAGAGGATAAGCTCAATGAATCCATAGACAAACTTTATGACCTCCAGCATTATCCGTTTACGGCCCTCGAACTTTCTCCGAATATCGACGAGGAGAGGGTGGCGGAGGTGTTTGTCCGCATCAACAGCAAGGGAGTCACCCTCAACCAGGCGGACTTCATCCTGACCCTGATGTCGGTATTCTGGGATGAAGGACGAACCCAGCTTGAGCAATTCTGCAGGGCAACACGGCAGCCGGCTCTTGGCGAGGCATCCCCCTTCAACTACTTCATTCAGCCGGAACCGGACCAACTCCTTCGCGTCTGTGTCGGCTTGGGCTTCCGTCGCGCCCGCTTGAACTATGTCTATTCGATCTTGCGGGGCAAGGATCTGGAAACGGAGCAATTTTCCGAGGAAAGGCGAATTCAACAATTCCAGGTACTGAAGGATTCACAGGCCAGGGTCCTCGATTTGCAGAACTGGCATGAGTTCTTGAAGGTATTGATTCGCGCCGGATTCCGAAGCGCCTCGATGATCAGTTCCCAGGCGGCCCTGCTTTACAGCTACGTGATGTTTCTTATCGGCAGGTATGATTTCAAGATGGATTTATACGGGCTCCGGAATCTCGTGGCCCGCTGGTTTTTTATGACCACCCTGACGGCCCGCTACAGTGCATCGCCGGAAACGACTATGGAAGCCGATCTTGCCCGCCTGAGATCCATTACCGATGTGGCAAGTTTCGTGAAAAATTTCGACCAGGTGATTTCCGACACGCTTACGGAGGATTTCTGGGCCATCACGTTGCCCAATGAAATGGCCACATCATCACCCCGCAGCCCGTCACTCTTCGCCTACTACGCAACCTTGAACCTGCTGGACGCCAGGGTTCTCTTTTCAAAGATGAAAGTTTCAGAACTGCTCGATCCTGCCATCAAGGGAAAGAAATCGGGAACGGAACGGCATCACCTTTTCCCCAAGAACTACCTGAAGAAAATGAATATAACCGAAATCCGCGATACGAATCAGATCGCCAACTATGCCTTGGTAGAATGGTCCGATAATATCGAAATCTCCGACAGCTCGCCTCAAGAGTATTTGCCGCAGTATATTGCCCGCTTCAGCCCGGATGAGCTAAAAGGCATGTACTACTGGCACGCCCTGCCGGATGGTTGGGAAAACATGACCTATGAGGACTTTCTCAAGGCTCGCAGAAAGGCGATAGCGCAGATCATCCGTGAGGGGTATCGGAGATTGTCCGGAAATAGATCAACCGTGCTGGACAGCGGCGGCGCTTCCGACACGGAAACAGATGACGCAGGGGCGTGAATGACAAAAAGCTCTGATTTTCAAAGGTATATCTAAATGATCGGACGAAGGGAATAATATATGACGGAAGAGAAGAGGCGCCCCAAATTTGTTATCGTCGACGGGAGCAACTACCTGTTTCGGGCCTTCTACGCGATCCGGGAGCTCTCCAACTCGAAGGGTTTCCCGACGAACGCGATCTACGGCTTCACAATGATGCTGATGAAACTGCTGCGCGACCAGGAACCCGATTACGTCGCGGTCGCCTTCGACGTGAAAGGGCCAACGTTCCGCCACGATGCCTACGATGGCTACAAGGCCACCCGAAAGGCCACCCCCGACACCCTCATTCCCCAGATCCCGTTCGTCAAAGAGATTGTCCGGGGGTTTTCGATCCCAGTGCTGGAGCAGCAGGGGATCGAGGCGGACGACATCATCGGGACGATCGCCCGCCGGCAGGCGGAGGCGGGGATGGCGGTCGTCATCGTCTCCGGCGACAAGGACATGATGCAGCTCGTCTCCGCGGAGATCCGGATGGTTGACACGATGAAGGAGAAGACCTACGACGTCGCGGCCGTGAAGGAGCGGTTCGGCGTCGGTCCGGATAAGGTCGTGGAGATCCTGGGACTCATGGGGGACGCCTCCGACAACATCCCCGGCGTTCCCGGCATCGGTCCGAAGGGGGCTGAGCGGCTGATCGAACAGTTCGGAAGCATCGCTGCGATCCTCGGCCATCCGGAACAGATCCACAGCGCGAAGACCCGCGAGCTGATCATTCAGAATGCAGACCAGGCAAGGATGAGTCGGGAGTTGGCGCAGATCCGGACGGACGCGGCGTTCGACTTCGATCAGGAGGCCTGCCGGCGGCGGGAGCCGGACCGGGAGCTTCTGATGTCGCTCTTCCGGGAGTTTGAATTCTCGTCGCTGCTCCAGGATCTGAAGCTCCGCGGGGAAGAGAGCGCCGGCGACTACCGGATCTGCCGGACGCCGGAGGAGATGGCTGCGCTTGCGACCAGACTGCGGGAAGGCCGGGGTTTTTCGCTGGAGCCAGTCCTCTCTTCGCCGGAGGCGATGTCGGCCTCTCTCATCGGCTTGGCCGTCTCGCCCGCGCCGGGCGAAGGGTTCTACATCCCCATCGCCCATGAGGACGGCGGATCTCAGCTTTCCGCCGGCGTGGTCCTCGACGCCCTCGCCCCTCTGCTGACCGATCCGGCAGTGCCCAAGCACGGTCAGGATTTGAAGACCGCCCTCATCGTTCTGGCCGGGCGCGGCATCCCCTTGAAGGGCCTCGGCTGCGACACGATGGTCGCCTCTTACCTCCTCAATCCCGCAAAACACAGCTTTGAGCTTGCCGACACGGTGCTGGATCATCTCGGACGCCGGACGCCCTCCGTGAAGGAGCTCGTGGGGAGCGGCGCCAAGGCCGTGCCGTTTGCCTCCATTTCCGTGGAGAAGGCGGCGGACTACGCCGGCCGACGCGCCGACGCCGTGATGTCGCTGGCCGTGGATCTGACCGGGAAGATTGCCGCGGCAGGGATGACGGAGCTTCTCGATCGCGTGGAGACTCCGCTCGTCGCGGTTCTCGCCGCGATGGAACAGAAGGGGGTTCTGCTGGACCTTTCCCTCCTCCAGTCGATGTCGCTGGAGATCGAAGAGCTCCTTGCCCTCTCGGAGGAGAAGATCCACCGGCTGGCGGGGGAAAAATTCAACATCAGCTCCCCCAAACAGATGCAGGTCGTCCTCTTCGAAAAACTGGGTCTGCCGCGGGGCCGGAAGACCAAGGAGGGATATTCCACCGATGTCGATGTCCTCTCCGCCCTTGCCCTGAATCATGAACTTCCCGCGGAGATTCTTGCCTACCGCGGAATGGCCAAACTCAAATCGACTTACATCGAC
>Ga0210056_1001505_pt1 | contig 20236 bp, 17 predicted proteins | sample CryGeyCG2014_080_2_FD_183965 | JGI IMG/M metagenome (GOLD analysis project Ga0210056, IMG submission 183965) | Groundwater microbial communities from aquifer - Crystal Geyser CG07_land_8/20/14_0.80 (SPAdes) (version 2) | ecosystem: Environmental > Aquatic > Deep subsurface > Groundwater | place... | reverse complement strand
GAAGCGCCATCGGATCATCTTTAGAAGGCAAAACGGGTTCCCGTGTCCGGGAACCGGGCGATCGGGGCGGCGGGGAAAGATGCTGAGGTGCAAAGGCTGAACAAGGTCTGCTTTTTGTTAGCAATACCGTTCTTAGCCTGCCTGGCGGCTTCACCGCTCGGGGCTGGGGACACCTTGCGGCAAGATGTTGTTAGGGGGGACACCTTGCGGCAAGATGTCCCCTTGCCCGTCGCCATTGAGGCGGACAGGATTGCCTACGACGGGGATGGGGACGTCTTTCACGCGACGGGAAAGGTTCGGATCACCTTTTCCGGGGGGGATCTGAAGGCCGACGCCGTGACCCTTTACCGCGGCACGAACCAGGCCTTCGCGATCGGCCATGTGCTGCTTAGGAACGATCAGGACCTCCTCGAGGGCGAGAAGGTCTCGTTCAATACCGTCTCCCGGACCGGAACGGTGGATGAGGGAAGGATGTTCATCGCCCGGAATCATCTTTACGTCCGGGGAGAGAAGATCGAAAAAAAGTCGGAGGCGACCTACCGGCTGGAAAACGGCACGGTGACCACCTGCGATGGGGATGATCCCGACTGGCGGCTGGCGGGCAAAGAAGTCGAATTGACCGTCGACGGTTACGGCACGCTGAAGCATGGCCGGTTCCTCGCCAGGGATCTTCCCGTCTTCTATCTGCCCTATCTCATCTTCCCCGCCAAGACAACGCGCCAGACCGGCCTCCTCTTCCCCCGCTTTTCCTACTCCCGCGATAAAAACGGTCTGGACGTGGAAATCCCCTTCTACTGGGCCGTCTCCGACAGCGCCGACGCCACGTTTTTCCAACGTTATTTAGAGAAACGGGGATTCAAGGAGGGGGTGGAGTTTCGTTACGCGGCCGGCGCGGATTCGTTCGGCGTCTTCTATGGTGATTTCATCAACGACCGCAAGCGGGTTACGGAGGGCGTCGGGACCATGAGCCGTGACTGGCAGGATGATCGGAACCGCTGGTCCTATTACCTCAACCACGAAACAACCTTTGCGGACGGTTTCAGCCTCCGAAGCGATATCCGCCGGGTGTCGGACCGCTGGTATTTCAAGGATTTTTCCTCCTTCAACTATTATCTGGATCATTATTCCCCGAGCGGGGAAGGGCGGTTCAGTCGGGTCTCCTTCCTCGGGGATGAATCTCTCGGGTCGCTCGATTCCACGGTCCGTCTGACAAAGGACTGGTCCCTGTACAACCTGACCGCCCTGGCGCGCTATACCGATGACTTTTCCTCCCCCGACAACAATGGGACGCTGCAGAAATATCCGGAGGCGACCCTCACGGGATTCCGGCAGCCCCTCTTCGGCAGCCCTTTTCAACTCGAATTCACCGCCGGCTATGACCGTTTTTTCCGTCAGGAGGGGCAGAAAGGGCATCTGGGGGAGATCAGCCCGACCCTCTTCCTGCCGCTGAAGCTGGGATCCTATGCCCGGGTCACGCCGCAGGCGGGTTTTCGCGGGGATGTCTGGGAGCGGTCGGATTCCGTGACCGATACCGGGGACAAACAGGGCGACCGGGAGATCTTCGCGCTGGGGACGACCCTCTCCACGGAGATGCACCGCATTTTTGACGTCCAGGGTGCGGAAGTGGAGAAGATCCGGCACGGGATCCGACCAGAACTCACCTACACCTTCATCCCCGACGCATCGCAGGATCACGCCCCCGATTTTCTGGAACGGATCCCCGCGCAGCACAGCCTGACCTATGGAGTCACCAACACGCTTCTCGCACGGATGCGGGCGAAGGATGGAAAGGTCCGCTACCGCGAGATGATGCGCTTCAAGATCGGTCAGACCTATGACATCCTGGAGGGGAGACGGGACGTAGCAGGGGCAGGGAAGGACAACCGGCCTTTCCGTGATGTCGATCTTGAGCTGGATCTGGCGCCTCTTCCCTATCTCTCCCTGTCGGCGCGCAACAAATTCGACGTGAATTCAGGAAATTGGAGACAGAGCAATTACGACCTGACCCTGTCCGATCATCGTGGGGATTCGGCCTCCGTCGGGTATCGTTACACCCGGGACACGCTGGAGGAGATCAACCTCTCCCTGAAGGCGGTTCTGACCTCTTCCCTCGGCGCGACCTATCTGCTGAAACAAAACCAGTTCGATCGCCGGACCGTCGAATCCACCTACGGCGTGCAATACCGGAAACAGTGCTGGAACGTGGAACTCAATGTCTCCGATCGCGAGGACGACAGGGCCGTGATGGTCGTTTTTTCGCTCTACGGGATGGGGAAGTGAAAGATGGGGCAACGAATCGGACCGATGATTTCTTTTTGCTTTTTTGTGCAGATTTTTACTTGACAAAGGGCGCGAATTTGCGTATCTTTCCAGATTCAAAATCATGGGCATTGGGTGAAACGATGAAGACATATCAGGCAAAGCAGGGGGAGATCAATCGCGACTGGTATCTCGTGGATGCCGGGGACAAGGTTCTGGGAAGGCTGGCGAGCGGGATCGCCCACCGCCTGCGGGGAAAGCACAAACCGGTTTATACCCCCCATACGGATACGGGGGATTTCGTGATTGTGGTCAACGCCGAAAAGATCAGCCTGACCGGCAAGAAGCTGACGGACAAGATCTACTACAGTTACTCCGGCTATCCGGGCGGCCTCAAGGCCACGGCGGCGGGCAACATGTTGAAGGAAAAACCGGAAGAGCTGTTGCGGGCGGCCGTGAAGGGGATGCTTCCCAAGAATACGCTGGGGCGCGCGATGATGAAGAAGCTCAAGATCTACGCCGGCGGCGACCATCCGCACGAGGCGCAGTGCCCCCGCATTCTGCAACTGTAATATTTGCGACGGAAGAAATATCGGGTCCGCGAACACGATCTGGAGAGGGATATGACGGAAAAACGGTTTTACGCGACAGGGAAGAGAAAGAGCGCCATTGCCCGGATCTATATGAAGGAGGGCACCGGCGTCTGGCAGGTGAACAAACGGAACTTCGATGACTACTTCACCCGGGAAAGTCTGAAGATGATCATCCAGCAGCCGCTCGAGATGACGGGGAAGAAGGGTCTCCTCGATTTTTACATCAACGTCGATGGGGGCGGCATCGCCGGTCAGGCCGGCGCCATCAAGCACGGCATCTCCAAGGCGCTGGTGGAATACGATGCGGATCTGAGGGCGGCCCTGAAAAAGGCCGGTTTCCTGACGCGGGACTCCCGCATCAAGGAGAGAAAGAAATACGGTCAGCCCGGGGCCCGCAAGCGGTTCCAGTTCTCCAAGAGATAAAATCCGCAGGGAGGCTGATGGCCTCCCTTTTTTTTGATTTCAGGAGGAGGCTTCCCAAAAAGTTCCAGAGGCAAGGCGCGCGGGTTCTGAGGAAGGAGGAGCAAGGTGATCAAGGTCGGCATTTACGGGGGCAGCGGCTATACCGGGCAGGAACTGCTCCGGCTGCTGCTCGGCCATCCAGAGGCAAGGGTTGTGGCGGCGACCTCCCGGCGATTTGCGGGGGTGGCCGTCTCCGAGGTCTATCCGGCCTTGTCCGGTCGGACCAATCTCGTCTATACGAACGATTCCCCCGAAGCCGTGGCCGATCTCGCCGATTTCATCTTTCTGGCCCTTCCCCACGGCGTCTCCATGGAAATAGCGCCCATTTTTATCCGGGCGGGCCGGAAGGTCGTTGACCTGAGCGCGGACTTCCGCATCCGGGATGTGGCCTCCTATGAGGCTTGGTACGGCCGGCATACGGCCGCCGGGATTCTCGCAGAGGCGGTTTACGGCCTGCCCGAGCTTTACCGGGACGCGATCCGCAAGACCCGTCTCACGGCCAATCCGGGCTGTTATCCCACGAGCATCATCCTCGGGATGGCGCCTGTCCTGCGGTCGCGCTGGATCGACCCCTCCTCCGTCATCGCCGACTCGAAATCGGGCGTCAGCGGCGCGGGCCGGGAGCCTCAGATCGCCTCGCTCTACTGCGAGGTGGAGGGGGGATTCAAGGCCTACAAGGTAGGAAGTCACCGGCACACCCCGGAGATCGAGCAGGAGCTGGGGCTCCTGGCGGGCCGGGAGATGAAGATCTCCTTCACGCCGCACCTGCTGCCTGTGAAACGGGGGATCCTGAGCACGATCTACGCGACGCTGGAAAAGGATGTAAGCGCCGCGGAGGCGACGGCCCTCTATCGGGAATGCTACAAGGAAGAACCGTTCGTTCGGATCTGCCGGGCCGGCCAGTTTCCCAACCTCTCCTCGGTCGTCGGCTCGAATTTCTGCGATATCGGCGTGACCGTGGACAAGAGGACCGGGCGGCTCATCGTCGTCTCCGTGATCGACAACCTGATCAAGGGGGCCTCCGGCCAGGCGATCCAGAACATGAACCTGATGTCCGGTCTCTCGGAGGGGAGCGGACTGCCGCTGGTCGCCCTGTACCCCTGACCGTTCGGAGGAGCGATGACACTCAGAATCTACAACACCCAGTCGAGAAAAAAAGAGGAATTCCATCCCCTGGAGGAGGGGAAGGTCGGGATCTACGTTTGCGGAATCACGGCGTATGACGTCTGCCATGTGGGACACGCCCGCTCGGCGGTCGTTTTCGATGTGATCACCCGTTATCTCCGTTACCGCGGCTGTGACGTCACCTATGTGAAAAACTTCACCGATATCGATGACAAGATCATCGGCAAGGCGGGTCGCGAACAAAAGGGGATCGCCGAGATCGCCGATCTCTACATCCGCGAACACGACGAGGATATGGGGGCGCTCGGCGTCGCCCATCCCACCTTCACCCCCCGGGCGACGGAGCACATCGACGGAATGATCCGCCTCGTGACCACCCTGCTCGAAAAGGGGCTTGCCTACCCCATGGATGGGGACGTATATTATTCGGTGGAGCGATTCCCGGGGTACGGGAAGCTCTCGGGCCGGAACCTCGAGGACATGCTGGCCGGCGCCCGCGTTGACGTCAACGATAAGAAGCGCAACCCTTTCGATTTCGTCCTCTGGAAGGCGAGCAAGGAGGGGGAGCCCTGGTGGGAGAGCCCCTGGGGCCGCGGCCGGCCGGGGTGGCACCTGGAATGCTCGGTGATGAGCCAGCGCTACCTCGGGGAGACCTTCGACATCCACGGGGGCGGCGAGGACCTGATCTTTCCCCACCACGAAAACGAGATCGCCCAGTCGGAGGGGGCGACCGGCAAGACCCTGGCCCGCTATTGGGTGCACAACGGCTTCGTCCGGGTGAACAGCGAGAAGATGTCGAAGTCCCTCGGCAACTTCTTCACGATTCGGGACATTCTTCAGCAGTATCATCCCGAGGTCCTGCGGCTCTTCCTGCTCCAGAGCCATTACCGGAGTCCCGTCGATTTTTCCGACGCCGCCCTGAACGAGGCGCGTCGGGGGATGAACCGGTTCTACGCGACGCTGAAGGCGCTGAAGGAGGTTGCTGCCGGTGAAACGGCGACTGCCGCGGAACCTGCCGGGAAGGACGGGGAGATGACGGCGCAGCTCCAGGCCCTCCGGGAGCGTTTTGTCGCCGCCATGGACGACGATTTCAACACGGCGCGCGCGATCGGCCACCTCTTCGACGCCGTCCGCCTCGTCAACACGGCGCTTGCGGAGAAGAAGCCGGGCGTATCCCAAGGCATCTTTCTGCAGGCGGGAAAGACCCTGCTGGAGATCGGTTCCGTGCTGGGATTTTTCATAGAGGAACCCGATGCCTACCTGTTCCGGGACCGGGAGCGGGAAGCGGCGAAGCGGGGTCTGCCCGTTGCCGAGATCGAAAGTCTGATTGCCGAGCGTCGGGCGGCGCGGGCGGCGAAGGCGTGGCAGCGTGCCGATGAGATCCGGAAGGAGCTCGCCGGCCTCGGGGTGCTCCTCCAGGACGCGCCGGACGCCACGACTTGGACGATAGCGTAGCAGCCCCGGCACGGAACGGCAAAGGAACCTTTTCGGGTTTATCAGGTCCGTGCGTACTTTTGATTTGATAATCCGGTCGAACGGGCCTTGTCTGAGTTACAGGAAGGAAGGTCGATCGTCTAAAACTTATTTTGGGGGAGCTGCGCCGCCCGGATACGGATCGGCCGGCTCGCTGTCGAGGACGGTGACCGAGGCAAATTTGTGCCCGATCACAACGGGGATGACCGTTTTGTTGCGGCCGGCAAACTCGCGTAAACCGAAGTAGCGATCGGCCGAGTTCGTGAAACGCATGATGAAAATGAAAAATCGGAGCATAAGACGTCGGAAGAACCGCAGCGACGGGTCGATTAAAATCTCCTCTTCTCCAACCTGGATGGTCCATCGATTCTCATTGATCTTGATGAGTTTTTTATTCTTCAGCGTCCGCAGCAGGGAAGGTACGTCGGGGCGCTGCATGTAACCGTAACGGACATTGATCGCCACGATGTTCGCGCCGAGAGGGATTACATCATAGCGCTTCTCTTCGGGCACAACCGGTTGGTGGACATGAGCGACATTCAGCAGAATGACGTGCTTGGGTATGGCGCCGTTCCGCCGGATATAGATTCGCAGGCCTATTGGACACGGGTCGTCAGGCGACAGGACAGGCCGTGACGTCAGAAAAACGACGGCCCTTTCCACCTGGGACAGGCTGCGCATTCCGAACATGGTGCGCAAATGCGGGCTGTCCATCATTTGCTGCTTCAACTCCAGGTAGCGCCGTAAGGGGATTTTTAGGAAACTGGAGAAGGCATCCGCCAACTGGGCGCGGCCCCACTGCCAGGTCTGCATGAGGTAAAGGAGGAAGAGAGCGATCACGATCGGAACGTAACCGCCGTCAACGAACTTCAGGGTATTTGCCAAAAAGTAGGAAAGGTCTATGAAGAGAAACCCGAGGCATGCCGGACCGATCCAATACCATTTCCAGCCCCAGCTCTGCGCCACGAAATAGAAAATGAACGATGTAATGGTCATCGTTCCCGTCACCGCAAGACCGTATGCTGCGGCCAGCGCGCTCGAAGTCTTGAAGCCGATCACCAGGAGCATGCAGCCGGCGAGGAGGAGCCAGTTCACCGTCGGGATATAGATTTGGCCTTCCATTTCGGCCGATGTGGAGATGATCTTCACACGCGGGAAAAAACCCAGGGCAATACCCTGCCGGGTCATGCTGTAGGCGCCGGAAATCAGGGCCTGCGAGGCAATCACCGTGGCCGTCGTGGCCAAAACGACTACCGAATAGATGATGATATCGTTCTGTGGGAACAGAGCATAGAAGAGGTGGTTGTTTGGGACGGGCGCTCCGTCAAGCAGACGCGCGCCCTGTCCGAAGTAGTTCAGTAGAAGGCAGGGAAAGACGAACGAGTACCACGAAACCTGGATCGCCCTTCGCCCGAAGTGGCCGACGTCCGCATAGAGTGCCTCGGCCCCGGTGATGACGAGCACCACCGCCCCGAGTACAAAGACGACCCGGGTGCCATGGGCGGCGAAAAAATGCCAGGCATAGAGAGGATTGACTGCCAGGAGCACGATGGGATGGGCAATGATCCAGACCAACCCCACGCCGCCAATGGTAATGAACCAGACGACCATGATCGGCCCGAAGATCCCGCCGACGCGGGCGGTGCCGCCGCTCTGGAACAGGAAGAGCAACAGGAGGGTGATCACAGTCAGCCAGACGACGGCGGGCTTGAAGGCCGATGTGACCACTTCCAGCCCCTCATAGGCCGAGAGCACGGAAATCGCCGGGGTGATGACGGCGTCGCCGTAAAGAGCGGCCGCGCCGATCATTACGGCCGTGGTGAGGATCCAGAGGAGCCTCGTGGGTTTACCGTTTTGCGGCTGTTTTTTTCGGATGATCCCGAGCAGCGCGAAGATGCCCCCCTCGCCGTGAAAGTCGGCGCGCAGAACCAGCAGCACATACTTGATGCCTACGATGAGCAGCAGTGTCCAGAAGACGAGGGAGAGGACGCCCAAGACATTCTCTATGTTGCGCGCCAGCGGATGTGTCCCGAAGAATGTCTCTTTCAAAGCGTAGAGTGGACTCGTGCCTATATCGCCGTACACCACTCCCAACGCCGAAATACCCAGCGCCAGCAGGCCGGTTTTATGGGGGATTTTGCCTTCGGTATGGATCGTTGCGGAATAGGAACTCAATTCAATCGCCCTTTATATGAAAATGCCCACTCTCCCTTTATCTCTTCCCCTCGAGGGGGAGGGAAGGGCGGGGTGATTTTCATCGTTCGTTGTGCCCGACCTGGGCATAGGGGTTATTCTGTGGAAACCCTTTCTGAGGCGGGACTATAGAAAGAAGGCGCCGACATGTCAAGGGGAAGTGGATACGCGCCAATCGGATGAACCACGGAGTCTCAGTTTGGTTTCGCCGAGACATCCAGAATCCTGGCCGGCATCTCAAAGGTTTTCCATCCGTGAATCACGCCGGCGGGGATGAAATAGGTTTCCATCGCTTCCAGCACGCGCCGTTCATTCCCGATGAACATCTCGATCTTTCCTGCAACCACGACGCCGCATTGTTCGAAGGGGTGCCGATGTCCGGCATCTTCCTTGCCCGGGCCGATCTCCATGCAGGCCATAACCAGCCTGTCGCCGAACTCCGCCACACTCCGGATTCCCGGTCTGAAATCCTGCAAATTCAACCGGCTGACGTTGTTCCAAAACCCCATTTTCTCTCCCCCTATTCCAGTCCGTATTCCTTGATCGCCATCTCCCTCATTCGGAACTTCTGGACCTTGCCGAGCAGGGTCATCGGAAATTCCCGGACAAATTTGATGTATCGCGGCAGGCAGGAAGCGGGCAGTTTCTCCCGGCAGTATTGAAGAATTTCTTCCTCCGTGGCCGAGGCCCCCTCTTCCAGTTTGATCCAGGCCGCCACCTCTTCCCCCGATGTCCGGCTGGGAACCCCGAAGATCTGAACGTTCGAGATCTTGGGGTGGCAAAAGAGGATCTCTTCAATCTCGGTGGGATAGATCGCCTCGCCTTCGCGGACGATCACCTCCTTCATTCTGCCGGTTGTTCGCAGATAGCCGTCCGCGTCCATCGTTCCAAGGTCTCCGGTGTGGAGCCACCCCTCGGAATCGACGGCATTGGCGGTTGCGGCCGGCATCTTGTAATAACCCTTCATATTGAACCCCCTGGCGCAAATCTCGCCGACGGCGCCGCTGGAAACCTCGCGGCCGCTCTGCGGATCGATCAGCTTCACCTCCACGTTGGGAAGGGCTCTTCCGACCGTGGAGACCCGCAATTCCAAGGGGTCGTCCGGCCGTGTCATCGTGATCCAGGAGGAGGACTCCGTCTGGCCGTAACCGATGACGATCTCCCTGGCCCCCATCTCCCCGGCAACCCTCTTCATCACCTCCAGCGGACATTGGGCGCCCCCCATGATCCCGGTTCGGAGCGATTGGAGATTGAATTTTCGGTATTCCGGCTCCTCCATCATCGCGATGAAGGCGCCGGGAGATCCATAAATCGTCGTGCAGCGTTCAGCGGCGATCGCCTCCAGAACCTTCTTTGGATCGAAGGTCTCCGACGGGATGACCAGCGCGGCCCCCTTGATCATTCCCGCCAAGACGACACAGATGCAGCCGAACATGTGGGACAGGGGGACGGAGAGGCAGAGCCGATCCTTTTCCGTCAATCTCTGATTCTCCGCACTGGCCAGGGTGGTGTTGATAATCCCGAAGTGGGTGGACATCACCCCTTTGGGCGCCCCGGTTGTCCCGGAGGTGTACAGCAGCGTGGCGACATCATCCGGATGGCAGGAGCGCTGTCGTTCAGACAGCAGCAGATCGGGAACGTCCCCGCCTGCCTCCATGACCCCTTTCCAGGTCAGCATGCCCGGGTGGGTCCGGTCCGATATCACGATGAGCCATCTCAATTCCGGCAGGGCGTGACAATCCAGTTGCCCCGGCGCTGAGGCATCCACCTCCGGGCAGAGCTGGCGGATCATCTCGATATGTTCCGTACCGGTTGTTCCCTCGGACAGGATGAGGGCCTGGGAATCGGACTGCCGGAGCAGATATCCCAGTTGCTGGGGCTGGGCATTCGTATCCAGGGTCATCAGGACGGCGCCGATCTTCGTTGCGGCAAACTCGATGATGATCGATTCGGAGAGGTTGGGCGTCCAGAGGGCCAGGTGTTCTCCCTTGCGGATGCCGAGTTTCAGGAATCCCTTGGCCAACCGGTTCACGATGATCAACAATTCCTGATAAGAATATCTCCGGCCCCGGGGAAGATCGATCAACGCCTCCCGGTCAGGGAATCGCGAGGCCACCTCATCAAAAAGATCACCGATGGTTGTTCTGAGCAACGTTTCCATCACCGCCTCCTGTTTCAGGACCCATATTTTTGAAATCCATACCAGCTAAAATCAAAATCCACAAGTCGAAACGAACGGAAAATGATCCGGCGCGCGCCGCTGAAATCCGCTTTGCCATCCCGCGGCCGATCTGCTATGAAGGGCCCTATGAATGAACAGCGGATCAAGATCCCGTCCGAGGGGGAATGCCGGCAGTTGATCGCCGGGATGGGGATGCTGGAGAATATCGTGGCCCATTCCCGGCAGGTCTGCCGGGTCTCCCTGCTGATCGTTGATCATCTGAAGCCGGATCACCTGCAACCGGATGGACTGAACCGGGATCTGATCCGGGCCGCGGCGCTCCTCCACGATATCACGAAGACCCGGAGTTTCCAGACCCAGGAAGACCATGCCGAGACGGGGGAGAAACTGTTAGCGGAAATCGGCTACCCGGAGGTGGGGCGCATCGTCGGCCAGCATGTCCGGTTGGACCGCTATTTCGCCTCCGCGGTTCTGACCGAGGCGGAGGTCGTCAACTACGCGGACAAGCGGGTTCTCCACGACCGGATCGTGCCCTTGGGCGAGCGGATGGGTTACATCCTCGAAAAGTACGGCCGGGCGCCGGAGCGGAAACGGGCGATCCTCCTCCTCTGGGAGAAGACGGAGGCGCTGGAGGCGCGGCTGTTCGCCGGCCTTCCCTTCGCGCCGGACGATATCAATCGTTTCCTCGACGGCTGTTGAAAGTTTCCCTCAACAGTCTCCGGGGAGGATTTCATTTGAGATCTTCCGACCCCTCTTCCGGAACCGGATCGGCGTTTGTGACCGTGCGCCGTTTCTTCTGCAGCTTCAGGATGTGACCGATGCAGGGGATCATCTCCTCCTCGTGGTGCGTGATGTAGATGAGGCCCGTTTCAGTCCGTTCCCCGATCCCTTCCATCAGTGCAAGCACCCTTTCCCGGTTGGCGCCGTCCAGCCCCTGACAGGGTTCGTCCAGGATGAGGAGTTCCGGCGACTTGACCATCGCCCGGGCGATCAGCGCCAGCCGCTTTTCCCCATAGGATGTGCGGGTGAAAAGCCGGTCCGCCCGGTCCGCCATGCCGAAGATTGTAAGCCAGTGGTCGGCAATCGCCTCCTGCTCAAGGTTGGGTCGGCGGTAGAGGCCGATCGAGTCGAAGAAGCCGGAGAGGACGACCTCCCGCACGCGGGCCGGCTTCCGGTACCGAAGCTGCAGTTCGGGAGAGACCACGCCGATCCGGCGCCGGATCTCCCAGATGCTCTCCCCCTCGCCCCGCCTCTTCCCGAAAAGATAAACCTCATTGGCATAGACCTGCAGGTTATCCCCTGTGATCAGGCTCAGAAGGGTCGATTTCCCCGAGCCGTTCGGCCCGACGACCGCCCAGTTCTCCCCGCGCCGGACGGTCCAGTTCAGGCCGTTGAAAACGACGTATTCGCCGTAGGTCACATGGATGTTCCTCATTTCGACGAGGAGATCGGTGCGTATGGGGACATCTTGCCGCAAGGTGTCCCCCCTAACAGCATCTTGCCGCAAGGTGTCCCCATGCTCAAGCGGCAGGCGGATCTTCGGAAGCGCTTTCGCTTTTCCGGTAAATCGTCGGATCCGTGCGGGCGTCAGAACCTCTTCCCTCATCCCGGCTGCGGCGACGCGGCCGTTTTGGATCAAGAGCACATGAGAGATGCCCGGGATCACCTCCTCCGGACGCTGGGCGACGAGAATGATCTGCGTCCCTTCCCGCATCAGTTTTGTGACGGCCGCAGCCAGGGATGGCCGGCTGCCGGCGTCCAGACCGGCGAAGGGATCGTCCAGGATCAGGATCTTCGGGGCGGGAAGGAGCGCCCGGGCGATCAGGAGCTTTCGGTTCTCGCCGTTGGAGAGGGTCCGGATGCCGTGGCCGAGGAGGGGGCGAAGGTCCAGGATCTCCACGAGGCGGTCCAGGGCGGTCGGGTCCCCCTCCTTCCCGCGGAGCAGCTCCCCCGCCGTGAGCTCATGCCCCCTGCCGCTGAAAAAACGCTCATCCTCGCGGAGTTCCTCGCGCGCCAGGATCTCCTCCTGGAGTTCGAAGGAGACATAACCGATCCGCTTCCCTTCGGCCTCCGGGTCGTGACGGATCAATTTTCCCCGGACATGCGGGCAATCGCCCTGGATGGCCCTGGCGAGGGCGGACTTTCCCGAACCGTTGGGTCCGAGGATCGCCCAGTTTTCGCCGGTTCGGATCTCCCAGGATGTCCCGGGGAGGAGCATCCGGTCTCCCAGCCGCAGCGTGACACGCTCCAGCGTGATCAGGGGGCTGTTTTTTTGATGCGAATGAAGGTCCAAAGGGTTGTAATCCTCCCGTGCTTCTGATAAGGTGCGCGACGTTGGGCGGGTCGGTCCCGTCACGGCGCGGCTATGGATAGCAGAAATCGGGAAAAATGCCACACTTTTTAAGGGGGAAAGAATGTTGAAGGAACGCGAGGTCTATTTCAACGGGGAGTATCGCCGCTGGGACGAGGCGAATGTCCATATCATGTCGCACAGTTTTGGGAGGGGTTCGGCGATCTTCGAGGTGATCGGATTTCACGACACGCCGTCCGGACCGGCTGTTTTCCGTCTCGACGAATATCTGTCCCGTTTTTGGAAATCGGCATCCCTGCTCGAGATGGAACTGCCCCTCACGCAGGGTGCGTTGCAGGAGGCCGTCCTGACACTGGTGAAGAGAAGCGGGCTCACGAGCGGTTTCCTCAAGATGTACGGTTTCTACCCCGAGATCTCCTTCAAGATTCTCCCCCCCCAGCGGAAAATTCAGGTCGCCGTCTGTCTGTTTTCTGCGGAAGAGGCGCTCGGTCAACCGCTGGAATCCGCGCCTCGGAGCGTGACCGCCTGCGTCTCGCGGTGGCGGCGGCTCGACCCCCAGACGGTGCCGATCGAAGCGAAGGTGGCGGCCAACTATGTCAACGGGATGATGGCCCGGATGGAGTCGCGGGAGAAGGGGTTCGATTATGCGATCCTTCTCGATACGCAGGGATTTATCGCCGAGGGGGGAACTGAATCGCTCTTCCTGGTCCACAAAGGCCGGCTCATGACATCGGCCTTGGGGACGGTTCTCCAGAGCATCACCCGCAAAACCCTGCTGGAGGTCGCCGGGACGATGGGGATTGAAACCGTCACCGGACTCCTGAACCCGGGTGCGCTCGACGACGCGGATGAGCTCTTCTTCTCCGGCACGTCGGCCAAACTTCTCCCGATCCGGCAGGTGGGAGACCGGATTCTGGATGAAGTTCCCGGACCGCTCACGCGGAGGCTCTCTGAACGGATGGCGGCGATCACCTCCGGACGCGACGAACCGTTCCGGCATTGGCTCTTTCCCGCCTGACAAAGCATCATCGCAGAACCAAGTCTTTGCCGCAGTGAAACACAGTTTCCTGAAAAGGGAAACGGAATGAATCCGACAATCCGGGAAAAGAGCGCCATCCTTCTTGTGCACCCGCCCGTGGCGAAGGCCTGCGAGGCGCCGGGAGGGCCGGCGCGGCTGGCGGGGGCGCTCCGGCGTCACGGCGTCGCCTGCCGGGTCTGGGACGCCAACCTGGAGGGTCAACTGTGGCTGATGGAGGAGGGAAGGCGGATCGGCGCTCATCTGGCAGCGGTCCGTCCGGCGGAAAAACGGTTGCAAAACCGACTACCTATTGGAATCCCGGCGGGAGAAGAGGAGGTCATTCCTCATCCGGGGATGGTCGGAGGGTTCCCCGACGGCGACGCCCGCGGGAACGGAATCGACACCTGGACGCGGCGGGCGGCGAAGCGTCTGACCGAAAACCTTGCCGCGCTGCGCTCCCAGGATCTCTACCGGCATCCCGACCGTCACCGGCGGGCGGTAACGGACATGAACCGCCTCCTCGCGACGGCAGCCCGGCCTTCCGGCGTCCGCGCGACCCTTGCCGATTATGAGGATGAAAGACTCTCCCCCGTCCGGAGCGCCGATCTCCTCCAAGCCGCCGCCGGGCCGGGGACGAATCCCTTTTATCCCTGGTTTCGGGAACGCCTTCCGGATATTCTCGCCGAAACCGCCGTTTCGCACGTCGGCTTTTCGCTGAATTACCTGAGCCAGGCCCTGACGACCTTCGCCATGATCGGTTTTCTGCGGCAGGAATCGCCGCAGCTCCGGGTCGTCCTCGGCGGGGGGCTCGTCACCTCCTGGATGCGGCGGCCGGACTGGAAGAACCCCTTTGCGGGCTTCGTGGACGAGCTGATCGCCGGACCGGGAGAGGTTCCGCTCCTTGCGCTCCTCGGAACAAAACACGACGGCGGCGCGGACCGGCCGGACCTCAGCGGCTTTCCGCTGACCGATTATCTCTCGCCGGGGGCGATCCTTCCCTACAGCGCCTCCAGCGGCTGCTGGTGGCGGCGCTGCTCCTTCTGCCCGGAGCGGGCCGAGGGGAATCCATATCGGCCGCTTCCGACCGCGCAGGTCGCGGCGGACCTCCGCGCGCTGGTTGCGGAGACGAGACCGGCGCTGATCCACATTCTCGACAATGCGCTCAGCCCCGCGCTCCTGGAGGCCCTGGCCGCGGACCCGCCTGGGGCGCCCTGGTACGGTTTCGCCCGGATAACGCCCCGTCTAACCGATCCCGGTTTCTGTCTGAAGTTAAAGGATTCCGGTTGCGTCATGCTGAAGCTGGGGCTGGAGTCGGGCGATCCGGCAGTCCTTGCGGCTCTCGACAAGGGGATCGACCTGCCGACGGCCGCGGCGGCCCTGAAAAATCTGAAGGCGGCGGGGATCGCAACGTACATTTACCTTCTCTTTGGAACGCCTGCGGAGACGGCCGCGGCGGCCCGGCGGACGCTTGCCTTCACCGCAGAGCATGCGGAGGAGATCGGATTTTTGAACCTCGCGATCTTCAATCTCCCGGCTTGGGGAACGGACGGGGAGCGCCTCGATACCGGAGAGTTCTACGAGGGAGATCTGTCGCTCTACCGGCCGTTTTCACATCCATGGGGTTGGAACCGGGGGGAGGTCAGGCATTTCCTGGAGCGGGAGTTTAAAAGAGACCCCGCTGTCGCGGCGATCCTCCGGCGCGACCCGCCCTTCTTCACCTCGAACCATGCGCCCTTCTTTGCCCCGGCATGGTAAAAATGTGATGACAAAAGGGGCGCATTTGAGTATAGCGCAAGCACAAAGCCGCCGCGTGTTGTCGCCCACGGCTTTGAATCAACCAAAAGGAAAATGTCCCGGAGATGAAGAGACCACTATGGCGTGACGGTTGGTTGATGGCCATCTGCATCGGCCGAATCTTCATGTATATGAACTTCATGGTTTATGCCGCGTGTCTGCCAATCCTCAAGAACGAATGGGGGATGTCGGCAACGCAGGCCGGCTCGATCGCGTCGGGGTTCTCGATCGCTTACGCGGCGTCGCTGGCGGTCGCATCGTGGCTGGCGGACCATTTCGGCGCCCGGCGGATATTCGTACTGTCGGCGGTCGCAAGCGCCGCGACCTCCCTCGCGTTTGGTCTCTTTGCGCGCGACTATGTGACGACATTGTTGTTCTATTCCCTGATTGGCGTTACCCAGGGCGGCATCTATACCCCCGGCATCGTTTTGATGGCCGAGAGGTTTCCCGTTGTCCGCCGCGGGAGCGCGGTTGGCTGGTTTATCGCGAGCACCTCGCTTGGCTTTGCAAGTTCCCTTGCCGTGTCAGGATTCCTGATTGCGCTGGGCGGATATAAGTTTGCCTTCATCGGCACGGGCATTCTGCCGTCCGTGGGGGCGCTGATCTTGTGGATCACGCTCCGACGGACGCCGAATGTTGTTCATGACCTCAGCGCCGGAATATCCCTGACGGCGGTTCTAAAGAACGAACGAAACGTCCGCTCCCTGATGGCGGGTTACGCGTGGCATTGCTGGGAGCTGCTCGGCATGTGGGCCTGGGCCCCCGCTTTTCTTGCGGCGAGCCTTGTTTTTTCCGGAACCGCTTCAATCCAGTCCGCGGAGCTTGCCGCCTATTGCGTGGCCGCGATGCACATTGTCGGCGCCGTCGCTTCCCCCACCATGGGCCATTTATCGGATCTTCTGGGACGTCGGGCCGTTCTGACCGGACTGGGCGCAGCGGGCGCGCTTCTCTCCATGATCTTTGGCTGGCTGATCGCCGCGCCGTTGCCGATCCTGGTGGGGTTGATGCTCATTTACGGATTTGCGGTCATCGGCGATTCTCCGGTGCTTTCGGCGGCCATGACGGAAGTCGTCGCGCCCAATCGTCTCGGGTCGGTGCTGGCGATACGTTCCCTTCTTGGCTTCGGCGCCGGCGCCGTCTCGCCGGTGGCTTTTGGACTGGTGCTCGATTACATGCGTTTCGGCGATCATGCTGCATCGGCATGGGGGCCGGCCTTCATGGTCTTTGCGATCGGCGGGTTCGGCGCCACCTGGTACGCATGGCGTTTTCGCCGAATCTGAAACAGGGGCGGCTTTATTGTGCGGAACCCGTTTTCTTAGGAGGTGTAATGAATCCGATTATTTCTGAGGAATTGGAGCGGCTCTTCAATCAGGCGCCGTTCATCGCCGATCTGGGGATTCAACTCGATTCCCTGGGTCAGGGAGAATGCACGACGGTGCTTTTGCTGCAGCCGCGTCATCTTCAGCAGGATGGTTACGTGCACGCAGGCGTGCAGGCGACCATGGCCGACCACACCGCCGGCGCTGCGGCCGCCACGCTCCTGCAAGCCGGTCAGATCGTGCTGACAGCCGAATTCAAGATCAACCTGCTTCGCGCCGCCAAAGGGGATCGGCTCATATGCAGATCCACGGTGCTCAAGCCGGGGAAACAGCTCACGGTTGTCGAGTCGGAGATTTTCTGTGCGGCTGCGGAAACCGAAAAACTGGTTTCCAAGGCCACGGTAACCATCGCGGTTGTAACTCCGGAGAAAGTGTGAAGAGAGAGACGAAATCCTTCCGAAATCCATTGTTTCTTTATTGAAGATATCGTATCATCAAGCCGTGGTCAAATGGATCAACTGGATCCGGAATCATCGTTTTCAGGTCTCGTTAAGGATGTCGCGCGCCCGCTGTTTTGCACCCGTTGAAGACGCCGCCGTAATCGCACTGATCCTGGGGAGCATGCCCGGGAAGGCCTCTCTTGCCGCAGGCGAGTACTATGCCCACCCGCGAAACCTTTTCTGGCCGATCATGGGTGAGCTTGTCGGCGCCCATCCCGGCCTTCCCTACGAAGGCAGGCTTCACATGCTGAAGTCTTCCGGCATTGCGTTATGGGATGTGCTGGAGTCATGCATCCGGAATAGCAGTCTGGATTCCCACATCGAGGAGGCCTCGGTCGTCCCGAACGATTTTGACTCTTTCTTCTTGCGGCATCCAAACATCGCTTATGTATTCTTCAACGGCGCCAAGGCGGAACAGTGCTTTCGGAGGCATGTACAACCTTCGCTCAAATCCCAACCGCTGCAATACCGGCGGCTGCCGTCCACGAGCCCGGCCAATGCAGGAATGCCCTCCGAGAAAAAACTGGATGCCTGGCGAGCCGTGATGCAGCTTCCGGCGTCAATTCTCTTGGCGCACGATGATTATGCTGGTATATACAATCCACGATGAAGCAATGTCTTTTCACATGCCGGAGGAGAACTCAGGCGGGCATATGGAGAAGCAGGAACCTCAGAAAGTGTGGGTAAGACATGAACTTGATCACCCTGGTACGGAGCAAGCTGGCGGAGGCTGTGCAGGGAGCTTGTAAAGTGGCGGGGAGCAGAAGGCCGGAGAGTGACTTTGATGAATAAAAAGATTACATTGGCTATTCAGGAACTGAAGGGTACTTTAATAACGAAGTTTGGCCATGATGTGGAGCTCAAGCTTTTTGGTTCTGTAGCGAGAGGCGATGACAGAAAATATTCTGATATCGATCTTCTTGTGCTGCTTCCGGGGCAAGTCGATCACTCTGTCGAAGAAACGGTTTTTGACACCGCTTACGATATGGAACTGAAATACAGCGTCGTTTTCGGCGTTATCGTCTATGAAAAGGCATTCTGGAATTCCGATCTTGCCGCCATCATGCCCCTTCATCAGAACATCGATCGTGAAGGACTGGCTGTATGAAAGATACTCTGATCCGGTACAGAAAGGATAAAGCCAGGGAAACTCTTGACGATGCCCGGATGCTCCTGCGCGACGGCACCCCTTCTTCCGCATTGAACCGTATCTATTATGCAATGTTCTATGAAGTCCTGGCCCTTCTTCATACGAAAGATTTGTCGTCCTCTAAACATACGGGAGTGCGTGCCCTCTTCAATGAACACTTCGTCAAGGCCGGCATTGTCCCGGTAGAACTGGGTCGTCAATTCTCGCGCATGTATGACTTCAGACAAAAGAGCGATTACGGGGATTTCGTGAAGATCCAACCTGAAAAGGTAAGCGAATGGTTTGAACAGGCCGTGGCTTTTATAAATGAAATCGATCAGATTATTGAAGAGAGTCTGGGCTGAAACAACACAGAAAATGATAAAATCGACTACGTGACACGTCAGCAGCAAAATACAGGGAAAAGAAGCACGAAACTGGAATTGATTTTCCCATTATATTGAAGGAGGGTCCGGTCGCTATGATTCAAAAAGAGAGGTTTTGGCTGCTCCTCTGTGTGTTCGTTTTGGGCGTATTTGTTTTTGTATATCCAGCCTTTGCGGAGATCAGGGTCTTCGAAAAGGAGGTAGAAGAAGCCGTCAGCCGGGGCCAAAGTCAGGAGCAGGTAGAGGCCTTCGCCCTGCAGAAGGCCAAACGTCTCGCTGTGGAGGAGGCGGGAACATACATTTCCTCCCTGACGGTGGTGCGTAATTTTCAGCTCCAGGAAGACGAAGTGACGGCCCTTGCCTCCGGCGTTGTTCAGGCGAAGCTGGTGGGGGGCACCGCCGTCCGCGTGGATAACGGCGTCGTCCACGTCAAGGTGAAGGCCCGAATCGAAGTGGATACAAGCGTCCTTGACCGTCAGGTACAGGAGATCATGAAGGAGAAGGGCACACTCAAAATACTGGAGGAAGAGCGCAAGAAGAACCGGGAACTGGAAGAAAAGCTCGCCAATCTGAAAGGATCGGAAGTCAAACGGCTCGAGGAACTCAATATTCAGGCTTTGGCCCTCGAACGGGACCGTGATCGCCAGCGGCTCTTCCGGGAGGAGCAGGCGATGAAGGCGAGAGGCGAACTGAGCCGGGCCGAGGCGGATCGCATCGCGAAGGAGCGGGAGATGCAGGATCGGATCAACCGGACTCTGGCGGAACAGGAGAAAGTAAAAAGGAAAGAGGCGGCGGACTTGGCGGCGGAGCAGAGTGGTATCAAGCGCGCCCAATTGGAAAGTGAACAACGGTTTAACGACTTGGCGAGGAAGGCAAAATTGACGCAAGATCAATGGGTCGTGATAGATGACAGCCTTTCTCTGAAGCAGGCCGTGACGGAAGTAACTGACCTGAAACAAGAAATAGCCAACCTGAAGGGCCGCCTCGATTACCAGTACGGGGAGAATACCAGAAACCTGACGGCCGCCTATACCCAGCAACGCGCCCTGACGACGGCAAAGCTGCCGTCCGCACAGGCCCCGAAAGACGCCTTCGAGACCACGGCGGCGTACAATCAAAGAATCTCGACCTATGAACGTCAAATGAAAGAGGCGGAGACGGAAAAGGGCGAGGCCGTGGAAAACCTCAAAAAAGAGGAGACGCTGAAGCTGGCTCAGGCGAAAGTGGATTACCTTGGGCAACAGATCCGGGTGCTGGCGCCGTTTATCAAGCGCCTCCAGGACTTGCAGGATCGCAAATTCACCCTTCCCGAAGGCGGATCCATGGTGGTTGACCTGGGCGACCCGGATGCGGATAACAACCGGTTCCCTCTCCGCATGCAGCACGGCGGTAAATCGTGGTCCAAATATTGGAATTATACGGATGTCAATATCGCCAAAGACTTCTACCGAACGAGGACCTACCTGAAGGCGGAGGGGCTCTTTCAGATCGA
>Ga0210056_1001503_pt1 | contig 20262 bp, 14 predicted proteins | sample CryGeyCG2014_080_2_FD_183965 | JGI IMG/M metagenome (GOLD analysis project Ga0210056, IMG submission 183965) | Groundwater microbial communities from aquifer - Crystal Geyser CG07_land_8/20/14_0.80 (SPAdes) (version 2) | ecosystem: Environmental > Aquatic > Deep subsurface > Groundwater | place... | reverse complement strand
TGTGGTTATACTATGGAACTGCGATGGTGGGAACAATGATAGAACTCACCTCGAACCCTGTGGGTTCGCTCCGGAACAAATACGTGCGGTCTACCGGCAAGGCGAAGCCGCGGTGGTCGCCCTGGTCTTGGAATTGTTTGCGCTGATCCGCTCGTTGGCAGCGCGGGTGCAGGCGGTGGAGGACCAACTCGCGAAGAACAGCAGCAACAGCGGCAAACCCCCGTCCGCGGACTCTGTGAGTCCGAAGCGATGGACTCCGGAAACCGTGCCCGCGCAGCTTGCGGCAACCCAGCGGCAAGCCGAGCGGTGGGCAACCGGGGCATACGGGGCACACGCTCAGAGCCGTGGAGCGGCCTGATAAGGTGCAAGTGCATCGGATCACCTCGGACTCAAAGAGTCCGCCGTTGCCGTCACTGTCAGGCTTCTCTGGAGGAGGTCGCACCCCGCGGTTGTGAAAGGCGCCAGGTGTTTGACCTCCCGCCCGTCCGCATCGAAGTGACGGAACACCAGGCGGAGGTCAAGCAGTGCCCGCACTGTGGGGAAGCGAATGTCGCCGAATTTCCTGCCGACGTGACCCAACCCGTGCAATACGGGCCCGCGATCAAATCGGACTCACAGAGTCCGTTTCGATCAATACCACTCGAACCCTGTGGATTCGACCAGATTCGCAGTTACCTCTCCACGGCCCGCAAGAACGGTCAGCGTCCTCTGGAAGCTCTCATCACCGCGCTTCGCGGAACGCCTCATGTCCCCTCTATCCTCCGCGCCGAACCCGCATCACCCGGCTGAGCAGTTACAAAATATCAACTTCCTGTGAGAAGTAATGTACTGTTCGCATGAATAAAGAGGATGTTTCACTTCGGAGGAAGTTTGCCGACTTGTTGCCGCTTCTTGACGAACGGAGTCGGCGGCTCATGGCCGCCAGCGAAGCTCGCTCCTTGGGGTACGGAGGTATTTCGAGGATTCAACGAGCCTGTGGGCTTTCACGAAAGGCCATTGCCAAGGGGGTGCGCGAGATAGCAGAGGGAAGCAGCATACCGGGACGTATTCGCCGATCGGGCGCGGGCCGGAAGAGCGTTATCGTGCGCGATCCCAAGCTTCTCGCCGCGTTGGATCGTCTGATTGAACCGGAAACGCGGGGCGATCCCGAATCCCCCCTGCGCTGGATATGCAAGAGCACTCGAACTCTGGCCGCCCAACTGACTGGGCAGAAGCATCCGGTCAGTCACGAGAAAGTGGCCCAGCTTCTGCGGGATCAGAACTACAGCCTACAAAGCAACCGGAAGACGGAGGAAGGTGCGGATCATCCCGACCGCGACGCGCAATTCCGCCATATTAACGCACAGGTGAAGCGGGCCATGGCGACGGGGACGCCGGTTATATCTGTGGATACCAAGAAGAAGGAACTGCTCGGAAACTATGATAATGGCGGCAAACAGTGGCTTCCTGCAAAGAAGCCGGTCAAAGTAAACGGGCACGACTTTCCTTCTCCTGACGTTCCCCGCGCCTACCCGTATGGCATTTACGACCTCGCGCGGAATACGGGGTTCGTGAATGTGGGGATGGATCATGACACGGGGGCCTTCGCGGTCGCCTCCATCCGGGGGTGGTGGCGTAGCGAAGGCAGATCCTTGTATTCTAAGGCGCGGGCGTTGCTCATCACCGCGGATGGCGGGGGCAGCAATGGCTCACGCTTGCGGCTCTGGAAATTGGAGTTATCGAACTCACAGAGTTCGCGCAGAAGTTTTCGGATGAAACGGGTCTTTCTATTTCCGTCTGTCACTTTCCGCCTGGCACCAGCAAATGGAACAAGGTTGAACACCGGTTGTTCTCTTTCATCTCCTCGAATTGGCGCGGCGAGCCGCTGCGGGATTATGAGACGATCGTCAATCTTATCTCTCGCACGACGACCGCCAAAGGGATCCAAGTGACATGCCGTTTGGATCGTCGGAAATATCCGACCGGCCGGAAAGTGACGGATGAGGAAATTAAGCGAGTAAACCTAAAACGGAACACATTTCATGGTGACTGGAATTACACCATTCACCCCTCAACGCGCTGACCGAGATGATACCTTTATTTATCGACACAGCCTTACGTCGGGATAGGCAAGCCGGAGCCACTGAAGGGGGAGTTGTCAGGTTACTGGTCGAGACGGATCAACGCGGAGCACCGATTGGTCTACGCTGCATCCGAAACGGAATTGACCATCATCTCCTGCCGGTTTCACTACGAAAAATAGCGCGCCAACGGTCCATAGCCTCGACCGGCGACCCATCGACAGGAATCCCTCCTACGAAAATAAACCGTAAAGACGCAAAGAACGCAAAGGCTCTTTCATTTGCTGCGCCCGAGAACCCGCCAGGATGGAGAGGTATTTCTTTGTTCCGATAGCCAGACGCATCTTTTCGGTGTGGGGCCGACGAAGGAAACTGTACGTGAGGAATACCTGCAGGCACTCCGCGACATGTACGAATCTCTGAAAGAAGAAGATCGCCCACTCCACCTTTGCCTGCTGCCCCAACATAATCTGCTTCGCTCCGTATTTGAACCCGGTGACGGAGAGTGATGCCACTACCCGCACGGGAGGTCGAGCCTTCCCTGATCCACAAATTGGGATGTGTGAGACAGGACAGAAAGCATCGAGTCTTTGTCCTCGATGTGAAGGGACAGCGAGTGGCACACACGATGATGTCCCATGGCCACCGGGAATTGAGCGATGGAATGCTGTCCAAGATGGCTCAGCAACTCGGTATTGCACGTCGGCAGCTTATTGAGATTGTTCGGTGCACGATCTCTCGCGCGAAGTAGCTCGCTCTGTTGGGAATAGCCGACGATCTGAAGAACGGATCCCTTGGGAGGGTGTTGTTGCTGAATCGCCTCATCGTCGGCTCGTCTGATGGTCATGCCAGGGGTGGGCCGACCAGCGGAGGGAGCGAGGGGGTTGTTTGACGACGGGGCGCTATACAGGATTCCATGAGGTCCCATCGCTGTCGGGCGCTCGTGTCCACGCAAGTACTTTCCCGTCACCGCCAAAGACGATTGTGTGGCTCTGCTTCGCGCGAGCGATCCGAACACACACATTCTCCTTGACGCGCAACAGTTCCACTTTCGGGATTCCGGACTCTCCCGTTCGCAGGGCCGTGAGAACGACGAGGTAGTGATACCGCGGCCCGTAAAGCGGGGCGGCGCGACGCGAGTCCCATTGCGGGAACGGACAGTCGCCTGGCGTAACATTCCACAGGTGGTGCCAGTCTTGGCGGAGGCTGAGGCAATAGACGGGGACGGGATGCGATGCGTTGCCCGTCGTGCGGTGGGGGAGGAACTTGTAATGCAGGGGCTGCGGAAGTAGCGGCTGGACCACCAGTGTCGCTTTCTCGCCCCGAATCTCGATGCGGTCTCCCAGCTCCACCATCGGCGCGGCGCTGTGCAGTAGCCACTCCAAATGCCGTTGCGTTCGCGCATCCTTCACAATGATGTCGTCGTAGACGACGAAGCAGTTGGGTTTCAGATAGACGACGTACCGGTGGAACCGTTCGAGTGTGTCGGCGTAGGCCGTGGTCGCATCGCCTCGGATTATTGCGGAGCCTTCGGACTCCGTGAAGCTGGAGAGTTCACCATACGCATCTCCACCTTCGTTCAGGTCATAGCTCATGCGATAACGCGGCGGTTGGCGCTGGTTGCCGCCATCCACGATGAGCGTGTTGTGCCACGCGGTCGAGACGGGTGGTTCGACGCTGTTGAAGTAGTGGTCGCTGTAGCCGAGCGTGCCTGGGTCAACGACCAGCGGTTCGCCGTAGGCGTGCAGGATGAAGCTTGCCAGATCGAGATGACAGTGTGACCAGGAGTTCGATCCCCCCTTGAATGCCAGGAACACCGCGTCTTCATCCCAACTGGAGCGGAAGGTCGCAAGGTGGATGCTCTTGAAGAGGCGGCTCGCGGGAAGATCGTCGGGCGGAATCTCCTCGATGTCAGGATCGCAGAAGAGGAGGTCGCGGTGCGAGACGCCGCTGTGCTCGCAAATGCGATTCGCCAGCCATTGCGCCCTGCCGTTTCGGGCGCGTGAGGCAATTCCGTAGAGGACCCAACTTCCGTGCACTCCCGGATAGTGCGCGTCACCGAAGTTTGCGAAGCCAGAGAAGTCGGGCATGGCGAGATAGGTCGAATACTGGTGGGCAACGGTCCAGAAAGGATGGTTGAAGAGGTTCTCCCCCGTTGTGTTCCGCAGACCCTCGCAGAACTCCAGGATCGGGCCGAAACAGGTGAACCAGTAAGATGTTCCCTCCAATCCCGCGCCTTCTTCGGCCACCATGTCGAGCATGGTAACGATGCGGCCTTTGGCGACCACAAGCCAGCGTCCCGTCGTCCGGCGATCCATCTCTCGAAACGCAAGCGCAGCGATTCCCATCCCACCGTTGAGAACGCTGCACCAGTTGGAGTTGTAGGCATCACTCCACCAGGCCCGTTTCGACCGCGGTGTCTCGCCCGAGTCGCGGTAGATGACGCCGGGACCGTGGCTTTTCAACTTTGACCAGAGAGCATGTTGCAGTTCAGTACTGACCACGCCGGAAAGCCAGCCGTATGCACAGGCGAGAGTCTTTGAGAGAATCGCAACATGCAGGTCGGCGGAAACTCCGGGATACATGCTCTTGTGGACAAGTGTCATCCACGTAGGAGTCTCATCCGCCGCGATCTTACCAAGGAGGTCTCGTCCACGCTTCCCCAATCGTCTGTCACCCGACAGGGCAAAGGCCAGCCCCAACGTCTCCGCATGGTTTGCCGCCGCCATCAATCGCGCCTGCCGGGCGTCGAGGTCGGTGACAGCATCACCTGTCGGGAGAATCTTCGGCCATAGCGGTGAGGCCAGATCGGCCTCCTGCTGTTGCAGAAAACCTTCCCACCACCGGGCGAACATCGGGGTTTCCAGCATCCGGAGGAGGTCGCGCAGGTTTCTGCCCATCCCGCGTTGCGGATAGACACCCAAGCGCTTCTGTTTGTCAGACAATCACATCACTCCCGCTTCCTTGCGATTGAGTTCCCATTCTCAACTATCGCTTTTCCGCTCCGTCATTGCTTGAAGAAACTCCCCCTCATTCAGCTTCAACCTGAGCGGCAGGGGTTCTTTCCACCCCGACTTGAAGGCAAACCCTGCGATGACCCATAGCTCTCCCGGACGACGTTCGAAGAGGCAGGGGTAGCTCAGTTGCCCGCCTTCCTGGCGCGCAAGGACAAGGGGCGGTGTCCAGGTCACTCCGTTGTCCTCGGACAGGGCGAACGACAGCTCCTCCCGATACCATGAGGTAGGAACCTCCGACGCCTGGCTGGGGGCGTTCTTCGGTCGCGTGCCTCTTTCAGGATTGAGGCGGTTCCACACCAACGCGAGACGTCCGCTGCGAAGCCGCACGAGATGGCCGGGCGCGCTGCTCGCGTCAATCGAGCTTGGCTGAATGACACGCCAGTAGCGTCCGCCGTCATCCGAGAACGCCTGCCAGAACCGATCGAGGTTGGTGCGGATCAACATGAGCAACCGACCATCGCTCAACTCGGCAACCGTTGGCTCGGTTGCGCCGTCGTGGTGGCCGTGTCCGCCGAGGTCAATCAGGTTGCTGCGAACCCACGACTGCCCATCGTCATCGGAAACGAACGAGCAGACCACCCAACGACCGGGGTTGGAGACCAGATGCTCCAATACAACGACCAGCCTGCCCGCGCTGGTTTGGATAAAGCCAAAAAAGTTGGCGTTGTAACCGTCGAGGAGGCGCTGCCTGTCATTCCACGTTCTGCCTCCGTCCACACTGCGAATGGTCCACACCTCCATCCGGCAATCATCCTTTGGCTCACCCGCTTTCTCATCCCAACTGAACTTGTAGTCCGTGAAGTCCAGGTAAACCATACTCAAGACGTCGCTCTGCGTTCGCACGAGGCGGCGCGAGGAGGGCTCCCCATCGTTCAGCCCCTCACAAACGGGACGCGCCTCGGACCAGGTAACGCCATCATCCCCGCTGATTCGCATCCCTTGCGAATCCACGGTCGCCAGACTACCGTCTGCCATCTCGACGAACGGACCGCTGCTCTCGACGGACAGCGGTTGACACAGCGGATGCACCCACCGCCCTTCCGAACTGCAATATTCGTTGTTTGCACTCACAGTTTACCCACCTCTTCAAATATGGCTTTCCCGTGTTCTGGAGCTCGTTGCATTCGTTCTGTCTCGGATGCATTGAGGAGCTTTCGGGGGCAGGATGCGTTCGACATTTGGCCGTGACCGATGCGGACTGGGAAGCAGTTTTGCTGCCTATGGCAACTCCAGCAGTCGCTCCAGCTCTGCGATGATTGTCAATGCCGACCGAGCCTTCGGGGACGGCAACCCCTCAATCGGACGTCTGGAAAGGTCTGAGGCTGTCGAAGGAAGCTGAACAGTGAATAGAGTCCTTCGGGATCCCACGTATTGCGGATCAGATTGAGCGTGCGGACTACTTGCTCCTCAATCGTAGCTCCCAGCACCGCGTTGAGGGTGTACAAGTCCGTGGCCATGATGCCGGAGATGTGAGTCTCCGTGCGGAAGTAAATCGGGAGCGACCCAACCGCTTCGCGCACCTTCTCGTAGAGTTCGTTGTGCTCCCATGACGAGTCGGGAAGTTGTCGGGTCGGCTCCGGAGGAGTCCTTGATTGCTTCACCGCTTCGCCAGCCTTTCCACAGCAGCAAGGTAGAATTCGGGGACGATTTCCGCCCCCACGTACTTACGCCCACGGTCGAGTGAAACCACTGCGCCCGGGCAAAGTCCTCCAAAGGGCTCCCACACGACATCGTTGGGTTCCGTTGAGACCCGCAAAATGAGATCAATGAGTCGTAAGGGCTTTTGACTGCCGTGCAGGCTCCGGAACTTATACTTCATCCCGTTGCGTTCGCCTTGCACTCGCTCTGCTCCACCCACCTGCGGTTCCCTCCACACATTCGTGTAGCCGATCTCGCATCGGAACTTCGCCCTGAGCTTCGCCCATTCCTCGCTCGGAATTGGTTGCTGACCATCCCGGCTGAAAAAGGGTCTTCCATCCGTACGTCCGTATTCGTTGGCGTACTCGGCGAGGCGGACGAAGGCATCCATAGGAGGATAGTACCAGAGATGGTCTGCCGTCAGATACTTCCGGGTGGCAGCATTCAGTACCCCGCAGGCTTCGTTGGCAAGGTGGAAAGGAAGACCGGCACGCTTCCACTCGTGCCGCAACCACTCCTGCATGGACATGCGAGTACCGTTGACTTGGAACGTTGCTTCCCGAACGTAATGCACGCACACCTCCGTGACGACCGGGAACTTGCGCAGAGTCTGCGTGTTGGCATTTCCAGCGACATGGCTCATACCCTTGTCCCAGGTGTTGCAGCACCGATACTCCCACCCGTTCGCAAGGAGGACGGGATGGACGGTGGCCCAACCGACCTCCGTATTCCAGAACCATAAAGTCGTTTCGGGCGTTGCAGCGAATGACCATGCTTCAATATGCGGTTTGTACCGGCCCTCCAAGGTTTCTGCATGGCGTTCGTCGCCAGGGAACCCGTTTACACCATAGGGACCATCGGAGATGATACACGTAGGAGTTGGCCAATGACTGTAAAGGCTTTCCGCACGATCGAAGTGGATCGTCACGTCGCCTCGCGCGTAGCTGTCCCCCTGCCCTGGCTGGCCAGCGTGAGGGATCGCAGGCCCTGACAGCAACAGCATTTGATGGTCGTTTGATCGTACACTCATTTCTACCGATCCCGATAAGTTCCTGCGGAAATGTGAAAGCCCCGCCTCTGGAGACTCAGCGGCATTCTATCAACAACCCGGACCTGTCTGCAAGCGGGCAAGCGCATCGCTGACAGCAGGCGCACCGTCAGTACGCCTCGTCCCACACCTTGATCTCATCAATCACCGCCTCCGCCTCTTCGGGTATTGCGAGGCGGCAGTGGGGGAGCGAGTTGTCGAGGGGCGCCATCCGCCACGGATCGGAGCGGTACTCCCCTGCCTTCTGGCCATCCCAGAAAAGCGCCATGACGCCCTTCGCGGTGTTCCAGGTGGCCAACGCCTCGTGCCAGGTGTTGGCGCGCAGCGTCTTGATGCTTACGGTGGGATAGTGCTGTCCGTCCTGCTCGTCGAACAGATTTAACAAGAAGCGTCCGTCGGCGGTCTTGCCGAGGTACACGAATCCGGTGCGTGGACGTACCGTCAGCAGCAGGTGGGTTTGCGGCTCGGCGCCGTCCCAGTTGGGCTTGAAGCGGATGAACAGGCGACCTTGCTCCAGGTTGACATTGCCCGCGGGCAGGTAACTGACCGACGCTCCTTTGCCGATGCGAATCCCTTTGCCCGTCGGTGTGTCCTCGTAGGTGGGCGTCCCTGTCACAATCGCCTTGCCCTCCCCCTTGGCCACCGTGGCGTCCGGCGTGCCGTCGAAGGCGAGGTGCAGAAGCAGATGCGGGTCTGCCTCCGCGGCCTGTGCGGCGGGCCTGGCACTGGCAACATCCAACGCCGCGGCTCCCGGCTGCACGTTGAGGCGATACGCGTACCTCACGTCCTTCCCGACCTCCAGGATCTCGGGGCGATACATCCACTCCACCGTGCCGCTGCCCGCGAGGCCCGCCTTGCGACCCCAGCGTAGGAGTTGCAGCAATTGGTCGGGCTGCTCGGGAGTTACCTTGATTAGCAACTTGCGCGTGGCAATGTACTCACCGAAGGTAACAAGGCGCTGGGGAGAGGTGACGGTGCATTGTGTGAACAGCGCGCCGGTTCCCTGTTCGGACAGTCCGGCGCTTGGCACGGTGTAGCTCGTTTCCACCGTCTCCCATTGGTTCACCTTCGCTCCATCGAAAGCCCAGAGGGCGTTGCCGTCAGCCGGGTACTTCAGGTAATTGTGAACCCGGTAGCTGCAATTCAACTTCGTCGCATCCGGAGCCACCGAGGTGCTCACAAGCCGCACCCGCGCCTTCATTTCGCCGGGCGTTTGCGAGAAGGCCAGTTCCTTTGATATCCGCACACTGGCTCCTCCACCCAATGAGACGAGTGGAACGCTCTTGCTGAACGTAAGCGTCACTCCGTCCGCGTGCACCTCGCGACTCTCCAACTTCATCACCGCGTCCATGCCCCGGTTCTCGCGTTCGCCCTGCGGCAACCAGATCATGTCGCGGCACAGCCCGATTCCGTCCGTCTCCACGGTCTGATCGCCCACGGTCCACCGCACCACGGTTCCCTGCTGGCTCACCCATACCTTCTGCCCGACCAACTGTACGACATACTCCACCTTGCCGTCGCGGTTGAAGTCATCGAGTGCGAGGCGCTGGTCGCCCTCTGCCGCGCCGTCCGGGGCATCCGTGCGAGCGTACTCCTTCGCCGCCTGCGCAAGATCCGTCAGCGAGGCGGAGCGGTAGTCCTTCACCTGTCTCAGCGACGCCGGAGTCGCGGGCGCGATACGAAACCCTCGGAAGTCGCCGGGAGGACACTGCAGGTACACGCCATCAGCCAATGCCTTCGCGTTCACGCCCGGTTTGCTCCCGGCCACGAAAGTCTGCCGATGTTCGTCATCCACCACCAGCCAGTCGCCCTTCGGCAGCGAAGCAGTCAACTTGAAGTAACACAGTTCCTGCAGGTTCCAGTTGACGAGAACGATTAACACCTCGCCGTTCGAGCCGCGGTAACAGCGACGCAACGCTTCCTGCTGCCAGTCGGGGTAGCTCTGCCGCAGCTTGCGGCCATCGCCGAGGGTGAACTCCTGCTGCTCCTTCGGCAGAGGCTCGATGAGCACGTTGTCGGGATCGTGACTGCCCTCGAACATCGTCTTTTCGTGGCGCGACAGGAAGCTCATGACGCGATGGAAGCGCACGAAGTTCTCCGCATCCATTGCCGGGCCGGGATAGACGGAGGTGCCGTGCATCCCGATGAGCGCGGCGCCGATCGTTTGCAGCATGATCGAATCTGCCGACACGAACACATTGTGAAACGAGCTGAGCGCCACATTCTGGCAACCCGTGAATCGACCGCGGGGTGCCGCCTGCATCCACTGCTGCACCACACGCAACGCCCCCAGCCCTGCGAAGTTCATTGGATCGCAGAAGGTCACGTAGTCCTGATACTTCGAGTAGTTCACCCCTCCCGGCGGGTCGAAAGCCAGCACGCTGCCCTCCGTTAGAATCGTCTCCACCTCGGGTTTCACCGAGCGGCAGCAGTCGCCCCAGTGTTTGATGCACGTGGCCAGTTGCTCCTGCCGGAAGTCAATCCACTCGCGCAGGTACTTCGCCTTGATCGTCTCCGTGGTCAGGACTTCGTTCGCCGGGAGTTTGTGCGCCTCCCGAAACTGCGCGATGAGCCAGTCGTCGAGGTTATCCGGCAGCGGACTGGGTTCGTAATCCCACAGCGCCGCGTCCGCCACGGGCAGGTAGGTTTGCATCGTGCCCTGGTCGGATTTCTCGAACCACTTCGTCCCCTGCTCCAGGCACGAGCGCATATTGTCTTTGTAGATCTCCCCATAGCTCCCACCGCGTTGAGCGATGACGTAGAAGCCACGATCCCTCAACGCCTGCGCGTAGTCTAGGCGTTCGGACCCGCCGAGGGTGAACTGCACGGCGTTGATACCAGCGCGATTCAGGTAGTCGGCCAACTCGTCCCATCGTCCCTGCCGGAAGTGGGGGCCGTAGTGCAGCCACAGTCGGAAGTGCTTTGGCGAGACACGCGGCACAGGGGGCAGCTCCTCGTAGAGCTTCAGCCTCGCCACGTCGGTGAAACACTCCTGCCCCCGGTGCAGCAGCGTGAGCTTGATCTCCGGTGGTTCTTTCGGGACGGCGACACCGGGCTTCACGCGATACCACAGCACATCGTTCACTCCCCACTCCGCGTTGAAGCAGCGGAGCTTCACCTGCTCGGGATCCATCGCCTTCGTCACCTTCAGATACGGCAGGCCGTTGTGCTGCACTTCGGCGATGGTGAGTCCGGTCTCCCCCCCATCCAGCATCTGCACAAAGGCAGGCAGCAGCAGCGACACCGAAAACCCCTCCGGCGAGTATATGCCCTTCGTATTGTCCACCATCGGCATGTAGAGACTGATGAAGTTATCCTGTCCCAGCAGACCCGAAAGCACGCCGCGCTTGTTGATGCTGGCGTGAGTGAAGTAGCACCGCGGCGGATCGAACCGCACGCCGTAAACGTCTCCGGCCCGTGCCGTCGTGCCCGCGAATAGGCAGACCAACGCCGACAGGATAAACCTCCACATCGTCCCGTTTGCGGTTGCCCTGAGTGTGCGTCTACTGGTCATTGCGTGCCTCCTACGTGGAAAAGCCTGTTGGTGCATTCGAACGACGGTGGTGTAGTTGGACTATGTGGCAGGCTCGGTTGAGGGGGACGTTCTCGTGAGTTGTTTCTTTGCGCTCTGCTTGGGCATCCCTGCAAGGCGGCCCGCTCTTCTTGGGGAAAGGCGAACGACCTCGTGTCCGGAGGCGGCCTGAACGGCGCGCAGATCGGCACAGATTGCGGCGAGGTCTCCCCTGAACTTCCGGGCATGTTCCATGCGGTACTTCCGCACTTCGTCAACAATTGGGTCTTTCATCGTTCCACCTTGAACAGTTCTTCCCCCTTCTTGCTGCCCCAGGGATGACGGAATGGGACCTGCCCCTCATTCTATGATGGCAACTCGAGCAGTCGCTCCAACTCTGCGAGGATTGTCAGTGCCGATTGCGACTTGGGGGAGGGCAAGTCCGCTGTCTTCTGCACACGCTCCCTGAGTCGCTCGATCGCCACGCGTGCTTGCTCATCAGTGGTGCTTTCCTGAAAGGCTTTCAGGAATTCCCGCCAGAACATCGTCTTGATGCCGCACAGAGGGATCTCGTTCAGTTTCTCCTTGTGCGAGTCCATGATGCCGGTTCGGGCAAGGCGACCAAAGTTGCCACCGCTGTCGTCCCGTGGTCTATCTGCAATCTGATCCGATTTCGAAGGATAGGGGCCGACGTTGTGAGAGCTGTCAATGCCTGGATCCCCTCTTGCGTCTCGCACATGCTGCCAGTGATAGTTGCGATACTCGGCCGCGTATTTCGCAAACTCGATGAAAGGCTCAAACAATATCGGCGAGCCGCTGATGACGTTGCTCAGCACCTACGGAACCACAACGATCAAGTCCTGGGGAGCGCAGGCTGCGGACGTTACCTGAAATCCGAGACTGGGTTCGGCCTCTTTTGCCAGCAAGTACCAGCCTTTCAGTTCAATGCCCATGATCGTCTCATCGCTGCCGGTCTTCCTCAATCGCACATCTGGAAAAGTTTGGGGCTGTCGAATGAAGCTGAACAGTGAATAGCGTCCCTCCGGGTCCCATGTATTCCGGATGAGATTAAGCGTGCGGACTACTTGCTCTTCAATCGTAGCTCCCAACACCGCGTTGAGAGTGTACAGGTCGGTAGCCATGATGCCGGAGATGTGAGTCTCCGTGCGGAAGTAGATTGGGAGCGATCCAACCGCTTCACGTACTTTCACGTAGAGTTCGTTGTGCTCCCATGACGAGTCGGGAAGTTGTCGAGTCGGTTCCGGTTGGGTGTTTGATTGCTTCACCATTTCGCCAGCCTTTCTACTGCAGCAATATAGAATTCGGGAACGATTTCCGCGCCCACGTACTTGCGCCCGCGGTCGAGTGAGACCACTGCGCCGGGGCAGAGTCCCCCAAAGGGTTCCCACACGACATCATCGGGTTCTGTTGACACTCGCACAATGAGATCAATGAGGCGCAACGGCTTCTGGCTCCCGTGCAGGCTACGGAAATTGTATTTCATCCCGTTGCGTTCGCCTTGCACTCGCTCCGCGCCGCTCACCTGCGGCTCCCTCCAGACATTCGTGTACCCGACCTCACATCGAAATTTCGCCCTGAGCTTTGCCCATTCCTCGCCAGGAATCGGCTGCCGGTCATCCTGGCTGAAGTATGGTCTTCCCTCCCGGCGTCCTTGTTTGTTTGCGTACTCGGCGAGGCGGACGAAGGCCTCGACGGGCGGATAGTACCAGAGATGGTCCGCCGTGAGATACTTTCGGGTAGCGGCGTTCAACACGCCACAGGCTTCGTTGGCAAGATGGAACGGAAGGCCGGAGCGTTTCCACTCGTGCCGCAACCACTCCTGCATGGACATGCGAGTCCCGTTGACCTGGAAAGTCGCCTCCCGGACGTATTGCACGCACACTTCTGTGACGACGGGAAACTTGCGCAAGGTCTGAGTGTTGGCGTTGCCAGCGACGTGGCTCATACCTTTATCCCAAATGTGACAGCATCGGTAACCCCATCCGTTCGCCAGGAGTACGGGGTGGACGGTGGCCCAACCAACCTCCGTATTCCAGAACCAGAGAGTCGATTCAGGCGTTGAAGCGTGTGACCATGCTTCAATATGCGGTCTATACCAGTCCTCCAAGGTCGCTGGATCGCGTTCGTCGCCGGGGAACCCGTTTACTCCATACGGCCCATCTGAGATGATGCACGTGGGAGTGGGCCAATGTGTGTACAGGTTCTCTGCATAGTCGAAGTGGATCACAACATCGCCGCGCGCGTAGCTGTCCCCGAGCCCGGGTTCTCTTCCCTGGAGAATCACGGGGCCCGACAGCAACAGCATTTGATCATCTTTGCGCGGAGCACTCATTTTCCACCCATCCGGAGATGCTCCTTCAGAGAAGTGAAAGCTGCATATTGGAGATACCGACCAATTCTACCAATAATCGACGGCTACCTGCAAGTAGCGATTGATCACGCGGTAGGTGGACTACCGCACACCGGATTCGCGGAGATCTGTTGTGGCAAGGTCTCCTGATCTGCCATAGTCGAGCCGACCGCCAGAAGTAGTGTCCAAAACACACTTTGTTTCCGGTAGTTCCATGTGACTCAAAGTCCGTGGATATATCGACATAGACCGTCCATAATCCACCCCTGATGCGACGGCAAGAAGATATTCGCGTGATGTTCGGGAAGAGAGTCCGTCATTTGCGGAACGAATTGGGCGTTTCCCAAGAAGAGTTCGCGAGCATGTGCCATTTGGACAGGACCTACATCAGCAGCATCGAGCGCGGCAAACGAAATGTCGCTCTCGTGAATATCGAAAAGATCGCCAATGCCTTGGGGGTGGACATTGCTGACTTGTTCACCGGATAGAAGGACGAAGCTGTGACCTCCGCCGAAGCTGCAACCTACGCATATCCACTCTGCCCCGAAGGTTTCAACCGGCAATGCAAGTTGCCGTATGGTCTCACGGTTCCCCATATCCAATCTGCGATGGAGGATTTCCTGGACTTCATCCGGTTTGTGGATCTTCAGCTTTCTACCAGGCAGATTAGTCCTCTTGAGTCCATGCTCATGCCTGCCAACTTCAGCAGCATGGTTGGAGAGTTTATGGTATCCGGCATATCCTCTCGTTCCCCAACACTAACCAAGAACCGCTATCACAACGGACACCCCGATCTTATCCCGGCAGGTAAGTACCCGGATGATGCAGCACAGCACGCCCCGGAAGGAATCGAGGTGAAGGCATCGCGATATCTGAGCGGGTGGCAAGGGCACAATCCAGAAAACACATGGCTCCTCGTTTTCGTCTTCCAAGCTGCGCGGCCCACGGACGATCTGAAAGGGATCTCGTTCGTGCCTTTTGGTTTCGTGAAGGTGGTCGGAGCAAGACTGAAGAAGTCGGATTGGCTCTTCGCGGGACGGTCCGGCGCGTCGCGACGCACTATCACGGCGTCTGTCACCCGATCTGGTTGGGAAAAGATGGAAAGCAACTGGATTTACCGCGACCTTAGCCTGCTCTCGACCTCTTCGTAACTCCCACCCTCCGGCATGATGTCTCAGTTCCTGCCTCCCCAAGTTCGCCGGATTGTGACTCATACGGTTGTCCGCCCTCGAACAGCACTGGCTGGAGGACGCCTTGCTTGGCTCTGCTGGGGTAACAGAACAGCGGCACTTGCAGTGCAGCCAGACGCGGCACCGCGCTCACAGCCATTCTATAGAACTCCAGGTCGCTCTCAACTCCAATGCTGTCGTACCCAACAGCCTCTGCTGCGGCAAGAGTGGACCCGGAACCACAGAACGGATCCAAGATCACGCCTTCCCCGAGGGGAAGAGAAGCAAACACGATTTGTCGAAGGAAGGATTGGGGCTTGAGAGAGGGGTGGGGAGCAACCTTCCGTTCTCTCACGGGTGTCCGCTCACTTTCGATAAGGTCAGAGAAGGGACGATCGTCGGAGAGTCTTCGCAACCCACCCGTCTGCCAGCGTCGTAAGTTATCCTGAACCCTACCGTCAAGCGGCTTCCTGAACAGTCCCCACGGTTCATAGCATGATCGCGGCATAACCGTTACGCCCCGGAACTCCTCTTCGGCGTTCTTGGGTCTATCCCCTCCGCGTAACGTGCGGACCAATCGGATTATCTCCGCTCGTTTCTCAAAACCACTCCGCGCAACCGCGGAGAACACGACATGCGAAAGGTACGAATTGGCGGCGATGAACAGGTGTCCTCCCGGTCTCAAAACTCGCAAGGCGAGTTTCGCCCAAACCTCGAAATACTCGTCCAGGTGCTGGCACTGCTCGGAAGAGAGAACTGTGAAACGCGGCAATGGCGCCCTCTGGCACCCTCCTATTCGGGGAGGAATTCGCCAAACCCCGCCGTTCCCGTTCCGCAGTTTTGCCTTCTCAGTTTCCGAGAATTCCAAAACCCCAAAGGGCGGGTCGGTAACAACCGCATGAAAAGAGTTTTCCTGCTGGTCCGCCAACCACTCAAAGCAATCAGCGTGGATGATATCGTGCATGGTTGATGCCCTACTGTGTTACTGGTTCGCCGACAGGGGGATAGTAAACGAACGCTGACCCAATGTCAACTGCGCAGCGTCGCGCCGATGGCCTCCAGTAGTCGCCGGAATTCTTCCGGGATGTCGCCATCGCCCGTGACGGGTACGTCCCAGGAGACAACGCCTCCCCAACCGTTAACGTAACGCGTATAGGCTGTGGCGAGGTCGCCGGGGAAGCGGGGCGCGCCGCTGCCCCAGACTCCGCCGAGGAAGCTGAGAATATGGTACTGCGCGCCGTCCACCCAGCGCCCCACCGGAACAACGCAAGGCGCCTCGCCGTTGGTGGGCAAAGTATTGGAGATCTCTCCGGCGGTGTAGTCTTCATAATCGGTGATGGAGATAACCGGGTTTCGTACACCCGGGTTGAAGGTGATGAGCGCGTCGGGGTTTCCCGACTTCAGCGCCTCTGCGAAGGAACGGAAGTTCGGGGTATCGTCGTGGCGATAGAGCTGATCCGGAGCGTAACAGCCATCCAGCCACCAGCCGCGCACCTTGTTGCCCCAGCGCAGCGACCACTCCCGTATGACGGCTTGCCAGCGACGATGAAACTCCGACAGCCGCATGTCCGCGTCGCTCTGCACGGTGTAGATTTCGGGGTGCAGACCCAGCCGCAACGCCAACTCGAGATCGGGCGGAGTGCAGCACAGACCTTCCAGGGCGGGAGGATGGTTCGCAGGCGCAAGGCATGGAAGGTACACCATCAACGGAATACCGAGTCGCTCCAGAGCAGTCGCGAGTTCCGCGACGAGGTCCCGCTTCGACAGGCGGCTCGGGCTTTCATGCACGAAGGAGTCGTACGTCGTGTTCGGCGTGCAGTAGAACCCGGAGTTCTGCCCCAGCGTAACCATCAGATACCCGGCGTTCATTTCCTCAAGGTAGCCCGCGAGGCGGTTCACGTTGAAACTGTCAACGCGGTCATTCCATTCTTGAGCGGTCAGGTCCGCGGGCTTCCCCGCGCTGGCGGTATCGGCCAGGTAGTGAAGAAACACGCCCCATCGGGCGTTGTGAAACCAGTCGGTGTTCGCGCGAGTCCAGTTTGACATGGTGGTTGTGGAATGCTCCTTTTCTGTTGTTGGTCCGCGAATCCATCCCTGACCGGTTTTCTCGAGGGGTCTCCATCTGCACAAACGTGCTCACAAAGGTTCCGCCGGGGATGAATATCCCCGGCGAGCCCTGACTACTCATACAACTCGATCTCATAGACTTCCGCTCGCATCTTCGGATGAACCTGCGGCATCAGCAGCTTGATCTTGACGGTGGAGAGCGTCTTCCCAAAGTCGAGGGCAATCACATCATCCTGATTTCCTTTGACCTCGCCGACCTTTTGCCAGTCTCCTGCCTTCCATATCCAGAACTCGAGGTCTTCCACGGTCGCGGAGTAAATCTTCGCCTTGCTGAACTTCGGGACGAAGTTGGGAAACGCGGCTTCGATGCGCGCGGGTGCGCGGGCAAAGACGTCCTTCCAGCCAAACTGGTCCGTAACACCGTCGCACAGCGTGAACAGAGATTTGCTGGCGATGTATGTGTCGGAAGCGTCCCACTCGATCTCACGACCGCGATCGAACAGGATATTCCCCGGCTTCTTGAGCGACGCGTTCACCTCGTCGATTTCCTTTAGGACTTGCGCGATGCTCTTCTTCACCGCGTCTATCTTCTCCGAGGTGAAGACACGAACCTGGGAAGGGGAGAAATCAAGCGCAACGCTCCCGTCCCTGGCGACAACGATCGAGGCCGGCTCCCGATAACCGGACAGCTTCAGCCCTTTAAGGTCGGCGCTTGTGATTTGGGCTCGTACAGGCTTGTCGAGAAGATTGACGGCAATGAGAACGGGCTTCCCGTTGAGTTTCCGGACGCACGCCTCCACGCCGTCCTCCGCAGACACCACCTTGACAGGCGAAGTCTTCTCCGTGTTGAGGAGAAATCCTTCCAGGTCCGCCAACTCGCCATACACGAAATCAACGGCCGTCCGCAACTCCATCGTTTCGAAGTGCCCGAAGTAGGCGAAAGGAGTGAATCCCTTCGCTCCGTTTACGACCGCGGCGTAGACCATGCACCGGTACTCAGTGAAATTCGGACAGCGCGCGGACGGATCCGCGAAGCCGTACGAAAATGCCTGTGGGGTACACCAGGCGGGAATGCGCCCCTTCCCTGCCGACAGGACGGTTTGCATCTGCTTGCTGATTTGTCTGGGCGACCGCATGGATCGGTTGCCTTGGGAGTCGATCGTGGGGTTCAAATAGGGATGCGGATTGAGAATGTCGGCGCATTGGGTGTAGTCTTCCGGGCTGCGGCTGATGATCATGACCGGATGGTAGGGATCAAGCTTCTTGATAAAACTATACTGGTGCTTCAGATACACGGAAGAAAGCCCGCGGCACTCCGGTTCATCCGCGAGGTACCACCACAGCAACTTCGGGTTGGATTTCTGCGCCTCAATCGTCTTTCTCATGCCGTCGAAGACCTTGTCGGAGGGCATCACATCGGTCTTGATGCGGTCCCGCTCACCGGCGTCAATGCGCTCCGCTTCCACGCCCACGTAACAGTTGAACGCATTCACCCACTGGCTGTTGGGATGGGGTGAGGACTTGAGCAGTTGCTGGCTGACCATGTATCCCTCGCCGCCGTACCAGCTACGCACGTACATCGGTTTGCCATCGACAATCAGATTAAGATTCTCATCGATCCGCACACTGGTTCCCGCCTGCAGACTTCCGAGTTTGCGGATCGTGTCCACCTGCTTTGCGAGCGCCTTGCCCCCCGTCACAACTTCCGTAACGAGAAGGTAATCGCCCACCGATAGCTTCGACGCGTCGAAGGTGAAGTCGGCCTTCCTGTTTAGCAATTTCGGGGATGAGGATGCAACCACCTCTTCTCCCGCCTTGAGCGACACACGAAGCTGCGCGCCGCGCAGTTGGTCGGCAGGGAGGTTCACCTCGACGGTGCCGGCGATCCTCTTCAGATTCCGATCGTGGAAGATGCAGTGGGCATAGAACGGTTCGCGGACATCGACCCGCAGCGGAACATATTCCAAGCGCGGGTAAAACCACGCGCCAGCGATTCGCTCTCTCTGATCGGAGAGAAGTGACGCCTGCAACGCCGTCTTTCCCAGCGCCGCGAAGGAAATATTGTCGATCGAGACAACACTGTCTCCCGGTGCAACGGTGACCTTCTTCTCGCCCAGTCCCCCTCCCTCCGCGTCGGACACAGACAGCGTATAGGAACCGGCTGAGTTCTTCGTGGCCGTGACGGAGAACTCAAGAGAGGTCGGGTAGGCGTCCCCCACCTTCGTGGGAAAGGCACTGACGCTGGCAAGGCGGAGGTCGAAGCGAGGGTCCTTCTTCGGCAGACTGCCGACACGGCTGAAGTTCTGTATCTCATGGAAGCCGCGCCGCAGGGGCGTCCACGTGGTTAACTCCATTACCGGGTGGCGTTCCCGCGCGACGTTCATCAGCCACGCGTCGGCAAACTGATCGGATGTTGTGTAGTCGAGCGCCGACAGTGGGATGCGCACCTCCACGCTCCAGAAATCCGCTCCCTTGAAGATTGCCGATTCATAGATGGAGTTGTAAGGCTGGTTGGTGTTGCCTCCCTCAATGTAATAGGCATCAAACCGGGTGTTCCCCGCGCCGATCATCAACTGGTAGTAATCGAACCCCTTGCCGGTGGGGTCGAAGAAGATCTCGACGCAATCCCTCTCCCACACCGGCCCATCGTGCGGCAGCGGCGCATCAGAGAGTTTGTCCATCATTGGTTCATCACAGCGGACGCCAAAGACCAGCGCCTGCGGTTCCGTCAAGAGACGGAACTGCGTTTTGGCCGGACCTTCCTTTCCCTCCGTGGTCTTCAGAGAAACGAATGGTGAACTCAGTTGCGCCTGCTGCCAGGCTGGTTCATCCAGCTTGCCATCGAGGGTGATGTCGCCCGCAGCAGCGCGGCCGGGAGTGATGGTGTCGGTGCGCCCGGGAAAGGCCGCAACGGCAATGGAAAGGGTAAGGAGAACAGCGAGAATATGGTTTTGCATGGGTCTATTGCACCTCATCGAAATGGATTTTTCGGGGGAGGAACCTCACCCCCAACCCCTCTCCGACCCGGCTGACTCTCAGACACACTTAACACCGTGAGCCACATCCGGTAAACTAGAGGGCATGGAGATCTGTGGTCAGTATTTTAGCAGAGAGACCCTCAGACGGATAGAGGGGGAGTTGGAGAGGGAGCCGGGATTGTCCCGGCGGGAGTTGGCGCGGCGGCTCGCACGGCGAAACTGTCGGTGCGGTTTGCGGCGGTGACGTTGCAGCCGCCGAAGAAGAAAGACCTGTCTCCGGTGCAGGTGTGGGCGGTGTATGTGGAGGAGGTGGAGTTCCTGCCGACGGTCAAGGAGCCGGTGAGCTGGATGCTTCGGACTCTGTGAGTCCGCGCTGACCACGGTAGAGACGCGGACCTTTGAG
>Ga0210056_1001502_pt1 | contig 20307 bp, 15 predicted proteins | sample CryGeyCG2014_080_2_FD_183965 | JGI IMG/M metagenome (GOLD analysis project Ga0210056, IMG submission 183965) | Groundwater microbial communities from aquifer - Crystal Geyser CG07_land_8/20/14_0.80 (SPAdes) (version 2) | ecosystem: Environmental > Aquatic > Deep subsurface > Groundwater | place... | reverse complement strand
GTCCGGCATTGTAGCGCGAACCTAACCTTCCCCCGGAACAAGTCCGGGGGGATTGAAGAAGAGGTTGCGCGGCGTCCGGGTTGTAGCGCGAACCTAACCTTCCCCCGGAACAAGTCCGGGGGGATTGGAGAAGAAACGGTCGAGATAGATTTCCATAAACAGCAGCGCCAGGTACTGGAAGTATTTCCAGCGCAGCGGTTCTTTCCGCCGGTCGTTCAGCGCCTGAGTGTGCTTGAAGATGTTCTCGTCGTAACCACGCAGGAGGTCGTTGGTCAACTGCCCACGTTCGAACGTCCGGTTGGTCAACTCCAGATGGAATCGAGAAACGTTGTCGGCATCATAGGCTTCGAAGTCGGGGTCCTTGAGGCTGGTGACGAGGGTGTCGAAGTCCTTTGCCTCGAAGAGACGCAGCATCCACTGGTTGAGCACCAGCCGCTTGTCGAACTTGAGCGGTTGTGCGTTCCGGTTTGCGGTTCGCCTTGTTGTGTAAGTTCTTTGCATGATCGTTTGTAGGGAATCGGTCGCCGTACCGATCCCAGTGGCGGGTTCCTCATCAGCGACGGGAACGGTACGGCGATCGTTCCCTACATCTGTACCTGCGATATTCTACACGACTCTCCATCGAATCGTATACAGCATTTCTTGTCTGAACCAGTATAATGAACGCTGGTGGGAGTGGCGCTGCCTCTCGCGAACCGAAATCCATTTGGAGGGAACAATGGCTCGCAATACGGTGCATGACGATCTCAAAGTCGTCTGCAGACTTGGAGTTCCCGAGGACCCCTTGATTATCCCAATCATGGACCCCTTGGGGGCGCATCTCGCAGGTTTCACCTATGAGGATTACTCGACACGACCGGAAGCGATGGAGGGCGCATGGAGCTCTGCCGTCGAGTATTTCGACATCGACTGGGCGGGGATGTGCATCGACGATCTGTTCGAGTATGAGCCACTGGGGATTGAGGTGACGAACGCGCCCGATCTTCCCTTCGCCGTGGCAAAGTATCTCCCTGCCACGGAGGACACACTCAGCGGGCTTCGTCTGCCGGATCCCACGAGGGAGGGACGTATGCCTGCCCATCTTGAGGCAGAGAAACGCCTGCGCGACCGCTGGGGAGATGCCATCCTTGTCGCTGGCAGCGCCGCCGCGCCGTTCTCCGGACTAACGCTGCTATACGGGATCGAGCAGACCATGCTGCTGCTTTACGACAATCCCGATTTCCTGCGGCGATCCATGCGGTTTGTTGGCGACCTCGCGATCACATGGGGGCAGGCAATCCTCGATGCTGGCGGAGATGTTATCTGGCTGGGGGACTGCAGCGCCTCCAGTCGCTTCGTTCCGGTGAACGTATATCGAGAGGTATGCCTGGAACCGGCGCGGCGCGTTGCCGCCGCTCTCAAGGATGCTGGAGCGACCGTCATCTATCACGCCGGAGAGAATCGCCTGCCACATCTTGAGGCGATGGCCGAAGTCGGGGCGGACATCCTGTCGGTGGAAGCCGGACCGAACATGGGGGAGGTAAAGAACGCCATTGGCGACCGGGTAGCGCTGAGCGGAAATCTCGATTCCATCAATACTCTGTGGCACGGCACGGAAGAGGAGATCGAGGCAGCAGTCAGCAAGCTGATTACTGAGGTTGCGGGCAGAGGCGGTTACATCGTCAACACGGGTGAGAACACACCGGAGCAAACACCGCCCGAACACCTTGAGGCAATGATACGCAGCATTCGGGAAGGGTGGAAACTTATCCAGTTTGCATAGCGCTGCGTGGCGGCCAGAGTCGTCGCCGGTTTCCGGGGTACGTATGGTGAACGATGTCGAGTCCACTGAAAGAACCCACCCTCCTGCAGAATACGCAGAAGAAGAAGGCCAATCTGGAACTCAGAACCGGTACTGAAGTTTCCGCGTATTCCGCGTATTCTGCGGGGAAATGCCTTGATTCAGTAGAGTCAATGTTGAGGGATGAATATGACACGGCCAGGTTGCGAACCTCAACGCGGAGCTCCCCTGACGGAATCTCTCTACCCATCTACCGGCGCTCTCGGGTCGAACCGGATGCCCAGTTCCTTGAACTGCTCCAACAGGAGGCTCACATCCACGGATTGCTCGTAGGCTTCCGCGGGGGAGATCACGGATTGCCGCACGAGTTGTACCAGTGAGGCGTTGAGAGAGACCATTTTGTCCTTTTTCCCGGCGCGAATCATGGAGGGCAAATCGTTGAATCGCTGCGCGCGAACGACATCGCACACTGGAGGCGTGAAGAGCAGAATCTCGAAAGCCGGAATTTGCCCGCCGCCCTCCTTGCGACAAAGCACCTGCGAAGCAATGCCAACGATGGTTGACGCCAGCGACGCACAGATGGCCGGTTTGCGCTCCTCGGGGAACTGTTCCACGATGAAAGCGACAGCTTGGGCGGTGGTGGTGGTAAACAGGGATCCAATGACCAGTCTGCCGGTCTGCGCCATCTTCAACACGGTCTCAAAGGTATTCATGTCTGTCAAATCATCCACGAAACAGACATCCGGATCTTCCAGAAACGCCGCATTCAGCGCCGCTGTGTAGGAGCCGACGTGCACCCCGATCTGCCGCTGGTTGACCAGCGCCTTGTCGCTGTGGATGACAAATTCGATGGAATTCTCGATGGTGAGGATGTGGCATTCACGCTCCCGGTTGACGGAATCCAACAGCGCGGCGATGGAGGTCGATTTGCCTGACCGGGCGGGACCGGTGATGAGCACCAATCCCTGGCGGACGCGGCAGAGGTCGGTGAGAACCTGCGGAATGCTCAGTTCTTTCGGCCCCCGAATGGTTCGCGGAACAAGGCGAAGCACAGCTCCAATGCCATCGTTGTCCTGGTAGAGGTTACAGCGGAGCCGCAGCTTTTCCCCAGCGTCCTGAGCGAAGTCCGTCTGTCCGTGCTCGTTAAACTCTTTTCGGTTGGTCTCCGGCACAATCTGCCAGAGCACTTCCTGCAACTGGTCGTTGGTCACCGCGTCAAACTCAGTCAGGCGCATGAGTTGACCGTCCACGCGAGCGAACGGCTGGTTCGCCGCGCTCAGGTGCACATCGGTGGCGCCGGTCTTCAGGACGTACCGAAACAGGTTCTCCAGATACTGTCCGGGAACGCGCGCCAATTGCGGGCGGGCAACACGCGGGCGCGTCTCGAGTGTAGACCCCTCTTCGGCCACGGGTTCCACCGACGGAGGCGCAACTTCGGGAGACCTCGCCTCCTCCTCGGCGGCAGTTCGCTCAGGGGCGGCATCGGGTTGCGGAGTCGGCGGCGCCGGTTTCTCGACCTTCTCCACGAGCACCGGTTCATCTTCGGCTTCCGGTTCGACTACCCTGCGGCGCGGCTCCGCAACCGTCTCCACCTTTCCCTCAACCGCCAACACCGAGACCGACAGGCTCTCCGGGTCGCGCTCAACCTGTATGGCGAAATTGCCCTTGTCGCTGGGCAGAGGGAACGCAAGAAAACAGTCATCGATATATTTCTCCTCCAGCTCAACGGGAAGGACTTCCTTCAGAATCTCCTCGATCTCGTCCAGTTTCATCAATTGGTTGAGGGGGCGACTCCCCTTTTGCGTAAACAGGTACACATTCTCGTCGTTCTTCATCGAGAATTTCGTTCCCTGCTGCTTCAGCATGAAATCGATGATGCGATCAAATCGAGGCATGGCCACCGCCTGTTAAGTGAGTCACTACGCGCCAGGGAGGATGCTTATCCGCCTGACACCGTTTCGTCTGTCGTTGCGGACTCTGCGAGTCCGAGCGGACTCTGCGAGTCCGAGCGGACTCTGCGGGTCCGAGTGGACTCTGCGAGTCCGAGGGGATTATAGAAAGCGCGCAGGCGGATGTCAACGCTCACACCGCATTGGACCCGCCCGGAACGAATTTATACTCGTTAAGGTTGAGGAATGGCCCTGCGGAATCTGATGGGACGCTGTCCTGCCCCAACATGCACCTGCCGTAGGATAAAGCTCCAGCTTTGTCAATCAGCAGACTCGCCTCACCGGGAGACAAAGCTGGAGCTTTATCCTACGGCAGAAAACGTGGATTCTCAACCTTAACGAGTATAACTCGCGTAAAGCCGCGTTTTCTCGTTGGGGGTCTGCGGGTGCTCCGCAAGAGTCGCTGACGGTGTTTGAGACAAGTTCTTACGCAAACTCGCGGTAGATGGCGCGGATGGCCTTTTCGAAATCCTCTTCCACCACGCCAACCATGATGTTGATCTCCGAAGCGCTCTGGTTGATCATGCGGATGTTGACGCGGGCTTTCGCGAGCGCGCCAAAGACGCGGGCTGCGATGCCGGCGCGATGCGCCATCCCCAATCCCACGACGGCGATCAGGGCGAGATCAGGCATGACTTTCACGGTCTCCACTGCGCCAAACTGCTGAATGTCCCGCAGGAGGGCTTTCTCCTTGCCCTGCAACTCCTCATCCTTGACGATGACGGACATCGAGTCGATGCTGGAAGGGGCGTGTTCATGGCGAACGCCGTGGCGATGCAGGGCCTCCAGAACTCTCAAGCCGTGTCCCCCTTCCTGCGTCATCAATGGTTGCTTTACAAGAATGACGGAATAGCCTTTCAGTCCCGATACCCCGACGACGACTTGCGGCGTGTGGCTCGGATCCCGCTCCCGGAAAATCCAGGTGCCGGGGGACTTGGGGTCGTTGGTGTTGCAGATGTGAATGGGGATGCTCGCCTCCCGCACAGGGAACACGGCATCATGCTGCAGCGCGGTGGCTCCCATGTAGGCAAGCTCGCGCATCTCTCCGTAAGTCAGTTCGAGAATCGGCTGAGCGTTCTTCACGATGTTAGGGTCGGCCATGAGGATGCCGGGCACGTCCGTCCAGTTCTCGTAAACCTCGGCTTTCACTGCACGCGCAACGATGGAACCGGTAATATCGGATCCACCGCGAGCAAAGGTGCTGATACCGCCGCTGGGTTTTGCCGCGTAGAAGCCGGGAATAACGTATCGCCCCCCACCGGAGAGGAGCTTCCCAAGGGCATTGTAGGTTTGTTCCTCGATGAGTGAGCCGTCGGATTCAACAAAAATCCCATCGCCCGCGTCCACGAACGTTGCCTTCAGGTAGGCTGCCACCAGCTTGGCGCAGAGATATTCGCCGCGGGAGGCGAGCCAGTCGCGGCTGACGCGTGTGAAGGACATGTTCGAAATGTGGTCGTGCAGCTCAACAAGCCACTCGGACACGCCGCAAAGTCCGAGGTTTTTGGCTATCGTCTCGTAGCGTTCTACGACGCGCCGAAAAGTTGGGGTAATGTCGTTACCGCGCCTCGCTGCCTCGTGGCACTGGTATAGGAGGTTTGTGACTTTGTCGTCCTTATTGTGCCGCTTCCCCGGAGCGGAAACCACGATGAACCGCCGCTTTGGATTTGCGTCAACAATTTCCCCCACTTTGCGAATCTGGTTTGCGTCAGCGAGCGAAGAACCACCGAACTTACAGACGATATCTCCCATTTTCCTCTTGTGACCCCCTGCCATAGCATCAGCGGATATATGCTCCAAGCGCCAATTGTGAACGCAACCAATTTGCCGTGAACATGACGGGCATTCCGGTGGCGCTCCTCCGTCGCTTGCTTCCAAGTATGCCTACAACGGGGTGTAAGTCAGATTTGTGATAGTCAGCCCCATTGCCCCTTAATGAAGGGCCAACGGCAACAGCAGTACTATTGCGGGCCCCTGCCCCCCTCCTTTGCCAGCAGGTGCTGGCAAAGGAGGGGGGCGACAGGCCAACTCCCCATTGCAGGGGCAACGGGGCTGAATGCCGCCACGTCTCACAAATCTAACTGCACCCCGTCAACTTTGGCAGCTACCCATTTTTCAGCGTAGCTGCTATGCTACCCGCAACACTCCCGATGGAGGAAAGCCAATAATGCATCTTCTGCGCGCCTGTATTCCCTACTGGACGATTGTTTTGCCCGTGCTCGCTGTTCTTGAATCTATCGCAGCGCCAACGAGCAAGATCAATCGGGCCGCCATGCCCCCCCAGCTCGACGGCGTATCCGATGACGCCTGCTGGGAGCAGACTCCCTGGCAAAGCGATTTCGTCAGCGCCAGCGTCGCAGCAGAAAACGCGGGGCAACCGAAACCCGTTGATGCTCAGACGCGCTTCAAGGTTGTCTACGACAATGCAGCGCTGTATGTGGCGGTGGAGTGCGACGAACCGAAGATTGGAAATCTGCGCGCCAACGCGACAGGGCATGACACGATGGTCTTCATGGACGACTGCGTTGAGCTGTTCATGGACCCCGCGGGCGATGGGCGATACTATCATCACTTCATCGTCAATAGCAACGGCGCGTGGTACGACGACTATGGCGCGGACTATGGCCTGGTACATAACAAGCTGTGGGACTGCCCGCTGGAGGCCGTCACAAAGGTGGACACTGCCGCGAAGCGGTGGCGGGCTGAAGTGCGCATCCCCTTCGCTGCACTGCTCCTGAGATCGGACGCGGGAGCGGATTGGTTGTGGAACGTGGCCCGGGAACGGTACGCAGGGGGGCAACAGGAACTCAGTACGTGGAGTCCCCTCAAAGGCAGCTTCCACTCGCCGAAGCTGTTTGGCAAGTTGACAGGCATCCATGTGGACTATAGCGCCTTCGCCGTGGGGATAGGTGAACCTACGCTGTCCGTCTCCGGAGGTGCAGGCAACGATCGGGCGCTCCATGTCAATCTACCTGTGGTGAACAGCACGGCAACGCCGCTAAAGCTGAAGTCGAGCGTTCAGTTGTTTGGCAAAGCGCAGACCGCCGTTGAGGCTTCGGCGGTCGATATTCCGGCGCGTTCCACGTCCACGGTATCGTTCCCTCCGTTCATGGTTCCCCGGTCGGAGAAAACCGTTCAGGCGCAGTTTACTCTCGTGGACATGCAAACCGGCGCTCCCTGTAAGGTTGTCGTCAAGGAGCTCTCCTCCGAGTATCGCCCCCTCGCCATTGACATCATTCAGCCGGTGTACCGAAACAACATCTACGCGACACAGAGCATTCCACAACTTGTCTTCAGAGTCGCCCTCTCCGCGGACGTCCGCGCCGGGTGCAAGCTGGTGACCTTCCGCTTGCTGGATGAGCAGGGCAAGTCTGTGAGGGAGGGGAAGACCGCGGTCGATGGGTTGGCGCTGAGTCAGAAGCTGGAAGTGGGCACGCTTCCGGTCGGGAAATATGCACTGACCGTGCAGGCCGCGTCGGCAGACGGTACGCCGTTAGCCGAATCGCAGGAGACCGTCTGCAAGCTGCCCCCTGCCCCCGGCAATGAGGTGCGGATTGACGAACATCGTAACCTTCTGGTCAATGGCAAGCCGAAAGTCTTCATCGGGTGGTACGGGAATATCCACCTGGAAGACCCGCGTCCGGATGTGGTCGCGCTGCAAGACCTTGTCACGCCAGTCGTGGTCAACTACCCAAACGTGGAACCGTTGGCGAAATCCTACCGCGAGCACGGTATCTATTCCATCGTCAGCGTCGAGCCGGGGCGACTGTTCTACTCGTTCAATCTTTGGCAGAAGCCGTGCAACCCGGTGCAGGGAGAGCCCGCCAAGCTGTTGGGACCGAGCGATGAATGTCGCGGCTACGTTAAGCAGTTGATCGAGGTGGTTCAGAATCAACCCGGATTGCTGGGAGACTACCTTGCCGACGAACCCGAGATCAACAATACCCGCTCCGACTACCTTGAGACCTTCTACAAGATGATGCAGGAGCTGGACCCCTATCACCCGGTGATGATCACTAACGACACCCTCGACGGGATTGTCACCCACGGCTACAAAGCCTGCGACATCCTGAGTCCCGACCCATACTCCGACAACTACGACTACGTGCCGAACTTCATGAAGAAGGCGCTGGAAGTTGCCTCCGTCGGGAAGACAACAATGATGACTCCGTGGCAGTCTTCCGGTCAGGCGCACTTCACTCATGATTACGGCACGTCACCTGCCTATCCGTACCGGGTCACACGCAACCAGTACCTTGTGGCAGTCGCGTATGGCTGTCGCGGGTTCACGGGTTACACGGACGCCTTCTACATGTCGGAGCCGGTTCTTCGCTATGGTTTACCGCCGATCTGGCGGGAGGTCCGCTTTCTGGAACCAGCCATGGGCGCTCCTGCTCCAGCGGAGTTGCTGAAGGTAGAAGCGGACGCTGAAATGGCGAGTTGGATCCGCGAGGCAAACGGCAAGCTGTATCTGATTGTGTTGAACCACAAGCCGGGGAGCCGCAAAGCGCGCATCAGCCATTCGCTCCTCACAAAGATTGCCGCGCTCGACGTTGTGTCTGAAGGGAGACAGGTTACGCTGAAAGGTGGTGTGTTTGAGGATCAATTCTCCGAAGGCGACGCGCGCATCTACACCACCGACCCAGCCGGCCGCAAGCTGCGGACCACTGCCGCCGTTGAGAAGGACATCGCCGCGCAGGAAGCCGCGTCAGCCAAACCGGGGAACCTGCTGCATTCCACGCGCGGGGTTTGCGCAACGGCCTCGCCCGGGTATTTCGCTCCCTGGTTTCACCAGTTCTACTACTACGCCATCAACGGCATCACCGACGACACCGGCTGGCATTTGACGCATGGGAAACTGCCGCAGTGGCTGGAGTTGACGTTGCCGAAGGCTGAGAAGATTGGGCGAGTCGTCATCTATACACCGAACCTGCGCGACTACGACTTGCGGTTCTTCGATCCCGACACCGGAATGCAGACGGCGGAAATCCGAGGCAACCACGACGCAGTCGCGGTCCACAACTTCGACCCACCCATCCCCACATTGAAGCTGCGCATCACCGCGGTGGCGACCCGCGAGGGGACCGAACCCGTCGCGGCAATGGTTCGAGAAATTGAGGCGTATCCGGCGAAGGGCGCGGGGCCACTGACTTCCGTAAGGCAGTCACAGGCATCCGTGCAACCACCGCCCGCGACAGCGGATCCCACCATCCCGGAAGGGACGGGCGATCTCTGGGTCGAAGACTTCGCTCACTTCACCACCGCGGAGAAACTCAACTGGGACGGGCACGATGACAAGTGGGTGCTCAATCCGCAGAACTTCAGGGCAGAGCCAAAGCCTGGCGGTGGCATCACCTGCACCTGCACCACCGCTGTTGGGTATGCACCGATGAGTCACTTTTTTCCTTACGACCCGGCGTATCGCTTCCTGCAAGTGAAGATCGCGTCCATTGAGGGAGAAGGCTACAAGTTCGGGAATGTGATCTTCGGTGATTCCTCCGGCAAGCCCGGCACCAGCAGGGGGATCAACACCAACAAGCCGGGCATCTACACGATGGACACTCACTACGTGCACGAGATGTTTGCGCAGGGCACCGCAACGAAATGTTACATTTCTGTCTTCGTCGCAGGATCGGCCAAGAAGGACGATGGCACCGTCAAACCCGGACCGAAATTCACCTTCGGCTGGCTTCGCCTCACGCAGAAGCCCCCGAATGGTCTTACCGTCACCCTGCCGGACGGTTCCCCTCTACCGAACTCCCTGAAGGAGGGGGACAAGTTGCTCTACCGACTCTACCTTGAGGCGCCAGCCAAAGACGCTACCGTCGAGGTATTGACCAGACCCAATCATCTTGTTCTGCCGGTGAATGGAGAACCTTATGTCCAACTCGCGCGCGTCGGCGGCAAAGACGGCCGTGAGTGGGCGGCAACCGTGAAGCTTGGCGCTGGAACCGGCAAGTACGACGGCTCCACCGGATACCCCGTGCTCTTTCGCGCTCGCCTGACCGGTGGCCCGATTGGTGAGACCTACGCGTGCGTGTCGATGAAGATTGAGTGAGTGAGTGGGTGTCCGTCGCCATTTCTTCCAGGGAAATCCCCACCATCCCCCACTTCAGGAGCTGTCCATGACCGGCAAACAACGTATGCAGAAGACCCTCCGTTTTGAGGAACCCGACCGCCCGCCGCATTTTGAGGTGATGTTTGAGCTGGAAAAGGAGGCGTTCGGGCTCGAGTTCCCCGACCGCAAAGCGTGGGGGAACTGCACCGCTGTCGAGAAGGAGCGAATGATCGCGCAGTGCATGGCAATCTACGAGAAGATCGTCGAGCGCTACCATTGGGACGCCCTGCTGGTGTTCTGGCCGTGGAGCGACCCCGACGGGGTTCGCGCGGCGAAGAAAACGTTCGGTGACGAGATTCTCATCGGCAGCGTCGTTGGAGGCACCACCTGGTCGATTGAATCCATGACCGACTGGATGCAGTTCTCGATTGACTTGGTGGAGCGCCCGGAAGTGATCCGTGCTGAGGCGGAACGGCGAACGCAAGTTGCCGTCCGGAAATTCAACGATCTTGCCGAAGCCAATGCCGATTTCATCCACGTGGTCAACGACGTTGCCTTCAATGCGGGACCGTTTATTTCTCCGCCGCAGTTCAGCGAGTTTGTCACTCCCTACCTGAGGTGTCAGGTGGAGCATATCCGGTCACTTGGGGTGATACCTTTTGTGCATACCGACGGGAACATCATGTCGATTCTCGATGACTATCTTTCCTTGGGAGCGGCGTGCTTTCAGTCGGTAGACCCGATGGCCGGGATGGATATTGCTGAAGTGAAGAAGCGCGCACACGGAACGATGGCGCTCATGGGCAATGTCCAGTGCAACCTCCTGCAGGATGGCCCGAAGGAAGCGATTCGCGAATCGGCCCTCTATTGTCTCCATCACGGCTCGCCCGGCGGCGGATACATCTTCGGCACATCCAACACCATCTTCCCCGGCATGCCGCTGGAGAACTATGAGTACATGGTGGAGGTGTATCGGGAGTGGTGCGACAGTAGTGCATCTTTTCGTAAATTCTTCGACATTAGACGCCGGATCGCTTCAGCGTCCGGTAGCTCACACAACTGACTGCCGAGCGCCAAGAAAGGACATCTTCTCTCCCCTATCAACCCATGTTCGTGCCGAACACGGGTTGATAGGGGAGAAAAGGAGGGTAGCCTCCATCGTGTAGCTGCCTGTGTGAGCTACCGGACGCTGAAGCGATCCGGCGTCCTTTTGTGGGGGAACCTCCAAAACGATGCAGCAGGTAATTGGGCGATTGAGTAATGAGGCTACAGGGAGTATGGACGGTGCGTCGCAGAGGGACAATCCATTGGAGGCTGATCGTGCCATGACTCCCAAGCGGCGGATGCTCAACGCCTACCGCGGGGTCTTCAGCGACCGCGTCGCGGTGGCGCCGGAGTTCTGGTACTACTACCCGGCGAAGCTGTTGGGAGTGGACATGATTGAGTTCGCTCGTAACGTGCCCTTCCACCTCGCGCTGAAGACCACCTTCGAAACCTTTGAGAGCGAGGGGTGGGGGGTCGTGTTTGCTGGTCCACCCAATGACCAGGTCACATCGACTTCCGAAGAACGGTGGATTGACGACAACACGCTCGAAACGCGGTGCATCCACAAGACGCCCTACGGCGAACTGACCTCGGCCTCCCGTGCGCAGCGGGACGAGCCTGCCTGGTCGCTGGAGCGCCCAGTGAAGGACCTCAACCGCGATCTGTTAGCGTGGGAAGCGATGGCCTTTGGAGGGAGTCCCGAAGCTATTGACGTAAGCCCCCTTCTCAAGGCGCGCGAGGAAGTCGGCGAGAGCTATCTGCTCGAGGTGTGGCTGGGGGTTCCCTTCTTCGACTTCTTCGCCAACGCGCGGGAAGGTGGATTCGAAACAGGTATCTATGACTTCCTGAACCCCGACTTCGAGCCGACGCTGGAACGTCTTCAGTCCACCTACATCGAGCGGTTGGTGAGGCTTGTAAACGTTCTTTGCGAGAAGACGCCGTTTGAGTCGTTCTGTATTGGATGCGCTTGGAGCTGCAATTCTCTCCTGGGACCGAAGTTGTGGAGACGCTGGGACAAACCGGTGATTCGTGGAGTGGCCGACGAGGCGCACCGGCACGGTCGCTTGCTGCACGTTCATTTCCACGGCGCGTGCATGGACACGGTTGCGGACTTCACGGAAATCGGCATTGACTGCGTCTGCCCGTTTGAGCGCCCACCGGGGGGGGATGTCAAAGGGCTTGACGATCTGCGCCTCGTCGAGAGACGCCTTCGCGGTTGCACCACGATGAACGGCAATGTGCACACCGTCAAAACCCTCATCCGAGGCACAGCGAACGATGCTCGACAGGAGGTCGCGGAGATCCTCGAAGCCTTCCATGATAACCCTCGTGTTATCGTCGGCACCGGCGACCAGGTGGGACGGGAGACCCCGGAGGAAAACTTGCACGCGATGATCAAGGAAGCGAAGCGGCTGGGGGAACTCGATCACAGGCAGCAACAGCCGGGCTCGGGGCCGCTGTCTTCCGCAATGCCGTGAAAATTCAAGTTCGAGCGCTCCCGGGGCAGTGTCTACGGGTAGCTTCGGTCAGGCGAAAGCAAACCCGACACGGGAGCGGGGGGACCTATACACCTATCCCCGTCGGTTTCCCGTCGAGACTATTCTGATTCTGTTCCACCCAATACTGCCGGATGCCTTGTGGGCCTTTTCGCTCCGCCCATTGCGTGAGTTGTTCCCGTTCACCCGTGTACTCAAAGAGTGGCACTCCATAACCGCACGAAGTGTGGACGAGATCAACCTCAATGTCCACAATCTGACGCGCTCCGGGGTGAGGCGGGAACAGGGCGATGAGTTCACCCCACGCGGGGTCTCGTGGATGAACGGCTCTGCCTTCGCCATATAGCCGCAGAATCATCGGGATGCCCTCAAAGGAGCAGAACATCAGAGTAATGCGACCGTTCTCCAGCAAATGGGCCGCTGTCTCGTTTCCACTGCCGGTAAGGTTCAGCCATGCGACACGATCACTCCCCAGCACTCGCAGCGAGTCCATTCCCTTCGGCGAGATGTTCACCCGTCCTTCGGCGCCGGCGGTGCCCACGAAGAATATTCTCTGCCTCTCGATGAACTCTCGATGCTTGTCGTCTATCTGCGGGAACTTCTTTCCCATTCTGTGTGCCTCCTCCGGGGTGTCGGACATTCTATGCCGATTTCAATGGTGTCGTCAATGCAGATTCGTATAGGGGCGCTGGAGGAGCGCTTCAGGGGTTGCCACACTTCTCAGTGTCTGGTATGGTTTTCTCCACGTTCGCCGTGATTTGCGGGACAGTTGAGGAGGCGCGATGACCCATGAAGAACATCATCCTGATCATCACAGACACATTTCGATATGACAATCTCGCGAATCGCGCGCGCCGCGCGGTGCGGACGCCGGAGTTGAATCGCTTCGCCGCGGACCGGGCGACCTCGGTTGAGGGATGTTACGTCGGCAGCTTCCCGACGATCCCACAGCGGACCGACCTGGCAACCGGCGTCCTCGGATGGCCCCACTATGGTTGGCAGCCGATCGATGTCAGCGGGCCAAACCATATTGCGAAATTGCTAAGTGACGCGGGCTATGCCACTCAGTTAATCTGCGATTGCCCGCACCTCTTCAATGCTCGGTTTCAGCAAGGGTTCAATGCAGCCTTTCAGCACCGCGGCCAGGAGGGGGACAGACCGCTGCTTAGAATGAATGATCCCATCAGAAAGATCGTTCCACCGGAAAAGACGCGTTGCTATCCTGAATTCCGAGGACACCACCTCGCTGACGCTCACCGCTGGGTGAACCGGTACTTCGAGTGCGAAGAGGAAACCTTCCCCGCCAAGACTGCCGCCACGACGGTCCGTTGGCTGGAGGAGAACTGCAACGCGGCACCGTTCTTCCTGTGGGTCGATTTTTTCGATCCGCACGAACCGTGGGACGCACCGGAGTACCTGGTGCGACGGTACGATCCCAACTACGACGGCATCCCCATGATCCACCCGAACTATGGACGCTCCTCCGCCTACACGGAAGAAGAGCTGCACAATCTCTGGGCGCACTACGCGGCAGAAGCGGACCTGGTGGACAGATGGGTTGGCCGCGTGCTGCAGAAGATCGACGACCTGCAATTGTGGGACGATAGCATCGTCGTCGTCCATTCCGACCACGGCATGTCCATTGGTGAACACGATCGCACCGGCAAATCGAACATCAGCGATGACGACCCACGCTACTGGCCGATCTATCCCGAAATTGGGCATGTGCCGTTGATGATTGCGGGTAGAGACGTTCCTCGCGGTGAGAGCCGGAATTTATTCACTCAACCAATCGACATCCTGCCGACGGTGTGCGAGCTGGCATCCGTTGAGGTCGATCCACCGAAACCCTTCGACGGGAAATCATTTGCACGCGCTCTCCTCAAACGCGAGGGGAAACATCGTGACTTCACCGTCAGTGGATGTCACGTCCGTACACCGGACAGTCAGCCGCCACGCAAAGCCGTCACACCGTTCCTGGTCACCGACCAGTGGGGATATGCACCGGTCGGAGCGCTGGGGAGCCCCGAGCTGTTTGATCTTTCGACCGACGGCCTTGCGGAGACCGATGTGGCACAGGACCACATGGACATCGTCCGGGAGTTGCACCCGTTGCTGCTTGACCATCTTGCGGAGCACGGCGCTTCGGATGCTTTCACATCCCTTTGGAAAGACGCAGCAGATGGAACACCCGGTGAGGGCAAGTGGGCAATTGATTACGAATAGACGGGTCAATTCGCCGATCAGCGCCTATACTGCGGAGGCTGGGTACTGTCCGTACTCCACAAACGCCTCGGACATGGCATTGATCTTCTCCTGGGTGTGATCCACGGCCTGCGGTGAAGGATACCACTTCGAGATGAACCCACCGTTGAAGCTGCCGAAGGAGTCGATGAGGTTTTTTGCGTAGCGGCGGATATCTTCGAGCGAACCTTCCACCATCGTTTGCTGGATGTCTACCGGACACCAGAAGGCGAGACGTCCGCCGAAGCGTTGGGCGAGGTTATCGACGCCCATGTTCTCCTGCTGATCCATCTGGATGACGTGGAGTCCGGCGTCGATGAAGTCGTCCAGTAAGTCGGCAATATGTCCGCAACTGTGAAGAAAGCAGAGCATCCCGCGGTCCCGCGCCGCGCCATAGACCCGCGCGTAGCGCGGCTTCCAGAACCTGCGGAACACCTCGGGGGAAACCATGGGGCGATCTTGGAGACCCCAGTCGTCACAGGAGAAGACGCCTTCCGCGCCCGCGTCGGCGAGGCGGTTCACCGCGTCGATGGCGATGTCCGCGAGCTTGTCCAAGAGGATGCCCAACTCCTCGGGATACTCGTAAGGATCGGTCCACGCCTCCACATGACCGCGGAGGTATTCGAGCCTGTGGATCAAGCTCAGGGGAATCCCCGCAATAACGAACTTCCCTTCCGCATGCCCAGCGATGGCCTTCGCCGCGTTTCCGTAGCGTTCCGGCAAATCGTAGTCCGGGAATCTGAATGATTGGAGCTGTCCATAGTCCCGGAGCGGATGAACCTTCACCTGCCCCATCGTTTTCCCGGCGGCGTCCTTTTCCCACACCGAACCCCACTCATCTTCACCCTCGACACTCGCCTTCCAGTTCGGATCGGCGGACGGACCCACATACAGGAAGTCACTCCTCCACGGCTCGGGCAAACACCGCGGCACGCGATCCGGGCCCTGAAACAAAACTGCGCGTCGAACACGTTCACTGCTGGTCAACAGAATACCTCCAGATCAAGATGACGGGATGAAGGGATTACTCGGTGGCAGCGCGTCCGCAGACGGGATTTCACCAACCAATCCCCTTTCCCGAGCGGAGTTGAATTGATTCATGAACCGACCTTTGCATGAGAAGTCGAGCGAGGTATCAACGCACGCCAGCCCGCGCTTGATCAAGTGCATGTTGAGGAAGGTCTTGTTGCGCAAGTAAAGATATGCGAGCAGGTTATCGCGCGCATCGTATTTTTGTGTGTCGAATTTCAGTAGGACCTTCTGTCCCCGAGTGGCATTTCTCAAGAAGTCTATGGCTTCCTGTCGACGGGCGGCAATTGGCCGAACGCCGAGCAATCTTACTCTCAACTTCCCGTCGAGTTCCACGAGGTCGGGAGACTCCACACGAGTGACGGAATGCAGTCGCGGAGTTTCCGGCTCTTGCCCATCGATCTTGGAGCCGAATCGCAGATTGCGGGGATCCACTTTCTTGTCGAACGCGACCGGGTCACGGAAGATGTAAGGGAGAGAAGCAATCCTCTGACTCCAGTCTACCGACTCCACAGTGTGTTCGAGGAAATGGATCGTCCTTTCGGGTGTTGACTCGCCAACCTTCCTTCTGATGACTGACAGAAAATCCGGATTGACCTCGTAGCCCACGGAGTTCCGTCCGAGGTCGATCGCGACGTGGGTGGTCGTGCCGCTGCCCAGGAAAGGGTCCAGTACCATGTCGTCCACAAAAGAGAACATGCGGATTAGCCTCCGCGGAAGCTCCGCGGGGAACGCTGCCAAGTGCGTATCCTGCCTCTCTCCGGGGAAGTTCCAGTGACCGAAGAAATACTGGTTCCACTCTTCCGTTGTCAGCTTCGACTGCTCCTTGAGCGCGCGCGGAACAGCAGGCGGCTTTCCGGGTTTCTTGAATAGCAGTATGAACTCGTAGTCCAGCTTGACAATGCCATTCCGGGGGTAGGGAAAGGAACCCATGATAGTCGCTCCGCCGGTTGTGTTGCACGTGGTCGCCTTCTGCCAGATGATGGCGCCCATGTAATCGAAGCCGACGGTCTCACAGAACTTGATGATCTCGGTGCGAATTGGGATGACCTTGTATCGTCCATAGTACACGGAACGGGCAAACTGATCGCCGACGTTGATGCACAACCGACACCCAGGATGCAGCACTCGCCAGCATTCATTCCAGACCAGGTTCAGGTTGTTGATATAATCCTCGTACGTGTCGTTAAAGCCGATCTGCCCGTCGTGACCATAGTCTTTGAGTTGCCAGTAAGGCGGAGACGTGACGACAAGGTGGACCGAGTGCTCTTCCACCTCCGCCATATTCCGAGAGTCACCGATGATGATGCGGTGGGCAGTTTGCATGACAGGGACAATAATACTCAATTGGCCTTTGGGTGACAAGGTGGGCAAAGCCACATTCTGACAGCGACCCATCGGAGCGTCACTCCCCCAACCACTTCCTATCCCGATACGGTGAGACCAATGGCACGCCTTCGTCGGGCGGGATCAGTTCTCCGTCTTTCACCCAGCCGCAGTCGCGAGCTTCAAGTTCGGCAATAAGGCAGCCGTGCCAGAGCTTCACCTCATCCCCGCGACTGGTGTCTTCGATCAGGTTGTGACATTCGCCGGGGTCGGCTTCGAGGTCGAAGAAGTGAGTGGCGTTTGTCCGCGGGAACCATATCAGTTTGCGGCGGCTGTCGGTCACGTACTGCATTTCCTGTGTAGCGGAGTAGCACTGGCAATGCTCACCGTGGATGTATTCCCGCCAGCCCTTGCCGTTCCCGTGCATCAAGCGGGATTACGCTTTGGCCGTCAACGGTGGAAGGGATATTAACGCCTGTGTCGGCGGCTGTTATCCGGTAGGACAGGAGGTATTGCGTAGTGTGGATCTTGAACTTTTGGACGCAGACGCCGCGCAGCTCGCCTTGCTTTTCCTGACCAATGGATGGGTCCTGGGCGATCTTCCTGACCTGTTGATCCGGAACCTTCTTCTCCTGTTCCCGGAAACGTCGCACTCTCTTCTCGAACGTACGGGATTGAACGATTCTCGTGGTGGATCATCCGAACTGGTACTCGCTGGACTCGCCCTGTTCCAGTTCCTCAATCCCGATCAAGATGTCCTCGGTCAGGCGGTAGGTCAGGTCGGGATTCTCCTCTGCGCACTTCCCAACCCGCGCCCAGTGCTCGATTTGGCCCGTCACCGAGCAGGCGTGCTTCACGCATGAGACTCTCGGAAACGCGAACTGCGGTAGTCATGCAATCACCTCCACTTATTGGGGTGCTGCAATAGTACAGCGAAACGTTGCGAAATGCAACGGCAATCGTTCCCCTTGTGAGAAGCGAACGTGGCGGAATTGAGCGGCGCATCTGCCTGTCGAACGCTCAGGAGGTGGGATGACTGCACGCGGACAACCGCGCTCGGACACTACCTGCTGCGACCGGAAGATGCTATCATGGGGACGCCGATGGAGTTCACGGGAGGCGCGCGTTCACCGTGGAGGTCGAGGAGTAGAAATACCGACTGCTGAAACTGCGGAGAGAGTAGATGACTTACTGCAGTTTGGCAGATTTTGGCGGACACCAAATGTAGGAGGCGTCTCCAGACATCGAACTCACAGAGTTCACGGCAGACATTCGGCAGGCGTACAACGACGGGTTGGTATTGAAATTCTTCATAGGGTACGACGATATTGAGCGCGCCCTCAAGCAAAGCAAGGAAGCCACGCCGAGTAAATTGGAGTCCAACGTGACGTACCAGTACATCGGTGATACCGTCGAAGAGATACGATGGTGGGCGTGTTTTCAGGAATCCCAAGAACCGTCTGCACGGAAGCCGCGCATCAACTCTCAGGCGAAGCCAGAATCTGAGACGCAAGGGAGGGTTCCCGCCGTCGTCATTAAACCCAAACGCAACAAACCATGTCCGTGCGGCAACGGGAAGAAATACAAGGAGTATTGTCGCCCTTGACGCCGGTGCACATTGACGACGCGTCACGCGTGCAGGAAATCCCGAGAAGCGGACTGGAGGAGGACTGACGTGCCAATGGTTGGATTGTTCACCCTGAGTAGTTGGGTGTTAAGACGCCGGGAACGGTCGCTGTGCTGTTCCCCGTTTCTCATACCCGTCGCCTCTTGCTCCGGGAAGCGTTCCGCATCAACAACCGGTTGCCACTCGCGCGTAGTCGGCACTCGGAGGTTTACGGGTTTATCGATCACTACGCTTCTCTGCCTGAGCGTCTGCAATCAGACGGGGTATTCCCAGACCATGCTGAACGCCTATTGGACCCACGCTGAACCACGCATCGACGGACAGATGGTGGAACACCTTGCTGGCAGCAGTCGGAGGTCGCCACGGACTTCGTTTCGCTGCGCGAGGGTGGAGGACGGCCGAATCAAAAAACGGAGCTTCGCTTCACGTACGACGCGCAGGCTCTGTACGCGTTCTGGAAGCTCTCCGAGGGCCGGATGGAGAGACTCAGCATGGACGCCCGTAAAACCGCCCGCGACGAGATCGACCGCAACGAATCGGCAGAAATAATTCTGCACATCCCCTGGGACAAGGGTAACTGTGTTCTCCTCGCCGCGTCGCCTTCGGGGGGACGCTTCGATCTCTCCTCAAAGAGTTGGACGGGTTTGAACCCGGACTGGCAGTGCGCGACTGGCAGGTTCGCCGAGGGATGGACGCTGGAAGCGCGTATTCCTTTCACGGAGTTGATCGGGCCGGGACAAGTGGCCGCCACCCCGCAGGTTGAAGACGTGTGGCGCATGCAGGTCTACCGCAAACAGTCTGACCCGCGTGAAGTGTCACAGTGGTTGCCCACCGGTTCCGGCGCGGCGCTTAAGTTCTCCGGGCGAAAGGATGGTCCTGAGCTGCCGACATTCACTGCCGCATTCAGTTCCCTCTCACACGGACCGTCCGCGTGCAACCTGACGTGTCGCAACACTCCTGCGGGGGCAGTGGCGCGTTGTGCGGTGATTCGCGCCGGGACTCCAATGGAGCAAACGGAGAAATCGCTCCCCAACGGCGAAGGGAAGGCGGAACTGCCGTACCGCCTGATTGACGCGGGAGAACACCGAGTGCGCACGCAGGTCATCACCGGGAAACAGGTGCTGTTCGTGGCGGAGGCGCGTGTATCACTGACCCCGGTGACCGAGAGCGTCAAGTCCCTCGAAAAGGAAGTGACCGAGGCGAAGAAGTCCGTCGCCGATGACCGGCACCCGGAGTTCGCACGCATCCGCAAAGAGGGGAATTCCGAAACCAATCCCCCCGGACTTGCTCCGGGGGAAGGTTAGGTGCACGCTACATTCGCGTGCGTTTGGTATAAGCGCCGGACGGGTTGAATTTGCCGTGCATTTGTTGTAACCTTACAGCCAACTCCTGATGTGGAGGTACGATGATGAAAGCATCTTTGTGGCGGTTATTATACTCGTTACGGGTGAAAACACCCCCTCACCCTCGAACCCTTTGGGTTCGCACCCTCTCCCCATCGGGCTGACTCTTACCCACACCTGACACCGCACATCAAGGGCTGGCGCGGGCGGGGTGCATGGTCTGGTAGAGTTGCCACCCTTCGACCATGGCGGACAGACGTTCCAGACCGCGCCACGTCGTAGTAGTGCCGGGGTCCCCGTCCCCCTTGCGCCCAAGAAACCCTCCCGGAGAAGCAATCCACCGGACGGCTTCCCGCAGCGGCGGCGGCTTGTCCGGTGGCGGCGCCTTCTTCTTCCAGGCGTACAGCACCTTCC
>Ga0210056_1001494_pt1 | contig 20349 bp, 17 predicted proteins | sample CryGeyCG2014_080_2_FD_183965 | JGI IMG/M metagenome (GOLD analysis project Ga0210056, IMG submission 183965) | Groundwater microbial communities from aquifer - Crystal Geyser CG07_land_8/20/14_0.80 (SPAdes) (version 2) | ecosystem: Environmental > Aquatic > Deep subsurface > Groundwater | place... | reverse complement strand
AGTTCTGGAAGGCCATCTGCGACTGTCTCAGCAAAACGCACACCACTCATCGGGAAGCCTTGAGAACTCTCCTCAACCCCAAATTTCAAACGTTTGAAAGGGTGTGTTTTCAACGGTGATGAGTATACTTGCGAGCGCGGACCGGAAACATCGGACGTTACAACAACCTCTGCGAGACGCGCTATACCAGTTTTGATGAGGTCCCCTACCCCACTCAGTTCCCCCGCGACCCCCTGGTGCGGAACTTCTGGGTGGATTACGTGAATGCGCGCGTGCCCGTTGAGGACCGGAAGTTGCTCACGGCCGAGGGCGCCTATCGGTCATTCCTGCACGCCCGGTACGCGGACGTTGACGTCCTCAACCAAACCTACGGCTGGCAGGTGCATTCATTCGACGAGGTGGGCTTCCCCTTCAAGGAGGTCGACTACCAGCAGTTCGTCGCAGAAGAGCCGTCCTTCAAGCGATTCTTCATGACATTCAATTTCACCGAAGTCCTCGAATTCATCACCACGCGAGGACGGGCGCTCTTCAACACGGCGGTGCTGGTGGGTCTGACAGTTCTCGCGACTCTCACCGTCAACCCGCTCGCAGCTTACGCGCGAAGTCGCTTCCAATTGCGGTCCACGCAGAAAATACTCATCTTCCTCCTGGCAACGATGGCTTTCCCAGCCGAAGTCGCGATGATCCCGAACTTCCTGCTGTTGCGCGACTTGCACCTGCTGAATACTTTTGGCGCGCTCGTGCTACCGGGGCTGGCAAACGGATTCTCCATCTTCCTGCTGAAAGGCTTCTTCGACAGTCTGCCGCAAGAACTCTATGAGGCTGCAACGATCGACGGTGCCAGCGAAATGCGAACCTTCTGGCGACTCACGCTGCCGCTTACCAAGCCCATTCTCGCTGTCATTTCGCTGAATGCCTTCATCGCCGCGTACGGAGGATTCATGTGGGCTTTTCTCGCGTGCCAGGACAAGAACATGTGGACTCTGATGGTGTGGATTTACATGTTCGATCAGATGCCCGGCATTCAGCCCTATATGGCAATGGCCGCGTTTGTGATTGTGTCGATTCCCACGCTGCTGGTGTTTCTGCTGTGCCAGAACATTATTCTCCGAGGCATTGTTGTTCCACAGATGAAATAGACAGACAGTGCCCCTCGATGGGACGCGGGTTCGCGTGGGCGGCAGTCACAATTCGGATGCACCTGAAACGGCGGCTTTTGGGTTCAGTCGGCAAGAACATTGCAAGTTATCTTACTGGTTATTTATACTCGTTACGGGTGAAAACATCCCCTCACCCTCGAATCCAAAGGGTTCGAGGGTGAGGGGGAAAGATGGATTTTCATCCGTAACGAGTATACATTCTACGAACGTTCCGTTGACGGGTCACCGACAGGATGGTAGACTTCCCGTCGATTTGTGTTGCCGATAGGAGAGGGTGTTTAAGAAATGTCAGAAAACGCGACTGTTGAGGTTCTGGGCCCGACCTATGAACCCGGCAAACCCAACCCGGAAGGCGAGGGGGACTGGGAGAAGAAATTGACAACGCAAGAAGCCATGCTGGGTTACATCCGAACAGCTGACCGTTACTGGTACGCGGAGGAATCCTACGGCTCGGAGAAGAGAAAGGACCCCGCGTAAACATAATCCGTGATTGAGAGGCGCAGAGTGATACCAATCTGCGCCAAGTTTTCCTTATTCTGTGGCCAAGTCGCTCTATCGCTATACTGGGCATTCTCCTCTCACTGGCCATCGCCGAGACCGACGCGATACCGCCGCATTCCCGCATGAGCTGAATGGCTAATATCCGTAGTCCGCATTCCTCAGGAGGCACGTCAGATATGGGAGTTGACATACCGAAAGTAAACTACACGGGAGCGATCCGGGAAATCACCTTCGGCTCCAGCAATCAGGTGACTATCGGCGGGGAGACCTGCTACCCCTTTCACATCTTTGAGGGGGAGATGCCCAATCCACCCAAGATCGCCATGGAGGTTTACGATTCTCCGCCCGATGACTGGCCGGAGACAGCGATTGAACCCTTCAGGGATGTCATCCATGACCCTGTCGCTTGGGCCAAGAAGTGCATTCACACTTACGGGGCGGAAATCATCTGCCTGCAACTCGCGAGCACGGACCCAAACGGAAAGAACCTCTCCGCCGAAGCGGCTACGGATATCACCAAACGACTATCCGATTCCATTGAAGTGCCCCTGATCGTCTGGGGTTGCGAAGACGCAGATAAAGATGCAGAGACGCTGCGATCCGTTTGCGAAGCATGCGACGGCAGAAACCTGCTGATCGGTCCCGTCCAGGAGGGGAACTACACTAAACTCGGCGCGGCAGCTATCGCGTACAAGCATGTCGTCATTTCCACGAGCCGCATCGATGTGAACCTCGCCAAGCAGCTTAACATTCTGCTCGGGAATCTTGGTGTGCCCGACGGGCAAATCGCCATGGACCCCACCACCGGAGGCCTGGGTTACGGCATCGAATACACTTACACTATCATCGAGAGAATGCGCATGGCCGCCTTGGTGCAAGAGGACGAGAGGCTTGGGTTCCCGATTGTCTGCAATCTCGCCAAGGAAGTGTGGAAAGTTAAGGAGGTTCGTATTCCTGAGTCCGAGGACCCGAAGCTGGGCGACCTCAATAAACGGGGCGTCATGATGGAAGCGATGACCTCCACTTTGCTGCTCCTCGCGGGCACCGATCTCCTCGTCATGCGGCACCCGGAAGCCATTGCGTTGACGCAGGACTTCATTGCACAGATGCGCCACTGAGACGCCGGGCGCACAATGAATCGCAGCAAACGACAGATGTGCCGGCGTTCCGGTTCGGCGCTGGCCACACGAGCAACGTAGACCGCCCGGTACTGGTGTGAACCTGGGGTAAGGAGTGAGTACGCTTGAAGCAGACAAAACGGATTGTTGTCGAAGTGGAACGGTGTCTGGGATGTCGAAGTTGCGAGCTGGCGTGTGCGGTTGCCCACTCCCAGTCAAAAGTTCTGGAACGGGCCATCTTCGAGACCCCACGGCCGCGGCCGAGGATTTTCGTCGAAGGGGCCGCCAACTTCGCCATCCCCCTGCAGTGCCGCCATTGCGAAACCGCGCCGTGCATGGAGATTTGCCCCACGCACGCAGTGACTCGCCGGGGAGAACAGGGCCCGGTAGTTATCGAGCATGAGCGGTGCATCGGTTGTGAGTACTGCGTTCTGGTCTGTCCCTTCGGTGTCATGCGTATGGACGAGGACCGTGGAGTTACCCTGAAGTGCGATCTCTGTTACGAACGCCTGGAACGCGGACAGCAACCCGCGTGCGTCGAGGCTTGCCTCACTCATGCCTTGGAGTTCAGGGATGCCGATGCGATCGCCACGGAAACTCGACGACGGGCCGCACAGGCGGTTGTTCTTTCGATGGAAGACAGGCAGGCTTCCAGACAGGACTCATTGTGAGAGCGGGCGAACATGGAATCAGAAGAGTTGCAGGGAATCATCGATCACTATGCCGGGGAGAAAGGCGCGCTCATTTCCGTTCTTCAGGATCTGCAGGGCGTCTGTAACTACCTGCCGGAACCGGCCCTGCGGCAGGTGTCGGATGCTTTGCATGTCCCCTTGAGCCAGGTATACAGCGTAGCGAGTTTCTACAACGCCTTCAGCCTCAAACCTCGGGGACGGCACCACATCTGCGTTTGTCTCGGAACCGCCTGCCACGTGCGTGGCGCGCCACGAGTCCTGCAAGAGATGGAGCGCCAGCTCGGAATCCGAGCCGGGGATACCACGGAAGACATGAACTTTACTTTGGAGAGCGTTAACTGCGTCGGGGCCTGTGCACTGGGCCCGGTTGTTGTCGCAGACGGTGGGTATTCCGGGCAGATGACCGCGCGCAAAGTGTCTCCTCTGCTGAAAACGTTAGGCACATCGCATGAAGAAAATCAGAACGATAGCTGAACTCGGGACCCTTCGCGCGGCTCTGGAAAGAGAGCGAGAGTCGGCCAAGGTCTGGATTAGCGTTAGCAATGAAACTTGTGCCCGTGCAAATGGGAGCGACAAAGTGATTGCAGCTCTTGACGAGGAGCTGCGGAAGCAAGGACTTGCTGACCAAGTGAGGGTTAAAGGGACTGGGTGCAGTGGCTTCTGTGATCGAAACCCTATGGTGGTCGTCTTCCCCAAGGAAATCGCCTACCAAAGGGTGTCCCCGGATGACGCCGCGGAGATTGTGGGGAAGACGCTCATCAAAGGCCAAGTCGTCGAGCGCCTCCTTCATCACGACGGGAAGGGACACGCGGTCCAGCACGAAGCGGACTTGCCTTTCTACCGCTACCAGAAGCGCCTGGTATTGCGCAACCATGGGCGACTGGATCCCACTGACATCACGGACTACCTGGCTTCTGGAGGGTACACGGCCCTGTCCCAAGCCCTGACGATGTCGTCGGAGCAAGTCATCGAGGAGATTAGTCGATCCGGGCTGCGCGGAAGAGGTGGAGGCGGATTCCTGACCGGACGGAAGTGGAAGTCCTGTCGCGAGGCGCACGGGGAGACCAAGTACGTCATCTGCAACGCCGACGAGGGAGACCCCGGTGCGTATATGGACCGCAGTGTCCTGGAGGGCAACCCGCACTCCGTCATCGAGGGGATGATTATCGGCGCCTATGCCATCGGGGCGCGCATGGGTTATGTGTATGTCCGTGCCGAGTACCCCTTGGCGGTGACGAACCTGGTCATCGCCCTCCAGCAGGCTCGAGACTGCGGACTTCTGGGCGAGAACATCCTTGGAACCGGGTTCAATTTCGACATTCGGGTCAATCGGGGGGGGGGCGCGTTCGTCTGTGGCGAATCCACGGCGTTGATGGCTTCTCTTGAGGGCCGAGTGGGCGAACCGGAAGTGAAGCACATTCACACGGCGGAAAGCGGCCTCTGGGAGAAACCCACAAACCTGAACAACGTAGAGACCTGGGCCAACGTTCCCGTCATCATTAACAAGGGCGCGGACTGGTTTGCCTCCATTGGCACAGAGAAGAGCAAGGGAACGAAAATCTTCTCACTGGTCGGGAAGATCAACAACACGGGTCTCGTCGAGGTACCGATGGGCACGCCCCTCCGGGAAATCATCTACGACATCGGAGGGGGCATTCCCCACGGGAAGAAGTTCAAGGCCATTCAGACCGGCGGACCTTCAGGGGGCTGCGTTCCTGAGGAGCTCCTCGATCTACCCGTCGACTTCGACCGATTGACCGAAGTAGGTTCCATGATGGGCTCGGGCGGCATGATCGTCATGGACGAAGGCACTTGCATGGTGGACGTTGCCAAGTACTTCACGGGTTTTCTACAGGATGAATCCTGCGGGAAATGCGTGCCTTGTCGTGAGGGGACCGCCCAGATGCGGCAGATCCTTTCCGATATCTGTGAGGGGCGGGGAAGGCCCGAAGATATCGACTTGCTGGAGGAACTTGGACACGTGGTGCAAGACACCTCCCTCTGCGCCTTGGGGGGGACCGCAGCGAACCCGATGTTGAGCACTCTCCGGCACTTCCGTGACGAGTATGAGGCGCACATTTTTGACCACCGGTGCCCTGCCGGAGTCTGTACCGCGCTGATCCGCTATACGATTGACGTGGAAAAGTGCAACGGGTGCGGGGTGTGTGCAAAACAGTGTCCGCAGAACGGCGTGTCAGGAGAAAAGAAGCAGCCCCACTCCATTGACCAGCACCTCTGCATTCGTTGCGGCATATGCAGAGAAGTTTGTCGCTTTGAAGCAATACTGGTGAACTGAACCAAGACACCCGTGGCAGGGCGGGTAAGTGCGAACAATTTGGTATGAGGAAACGCTGATTGCGATGATCAGAATCGAAATTGATGGCCAAGCCGTTGACGTGGAGCGGGACACAACCATTTTGCAGGCTGCCCGGCAGTTGGCAATTGACATACCTGCGCTCTGTCACCATGCGGCGGTCAAGCCATACAGCGCTTGCCGGATATGCACTGTCGAGGTCATCCGACGAGGACGGAGCCAATTGACGGCTTCTTGCAGCTATCCGATCCGAGAGGAAATCCAGGTGCTGACCAACTCCGAGCGAGTGATTCATGCACGAAGAGTACTCATGGAATTGTTGCTGGCACAGTGCCCTGAATCGAAGGACATCCGAGACTTGGCTCATCGCCTGGGCGTTGAGAATACGCGGTTCAGAACCCGCGGCGAGGGGAGCAACTGCATCCTCTGCGGCCTGTGTGTCCGTGTCTGCAGGGACGTTATTGGTGTCAGCGCGATCAGCTTCGTCAATCGCGGCTGGAAGCGAGAGGTGAAGACGCCGTTCGACGCTCCTTCCGAGGTCTGCATTGCCTGTCGTGCCTGCGCCCACGTTTGCCCGACAGGAGCCATTCAGGCGGAGGACATTTCAGGTAACCGGATGTTGTCGTTCTGGCAGACCAGCCGCGAGCTGCAGGCGTGCGCAAGTTGTGGACGCCCATTCGCGCCAGGCGCCGAGGTGCAGCACCTAACACGAGGCAGGGATGATCTCCGTGAGTCGCTCGGTATCTGCCCCCAGTGCCGCAGGACTGAAACAGGAGGTCGGCTGGAGCGGTGGACTACGTCTGCCCAAAGTCGGGCTATCAAAGACCACGGGACACCCTGAAGACGTTAAGTGTCCTACACAGTGAGCAGCCGGCAGGATAGCAATTGCGAAAGGATGTGAAGCGATGAATCATACAAGCGAGAAGTCGGGCGGACTCGGGTCACTCCCCTTGATAGCGAGCGCCCACGAGGCAGGGGCAGACCTGGTCTGGGATCGGTTTGACAGACAGCAACCTCAATGCGGATTTGGCAGTTTGGGGTCGTGTTGCCGCATCTGCAGCATGGGGCCGTGTCGCATCGATCCCTTTGACAAGGGAGCCCAGCGCGGCGTTTGCGGCGCCGACATCGACACCATCAGTGCGCGCACCTTCGCGCGCATGGTTGCCGGCGGCACAGCGGCGCACTCAGACCACGGGCGGGATGTGACGCAGATATTCCTGGCCGCAGCTCGGGGGGAATCACCCGATTACGCGATCAAGGATGTTATGAAGCTCACCAAACTGGCTCTGGACTACGGAATTCAGGTGGAGGGCCGAAAAGTCAACGACATCGCGGTGGAGCTTGGCGAAAAGATCGCCTTGGAATTCGGGCAGCAAGAGGGCGAGCTGCGGTTCATCAACCGCGCCCCACTTAAGCGACAGGAGATTTGGAGGGGGCTTGGCGTCGTTCCACGAGGGATAGACCGGGAAGTCGTGGAGACGATGCACCGCACCACGATGGGCGTTGACCAGGACTACCGCAGCCTTCTGCTCCAAGCGACGCGAACGTCTCTTGCCGATGGATGGGGCGGGTCCATGATTACCACCGAACTCCAGGACATCCTCTTTGGCACCCCCTATCCGACGGTCAGTCGAGTGAACCTGGGCGTTCTGCGCGAGGACCAGGTCAATATCGTGGTCCACGGGCACGAGCCACTGCTGTCGGAGATGATTGTCGTCGCCTCTCGCGACAAGCAGATGCTGGAATACGCGAAAGGCAAAGGGGCCAGCGGCATCAACATTGCGGGCATCTGCTGTACGGCGAACGAAATTCTCATGCGTCATGGCATCCCTATCGCCGGCAATATGCTCCAGCAGGAACTGGCGGTGACCACCGGGGTCGTTGAGGCGATGATCGTCGATGTTCAGTGTGTCATGCAGTCGCTCTCCGATGTCGCTCGCTGCTTCCACACCAAAGTCATCACCGCCTCCCCCAAAGCGAACATCCCGGGGACGGTACACATCGAGTTCGACGAACACAGAGCGCTTGACTCAGCGAAGGAGATCGTGAAAACAGCGATTGACAACTTCCCCTGCAGAAGCGGGAAGACTCACATCCCTGCTGAGTCCATGGACATGGTGGCCGGTTTCTCCCACGAGACGATCAGCTACATGCTCGGCGGGCTCTTCCGAGCTTCGTATCGCCCATTGAATGACAACATCATCAACGGGCGAATTCGGGGCGTTGCGGGTGTGGTCGGATGCAACAACCCCAAAGTGCCTTTGGACGAAAACCACTTGACGATGGTGAAAGAGCTCATCGCCAACGACGTATTGGTGCTGCAAACCGGTTGCTCGGCCATCGCTTGCGCCAAAGCCGGATTGCTGGTTCCAGAGGCCGCCAGCAAGTATGCTGGAAAAGGACTCGCTGAGGTTTGCGAAACCGTGGGCATTCCCCCGGTCCTGCACATGGGAGCGTGCGTGGACAACTCAAGGCTGCTGGTCGCAGCCACCGCAATGGTCAAAGAAGGAGGTCTCGGCGATGACATCAGCGATCTGCCCGTTGCCGGCGCCGCGCCCGAGTGGATGAGCGAAAAGGCAATCGCCATTGGCCAGTATTTTGTGGCTTCGGGGGTTTTCACTGTTTTCGGGGTCACATGGCCGACACTGGCCAGCGAGGGAACTACCGACTACCTGTTCAAGGAAATGGGGAACATCTTTGACGGCGGCACGTGGGCTTTCGAGCCGGACCCGAACAAAGCAGCCCAGCTCATGATCGACCACATCGACTCAAAGAGAAAGTCCCTGGGTATCGACAAGGCCAGGGAACGCATATTGTACGATATGGAGATGCGCAGGGAACTCGAAGGAGGTTAATACAAAGAAGCCATGTCCAAAATCATTGCATCAGCAGCAATCAGAGGCGCCCACAAGATCGTGGATAGCGCCGAATCGAAGTGGCGTGAAGCCATGGACAAATGGGGAGCGAAGCAGGGAGTCGGGTTCCCCAACACAACCTACTACCTCCCGATCATCTATGGAATTCTGGGGGTACCGGTCAGGACGCTGGGAGACATGGAAGCAGTGCTGAAGAGGTGTCGGGAGATGCTTCCCCCTCCAGTCCGCGAGGAGCTGCACCTCCCCTATCTCGGCCCCGCTCTCGACGCGGGCATGGCAACCTTCTGGGCCGAAGAGATGGCCGAGGCCATCCGTTATCTCGAAGACCCCAAGTTCTATGCCCAGGGGGAAGACCCCGAAGGCGACCGCATCTGGCTGGGCGCCGCGGACGACGTTATCATGCGCAAACGCGGTATTGAGTTCGTCGACGGCACCGCTCCAGGTTTTGCCGCCATCCTGGGCGCGCCTCCTGACCCGGCAATCGCGGTGAAGATCGCTCAAGAGTTGCAGCAGAAGAACCTGTATGTTTTCATGGGCGGATCCAACAATGGCGATCGCACCTCCAAGCAACTCGTGGACGCGGGTGTGCAGATTGGCTGGCCGACGCGTCTCGTCTCCTTCGGTCCAGACACCTCGGCAGCCGTTTTTGCCATTGGCTTCGCCACGCGAGCTGCCATGTCGTTTGGAGGATGCAAGCCGGGGGATTTCCGGAAAATACTTATCTACAATAAGGACCGCATCTTCGCCTTCGTATTGGCGCTGGGCTATGTCTCGGACGAATGGTATGCCAACGCGGCGGGGGCCATCAACTGGGGGTTCCCAGTGATAGCGGATTCGGCGATCCCGGAGGTTCTACCTACAGGCATCTGCACCTACGAGCATGTCGTCTCCAGCATCCCCTACGACGAGATGGTCGCCAAGGCCATTGAAGTCCGAGGACTCAAGGTGACCATCGCCGAAGTGCCCGTTCCCGTGGCTTACGGGCCTGCATTTGAAGGCGAACGCGTCCGCAAGGAAGACCTCTATCTCGAATGCGGGGGAAGCGCCAGCGACGCAGTTGAGTTGTGTGTGTCCAAGCGCATGGAAGAAGTGGAGGACGGCCACGTTGAGCTGATCGGCAAAGACATCGACGAGATGGAGGAAGGCTCGAAACTCCCCTTGGCCGTCGTCGTTGAAGTTGCCGGCAGGAAGATGCAGGAAGACTTTGAGCCGATTCTCGAACGGCAGATTCACCACCTGGTCAACTATGCTCAGGGGGTAATGCACATCGGTCAACGCGACATTGCATGGTACCGGATCAGCAAAGGTGCGAAGGAGAAGGGCTTCCTGCTGAAACACATCGGCGCCATTCTTCATGCGAAGCTGCACCACGACTACGGCAACATTCTCGACAAGGTTCAGGTCAAGCTGTACACCGAGGAACCGGCGGTGAAGGAAGTCCTGCAGAGAGCGCGCGCACTCTATAGTGTTCGCGATGAACGCGTGGAGGGTATGACCGACGAGCAGACGGACGTTTACTACTCGTGCACCCTGTGCCAGTCCTTCGCGCCAACGCACGTCTGCGTTATCAGCCCGGAGAGAACCGGGTTGTGCGGTTCCTACAACATGCTTGACTGCAGAGCTGCCTACGAGATCAATCCCACTGGTCCCAACCAGCCCATTCCCAAAGGAGACACCATCGACGGGAAGCTGGGACAATGGAAGGGTGTCAACGATTTCGTTACCAAGACTTCCCGCGGCGCAATTCCTCTCTACAACTTCTACAGCGTGATGCAAGACCCGATGACCACTTGTGGATGCTGCGAGTGCATCGCTGCGGTTCTTCCTCTGTGCAACGGTGTCATGACCGTCAACCGGGAATTCGCCGATATGACTCCCTGCGGGATGAAATTCACCACCCTCGCAGGCACCATCGGCGGCGGTATCAGCACTCCCGGTTTCGTCGGACACAGCAAGTACTACATCACACAACGGAAGTTCATCTCCGGCGATGGAGGACTTGCCCGCATCGTTTGGATGCCCAAATCACTGAAAGAAGAGATTAGGGAACGTTTCGGCAAGCGGGCAGAAGAGATCGGGATACCCGACTTGTTGGACAGAGTCGCAGATGAGAGTGTTGGGACAACGGAAGAGGAGATTCTCCCATTCCTTGAGGAAAAGGGGCACCCTGCCCTGACAATGGATCCACTGTTCTAACCAGAAAGGAAGGACTGAGAAGATGGCTTTGACTGGCATCGAGGTATTTAAACTGCTGCCTAAGACCAACTGTGGCGACTGCGGGGTGCCAACCTGCCTGGCGTTCGCCATGAACCTTGTGGGCGGTAAGGCAGAGCTGGCGGCCTGCCCTCACGTTTCGGACGAGTCCAAGGAGAAGCTGTCCGACATGGCGGCGCCGCCCATGCGGCCCTTCAGCGTCGGCAGCGGCGACCATGTCGTCAGCCTGGGCGGTGAAACGGTGATGTTCCGTCACGAAAAGCGATTCGAGAGTCCTGCAAGAGTCGCCATCCTGATCTCCGACACCCTGTCGGAAGACGAGGTGTCGGAACGGGTTCAGAAGCTGACAGATCTCTCCTACGAACGCGTTGGCAGAATTCTCCAGGCGGAGTTTGCGGCGCTGAAGTGCGATTCCGGCGATGCGGGCAAGTTCCGCGCACTCGTCGAAAACGTCACCGGGCAGAGCGACTGTGCCGTCATCCTGTGCGCCACGGATGCGGCAGTTCTGGACGCCGCGGCGACGGTCTGCGCTGACCGCCGACCAATTCTCTACGCGGCCACTGCGGGCAACGTCGCCGACGTAGCCGCCGTCGCTCAGAAACATCACTGCCCGGTGGTTGCGAGCGGAAACAGCGTCGACGAAGCAGCCGAGGTCTCGGAAAAGCTGGAGCGGGCGGGAATCAAGGACATCGTCATCGACTCTGGCGCCCGTAACCTGAAGCAGGCCTTCGAGGATCAGATTTCCATTCGCAGGGCCGCCCTTGTCGGCAAGTTCAAGCCGCTGGGGTATCCCACCATCGTGATCCCCAGCGAGATCACGGACGATCCCGCCAAGGAGGCTGTGATGTCCTGCGCCTTCATGGCGAAATACGCCGGGATCATCGTGCTGTCCGATTTGTCCGGGGACTCGCTGTTCCCATTGCTTGTTGGGAGACTCAACATCTTTACAGACCCGCAGCGACCACTGGCAACCAGCGAAGGCATCTATCCCATCGGCGACCCCGATACATCATCACCCGTGTTAGTGACCAGCAACTTCTCGCTGACTTACTTCATCGTGTCGGGAGAAATCGCATCCAGCCGGGTTCCATCCTGGCTGCTGGTGAAAGACACCGAGGGATTGTCGGTTCTTACGGCCTGGGCGGGGGGCAAGTTCTCCGGAGATGTGATTGGTCCGTTTGTCAAGAAATCAGGTATCGCTGAAAAGATCAGTCACCGAACGGTGATCATACCCGGATATCTCGCGCCAGAGAGTGGCGCCGTGGAAGACGAGTTGAGCGACTGGCAGGTGCTTGTTGGGCCCAAAGAGGCATCAAACATTGCCGGATATCTCAAGTTGTGGCCATTTGATGAGGAGGCAAAGTAATGATACTTGTCGGTGAGAACATTAACGTCATGTCCAAGACCTTTGGTCCCGCTATCAAGGAGAGGGATGCAAAGACCATCCAGAAAATCGCGGTTGAGGAGACTCAAGCCCGCGTCGACTACCTGGATGTCAATATTGGCCCCGCCCGCAAAGAAGGCGATCAAACCATGGAGTGGATGGTTCGTACTATCCAAGAGGTGGTGGACCTTCCGTTGTCGCTCGACACGACGAACCCTCTCGCCATCGAGGCGGGGCTGAAAGTCCACAAAGGACAGGCGCTCATCAACTCTGTCTCCCTTCAGCCGGAACGCATTGAGCAAACGCTCCCGCTCGTGGCCCAGTACAACGCCAAGATGATCGCTCTCCTTTGGGGTCACGACGGAATGCCCCGCGACACGGACGAGCGCGCGGCGTTCACCGCCGAGCTGGTCATGTATGCCAATCAGGTCGGGGTTCCCAATGAAGACATCTTCGTGGACCCGATCGTGACCCCGATAACTTCCGATGTGGCGCAGGTAGTCTCGTGTCTGGAGTGCGCAGGCATCGTCAAAGAAATCGTCCCCGGCTGCAAGACGCTGGTGGGGCTTTCCAATGTATCCAGTGGAACGCCAGACGAACTCCGACCCGTCATCAACCGGACTTACCTCGCAATGCTGATGAAGCATAATGTCGATGCGGCCATTGTGGACTCCTTCGACGCGGAGCTCCTCAGCCTGGCGCGCGGTGAGATGCCGGAGATTGTGGACGTTGTTCACCGCATCATGGACGGTGAAGAGCCGCACATGGCAGCGCTCACGAAGGAACAAGCAGCTTACGCGAAGACGACGAAGGTGCTCTTGGGCAGAGTTCTCTACTCCCACTCCTGGCTCGAGAATTGACCTGTCCTACATAACCCATCAACCACTGGAGAGAATGTGATGGAAGTAAAGTGCCCCGGGGCAGCCATGATGCGGGAAGCCGTACCCGAAGATGTGATCTGCCAGCACTGTGGCAACGAACTTGAGATCTGGAGCGACGAAGCGAGGGCTAAGTGCCGGAAATGCGGGAATTACTATGTTCGTGGGTTGTCGCAGAGCTGTCTCGACTGGTGTGCGGCCGCTGAAGAGTGCGTGGGGGCCGAAGCCCTCGACCGCTACCGCCGAGAGAAAGCGATCAGCGAATCGGCGGCGCCATAGGCTTCTGCCCCGGCGACCTCGCAGAACAGAGCACCGTGTCGCCACTACTCGAACAGGCATTGAGCATTGGATGGTCATGGGAGCGTTGACTGCACAGAACAAGACGGGCGTGGACTTGGCTCTCGAACTTGCCAGAGACGAGATATCCAAGGCCAATCCCGAACTCCTTTGCGCCCACGGCGCCATCTCTTTTGATCCCAAGAGCGGCATCCGGCTCCCGTTCCTGGGATCGGCGCGAATCATTACCCTTCCCGATGCTCGCGTCTATCTGGAGGACGGTCGGGAAGAGCAAGCACGCGTTGCGGTCCTGCTACTGCACTACCTCCTTGCAGCAAGCCAGTTCCCGACGGTTCTCTCCGGCCCGCGGATCGACTTTCGGGGTTTGCCTGGAGGGATGTCGTACATCGGTCCGTTCTCCGGCAGAACGCTGTTCAGGCTGGCCAGAGAGTTTGGTGACGATGCCCGATTGTTGAGAGAGGCAGCGCACTCACTGAAACCGAAGTTCCTCGAGGAACTTGGCGACGTCTCCTTCACGGTGGAGGCCCTTCCGCAGGTTCCGGTTGAGATCATCTTTTGGGCGAACGATGACGAGTTCCCTGCCCGTGCGACCTTCGTTTACGACGCATCCATCGGCGCGGGTCTCCGAACCGAGGACGTCGTGGTGCTATCTGAAGCTCTGGTCGGAGAACTCATTCGAGCTGGAAGAAAACTGAAGGAGTCGCGCGCGAATGCCTGAACATATTTCCATCGCAGGAAAAGGGGGAACCGGCAAGACCACCCTTTCATCCCTGCTCATTCGCTATCTTTGCGAGACAGGAAAGAAACCCGTGCTTGCCGTCGATGCCGACCCCAACTCCAACCTCGGCGAGGGGATGGGGATGGCGGTTGCGGGAACCGTCGCGGACGTTCTCGCAGACATCAAGAACCCCGACGCCATTCCGGGAGGCATGAGCAAACATGCCTACATCGAGTACAGGCTCCACGGAGCGTTGACAGAATCATCCGATGTTGATCTTCTCACCATGGGCGGCCCTGAAGGCGCGGGGTGCTACTGCGCGCCCAACGACATTCTGAAAGCCTACATTGAAAAGTTGCAGGACAACTACTCCTGCATGGTGATGGACAATGAGGCGGGACTGGAGCACCTGAGCAGAAGGATCGCGCAGAACATGGACATCATGTTCATCACCAGCGACCCCACTGTTCGAGGGGTTCGGTCTGCCGGAAGGATCGCGCAACTGGTCAAGAGTCTGAAGCTCGATTATGGCCGCCTGTATTTCGTTCTATCCCGGTCGGAGGAAGAGAAGGCGCGAGAGCTGCAACCGGAGATCGAGGCAACCGGTCTGGAACTGGCGGCCATCATCCCCTACGATCCGCAGTTGGCGGATTATGACGCAAGGGGTTGCTCCTTCATTGACCTCCCGGCCGACTCCCCATCATACCGGGCCGTCCGCGAAATGGCACAACAAGTTGGGCTGTAGTGCCCGAGACCAACTTGCTGCGGGAAGAAAGATCTCATAGTCACGAAGGGATGCTGAAACATGTCGCTGTCTCGTTGCCATCGAGTCCGATTCCTCCCTGAAGGCGCGTGGGTGCAGGTTCTCCCCTCGGAGACGCTCAAAGACGCGGCTCGCAAGATCGGCATCGAGATGATGAGCGCCTGTGGCGGCCAGGGCACATGCAAAAAGTGCGGCGTTCGTGTGCTGTCGGGGAAGTGCCGAATGGGGATGGATCTGCTGTCCCCGGCGCTCAAGGCAAGAGGGCATATTCTCGCGTGTCAAGCGTATCCCGAAGACGACTTGACCGTCGAGGTGCCAGTGGAGTCACGTCTCACCGGCGCGGGGGCGCTGCTACGACACGAAGAGATCGCCGTTCCCGGGTACGAGTCGGGGCCGGATCGCTATCCCCTCAGTCCACTCGCCCGGAAGGTTCACGTCACGGTTGATCCACCGACATTGTCGGAGAACATGTGCGACTTGGATCGCCTGCTGAAATCGTTGCGCACACATAGCGATTCACCGGCAACGCCCACAATCAGCTTGCCGGTTCTGCGCAAACTGCCCCAACTTCTGCGCGCGAACGACGGCAAGGTTGCGATCACGATCGTCCATCTCGGTGACCATGACGAAATCGTCCAGGTGGACCCCAGCCCGCAACCCCATCCTTGTGTTGGCCTCGCCATCGACATTGGGACAACAACGGTGACCGTTTACCTCGTCAACCTTAAGACGGGAGACACGCTCCAGCGACTGTCCACCTACAACGAGCAATTCGTGTACGGTGAGGATGTCATTACCCGAATCGTTCACGCGTCCCGGAGCGAGGAGAACCTTGACGATCTCAGGCAGGCCGCCCTGCGAACAGTCAATGGGCTGATTGACCAATCTCTGACGGCAGAGGGCTACGCTCCGGAAGATCTTTCCTGTGCCGTCGTTGCCGGCAACACGACGATGACACACCTGTTTTTGGGAGTTAACCCGAAACACATCCGCCTCGCGCCTTACATCCCTGCCGCGGTCGACTTCCCACCTGTCAAGGCCGGCGAGACGGGGCTACACATTAACCCCCAGGGCTACATTTTCCCTCTGCCATCGGTGGGCAGCTACGTCGGGGGCGACATCGTGGCCGGAGCGCTGTCTTCCGGTATCGCTGACAGCAGTGAAATGCGGATGCTCGTCGACCTCGGCACAAACGGAGAGGTGGTGGTGGGGAACGAGGAATTCCTCGTCGCCTCGGCCTGCTCCATCGGGCCTGCGTTTGAGGGTGGAGGCATCACTTGCGGCATGAGGTCGGTTCCGGGAGCGATTCACCGCGTCACCATCGAAGACAAGGGCAATCGGATTCACCTCGAAACCGTTGGCGACGAAAAACCCATCGGTCTGTGTGGGTCTGGATTGGTCGAGGCGCTGGCATCCCTCGTGCGGAGTGGGGCACTGGACAGATCCGGCAACTTCAGCCGTGACGCGGCGCGGCTGCGCATCACCGATGAAGACAACGATCCCGAATTCGTCTTGCTCGCGAGCGAGGAGACCCAACTCTGCAGAGACCTCGCTCTCGCCACTTCGGACGTCAAGAATCTGATGCGAGCCAAAGCCGCGCTATTCTCAGGGATGCAGCATCTGGTTACCTCGATTGGCTTGACGATGGCAGACATCAAGAGAATCTACGTGGCCGGAGCTTTCGGCAGCCACATGGACATCCGGAGCGCCGTGGAAATCGGGATGCTTGCAGACGTTGAGGCCAGTCGACATATCGTCGTTGGAAACAGCTCGGTCAAGGGCGCGCGCCTTTGCCTCCTGTCGCAGGAGGCCCTAAGGGAGGCGACATCCATCGCAGCCAAGATGACGTATCTCGAATTGTCCGTGGACCCCACGTACATGGACGAATTCATGGCGGCGAACTTCCTGCCGCATACCAACCTTTCGCTGTTCCCGTCGGTCAGTGCGCAATGAAGGAGCGAGTGTCATGAAAATCGCAATATCAGGCAAAGGAGGGGTCGGCAAGACTACAGTGGCCGCCGCTTTGTGCAGGCTGTTCGAAGAGGACGGATTGCTCGTCTACGCTGTCGACGCGGACCCCGATGCCAGTCTCGGTTTGACTCTCGGTTTGGCTGAAGCCGATCTCGCCCGATCCAGACCTCTCGTCGAGATGAAGGAGCTTATCTCCGAGCGGGTTGGCGACGGGGGAGGCATGTTCACGCTCAACCCCAAAGTGGATGATGTCATCGAGAACTTCTCCCTGGCTTGCGGAAACATCCGGCTTCTCAGGATGGGGAGCGTGAAGAAGGCAGCCACTGCCTGCTATTGTCCGGAGAACTCGTTTCTGGGGGCCGTTGTCCGCGCCTTGGTTCTCGAAAAGGACGCGGTGGTCATCATGGACATGAGCGCCGGAATAGAGCACCTCACGCGCGGCACCGCCCAGGGCATGGACACGATGCTCATTGTTTCCGAGCCGTCCCCCACCAGTCTGAAGACGGCGCGCATCGCGGCCGACCTGGCTGGGGAGCTTGGGGTATCCCGCGTGCAGTTTGTGGGTAACAAGGTACGTAACGAGCAGGACCAACAACGCCTGACCGACGGAGTGAACGGGCGCTTCCTGGGGTTCCTCCCCTACGAAGACAGTCTGTTTGGGTTGCCGCTCATCAATGCCGGAACGGACGATCCCTTCTGGAGCGCGGCGCGAGAGGTGTACTGCAAGCTGACATCCGAGCCACAAACATGAGAGGGGGCATCTGTCGCACTCTCTCAGCAAGTAGTGATTTTGCAGTGCAGGGGATTATCCCCACGATATCAGAGAAAGAAATCATTCAGCAAATTCAGGAGGAACGCGAATGGCTTACGACGCAGTGAAAATGAAGGACTGGCAGATCTCGGAGGCGGCTGAAGCCAACATGCCTACGCCAGATGAGTGGCGCGACAAACTGGGGCTGCAAAAGGAAGAGATCATCCCGATGGGGCGACTGTGCAAACTGGACTTCATGAAGATCATGGAACGCCTTAAGGACAGACCGGACGGAAAGTACATCGAAGTGACCGCCATCACGCCGACGCCCCTCGGAGAGGGTAAGAGCACCACGTCTCTAGGTTTGATCGAGGGATTGGGCAAGCGTGGCAAGAGTGTTGGTGGTTGCCTGCGCCAGCCTTCAGGCGGCCCGACGATGAACATCAAGGGGACGGCGGCGGGGGGAGGCAACTCGCTGCTCATCCCGATGACCGAGTTCTCCATGGGACTCACCGGCGATATCAACGACATCACGAACGCTCACAATCTCGCCATGGTCGCGTTGACCGCCCGTATGCAGCATGAGCGGAACTACAACGACGATGAACTGGCAAAGCGCACCGGTATTCGGCGTCTGGACGTGGACCCCAAACGCGTCGAGATGAAGTGGATTCTCGACTTCTGCGCGCAGAGCCTCCGCAACATCGTCATCGGTCTGGGCGGGAAGATGGATGGGTTCCTCATGGAGTCTGGGTTTGGCATTGCCGTCAGCTCCGAATTGATGGCCATGCTATCCATCGTCCGCGACCTCGCCGACATGCGGGAGCGTATGGCGAACATCACGGTCGCTTTCGACCACCAGGGCAACCCGGTGACCACCGGCGACCTGGAAGTGGCAGGCGCGATGACCGCATGGATGCGCAACACTATCAACCCCACACTGCTGTGCAGTGCCGAGTACCAGCCTTGCTTCGTTCACGCCGGACCTTTTGCCAATATTGCCGTCGGGCAGTCTTCCATCATCGGCGATAGAGTCGGGCTGAAGATGTTCGACTACCACATCACTGAGAGCGGATTCGCAGCCGACATCGGCTTTGAAAAATTCTGGAACGTGAAGTGCCGCCTCAGCGGGCTGAAACCCCACGTGTCAGTCCTCGTCGCGACTATTCGCGCTCTGAAAATGCACGGCGGCGGACCGCGCGTCGCGCCCGGGGCGCCCCTGCCCGATGAATACACCCAGGAGAACCTCGAGCTGCTTGAGAAAGGTCTCCCCAACATGATTCACCACATCAATACCATTCGCACATCGGGGATCAACCCCGTCGTGTGCGTCAACCGGTTCCACACGGACACCCATGCAGAGGTGGAGATGGTCCGCAAGGCAGCGGAAGCAGCAGGCGCCCGTTGCGCCCAATCTTCTCACTGGGCTGATGGCGGCGACGGCGCTCTCGAACTGGCCGATGCGGTCATCGATGCCTGCAACGAGGAATCGAAGTTCGAGTTTCTCTACCCGCTCGACACCAAGCTGCGTGACCGCGTCGAGAAGATCGCCAAGGTCGTGTACGGTGCCGACGGCGTTGCTTGGACTCCCGAAGCAGATTCCAAGGCCAAAATGCTCGAAGCCGACTCCACATACGACGACTACTGCACCATGATGGTGAAGACTCATCTGAGTCTGAGCCACGATCCCACCATCAAGGGAGTACCCAAGGGATGGATGTTGCCCATCCGCGACGTGCTCATCTTCTCCGGGGCGAAGTTCCTGTGCCCGATGGCTGGAACCATCAGCCTCATGCCGGGAACCTGCTCCAACCCGGCATTCAGGAAGGTGGATGTGGACGTCAATACGGGCAAGGTGCAGGGGCTGTTCTGAGCCAGCCATTCGGACGGCAAGATGAATGTCGCTAACTGGCGAATGAGCGAACTCGTTGCGTCGGGGATTTCTGCCGTTCAGGACGGATGTCCTGCAAAAGGGTTCGGTGGGGATACATATCCCCACCGACCTTGTTCGTCCGAGATATTCGTCCCCAGCCACCTCTTTCGTGGGGCATCCGTTCTGTGTTCTAGTGCATCCTTTCGTAAATTCTTCGACATTAGACGCCGGATCGCTTCAGCGTCCGGTAGCTCACACAACTGACTACCGAGCGCCAAGAAAGGACATCTTTTCTCCCCTTTCAACCCGTGTTCGTGCCGAACACGGGTTGAAAGGGGAGAAAAGGAGGGTAGCCTCCATCGTGTAGCTGCCTGTGTGAGCTACCGGACGCTGAAGCGATCCGGCGTCCTTTTGTGGGGGAACTTCCAAAACGATGCACTAGGGAAATCGCCCAGTAAAAGGGTCCGTCGGGATCAGGTCGGAGGCGTTGGCCGGGTCGGCGTTCCAGATCGCGACCAACTCCGCCATCGTCTTCCCGATGTTCTCCGAGTTCTCGATCACGCCGCTGAGTAACCGTTCAGGCAGTGTAACAACAGGAGATAGGGAGATGATGGGGAGGGGGGATGGTCCTTCTTATTGTTCAATGGGGCGCGGAAGTCCTCTTTGCGCTGGGTTAAGAACCTCTGGCTTTGTCCCATAGTTGAGAGATTTTCCGAAAGAGAGTAAAAGGGGTTCACCGAAAAAAGGACGTTAGGAGGTGAACCCCATGGAGATGGAGATCGCCATCTCCTTGCGAGTAAGTATAGCGGAGGAAGGCGCGAATCTCAACGAGATTTGTG
>Ga0210056_1001483_pt1 | contig 20430 bp, 25 predicted proteins | sample CryGeyCG2014_080_2_FD_183965 | JGI IMG/M metagenome (GOLD analysis project Ga0210056, IMG submission 183965) | Groundwater microbial communities from aquifer - Crystal Geyser CG07_land_8/20/14_0.80 (SPAdes) (version 2) | ecosystem: Environmental > Aquatic > Deep subsurface > Groundwater | place... | reverse complement strand
ACACTTATTTTCTATGATATCCAAATGAAGAGTTAACGCCATGGGGCTGTCGGCTAGCTTGGTCTAGGCTTGGAGACTCGGGCTCTCTAGACCCCGGTTCAAATCCGGGCAGCCCCATCATGGGATCTAAACCCAATTGGGTGCAAGTACCCACAATCTACTGTAACGAGTATTTACCAGCAAAAACATGGCCACAGCATACTTGGCGAGAGTTCGAATCTCTCCCGGGCTACCATGAAACCCTAGTTAGGTCGACATTCAAACTCTCGAGCTCACCGAAAAAATGCGAAAAGATGGGAATTTGCATAACTTAATGAAGATATTGTCTGCAATTCACTTTTTTGTTGCAAGGGTGAGCAGTAAAATTGAAGATGTAGACATTGCAATTGAAGACATTGTTGAATTTTCATAAGCGTACTAAGCAATTTTCCTCAATATGCTATTTACCGCAGTGAAAACTCTAGCTGCATATTCAGCCCTTTCAGACGGAGTTTCTCTAAGATATTCTGCAGCACCAGTAGGCCCTGCGGAAGTTTCAGACGCAAAGGAGATCTTCATCAGTTCTATGGATTCCGCTACGAAAGGATTCCTTGATGCCCAAGATGACAGAAGCTGATCAATTTTATCAACCGAAGCTAGAATAGAGTAGATATCGTATGGGTCTTTGATTCGGTTGGAATCATTGTCAAATGCATGGGCTTTAAGCGAAACAGACGCAACTGGTCCAGAAACCAAAATTTCGTTTTCCTCAAGCTTTTGAGCAAAGTTGTCCTCGAAGGCAATCGAGCAACCCCGAATCACGACCGGGGATAGACCCTCTTGTATCCTGTACGTTGGCACATTGCTTGGAATATGTTCTGGCTCACAGAGGAAATGAACTTCAAAAGTGACTTGTCCATCAGTTCTTTTGAATTCAAATGGACCACTCTTTGCGTATTTGAGGTTTTCAACCATCAGACGTTCAATTCTCGCGTACGTCTTCATCAGCTCCAGAGAAAGCACTAAGTCAACGTCTCTGGAACCTGTATGATCAAATTTGCCCAGCGTAATAAAGTATGGCGCCCAACCGCCTGTAAGGACAAACTTTTTCTGCAAATTCTTGTTGCGATTGAACGTCTCACTGATCTCGTTCAGAGCCTTGTATGATGTTTCAACCTGCTCCTTTGTATAAACCACGCTTAACAGCCTCCACAGATTTAAATTCCAGTTTTACTGTTTTCAGTTCCTTCATTGCAGCATTGGTTATGGATGGTGCAACTAAAAGACCTTTAGCTTTTTCTCCAAAAAACGAGACTGCCCTCTTCAGCTGATCTACAGAGTCTAGTTTTGCAATGGAATTTTTGCATTCAACAACAATGTATTCCTGGGTCTTAGGGTCTAACAGGATGATATCAGGTCGTGGTCTAAATCCTGCAGTTTGCACTTGCTCGGCAACCAATCCCTCCTGTTCAAAGTACCGCTTGACAAGCTCAATTGTGTTTACTTCACGAGATTTTCTTTCCAGCTCTTTGGTCAAAAGTCGTTCTGCGGCTTCTCTTGTTCTATCAGTATAGTTGAAAAGATCTAGAATAAGCTGAACGTCCGAGACTACGGAGACTGTGCCTACCTTGTTGTCTGTTATGTCTCTAAGTCCGTAGAAAACTGAATCGTCGTTGGTTATTAAGAAAATTACGTTTCCACCAATCTCGGCAATTTCGAGGTTCAGATCATCTGCGATTTTTCTCAGAGCGCCTTCACCAGTGACGTACATATGTATCTCTGCAGGTCTAATGTATTGCGTGAGGAGGTCTGTTGCGAATGGTCCAGTAAACGCATACTTTATACCGTATCGCCTAGCGGTTTCGGCTAGGTTTCGCCCTATTTCATGCAACGTACCTCGACCATAGTATGCTTTGCGCGGCCACATATCTGGATCGTAGAACGAAGCCCATCTTCTAAGCAATTCTTCCCCTTTGCGTAGTTTCAAACGCATTGATCTGTCTCTAACCAAGAAACCCATGTTGATAAGTCTGTTTGTGACTATAGAAACCAAGCCTAAACTAACATTGGCTTCTGATGCCAACTCTCTAACTCTCCACGTTTTTGAAGGGGTTGAAAGCAAAACTCGAATTATTCTGGTGGATTTCCCCGCAAATATGTTTCTGACCATGATAAATTCTTTGTTCAGTGAGATATATATATGTTCACTTTTTTTGAACTTGTTCAATATTTTTCATATGTTCAATAAAATTGAACACTTCTGGCTTAGCTCTCAGTAGAGGATTCCCGCGATCCCCTTTTTGTGCTAGTGTTTGCCAGTAAATTGATAGTATTTAGAAAAAGTTTGAACCGAGAGTTTGAATCTCTCCCGGGCTACCAGAACGACTATAACTCGGCTATCTTTTCGTTATGATAGTTGGGGAGTCTGCTTCTCGTGCGTTGTTCAAACTGTGGAAAATGCTGTGAAAAAACGGAGATGGAGCTTTCAAGCGAGGACATCGAAAGATTAGAGGAAACGGGTTATCGCCGAGAAGAATTTGCAGTAATAGATGATGGTGTGACTCGGCTCAGAAACGTTAACGGATGGTGCTATTTCTACATTCTCACTGATAAGAAATGCCGAGTCTATGGAAAAAGACCCTTGGGATGCTATCTTTATCCTGTTGTGTATCTGGTAAATGAGGGTGCCATGGTTGATGAATTATGTCCAATGGGTCAAACGATTTCAGAACAAGAATTGAGAACGAAAGCAAAAATCCTTGACAAACTCTTGCAAAAGATGGATAATGAAAGAAAGTGTAAATAGAACCTTATTTTTGATATGCTCTAGATATGAACTCGCAGGTGCACGCCGATATCTGCGTGACTGCGGATCTCGTGTAGAAAAGTCAGAAGCTGCTGGTGGCCTTCAAAAAAGGCGGTGAGCGCCTCTTTTAAAATGGTTGGAAAATAATATTTTAGTTGAAAAAAATTGTGCAAGCCCATCAGATTTCTAAGGGAATAAAAATTAGGCATCGCGATGTAGAAAAAACATCAAAAAGTTTTATTTGACTATTTCGGCGTTTGCGGCTCTACGGCCTATCCTTGTGATCCTTATTTTCACATGGTCTCTAGGTTTTGCGTTGGCAACGAATATTACGAAGCCTTGGATTCTGGCTATGCCTTCTCCTTGGCTGCTTGTTTCCGTTATGTTCACTTCGTATTCCTTTCCCATCTCAACTGGGCAAGGCTTAAAGTCCCCACCATAACCGCGTCTTCTCTCATAACTCATAAGGCGTCTTCCTCCTTTCACATTTGTGATGATAATGCTCACTTATAAGACTTTAAGTGTTCCGTAGCGTGCTCAAGCTTGGAAAAGCGCTACCCACAAACTAAAAGTGAAACTTCGTGGTATATCCGTACTGTGGAAGGGTTGTGAGTAAGCCCAGGTTTTTTGATAGGCTTGAATGCCGAAACTGTGTTTTTAAGGGAGGCAGCTACTGTTGGAACCAATGCCCATACAATATTTGGCGGAGAGAACCATTTTAAATTATAGTGCGCACTCACAGAAAAAAGGGAATGTGCAGGAGGCTTCTATACACTGGCAACTTGAGGCTTTTATAAAGGGTATTTAAGCATCCGCTACACTATAAGAAGTGATGTTTAATGCCGAAGACTAAAGCCATAATAAACATTCAAAACGTTGTTGCTTCTGCCACCTTACACCAGAAAGTTGACTTAAACGCTATTGTGAAGGGTTTTCCAGGAGTTGAATATCGTCCAGAACAGTTTCCTGGATTAGTATTTAGGCTTAGGAGACCGAAGACAGCCACGCTGATTTTCAATTCTGGAAAAATGGTGTGCACAGGAGCAAAATCGGAAAAGGAATCCCGTAGAGCTGTTATGACAGTTGTTAAAGAACTGAAAAAGAGCGGAATAATCATCATCAGCAAGCCGGACTTGAAGGTTGTGAACATCGTTGCTTCTGCAAGCTTGGGCGGAAGGATAGACTTGGAACTGGCAGTGACCACGCTTGGAAAAACCATGTATGAGCCGGAGCAGTTTCCAGGATTGATCTACAGGATGGACGAGCCTAAAGTGGTCATACTGATATTCGCAAGCGGGAACCTTGTTTGCACTGGAGCGAAGAAAGAACAGGACGTTTATGACGCAGTGCATAAGCTTCACGAAAGGTTGGAGGAACAAAACCTCATATTCTACGAATAAAACTTCATAGTTAATCGCCTTTCGCCTTCGTTTGTACATTCCTCATCGTAGTAAAGTAGAACGCGCTTGTATCCGAAAACAATGGAAAGTGTTTTATCTATCATCATCATCAGAAACCATGGTTATCAAGACATATTGGAGGAAATTAAATGGGAAAATGTAAAAAATGTGGAACAGTTGTTTCATCGCCTAAGAAGAAGTGGACAATGGCTGGACGCCCATCCAAAGCTGGAAAAAGAACTCAGTTAGAAATCGGACTTTTCGACTGTCCAAAGTGCAAGAAGCCCTTCCGAGAAGTACTAAGCAAGAAGATTATTTAGGCACACCGAATACGGCCCAAAAAAGGCAAAAGAAGTTGCAAGTAAAGCCGATGTGGGTGGAGAAGGCATAAGGCATCAAGTTTACACCCCCTCATTCCCCCATTTTTCAATCTCTTCTAATCTTTTCAAAAGTTCTTGTTCATCTATTTTTAAAACACTTCTTTCAATTTATAGAATAAAAGAAAATTGGAAGGTTGAATGTGCTTCGCAATGACATAACCCGATAGGGCCATATTGCGCTTCGCAAAAAGCCGTTTGGGCCTGTTAGAGTTCTTAAAACCTAAAGTATCAGGAGAAAACAAAAATTGTCAAAAACTTATTTTTCAGAACATTTAGAAACCCAAAACACGCGGTGCCTTAATGTTTACTTAGCGCGCGTGTTTCGCAAGGTTTTCCTACTCTCTTGTAAGCGTTATTTCCATTGTTGAAACCATCCTTGCCCTGTTTTCGCCTTCTCTCGGTGGCATCTCCTCTGTTCCTATAGCGATTTTGCTTACTTTTAGGTCTTTTAGGAAGCGATTTCTGGTTATTTCAGCTACATCAACAGCTGTAGTTATTGCTTGTCCTCGTGCTTTCAAAATTACTTCCTTAGCATTGCTCGCCGATAGTCTTGTGATAACTGCTAGAACATAGTCCATTGGTGGTTTACTTCCAATGAAAACAATTCCCGATTTTTCCGCCATTTTCCATCACTCCTTTCATCATTGATTGTAACGTGTAACGTTGCTGTGCTCTTTTCGTTCTTCAACAACAGAACGCTACTAACCCATCATAATACGCAAACTTCCTTATAAACGCAACTAAACAACAGAGCATCCTGAGGATATTTTCGCGCGGCTCCCTTATCCTAGATTCCGGTTTCAGACGCAGCATTCACTTCGCATTTAGGTGATAGGTTATAATTAGGTGCAGAAAACTCGTATATGTCTTTTCAAACCGTCCTAAGCCCTTTAAAAGCTGGCTATTTTTGCGAGTAGTGCATAAGCCCAGATCACTGTTACTCCAATAATTCCATACTTTCTTGTAGTTTTCTGTATGTTAATGACGTTTTTTGTTGACGGGTTCTTTAACACATCGGCATAACGCATGATAATGGGTATGGAAAGGGGGAAGATTATAGAAAACAAGAATAAATGTCTGTAGGAGAGTAAACCAAAAGCTGAATAGACGAATGGCGAGAACCCCGCTATCAAAAACATAAATCCAGCGACAATAACACCCTTCTTCCTTCCATACCTAACAACAAAAGTGTGAACCCCAGTTTTATAGTCTGCTTCATAGTCTCCAACGGCTTGAATAATATGGCCACCACAGTGAATTAGCATTAGCGGCATGGCACCCAACATAATTGATGGAATGTTGGAGATTAGCTGGTCACTTAACCCTCCTCCAATTAAGAATGGCAGAAAGCCAGCGCCTATTCCTGAAATCACGAAGTCTGCAACTGGTACGCTTTTCAGTCTGAATGGGGGAGTGGAATAAGCGGTCCATAGTCCTAAGTAAACAATAAACAACGGGAGAACATGAACGTTGGCTATGAACACCAAAATTAAACATGAAATGACCAGTAAGAAAGAGAAGATTAATGTCCTCCTCGGCGTTATTCGTCCAGAGGCAACAGGCAGATTTGACTTAACCTCGTTCTCTCGATCTGCCTCACGATCAAAGTATTGATTCAAAACGAAGACGCTGGCCGTAGCAAGTGAGAAGGCAAAGAAAACTATAGCAGTAATCTCAAAAGGAGACACACAAAAGAGAACGCTCCCAAAACCAAAATTGAAAATCCATCCAAGCCAACTCCCAACCCTTGCAGCCTCAAAATATTGAAACATTTTATGCCTTCCAGAACGAAATTAAAAGTTGCAAAATTTAAGAGTTTTGACCATTTGCCCAAGATTTTTGGCTTTAGCGCGCGCGCAAACGATTGGCGGGTTCAGAAACGTTTAAACTCTTAGAACATACTGGGCTTAGTCTGAAGTGATATCTTGATTTCTAAAAGAAACATCGCGTTGGTGGCGCATGATAATAAGAAAGATGATTTGGTGGAGTGGGTTGTTTTCAACAAAGGGACCTTGGCTCTTCACAACTTGTATGCAACTGGAGATACTGGAAAGAGAATAATGGAGAAAACTAATCTAAGGGTCGCTTTGCTTAAAGGAGGGTCTTATGGTGGAGACATGGAGATTGGCGCTTTGATTGCTAATGAGAAATTGGACTACCTGATTTTCTTCTGGGATCCTTTGCAATCTCTTCCTCACGACGTCGACGTCAAAGCGCTTCTTAGAATAGCTGTCTTGTATAATGTGCCGACTGCTTGTAACAGGGCGACAGCGGATCTAATAATTTCTAGCCCATTGTTTCATAGTGCAGAATATGAGCCGGCAAAGGAACGAGCTAAGAAGTGATTGCGGGCGCCGCATTTTCCGTTTTTGCATTATAGGGTTTTCACGCGTGTATATTTTGCGCGCGCATTTTATGACTTTCTTAGGATGGAAAGGGTTAATCGCCTCGAGCGCTACTAAGTAAGGGAGCAAAATAGTTTCTAAAAAGGGCTTGAAGAGTCAACATCTATTAGGGTGATAAACGGGGAAGCAGAGGCCAGTGAATGGAAAATCCAGAACGTATTCCGGGTGTTCACTTGGGGCGGAGTTCGTCTGTGCGTTGTCTAGCGGAGGCGTTTAAAAACTGTCCTTTGCAGATAACGAGACGCTAAATAAGGTGGCTGCGTTGTTCGGAGAGGACGCTGTTAGAGTAGTTGAGGTCCTCAAAGGTGTTCACGAGATTACAGATAATGAGATAGCGGACAAAACTTTAATACGCCTCAACCTGGTTCGTAAGGCACTCTACAGTCTCTATGACCACTCCATCGTGGCTCTCAGGCGGTCCCGCGACAAAGAAACAGGCTGGTTTATCTTCAGCTGGAGACTCCAACCCGACCAACTGGAAGGTTTCATTGTAAACCAGAAGCGACGGATCCTCGAAAAACTGGAAACCCGGCTTGAGTACGAGAAAAGCCACAAGTTCTACACCTGCCAAACACCAGGCTGCAAGCGATTTCCCTTCGCAGAGGCATTCGAACTTCTCTTCAAGTGCCCTGGCTGCAACAAACCAATGATGTACCTCAACAACGACTGGATCGTTGAGGTCCTAACCCGAAAAATTGAACAGATTAAGGTTCTGTGAGCGTTGAAATGTTAGAGAATTATTTCCATCCGCGTATTTGCCAAGCATTACTGAGCCATTCTATTTTATGTTGCGCCTTCATCAAAGAACGTAGGGGCTGTTGATTGCACGATTATGTGTGCGGCACTGTGCTTGACGAAAAAACAGCAAAATTCAGGATAAATTTTGAAGGCGGGACATACTACTTCTGCTCCGCGAGTTGCAAGAAAAAATTCGAACGTCATCCAAAGAACTTCGCTAAATAATTTACGTTTCATAGAAATTTACTCATTAAATATGCGCGCGCATTCTAAGGACACAGTTGTAGCAGTGAACCTAAACTATATAACACGGGGGCTTTCAGCGGCTTCACCAAAGTATCGCCTGCTCCAATGCAAAGACGCCCCGAAAATATGAGAAAAAAGGGAGAGTAACCTATGTTGTTAGCTCTCTATTTCGTTTTCTTTTTACTTCCTTTTTTCTTCTTTCCGGTTGCACTTTTAGACACGATTGCGACCTCAAATCTACAATTATCAGCGATTTCTACATATATAGTTTCGTATGCACTCGTTATCTTAGCACATCATCCAAAATCTGCTCAAATATGGTTATTAACAATAAATTAACGATTTCTTTAAGAGGAAAATATTGTTTGGAATTTTTCGGATGCGAGGAGTCAACGTACAGTCAAAATGGGAATCGAACTAGCGGACCGACTTGACAACGTCGTCCAACATTCTAGGGATTGCTTAGCGTGCTTGCTCTGTGAAACACTGACTGAAAAAGGTTAGAAGAGCTTTGAGGAGGCTTGTGGCTACAACTTGGTCACTCAATTGCTCTCATGAACGTATTTTGTCCCTACTTTTTATACCGAGATGACAACATGAAAGGATTTGATAATTTCACATGCAGAAATGCAATACATCTTATCAGCCAATACACCCATCTTATATATGGTTGATCTAAACAGACAAAAAAGGGAATAAAAAAAATTTATAAAGGAATGTCACTATTCGTCTTCTTCAAATTCTTCCTCTTCAGTTTCTTCCGGTTTTTCTGGTTCTTCCTCTTCAAATGTATATCTCATTTATTTTCCTCTCCTTTTTTCTTTCTAGGAGCACACCCAATAGAACACGGGACACTTATAACCAATTCGATAGAATCCCTTAATGTTTCTTTCCTGTTCAACGTATGCATAGATGGATCATCAGAACAGGTAGTTCTGACAAGCACTTTAACCAGACAAGATCCTAGTAGATGGTGCCGCTAAGTAGACGCCTGTGCATTTTAGTTATTAGAGAATGTCAGTGGTGTTTAAAAGTGAGGTTCGCCTATTATCTTTGTCAACACCGACAAAAGGAAGTTAAATTTTGTCTAGAGAACCAAACGTCATATACGTGGGGAGAAAGCCCCGATGGATTACCTGTTGGGGATTATAACGAGTTTCACCGGGTTCAACGCTAAAGAGGTTACTTTGAAGGTGAGAGGACAAGCAATAACTACTGCCGTCGACGCTTTCGAGATAACCAGACGCAGATTCATAGGAACTGAGCATAGGCAAAATCACCATAGGAACTGAAGAAATGCCACCAAGGCGAAGGCAGAGCAAGTATGATTTCAACGATCAAAATCACGTTAACACGAGAATAGGAAACAGGTAAAATGCGAAACAAAGTACGGACTACGCGAGGAAGACCCGCTGGCTGGCACCACTCATACTATGACATGCGGCTTCTCGAGTATCTCGCTAAAACTTCACTGAAACACGGAATTGATTCAGACAAATTTTTTAGTAGTTTTCTTGATGCTTTTGAACATGAAGAAGCTATGTGTGGAGACCTATCGATTGAATGCCGTGTAAAGACACGAGATTACGCAATCTTTCTCATAACCAGTGGTCCTAAAGTAGTTGCACAATTTCCTATACCTGAGCACATTCTTGCAAAAGCCAATCCACTCAAAGAGTTTACGTATAGGCTATCGTCTATAAGAAACTCAGCCCAAGAGGCTAAATCAAACCACTATCAGATTAAAGACTTAAGGGTTGGAATGAAACGAATTAACATAAAGGCAAGGGTTCTCGAAGTATCTCAGCCAAGGCTCGTCGCAACCCGTTTTGGTTTCTGCGCTAATGTGGCAAACGGCCTCGTCGCTGACGAAACTGGAACCATCCAATTGCCTTTATGGAACAAACAAATAGATGAAATTTCTGCGGGTGACCTCATTCAAATTGAAAAAGCAAATGTTATTGTATTTAGAGGTGTACGTCAGTTAAAGGTCGGCAGGAGCGGAAAAGTGAGCGTCATCAAAAATAGTTAGTGCGTCAGTATTGATGCACGTTTCGCGTAATCCTCAGCTTCTTCCTCTGTGCCTTGCGTTCCTTGCGTCTTTCGCTTCTCTTTTTCGCCAGTCCCTCTTTCTCTGAGTCACTATGATATCTCTGGGCCAAGCATAGTGTTTGGAACTATTTCCTGTGTATTGACCCATTTTTTCGTAGAAGATTGAATAGTCTATCTCTTGGTTTGAGAGTGACGATATGATTTCATTCAACTTTGTCTTGGTCTCTTGCGAGGCGGTTTTGTCCCATGAGCGAGAATAGGCGAGATAGGCTACGTGGAATTTAAAGTCAGATGGTCTGTCGATCATTAGTTTAGTTACTGCTACTGATTCGTTGGCTTGTCGTTCTGGTTCTTGTGCCATAATACTCTATGTCCTAAAGGTTTTGTAAATAATAGTATGCAAAGCAACGTATAAATGTTCTAATGCAATCGTGCAAATCCTTGTTTCTGTGTTGCCTCGAATCATTCGCGCGCTGTCCCTTTAACTCCACGTGCGGTAAGATCGAGATCACTACACTAAAACGCTGCTGAAGAAGGTTATCTCAAAGTCTATTTAGGTTTGAATTTGCCGCAAAAAAGGTTTCTGGGACTTTTTGCTTTATGAGAGAGCAGTATGTATTTCTTTTTTGAATCTTGAAGTAGACACAATTTTTAGAGCTTTTCTACGGTCGTTTTCATTTCCTCATAAGTTTTTGATGTTTCTTCCAGTATGTGAGGTACATTGAGCACTTCATTTTATCCTTGCAATTTTTACATTCAGAGCGGAGGCTCGTCCAATATCTTTGGCAAGGCAGATTGGTTGGTGGAGGAGTCTTCGCGACGTGAGTCGACATCTTGGACAACCTCTAGTTTAGAGACCTTAGTAGCATAAGTGGATATAAGCTTAGTTATAAAGTCAATCTCGCGTGTATGGTGTACTTATATGGTGGCTACATGTGACTGACATCATTGTTAACATTATCCCTTACAATTGCAATCGTCATGTACGAACGTAGAATACAAAATATGATCTATACTCCAATCTTCTTCCTCTTTCTCTTCTCTTTCCTTTCCCTTTTCGTTAGAGGCTTAAATCTCCATTCAGCCTCCATAACCCTCTTTTCTTTCTTTTCACCTTTCTTCTTCTTGCCCATCATAGCGCGCGCCAGCCTTTCACTATTTTCATAAATCATTCCTCTCGCACTGATGTTAAACTGCTATGCACGTTCGCTACTGCACAATCCCCTTTTTTCTGTTCCAAGCCTCTCCGCAGCTTGTTTTCCACATCAATGCCTTCCGACCGAGCACGCCCTACAAGCTATGTACTTCTTTTAGTTGGGAGTCCAGGTCTTCAATGTTGCTGAGCGTTCCTATTTTTCCAAGGCTCAATTGTCTTTCACCTCTGAATGTGGACGTTCGTGCATTCTCGATCTGAATGGTGTCTCCTATGGAGATGGAGTTTATTTGTTCATTCCATAAACAAAGTTTGATTGTTCCAGTTTCGTCCGCTATCAAAGCGTTGGCTACGCTGGCGTAGTTTCCAAACCTTGTAAAGACAAGTCTTGGTCTTGGAATTTCTAGAACTTTAGCCTTCAGATTAACATGGCTCATTCCAGTCCGCAAATCTCTGATGGGAAGAGAATGTGATCCCTTATTCTTCTTAACTAGATGTCTGCGGATCATGTCGGTTTTCATGAAATCTTTGAGTGGATTGCTTCGTTTCAAAAGAAATTCTTTGGGTATTGGAAATTGTGCAACAACTCTAGAGTCCTTCATGATCAAAAAGATGGCTTTATCTTGTGTTTTGCCGCGACATTCAATTGAAAGGTTTCCACATGTGGATTTTTGATTTTCTCCTGCTGAGATTAACGCATAAAAAAGTTTGTCAGGGTCAACTTCGTATTTTATTGAAAGAAAAGCAAGATATTCGCCGGCTGACACTTTGTTTCGCAAGGCCTTTCTACTCTTTTTCCCCGCGTTACTTCCATTGTAAAGACCATTCTGGGACAATTTTAAAGATCTTTCAGAAGGCTTAAGAGCTGATCTTTCTTGTTGAAGTCTTTGTTCTTCTCTGCTTCTAATATGGCATGTTGCACCCAACTTCTCAGTTCAGAATAATAATCTACTTTAGGCGGATGCCTTCTCTCCACTCTGTTGGTACACGATTGCGCTGGCGTGCGTACATGCTTATTTACTAATTCCATAGTTTTCACCTCATGTTTTTCAGTAGAATCGTTAAGAAAAATGACAAAATTCGTTATAGTCCCTTTTTGTCAATATTCTTCTCTACGAGAATTCTACCTATTAATATCTGCACTTGGTCACATATTAAGATATGTGAGAATGTGCGCAATCGAGGCTGATTACGTGGCGGTTTTCCCATCAAATGACTTTTTGTGGATGAGACCAAATTTAAACGTAGTATAAACTATCGGGGGTAACAGACACGAGCTGAGGCGAAGCGAAACAGACTTAAAAGCTAGTTGTGTCTTAAAGGGAAGCGTTGCAACGGTGAAAACCTGTGTCTCAACCAGTTCATGGAACAATAGTAAACTATCGAATAGGCATCAGAACGCAAATGCCAAAGGAGTGCCTAATCCAATTTGCACATGTAAATTCCGTCTCTCTAGCAGGCCAACTTATCGGGCGAAAAGTAGTCTGGAAAGCGGGAAAGAACAAGTTTATCGGGAAAATTGTGGGTTTACACGGCAAGAAAGGCTTGGTCAGAGTCAAATTCCGAAAAGGGGTGCCCGGTCAAGCTTTAGGAACAACCGTTGAATTAGTCGGCTAAAACTTTAGTCTGCATTCAACCTGTTCCTATTCACCATTTGGCTTTTCCTTTTTCTCTCACATTGTAAGGTGACCATGTCTTCTCAACCATTCAATTTGATTCTTCCTGTACCGCCAGAAAATGTCGCCTCGTTTGTCTGATTGAAACTCCCAAGGAGAAACCAAAACAATGTCTCCCTCTCTGATCCACACTCTTCAACTTGCCTCGAACTCTGCACAATCGCTCTTTGCCGTCTTGGCACCTCACCAAGATTCTATCAAGACCCAGCATTCGAACAGCCATGCCTAGTACATCATTTGCAACCGGCAACACCATGGTTTCGAGCTCTTCTTCGTTAATGACCTTCCTTTTACCCAATTTCTCACATCCAAATCATGAAATCACAATGGCACGCGCCAAGGATCCTATCAGTCAGAACAATCAGGAGAAAAAGTAAACGCACATATAGCGATCTGACTCTTTCTAAGAATCCCAACTGCTACAACTAAGTACATCACCAAGTTTATTAGGCTAACACACACTGTACTTTTTTGTTTGCAAAATAGGGAAAAAGACGATAGATTTGCGATTGTTTTGACAATTTTAGATAGTAGCCAGAGAGATTCGAACTCTCGCCTTCATCCTAGTATACGTTAGTAGAGTACTTGAACCCATTTGGGTATGGGGACGGATAGCCCCACTAATTGTTAAGTCTTTTAGGGTGAACAGTCTCACGTTAAAAAGTACTTGTAAATGGGGTGTCCTTTAAACCGAAGAGTTGTTTCTGATTTTTCTATGGTTCCGCTTGGCAGTCTCATGCATATCGAATTTACAATGGCTCCGTTTGGAATGAAGCGGACGCCGTCTAGGAGTTCGCCTTTTGTTACGCCGGAGGCTGCGAAGACTAATTCATTGCCTTTAGCTAGCTCGTCTTGGTTGTAAGGTTTGTCTATATCAACACCTTCTGTTTTTAGTCTGTCCAGCCGGTTAGGGTCATCTTTTTTGTCCTTCCACACCTTCACAAGCATGCTTCCGCCTAAACATTTTACAGCGGTTGCTGCGATGGTTGCTTCTGGTCCAGCGCCAGCGCCTACAAGAAGATCAACGCCTGAACTTGGGATGCATGTGACAACTGCACCAGCAATATCACCGTCAGGAATTAAGATAATCCTTGTCCCAAGTTTTCTAAGGGTGTTTAGAATTTCTAAATGCCTTTCTCGTTCCAACATTATGACGGTGAAGTTTTCAAGAGACAAATTCTTTTCTTGGGCAACTATGCGCACAATCTCTTCAATAGACATGTCTAAAGAAATCTTGCCAATCGAATGATAATCTGTTGCCACTTTGAAATAGTATCCGTCGTCTGGAAGAACTTGAAAACAACCAGCAGGCGCACAAGCAAGAGCAGAAATAGCGTCTTTCCTTCCCTTTGAAGCAGCGGTAGTCCCGTCAACAGGATCTACGACAAACTCGACTTTGGGACCTCTCCTCGTTCCAACATTCTCCCTACGCATAAACGCGGGTGCATTGTCTTTAGGTCCTTCGCATGAAATAACTTCCCCTTCCACATCTGTTTGAGCTAACACAGCCCTTGAAAATTCAACAGCCTTTGCATCTATTAAGTCAGGATTACCTTGACCAATGTGCAGCGCAGCCCCAACAGCCGCAGCAACTGTGATTCGAGTCAACGAAGGCGCTAAAGCCCTAAGAGAAACCAAAGACGTACACTCCTAACACATTCTAACTTAAGCTACTTGTAAATCCTTTTCGGCTTCCCCAATATTTGCTCATTCAGCTCTTTTATACCTAATCCATCTTGTTTTGGAAACACTCGCATCGAGTCTTTGACTTTTGTCCCGCCCTTTTTAACGAGCTTGTCCTTTAGTAGAAGGTCAGAGTCTAAGTCTGCGTATTGTATGTTTTTGACTGCTGCGGCTAGGTGAGCTCCGGCGGCTATGCCTATTTCAGATTCGCCCATGCACCCAATCATGCATGGTATTCCGGCCGCCTCCGCAATGGCGGCGATTTTTCTGCCTTTTAGTATTCCTCCGCTTTTCATTAGTTTGATGTTTATGAGGTCTACTGCCTCTGCTTGTATTAAGCGTAAGGCATCTTCAGGAGAATGCACACTCTCATCAGCCATCATCGGTATTGGTGATTTTTTCTTAACTTCCATTAAGCCTTTGATGTCTTCTGATGGGACTGGTTGCTCGGCAAATTGAATTTTAAATTTCTCGATCTTGTTGAGGACCTCTATGGCTTGTTTCGGCGTCCATCCTTGATTTGCATCAATTCTTATTTGTACATTGTCGCCAATTGCTTCACGAATTCTCTTTATGCGCTCAACATCTTCAGAGGGGTTAACTCCAACTTTCACTTTTAGGGCTTTAAACCCTTTATTAACAGCTTTAACAGCGTCCTCAGCCATCTCTTTTGGAGATTTGATGCTTAAAGTTATGTCCGTCAGAACTTCTGTGCGGTAACCACCCATTAACATGAAGAGGGGTTTACGACTTGTCTTTCCTAAAATATCATGCAATGCTATGTCTATGGCTGCTTTTGCGGCGGGATTTCCTTCCACGATGGAATCCATGACCTCAACATCTTGTTCGATTCTTAAGGGACAAAGGCCAATAAGCTTCGACGCAATTTTATCAAGAGTTTTGATAACGGTTTCTGCAGTTTCGCCAGTCACTCTTTCGGATGGTGAAGATTCACCCCAGCCAACAACGCCATAATCCGTAATTATTTTTACGACGACATTATGGCTTTCAGTGCTTGCTCCCGGAGCGATTCTGAACGGTTCCTTATAGCCTAAAGTGACAGGGTAAACTTCAATTTGTTGAATTCCCAATCCGAATCACTAGAAACAAGTTTGCGTGTTCCCAATGGAAAAGCTTTACTGAAGCTCCTCCTCCGCGGGTTTTTTCTCGCGTTTTCTTAACCATCTAAACTTTAGTTTTGCCGTTAAGATTTTCTCAGTTGCAAACAACCGTGACGCGGCATACATTATGACTAGCGTGAAGACTGTGACATAAACAATGCCAAAAACAACAGTCCAGTAGTCACCCATCGTCACGGCTCTGGCAGCTATGATTGGATGGCTGTAGGGAAGTGCATAGATGAGGATTTTTAACGCAAGGGGTAGGGAGTTAACATCCAAATACATTAGGACTAGTGCTGGGATGATTATTATAGGAGTGAGGTTACCGACGAGGGATTGAGCACCGCGCACATCTTCTGAAAAAGCAGACATGATAACCGCTAATGCTAATGCAGAAAGCAAGGTAACGAAAAGCGAAATTCCCAGAAGCAAATAACCCAACAATGAAGGGACAAGCCCTAAAGAAACTAAATCTAATGTTCCACTAGGAATCGTTGCCATGAGAGAACCCATGTAATAGTTGAATCCAATCATGTAGGCTATAGCGCCAACACCTGCAACAAGAATTGAACCTGACAACTTCCCCATTAGGATTGCAAAACGGTCCATGGGTAAGGTTAACAATGTTTCCAAGGTTTTCTCCTCTTTTTCCATGGCTACTGAGGTTGCAGCTATCGACATAGAATAAGTGAGCAGAATCATTATGGTGATTGGCATGGCAATTGCTTGTGAAAGCATTAACCTTGAAAGTATGCTAGGATCGACATTTTTCTGAATCACTCCTTTAATAATGGTTGATTTAAAGGTGTACACTGCATTCGGGGCAATTGCTCTGTTGAAACCGCTCACTAAATCGTCGATTATTGCAGAACCAACCTCTTGAAAAATGCCGCCGCCTGAGAAAATTCCATAGAAATTCACAGTTGCGTTTATCTTGGTATTGCCATTTTTATACTCAGTCATGTTTGCACTGAAACCGCTTGGAATCTCTATAAGCTGCGTCGTGTTATAGTCTGACAACAATTTTAGAGTTACAGTATTGTTTAGAGTTCTATTATTGACAACGGAAACTTTCACCGAAAAATTGAGATAGTCTGTGAACAATTCGGACCAGTTTCCTCCGTCATTGTCTACAACTAGAAGTGTGGCTTTTTCTGCTTGTTCCCGTGCTGCCTGCATTGAATAGCTTATTATGCCGCCTAACACTGGGAACATTATCAATGGGACAATTAGCATTGCTAACAGTATTTTCGGGTCTCTAACCAATTCTTTAATCTCTTTAACGAGAATATTACCAAACCCTTTAAGCAAGTCCAACCACCTTCGCAAAAACCTCTTCTAAATTTGCACTTTCAAACTTTTCTTTCAGTTCTTGCGGTTTTCCCTCTGCAACAATCCTACCCTTGTTTAATAAAGCAACTCTGTCGCATATGTGTTCTACTTCAAGCATGTTGTGGCTTGAAAGCAGCACTGTTACGCCTTGTTCTTTCACGTATCGCTTGATTATTTCTCTCACATGATAAGCATGCAAAACGTCTAACCCGCTTGTGGGTTCATCTAAAATGGCTAGTTTGGGTTTATTCATCAATGCCCGTGAACAAGAAGCCTTCTTTTCATTCCTTTACTGTAAGCTTTGGTCTTATCCTTCAAACGCTCACCTAAACCGGTAATTTCAGCTGCTTCTTTAATCATTTCACAAGTTTCATTTTTGTCTTTGGTGTTGAATTTAGCCATGAACTCCAAATATTCCCAGCCGGAAAGGTTTCGGTAAGTCCCAGCCTCCTCCGGGAGGTAGGCTATGATCTTACGGACTTCAGCAGCTTCCTGAACAACATCTAAGTCGAAAATTTTCACAGTACCAGATGTAGGCAATGGTAAAGTTGAAACAACACGTATGGTGGTTGTTTTTCCAGCTCCATTTGGACCAATAAGTCCGAAGATTTCTGTAGGCTTGACGCTAAAGCTTAATCCATCTAGTGCATGAATATCGCCGAAGACCTTAACAACGTCTATGACTTCAACAGTTGAGCTCAACTATTGGACACCGAAGACCTAAACGATTCATAGACTTTAAAAACTTATTCTTCATCGCTCCCTCGAACCCTGATTTTTTGGTGGGTCAGCCCGAATTGATTTAAGCTTACGTAACTTTTACAGTTGAGTGCTGAGTGCGCGAGCTGTATAAGTAAAACAGTAATAATCCTTTTTGCCTGCGAGGTTTTTAAGATACGTTAACTATAATATTACTTGATTGAGGGCTATGTTTGAAAGAGATTTTGAAGAATTGGGGTAAAGAACTTTGGATAGCCGAAGAAGCAGAATATGGCGGAAAAATCTTGATCATAAAAGAAAACAAGGGTACATCTCAGCATTATCATAAGGATAAGAAAGAAACAATTTACTGTTTCAAAGGCTTAGTGGACATCATATTAACCGACAAAATAGTTACGCTGAAAGAGGGCGATGACATAACACTTCTTCCAAAGACTATACACAGTATAGTAGGAAAAAGAGATTCAATACTGTTTGAAGTGTCAACGCCACAGCTGGCTGACATAGTTAGAATACAAGAAAACCCAAAGAAAACAGGCAGATCCTAAGAAGTTATTGTCCCTCTTTTTCCATATTACCATCTATAGGACCGCACGCTAATTAACCCAAACGATCATCATGCTATTTGAATTTTATTTTGGTGGGATTCGAACAATTTTCTCTTAAAATCAAAAGGCAGTCCTCTTTCCATTCGACTTGGTCAGAAACGTTAACCTGCTTATCTTATCGCACCACATATTTTAGAGCCATTTGAGCTTACATTTAACGAGGTACCACGCTGCCATTCCACCTGTGATTGCAGAAACTATATCGCCAATAATATTCATAGAGGGTTCCATTCCTACCCTAAACACATTGATTGGTGACATGAGATAAACGGCTCTTTCAAAGATCTCCCATAATGATGCAACAACTACAAGACTAAAAATAGTGAACCCTAACGAACCTGTTTCTCTCTCGACCCCAGAAATGCGAAGTCTATCTAGATGGAAATATGAAACTAAGTGGCTGTACCCGTAATTGTTCACAGCCGTTTTGTAGGCTTTTAAAGCTATGGCTCCTATTCCGAATCCCGCTAGAGCATGTATTATCCAGTCAGCCCCAAAAACTCCGTAAAATATGGAACCTCCAACAAGCACCTGCATCACCAATGGAATTTTTGCTGTTAAGGCGATTCTGTAATCTGAGAAAACAGCGTTTGAACAGATCTTAAAGAGGTTTGTGAAAGTGATCTTGTCACAGTTTTTCTCAACATCCATCACACGCTGTGCCTTAACAACCTTCAAGTAGAATGGCGTGCAGACAATAATATAAGTCCAAATTCCCAACATAGTCCACAAGAGGTCATTCGCTGTTATGTTTACGCATATTGAGAGCAAGGAAATCGACTTAAGCATGGTAACAAGAAAAATCCATCTTAAAGGCATAATGGGATAAAAGTGGTAAATCAGAAGAGTGCCAAATGGACTGAAGGCTGTAAAAGCTGGAATTGATGTACCAGATCGATGTTCGCTATTGCTGGTCACAGATGCCCCTTTACCTCTCATTAAATTCCTTCGAAGGATTCTTCTCATCTTCCAAGATTTAAGTTTCTCCATTATCCCTTTCAATTTTGGTTACCCTTATTTAAAAGAATTCTAGAAAGGTCTACCCATATATTTACTTAATCAGAGTTTTTACTCCGGACGCTGGGCAATATGGTTGTTTCGGAAGTATTTCTCCAAATGATGTGCACAGATTGCTTTTGGTGGGGCTGTATAGGTTTAGGCTTACGTTTAAATTTTACAATTCAATGTCGACCATCATACAAACATGAGTGCAACTCATTCGAGAAATTGAATCTCTTCGAGACTGCAATAGCCTCAACGCAGAGATTCTTCAGGAATTTTTATATTATGAGTTGTACCCATTACTTTTAAATTTCGCAGTTTCTGAATCACCAAGAATAAACATACGTGTCATATCTACTTCAATTAGGCTGAAAATAACCTTATTTGCCATGATTAAACCAGTCTTATGCGAGCTTTGCAAAAAGGGTCTGGAATACGGACTTGAAAGAACTTTTAAATATGAAAAGAGGGTAATATTAAGTCGAGGTTGCAATAGTGCCTAAATCCTCGAAAGGAAAGAAGAAGAAGGGCGGAAAGAAGAAATAAAGGGTCAATAACAGAAATATCCCCCAAATCCCCTGTTTTTTTGCTTTTAGTGATCTGGTTAGCTGTTATATTCTGGTTGAACAATGATAAGAAATCAAGCTCTTTTATGTGCAACCATAATCTAACAAAATTAGGTAGCGCAAGTGTTTACTTAGTCCTCTTCGCAATTCTCAAGGAATCTTTAATCCGCTCATTTTGTCAAAAAAGGCTTTTGGTGGGGCCGGCCGGATTTGAACCGACGACCTTTACCCGGAAACAGCGCTTGGCTGTTCCTACGGGTTTCTCCTGACCGCTCCAGAACTTCTTCATCCCAAAGCGATGGTCCGCAAACCCGTTTGCTACTTTCTGGAGCCCGTCGTCATTCCTGCCTAGACTACGGCCCCTCTTTTGGAGCATTAGATTAACTGTAAAGGATAAAATATATGCGTTATTCTTTACGTGATGAGAAATAATGTTTATGTATTTCGCGTCGCGTTTTTAGTGTGGAACTACTTAAAGTATTTATGGATGATGTTGAATAACGAGACTATCTGTTAGGGGCGTTTAAAACGGGAAAAGAATCTACGGCGGATTTGCCCAAGAA
>Ga0210056_1001475_pt1 | contig 20497 bp, 17 predicted proteins | sample CryGeyCG2014_080_2_FD_183965 | JGI IMG/M metagenome (GOLD analysis project Ga0210056, IMG submission 183965) | Groundwater microbial communities from aquifer - Crystal Geyser CG07_land_8/20/14_0.80 (SPAdes) (version 2) | ecosystem: Environmental > Aquatic > Deep subsurface > Groundwater | place... | reverse complement strand
TTCGCCTCCCGTATTATATATATCGTTTTATTCTCGAGTTCGGCCAAATAATCCATTTCTTACACCTCCAGGATAATATTGAAAAGCGAGTATTTTATCGCAGGTATTATATTCTTTTCGCCGGTTATCTTCAACTAAAATAATTATATGGCAGCAACAAGGGCGATCGGCTCTCTATCCTGTTTCTGCCTGCCCTTTCGTTCAGTCAAAATTTCTTAACGCTTTTTGACTGGTCAGAAATCGGGGATGGGCATAACTCACCCGCCACTGATGCAACGGCGGGTTCGGACAATGCCCATCCTTTTATCCCTCGACTTCGCTCGGGACAAGGAAACCGATTTCCTCCTCGCAAAAAGCTGAAATTTTGACACTTCACTTCAGGGCAGGCCAAAAACAGGAATCACGATCACCTGCCGATAACTCTTTCAAGGTAAAGCTAGAAGGATTCCCTTGCCACATATGGTAGCAGTATGGGGTGAACGGCGAAATTGTAAATTTTTCCCAAATGTGGTTTTCGAACTTACGACGAGTGCCGGTAGGGGTGTACAGAATGAATAGCGCATAGGCGCGAGGAGTAAGTTCAAAACCACGGGAAAAATTTACTTAAAGCCGCGAACCCCTATTGCTACCATTTATTGCTATCATTCAGTTATATATTGAATTATGGTATGCCTTCTGATATTATTAGACAAAAGGGGAGATATCCATGAAAGTCAATATAACTTATATGAAGGAAAAGGACATGTTCGAGCTGCAGATAGTGGAACCCAGATTAAGGGCGCATTTTCTTCTGAATCGTAAAGACTTAAACGAGTTAAGGACGCTTGTCGAGCGCGCCCTGATAGAGACCGGTTCTAAAAAAGATAAATAATGAGCACCAAAGAGTTCCACATACAATGGCATATAACGTCTAGGTGCAATTCGAGGTGCATACACTGCTACCAGGATGACTTTTCGAACAAGGGTGAACTGGGTTGGCCTGATCTAAAGATTGTCTGCGACAATATTTTAGGGATGATGAAAGAAAAAGATATGCGCCTGACTGTCGCGCTGACAGGAGGCGAACCGTTTTTAAAAAATGAAGTTTGGAATGTTGTGGATTACCTTTGCAACTCGCCCTATGTTTTAAACATAAGTTTTATAACCAACGGAACCGTTATAGACAGGTATATTCCTAAGATCCTTTCTTATCCGCTTATCGAAGAGATATATGTTTCGCTCGACGGCGTGCGGCCTCAAACAAACGATTACGTGCGCGGCGATAGCATGTTTGAGAAAACTCTTCGTAATATCAAGTTATTAAAAGCGAATGATCTTTCGGTATTTATTATGTTTACGCTCTTGAGGTGCAATATAAATGAGGCCGAGGATTTGCTGGATTTCTGCAGGAAAAACTCAGTTGACGGGTTTATTCTCGAACGTTTTATCCCACTTGGGCAAGGCCTGAAAGCCAAGGACGAGCTTTTAGTCCCGGAAGAATTCAACAAATTGTACAAATCTATTTTTAGCCAGTGCGGACTTGATTATTCCGAAGAAGATGGCGCCAAGTATCACGCCCTTAAAGTGGAGCTCAAAGGTGGCGCTGGGAATGTTTCCGGACTTTACGGCGCCGAGTGCATAGTAGGAAAAGACGGATGCGCGTTGCTTCCTGACGGGACAGTTCTTCCGTGCAGGAGGTTTAATTACCCGCTGGGCAATCTTTTAAAAGAGCCGCTTTCCGGCATATTGGCGAATTCTGAGGTATTGAATAAGCTCAAGCAAAGAGAAAATCTGGCAGAACCTTGCAGGTCTTGCAGTATTAAAGAATGCCAGGGCTGCAGGGCCTTAGCTTATGCGCTTACAGGGGATTATCTTTCCTTTGATCCTCTATGTAGATTGATCTCTAAGAAATGAGCAGCTTAAATCCCAAATTACAATAGCGTTTAGGGTTTAGAGGTTAGCATATAGTATTTACTATTCGCTAAACGCTAGACGCTAATCGCTAATTTTTTCTTATCCTCGAACTAAATCTTCTTAAAGACCGGATCTTTTCCACAGCCCCGGGCATTATCTTTTCGGAAAATATAGTGTTATTGTGCCATAAAGGATCCATATCCTTTTCTATTGAGCCGTTTTTCACAAGCGCGTCATAATCCCGCGTGCCGGGTATCGGAGAATAAGAGGCGAGGATAGCTTTCGCATTCAGTGAATCCACGAATAGTATATCTTCTTTTGTCTTTTCCATGCTCAAGTAGGGCGAACCGACAAGGATATATATGGCTATATCGCTTTTGTCAAAACCCGCTTCATTGAGCAATGTCACAGCCCTTTTTATATCGCTATTGCTGACTTTATTTCCGGTGAATTCCTGGATATTTTCGTCGGATGTCTCGAGCGATAACCTGAGGTCTTTAAAACCGGTTTCTTTCAATAAAAAAGCGAGTTCTTCATCTATAAGTTTGGCGTGAAGGCCGTTTATCGTATAGAAATCGAATTTTAATTCCGAGGCCTTTATTATTCGCAGCAATTTTTTTATGCCTGATTCCGGTTTAAAAAGCAGGGCGTCATCACAAAATACAAAGGCGGTCGTGCCAAAGGTACTTTTGTAATGCATAAGTTCCTCAAAAACTTTTACAGGATCGCGCTGCCTAAAGGCAGGAGTCAGGATGTTTGAAGCGCAATAAGAACACGCGAACGGGCAGCCTTTACTTAAATATATCGGAAGTATTTCTTTATTACTAGCAAGATCGTATGCCGGGAGATATTTTTCAAAATCATCCTTTAAATATTCACCCGCGTGAACGGAATCGGCACCCGAATGTAATTTTGCGTGCTCGCGGCATAGCGTTGCATAGATCCCGCCAAGTATAATAGGTGTGTTCGGAAAAGATTCCTTCAAAATTTTTATAACAAGTTGTACGCCCGGGTATCAGAATGTCATTCCGGAGGAAACAAAGATAGCGTCCGGATGTTTTATGGACAAGAGTTTATTCTTGAAGTCTTGTATAGATATTCCGTACTTAAAATAAGGCCTTTTTATATCCTTTAATGCGGCCGGCTTGTCTATTTTTTCTTTTCTAAATTTTGAAAATCCGGTTTTCTTTTTAGATCTGGCGCATCCGGCCAGGCAGTCTAGGAAATAGACATCACCCGAAGCGCGCAAATAAGAAGCTATGCGCAATAGGCCTATCGGTTTTATGCCGAAGTCATATGCGGCAAAGTCATATATCCACGGGTTCAATAAAAGGTATTTATTCATGTTATATTAAACGGCGGCGCAACTTTTAATTCGCGCCACATCGATTTTTCCTCCATGCAAAGATATATGGGCACCTTCTTGGAGCGTTTTGCCATCATTTGTACGAGAGCGCTGTATATATGGTATCGTATAGTGTGAGGATACCTCAATTTCTTATCATAGCCTATCATTAATTCGCCATCAAGTATTTTGTTATCAGGGAAACGCGCTTCTATGACCTTTTTTAATTCGGGCTTGAACCTGAACGTACCGATACTTATCCATGCGATATCTTTCGCTTTAATGGCGTCGAATAGAATATTTATAACATTTCCGTAATGCTTTTGCCAATCCTTGAAATATATTACAGGGTCGAAATGGAATCCGACTTTATATCCCGCTTCCGTGCAGTGAAGGGCCGAATTAATGCGGTCCATAAGCGTGGCGGTAAAAAATTCATTTTCATTTATCATCTTCTGGGGGTTTAATGACCATGATATGACTATATTGCCAGCGTGCTTTGCTTTTAAGAGATTTTTGATATTATCGCTTTTCGTTTTAAATTCAAATGTAACTTGAGGGTGTCTGCGGAAGAAATCTATAAGCGATAAAGAATACTCTGTGACATCATCGAGCATCAGAGAATCCGAGAATTCCCCAGTGCCTATGCGCATCCCGGCTCTTTTATATGAATCAAACGCGCTAAAGAATTTATCCAGGTTCGCAGGAAATATTATCCCGGGTGAATTTACGTACTCTTGAAGATAACAATATGTACATTCAAATATGCAGCCAAAGCCCAGGTTAAATATATTGTAACCGCAGCCATAAGCGCCGGCTGTGCACGGGCACCTTTTAAAGAAATCCTGAATCTCGTTTATTATAAAGACCATATCGCGCCGATTATTATAATCAGATATGCTAAACCGCTCTTTTCTTTTTGATAGGTGCTCTTTTAGCGATTTTATCTCAAGAAAACGAGATTCGGGGAAAGCGTTTCGGAATCTTGAGGCAATATGCGATTTTTCCAAAGAGGCTTCAATGAATATATTTTTGGGATAAAATGTATTTTTCTTTTTTGATTTTACGCATAACCTCGGGTTTAACTCAAGCCTCGGAAGGTAGATCTTTGATATTTCGCTATGGGCGTAAGTGCAGGGGAACCGCTTTTTAAGGAGGTAAGTTTTTATTTCATCAAAGTTATCAAAATTTTCATGTTTAAGAACGTTTTCCGGAGCAATATTTTCTTTTTTTGAGATTTCATATAGGAGCCGCGTGATCTCTCGTTGCTTATTGACCCCGAAATGTGAAAAATAAGATTTTACGAGGTCTTTGACCCTTCTTAAGGTATAAAACTCTTTTTTATATGGGCGCATAGAATACCTTTGAAAGCCTGACCGTTTTGTAATATAATTATAGCATAGGATAGCCTTGGGAGAATAGCATGAAAAAAGAGGCAATGCTGTATAAAAAATTAGAGAACCAAAAGGTGTCCTGCTTTTTATGCTCGCACCGCTGCATGATCGGGGATTCACAGTATGGCGTGTGCGGCGTGCGCAGGAATGAAAAAGGCACATTGTTCTCATATGTTTACGGCGAGGTAATCGCTTCCCACGTAGATCCTATAGAAAAAAAACCGTTATATCACTTCTTGCCGGGTTCTAAGTCTTATTCGATAGCTACAATGGGATGCAATTTTCGCTGCGGTTTCTGCCAGAACTGGGAGATATCGCAGCTTTCAAAGCGGGACGGAAGCCTTGGCGGTTATGAATTAAAACCCGAAGAAGTCGTGCGGGAAGCTAAAAAGTATGGTTGTAAAAGCATATCTTATACGTATACAGAACCTACAATATTTTTTGAATACGCATATGACACTGCAAGAATAGCCAAAAAAGAAGGCATATATAATAATTTTGTGACTAATGGCTATATGACAAAAGAAGCACTGGATGCGATAGAATCCTATCTTGATGCCGCTAATGTGGATTTGAAGAGTTTCAGGGATGAATATTATAAGACGATATGCATGGGGAGATTGCAGCCGGTCCTGGATTCTATAAGATATATGAGAAAATTAGATATCTGGGTGGAGATCACCACGTTGATCATTCCCGGAGAAAACGATTCAGAGGCGGAATTGAATGATATTGCCGGTTTTTTAGCGGAGGTTGATAAAAATATGCCGTGGCACATAAGCGCGTTCCATCCGGATTATAAATTTAAGGATTACTCGCCCACTCCTATTGAAACTTTGAGAAAGGCAAAAGAGATAGGCAAAAAAAACGGGTTGCGCTATATTTATATGGGCAATGTTCTTGAAGGCGGGGATACCCATTGTCATAATTGCGGTGAACTTTTAGTCAAAAGATCGTATTTTGCCCCTGAAGTGATGAATATAAATGCGGGTAAATGTCCTTCCTGCGGAACCAAAATACCGGGCCTGTGGCTATAAGTTAGAAAAAATCTATTTTGATTGACGCCCCCATTAAAAATTGATAGAATAAGCCCATTATATCAAAGAAACCAATATGACCGGTATTAAAAAATCTAAATACAGAAAAAAAGACCTCGGAGACCCCAAGCAGATCTTAGATGCCTTAGCTGAGATAAGCGAGGCCGTGACTTCAGATCTATATTTGGATGATATTCTGAAATTGATAGTGAATGTGACCGCAAAGGTGATGGGATCTAAAATATGTTCGTTATTGCGTCTGGATAAGACAAATAACGAACTTGTGGTAAAGGCCACCCAATCTATAAGCGACGTATATAATAAAAAGCCTAATATAAAAGCTGGGGGCGGCATTGCAGGCATGGTGGCGAAAGAAGGCAAGCCCATAACTGTTTTAGATGTGCGTAAAGATGAGCGTTACCTAAATAGGAATATAGCTAAAAGAGAAAAACTTTGTTCCCTTCTGTGCGTTCCGCTGGTTTTCAAAGGAAAAGTTATAGGGGTATTAAATAGTTATACCTCAAAGCCTCATAAGTTCAGCAAAGAAGAAATAAATATTCTAAAATCAGTCGCAAATCAGGCCGCGATAGTTATCGAAAATTTCCGCTTAGTAGTCGAATCTAAAGTTATAAAAGAAGAGCTGGAATCAAGAAAAGTTATAGAGAGGGCAAAAGGTATTTTGATGCGCCAGGAAACCATAAGCGAAGAGGAAGCTTATAATAAGATCAGAAAATACAGCATGGATAGCCGTAAGAGCATGAGAGAGGTTTCTGAGGCTATTATAGTAAGCGAAGATATGAAGAAATCGGCGCAGAAGTAGCGACCTGAAAAGTAGAGCAAGAAAAAGGCGTTCCTTGAAGGACGTTTTTTTATTGGTATATAGTGCCTAAAAAATAGGCAAATGTTGCATAAAAAATAGTGTATTACCATTCTATGCCTATGAAAAAGGGCAAAGAGGCCCTGTGCGGTTTACGCAAATCGCAACTATCAATGGCGGAAGTCCCGGATAGATGCGTGATCGTAGGATGATAGAAAGATTTACCGTATTGGTAAAAAAGAGAAATTGATAGCATAAAAGCTAATCAAGGAGGACATAAATGAATTTGCAACGACCAAATGCTAATGACGTAACGCAAACTAATAACAGGTCCAGGAACGTTGCTCCTACATCAGGCATATGCACCAGATGCGTTGATGGATGCAAGGGGAACTGCGAAATTTTTAAAGCAACATTTAGAGGCAGAGAAGTTATCTACCCCGGTCCGTTCGGCGAGATGACCGCAGGCGGCGACAAGGATTATCCGGTAGATTATTCGCACCTTAATATTCAAGGGTATGCAATGGGAGCGAAGGGGCTTCCAAAAGGTATTGAAGGGAACCCTGACACGGCGACGTTCCCTGCGGTGGACACGGAAACAGAGTATGGCTGGAATTCTAAGGTTAAGTTGAGAGTCCCTATTTTTACAGGCGCTTTGGGTTCTACAGAGATAGCCAGAAAGAACTGGGAGCATTTTGCTATCGGAGCGGCTATTTCCGGCGTTACGCTGGTTTGCGGCGAGAACGTTTGCGGTATTGACCCAAAATTAGAACTAGATTCCAAGGGGAAGATCAAGAAAGCCCCTGACATGGACAGAAGAGTAGAGACCTATAAGAAATTCCATGAAGGATACGGCGAAATTTTAGTGCAGATGAACGTTGAAGATACGCGTCTTGGCGTCGCGGAATACGTGATAAAAAAACATAACCTAAAGACGATCGAACTTAAATGGGGGCAAGGCGCAAAATGTATTGGCGGAGAAATAAAAGTCAAGTCGCTGGAAAGGGCATTAGAGCTTAAGAAGCGCGGTTACATAGTTACGCCTGACCCTACTCTTAAAACAGTACAGAAGGCGTACAAGAACGGCGCCATCAAGGAATTTGAACGCCATTCACGCCTCGGCTTTGTCACAGAGGAAAGCTTCTTTAATGAGGTTAAGCGATTAAGGGACCTGGGATTCGAGAAAATCACATTAAAGACAGGCGCGTATCCGATGAGAGAGCTTGCCATGGCTATCAAATTTTCATCCATGGCGAAAATAGATCTTCTCACGATAGATGGCGCACCGGGCGGTACGGGTATGAGCCCATGGAGAATGATGGAAGAATGGGGAGTTCCGACGTTCTATCTCCAATCCATGACTTATGAGATATGTGAGAAGTTAACAAAGAAAAAGATGCGTGTGCCTGATATCGCTATCGCAGGAGGTTTCTCTACTGAGGACCATGTTTTCAAAGTGCTGGCTATGGGCGCCCCCTATGTAAAAGCTGTCTGTATGGGCAGGGCCCTTATGATACCAGGCATGGTTGGTAAAAATATAGGATTCTGGATAGAAGGAAAAGACTTGCCTCAAACTGTTTCTCAATTCGGCACAAAACCGCAAGAGATCTTTGTTTGTTATGATGAGCTTGCCGAAAAATATGGCAAGAGAATGTCTGAAATTCCTTTGGGAGCGGTGGGAATATACAGCTTCAGCCAAAAAATAAAAGTAGGGTTGCAGCAATTGATGGCCGGAAGCAGAAATTTCAAAGTTTCGACTATTTCAAGAAAAGATATTATGACCCTTACGGAAGAGGCCTCAAAGATCTCAGGTATTCCTTATGTTATGGATGCCTACAGAGAAGAGGCTGACGATGTTCTAAACGGTTAATTTTTATTCCTGCGCCCGGTTTTACAGCCTGGCGCAGGAAATTTTTTCGATAAGTAAAGAAATAAAAAAAGTGTTGACATGATTTTTTTTAGTGATATAATATTTTCTGACAGTGATGTTATAAAAAGCAATGTTGCCCCAAAGCAAATTTGGGGGTTTTTGTTTAATAAGCGAAGAAGCCCTTTTTTAGGCGAAGAAAAAAGCCCGAAAAAAGGGTTTTTTATTTGGCAGAACGAAGACGTTCTAAAAAACCTGTGATGGTTGTTGGAACGTTTTTTATTTTATGATTAAGATTCTATTATTAGGAAAGGAGATAAAAAATGAACGCAGTCCTTTCTACTGCCAAAATAGATACAGGCGACGCGGCCTGGGTTTTGATATCTACGGCCCTTGTTATGCTGATGACGCCGGGCCTTGCCTTTTTCTACGGAGGAATGGTGAGAAGGAAAAATATATTGAGCATCCTGATGCAGTGTTTTATTATTTTGTGCGCGCTGAGCCTGCAGTGGATCTTAATAGGTTATAGCCTTTCTTTTGCCCCAGGCAGAGGTTTCTGGGGCGGATTTAGCTGGTTTGGATTGAATAATGTAGGGTTGGAGCCATATGCGGGCTACGCAGCAACCATTCCACACCAGGCTTTTATGATATTCCAGGCAATGTTCGCTATAATCACTCCGGCCTTGATCATAGGCGCTTTTGCCGAAAGGATGAAATTTTTAGCCTTTTTAGTATTTACACTATTATGGGCTACCTTTATATATGATCCTCTCTGCCACTGGATCTGGGGGGGTAGGCGGGTGGTTAAAGGATTTGGGAGCGCTTGATTTTGCCGGAGGTACGGTGGTTCATATCAATGCCGGCATGGCGGCCCTGGCAGCGACTTTGCTGATAGGAAGAAGAAAAAATTTGGATTATGTCTTGCCGTCTCCACATAATTTACCGTTTGTAGTTTTAGGAGCAGCCTTATTGTGGTTTGGCTGGTTCGGATTTAACGGGGGCAGTGCTTTAGGGGCAAACGGATTAGCGGTTAATGCCTTTGTTGTGACGAATACGGCCGCGGCGGCAGCGGGTTTAAGCTGGGCAGCTATAGAGTGGTTTCGTAACGGAAAACCTACAATATTCGGAGTCGCGAGCGGCGCTGTCGCGGGTTTAGTGGCAATTACGCCGGCTGCCGGATTTGTAAGCGTAATTCCGGCGATAATAGTAGGTTTATTGGCCAGCGTATTTTGTTTCATAGCAGTCGCTGCGATAAAGCCTAAATTAGGTTACGATGATTCATTGGACGCGTTCGGCGTGCATGGTATAGGAGGTATCTGGGGCGCTTTGGCCACAGGTCTTTTTGCGTCAAAATCAGTGAACGCTTTAGGGGCAAATGGTTTATTCTACGGAAACGCGAAACAATTCATTATTCAACTCCTTGCGGTTACCGTGACTATTGCATATACATTTTTTGGAACTTTAATTATTTATAAATTAGTAGATCTGGTTATAGGTATGCGAGTGAACGAGAAAGAAGAACTTATGGGCCTGGACCTCACCCAGCATCACGAGAGGGCGTATACGATTCTAGAGTAGTCCCTCGCTTCGCCGCGGGCGGGCTTGTGCCTCGCCGTAGGCGGGCTCGGGATCAAACTTGTGAAACAAATTTGAGAGGAGCAATATGAAGTTAATAATAGCTATAATACAGCCATATAAACTGGAAAAGGTAAAGGAGGAATTATATAAAGCAGAAGTTAATCTGATTACCGTAAGCGAAGTTCTCGGACACGGACGTCAAAAAGGTGTCACAGAGGTATATCGTGGCTCCAAAGAGACAGGTAATCTTTTGCGCAAGGTTCGCCTTGAAATAGCGGTAAATGACAATTTTGTCAAACCGACCATAGATGCTATAATAAAGGGAGCCAAAACCGGGGATACAGGAGACGGCAAGATATTCGTCTTGGATCTTCCGGAGTGCGTAAGGATAAGAACCGAAGAAAGAGGCAATGTTGCCATCGGTTAGTTAAGAGATCAACAGATGTTTAAGTTAGTCAAAAAGGAGGAGAAAATGACTAAAATGACAAGACAGGATATTTTGAAGCTTGTGAAAGAAAATGACGTCAGGTTCATAAGATTGTGGTTTACGGATCTTCTGGGTCAGGTCAAGAGCTTTGCTATAACAGTGGGTGAGCTGAAGAATGCTTTGGAAAACGGTATGGGTTTTGACGGCTCTTCTATAACGGGTTATCAGGATATAGAGGAATCTGACATGATAGCCAAGCCTGATATGGACACCTTCACCATATTGCCATGGAGGCCCGGTGAAAATGCTGTTGCCAGAATGTTTTGCGACATTCTCAATCCGGACAAAACGCCTTATGAAGGCGATCCGCGTTACGTTTTGAAAAGAGCCATTGAGCGGGCAAAGAAAATGGGTTATGACCATTATTATGTCGGGCCGGAACTGGAGTTCTTCTATTTCAAGAACGATCAGGGGACAGGTATCTTGGATAAAGGCGGGTATTTCGATCTGACGACTCTCGATGTGGCAAGCGATCTCAGAAGAGAAACGGTACTGGCTCTTGAGAAGATGGGCGTGCGTATAGAGTACTCGCACCATGAAGTTGCCCCTTCCCAGCATGAGGTTGACATGAGATATGACGATGCCCTAAAGATGGCCGATAATGTTATATCATACAGGGTGGCCGTTAAAGAAATAGCCAATAAATTCGGCGTATACGCTACTTTTATGCCAAAGCCTATCTTCGGTCAGAACGGTTCCGGTATGCATACGCACCAGTCCCTGTTTAAGGGCGAGAAGAATACGTTTTTTGACCCTAAGGCAAAAGATGGCCTTTCCGAGACAGCCCATTACTATATAGCGGGCCTCCTGAAACATTCAAAAGAGATATGTTCAATATTTGCCCAGACGGTAAACTCCTACAAGAGGCTTGTGCCTGGTTATGAAGCGCCAGTCTATATAGCCTGGAGCAGGAGGAACAGGAGCGCGCTTATAAGGGTACCGCTTTACTATCCGGGAAAAGAAAAGGCAACAAGATGTGAGTTCAGGGCCTGCGACCCGGCTTGCAACCCATATCTTACCTTTGCGGCAATGCTTCACGCAGGCCTTGAGGGTATAGAAAAAAGGTATAAAGCGCCGGCCCCTATGGATAAGAACCTGTACCATTTGACAGATATCGAAAGAAAAGAAAAAGGCATAGAAACATTGCCTGACAGTCTTGGCGCGGCAATAGCAATAACCGAAGAAAGTAAACTTGTTAAAAAAATATTGGGAGACCACATATTCCCAAGGTTTGTTGAGTTAAAAAAGAAAGAATGGGATGATTACAGGATCCAGGTTTCACAGTATGAGCTTGAAAAGTATCTACCGATTCTGTAGGGAGAGTTTTAATGACGATGCATAACCGGTTTCCTCATAAACAGGGGCTTTATGACCCGCAGTTCGAACATGACAGCTGCGGCGTGGGATTTGTCTGTGATATTAAAGGTAGGAGATCCCACGAAATTATAAGGCAGGGGCTTAAGGTCCTAAACCGTTTGAGCCACCGCGGAGCCGTTGGCGCCGATCCTAATACAGGGGACGGCGCTGGTATCCTTATCCAGATCCCTCATAAGTTTTTGTCGGAAGAATGCCGTCGGGCAGGGGTTTCCCTGCCCGATCCCGGCACTTACGGTACGGGGCTCATCTTTCTGCCTACGGATAAGCAGGAACTGAATTTTTGCATAGGCATATTTGATAAAATCGTAGAGGAAGAAGGGCAAAAAATACTCGGATGGAGGGATGTGCCTGTAAATGATTCTATAATAGGCACAACCGCAAAAGAGACAAAACCCGTGATCCGCCAGATCTTTATAGCGCAGGGTAAAAATGCCAAGGATGCGCTTTCCTTTGAGCGCAAGCTATATGTTATTCGCAGGCAAATAGAAAAAACTATCCGCGCATCAGAGCTAAAGCAGAAATTATTTTTTTATATTACCAACCTTTCATCCAGGACGTTGAGTTATAAAGGGTTATTGACGCCGAGTCAGCTTGGAGATTTTTTCATTGATCTGAAAAATGAAAATATTGAAAGCGCTATTTCGTTAGTACATTCCCGTTACAGCACCAATACGTTTCCGACCTGGGATCTGGCGCAGCCCTTTAGGTTTTTAGCTCATAACGGGGAAATAAACACCCTGCGCGGCAATATAAATTGGGTGAGCGCGAGAGAGAGGTTGATCGCAAGCGAATTATTCGGCACGGATATAGAGAAGGCGAAGCCTGTTATCGTTGAAGGCGGAAGCGATTCGGCCACGATCGATAACTTCTTTGAACTTTTAGTGTTATCCGGCAGGCCCCTTGAACACGCTATGATGATGCTGATCCCGGAGGCCTGGGAGCACAATAAATTTATGAACAAAGAACTCAAAGAGTTTTACAAATATCACGCCTGTTTTATGGAACCGTGGGACGGCCCGGCGGCAGTAGCCTTTACCGACGGAAGATGTATTGGGGCCGTGCTTGACAGGAATGGTTTGCGCCCTGCCCGTTACATCGTAACCAAAAACGATTTTGTGGTTATGGCGTCCGAAGTCGGCGTTCTCGACATAGAGCCCTCTAGCATTAAGGTTTCCGGGAGACTTGAGCCGGGTAAGATCTTTTTTATAGATACAGAATTGGGCTCTATTGTGCATGATTCTGAGATAAAAAAGAGCGTATCCGCCCGTTGTCCGTATGAAGAATGGAATGCCGAGAACATGGTTGATCTTGGAAAACTTACCAGTAGTAGTGTGAAAAGTCAAAAATCCGAAGATATAGTATCCTATCTCAAGGCCTTTGGTTATTCCCGGGAAGATGTCAAAGTGATCATAAAGCCTATGGCTGAAGACGGAAAAGAACCCGTAGGCTCCATGGGTAATGACACGCCTCATGCCTTCTTATCGAAGAAGCCTCAAGCTTTATATAATTATTTTAAACAATTATTTGCGCAAGTGACCAATCCCCCCATAGATCCCATAAGGGAGAAGCTTGTCATGAGTCTTGAAAGTTTCATAGGCCCTGAAAAGAATATATTAGAGGAGACTCCGAAGCATAGTCATAAACTTATGGTAAAAAACCCTATATTAACGGATGATGAGCTTGAAAGAATACGCGATATAAGCATAAACGGTTTTAAAACAAAAACAATATACACCTTTTTTGATGCGGCAAGCGGCAGGGAAGGCTTTGTGCGGGCATTGGAGAGGATCTCGTTTGAAGCCGAATATGCTATCGAAAAGGGATATTCTTTTATAATATTGAGCGACCGGGGTTCGGGTAAAGATAATATTGCCCTGCCTTCACTTTTGGCTACAAGCGCTGTCCATCAGCATCTTGTAAGGAAGACAATACGCTCACAAGTCGCGATAATAATTGAAAGTGCCGAACCAAGAGAGGTGCATCATTTTGCCTTGCTTTTTGGTTACGGAGCCGATTGCGTTAATCCGTATCTTGCGTATGAAGGAATAGAATATCTTATAACGCAAAAAGAGATCCGCCTAGAACTTAAAAGCGCGCTTAAGAATTACAATAAAGCCTTAACGGACGGTATATTAAAAATATTATCAAAGATGGGAATATCCACTCTTAGAAGTTATCGCGGCGCCCAAATATTTGAAGCTTTGGGCCTAGATAATGAATTTATAGATAAATATTTTACGGGGACTGTGTCGCGGATCGGAGGAGTTGGCCTTAGCGGTATTGCGGATGAGTACATATCGAGACACATGAGCGCTTATTACGAAAGAGACATAGACAGTCCTTATTTGTCAAGCGGCGGGATCTACCAATGGAAAAAGGACGGCGAATCCCACCTTTGGAACCCGGAGACGATCCATGCCTTGCAGGACGCTACACTCGAGAATAGCTATGATCGATATAGAGAATTCGCCAATATCATAAACGATCAGTCGGCAAATCCCACGACATTAAGGAGCTTGTTTAAATTTTCTTCCGAAAAAACAAAAGCGATCCCTATCAATGAGGTTGAGCCTATCGAGAATATTATGAGAAGATTCGCGACAGGGGCTATGAGCTTCGGCTCGATAAGCAGATTGGCGCATGAAACAATAGCTATCGCTATGAACAGAATAGGCGGCAAGTCTAATACAGGAGAAGGCGGTGAGGACCCTAATAGATTTATAACCCTGCCTAACGGCGATTCCAGGCGGAGCGCCATAAAGCAGGTCGCTTCGGGAAGGTTCGGAGTTACGACGAATTATCTTGTTAATGCGGATGAGATACAAATAAAGATTGCTCAAGGCGCAAAACCCGGAGAGGGTGGCCAGCTGCCCGGACACAAGGTTAGTGAAATAATTGCGCGAACCAGATATACGACTCCGGGCGTTACTTTAATATCGCCTCCGCCCCATCACGATATATATTCTATAGAAGACCTCGCACAGCTGATCTTTGATCTAAAAAATGTTAACCCAACGGCGCGGATAAGCGTGAAGCTCGTATCAGAAATAGGCGTTGGGACCGTTGCGGCCGGTGTGGCAAAAGGCCGGGCAGATATGATCCTGATTTCAGGCGGAGACGGAGGGACCGGGGCATCTCCTTTGAGCTCTATAAGATATGCCGGACTTCCTTGGGAACTGGGCCTTTCCGAGACGCACCAGACGCTTGTCCTTAATAATCTGCGTTCAAGGACCAGGATACAAACTGATGGGCAGATGCGCACGGGTCGTGATGTCGCTATCGCGGCTTTGCTGGGGGCCGAAGAGTACGGTTTTTGCACGGCCGTGCTTATTGTGATGGGATGCGTCATGCTGAGGCACTGCCATTTAAACAACTGTTCGGTCGGCGTGGCTACGCAGGATGATATTTTACAGAAGCATTTCAGCGGAAGGCCGGAATATATAGTGAATTATTTTAGATTTGTAGCGCAGGAACTTCGGGAGATAATGGCAAGCTTAGGGGTGCGGACCATCGACGAGATGATAGGGAGAACGGACCTTCTTCATGTGAACAAAAACCTTATTCCTTTAAAAGTTAAGGAAATAGATTACTCCAAGATCCTTTATAAACCGGACCTGCCTGAAAGCGTAGGACGGTATTGCAAGTCCAAACAAGAAAGTGGGCTTGATACAGTTCTCGATAAAGAACTGATTAAATTGTGCAAAGACGCATTTGAGAAAAATAAACCGGTCAAACTTTCACTCGAAATTAACAATACTAACAGGGCTACCGGCACAATGCTGAGCGGTGAAGTTACGAGAAAATGCGGCGACGGTATCCTTTTAGAAGATACCATAATGTGCAAATTCAGGGGTATTGCAGGGCAAAGTTTCGGCGCGTTTCTGGCAAAAGGTATTACGCTTGAACTGGAAGGAATGGCCAATGACTATGTTGGAAAAGGGATATCGGGCGGAAAGATCATCATTTATCAGGATAGAACGGCGCAATATAAACCGGACGAGAATATTATTATAGGCAATACGACCTTCTATGGGGCCATTTCCGGAGAGGCTTATATATGCGGCGTTGCCGGAGAAAGATTTTGCGTGAGGAATTCAGGGCTCCATGCTGTTGTGGAAGGTGTCGGCGACCATGGTTGCGAATATATGACAGGCGGAAGAATAATTATCCTTGGCAAGACGGGCAGGAATTTTGCCGCAGGCATGTCAGGCGGAATAGCGTATGTATACGATGAAGATGGAACGTTCAAAGACAAGTGCAACATGGATATGATAAAGCTCGAAGGAATGAAGGAAGGAGATAAAGATGTGATATATCACTTGCTTCATAATCACTTTAAATATACAAAAAGTGAGAAAGCAAAAAAAATTACGGGCAACATGCGGGAAGAACTCAAAAAATTTGTCAAAGTTATACCGATAGAATATAAACGCATCCTGGAAGGTATAAAGGTAGAGGAAAAGCTTGATTTGGTGGAGGCATCAGATGGGTGATCCGCGAGGATTCTTAAAATTGGGAAGAGAAAAAACTCTTTACAGAGAAGTCTGCGAGCGCGTCAAAGACTTTAAGGATGTTTCAAAAATGTGCCCTGAGAAGCAGTCGCAGGAACAAGCTTCGCGCTGCATGGACTGCGCGACGCCGTTTTGCCATTGGGGTTGCCCGGTAGGGAACTACATTCCTGAATGGAACGATTATATATTTAAAGGTAAATGGGAAGCCGCGCTTGACCTCCTTCAAGCTACAAATAACCTGCCTGAGATAACTGGCAGATTATGCCCAGCGCTTTGTGAATACGCCTGCGTGCTGGGCTTAACAGATGATCCTGTAACTATAAGAGAAAACGAGCTGTCTATAATAGAATATGCCTTTAAGGAAAGTCTTATCAAGCCAAAGGCTCCAAAAATCCGCACGGGAAAGAAAATAGCTGTCATAGGTTCCGGCCCTGCAGGATTATCGTGCGCAGGCCAGCTTAATAAGGCAGGCCATTCGGTAACGGTGTTTGAAAAAGATGATAAGGTCGGAGGTATTTTACGTTACGGTATACCTGATTTTAAACTGGAAAAAAAGATAATCGAGAGAAGGGTCAAGATTTTAGAAAAAGAAGGAATTAAATTTAAAACAGGCCTTAATGTGGGGCCTGATTACCCGATTTCAAAATTAAAAGAGGAGTTTGATGCTATTTGTATCGCCATAGGTTCACGCATTCCCAGGGATTTGACTATTGAAGGCAGGGAACTAAAGGGAATATATTTTGCCATGGATTATTTAATGCAGTCCAATTGCAGAGTGTCTGGTGAAAAGCGTTCTGGGGGCGAACCCATAGACGCCAAGGGTAAGAAAGTTCTTGTGATAGGAGGCGGAGATACCGGGGCGGATTGCGTCGGGACTGCGCACAGGCAGGGGGCGAGCTGCGTTGTGCAGATAGAAGTGCTTCCTAAGCCTTCCGAATGCAGGACCGCTAGCGATCCCTGGCCAAGGTATCCTTTTATTTTGAAAACTTCCACCAGCCACGAAGAGGGCGGCGAGCGCCATTGGGCGGTGTTGACAAAACGATTTATCGGAGAAAAAGGCTGCGTAAAAAAAGTATCGTGCGTTAAAATTGAATTTTCTAAAGAAAATGGGAAAAACTGTCAGGTCATGAAAGAGATCCCGGGCACAGAGTTTGAAATAGAGGCTGATCTGGTGATCCTCGCGATAGGATTCATGCATCCCGAGCGCGGAGGTCTTCTGAATGATCTGGGTCTGGAATTAGACAATCGCGGCAACATCAAAACAGATGAAAAATATATAACTTCTATTAAGAATATATTTTCGGCAGGTGACGCCAGAAGAGGACAATCGCTAATAGTTTGGGCCATATCCGAAGGCAGGCGTTCGGCCTATTGTATTGATAAATATCTGATAGGCGAAAGCAATTTGCCGTCTATGTAAAACTATTGTGCGGAATCGAAGGGCGAAGGGTTATTGATATGATAAGTACAGGCATAAAAGGTTTGGATAGCGTGATCACGGGCTTGAGGACCGGGGACAATGTAGTCTGGCAGATAGACGATATAAAAGATTATATTGACCTTGTAACGCCGTTTGTGCGTCAGGCGCTTGGCGAGAATAAGAAAGTTATATACATGCGGTTTGCATCACACAAGGAACTGCTTAAGCCCTCAAAAAAGATAAAACGATACGAACTTAATGCCAATGCCGGATTCGAATATTTTACCACAAGGGTAAATAATATTATTACCCAGGAAGGCGAAGGGGCGTATTATGTGTTTGATTGCCTGTCAGAACTCCTTTCGGCGTGGGCTACCGATCTTATGACAGGAAACTTTTTTATGGTTACATGCCCGTACCTTTACGAACTTAAGACTATTACATATTTTTCTATATTGCGCAATAACCATTCCTTCAAGTCCATAGCCAGCATACGCGAAACTACTCAGCTCTTGATGGATGTGTACCATTGCGAGGGTAGCTTGTATATACACCCGCTTAAAGTATGGAACCGGTATTCGCCGACAATGTTCCTTCCGCACCAAAAGAAGAACGAAAGGTTTATACCCATTACCGACAGCGTTAACGCCGTAAAAATACTCTCTTATATTCGCGAAAAAGGAGCGGAGAACGCCAAGAGAAATCACGATTACTGGGACCGCTTATTCATTGATGCGGAGGAGCTTGTAAAAAGTCCTGCGAAAAAAGAGAAGATAAAAGATATGATAAAGAAGCTATCGAGCATAATGGTGACCAAGAATAAGAAGATCTTATCCTTGGCGATACAAAATTTTTCGCTTGAGGAGCTCGTAGATATAAAATACAGGCTGATAGGAACGGGTTTTATCGGAGGGAAAAGCGTAGGCATGCTTTTGGCCAGAAAAATACTATCGAAAGATAAATCTCTTGATTGGAAAAAACTCTCGGAACTGCACGACTCGTTCTATATAGATAGGTTCGGATATATTTTATTCTTATATAGTGCAAAATCGATGGTGGAAACTGCGTATGCAGCAGAAGACCGAGGATGGATATTTTAATATCGCAAAGATCTTAAAAGAAAAGATGCTTTACGGCGTATTTTCCGATGATATAATGGAAAGCTTTCAGCAGATCGTGGAGTATTTCGGCTCATCTCCTATTATAATACGCTCGAGCTCTCTTCTGGAGGATGGCTTCGGGAACGCATTTGCCGGTAAATACGAAAGCATATTTTTGGCAAATCAGGGCACGCCGGAGCAGAGATATATACAGTTTGCAGAGGCCGTAAAAAGAATTTATGCAAGCACGATGAGCGAAGATGCCCTCGTATACAGAAAACAGAGGGGTTTGGATAAATTAGATGAACAGATGGCGCTCCTGGTGCAGCGCGTTTCCGGGGCCCATCATAAAAATTATTTTTTTCCGGACCTTGCCGGCGTCGGCGTGTCCCATAATACATATGTCTGGAATGAAAATATGGACCCGAAGGCAGGTATGCTTAGACTGGTGTTCGGGTTAGGCACAAGGGCGGTCAATCGCGTAGAGGGTGATTACCCGAGAATGGTTGCGCTTGACGATCCTTTAAGAAGGCCGTACGCGGAGAAGGATGATTTAAGGAAATTCTCACAGCACGAAGTAGATCTCATAAATACAAAAGAAAATGTTTTCCAAACTGTTCCGTTCGAAAGACTTGTAAGCGAGAAGACTTACAGAGATACAAGCCGCGTGGCGGTAAAAGATTATGAATCCATGCGCATGATGAACGATCGAGGCGCGGGAGATAAGGAATATTGGATATTGACACTCGACAAGGTATTCGACTATAATACGTTGGCAGATTCCTTCAGGAAAATACTTGTGACGATCGAAAAGAATTACCGCTATCCTATTGAAATAGAATTTACCGTAAACTTTACAAAGAACAACGCCTTCAAGATAAACCTGCTGCAATGCCGCCCCCTGCAGACAAGAAGGATCGGCTGTAAGGTTGATATACCTGGCAGCATAAGCAGGGAAAAGATACTTTTTGAATCGCACGGATATTTTTTAGGCGGCAATATATCTCAGGAAATCAAAAGAATTATATGTGTCGATCCGGAGAAGTACGGTAAGCTTGTATTGTCCGACCAGTATGAAGTCGCGCGCATAGTAGGAACGCTGAATAAAAATATAGAAGACAGAGAAAAATTACCAACACTTCTTATGGGGCCGGGGAGATGGGGCACGACAACCCCGTCCCTGGGCGTACCGGTCAAGTTTGCCGAGATAAACAATATAGCCGTGCTTGTGGAAGTCGCTTTTTCCGGCGGAAATCTCATGCCTGAATTATCCTTCGGAACGCATTTTTTCCAGGACCTTGTGGAGACGAACATATTCTATGTTGCGTTATTTCCTCAAAAAGAAAAAGTCGCATTGAATAATAAATGGTTCTCAAAGTCTAAAAATTTATTTATGAAACTAATGCCTAAGGCAGCCGCATATAACGACGTTGTCAGCGTCTACGATGCAGAAGGCAGGGACTTAAAAATAGTATCGGATGTAGTATCGCAAAAAATTGTATGTTTTTCAGGTTAGAAGAGAATATCCATATGAAGGCAAAAACAGCCTTTGAAGACAGAAAAATTTTTTAAGGGTTGTTCTTTTAGTACACATAGGGAGGAGTAGAATATGTTAAAGTCAGAAATTTATATTACTTTGAAGAAAAAAATAGTTGATCCGCAAGGTTTAAC
>Ga0210056_1001472_pt1 | contig 20504 bp, 10 predicted proteins | sample CryGeyCG2014_080_2_FD_183965 | JGI IMG/M metagenome (GOLD analysis project Ga0210056, IMG submission 183965) | Groundwater microbial communities from aquifer - Crystal Geyser CG07_land_8/20/14_0.80 (SPAdes) (version 2) | ecosystem: Environmental > Aquatic > Deep subsurface > Groundwater | place... | reverse complement strand
GTTTTGCTTCCGTGTCAAATCGTGAAGACGGGGCGCAAGATCGTGTATCGCATTCTGGGGTATAATCGCTGGCTGCCGGATTTCTTTGCGGCGTTTGCGCGGATTCGGAAACTGAAGATACCGATTCCGCAGCCGGCGCCTTCCTGAGGCGCTGCTAAAGAGACCGAAAAAGACGTTCCCTGCGCTTCCCGGGGCGGAGTGTGTCTGAAAACGCGCCCGAGAAGCGCTTCAGCAACGGACGCGGTCCCCAAACTGCGCAAATTTGACAACGCGGACATGTCACCCACGATGGACCCACGCGAAAGACAGAAAATGAGGTTAACTATCCAGTCTACAGCCAAACGCGCTTATTTTAGGGTTAGTCGCGTCTACGGAGCGCATTGATGCCACATTCAGCCACCTTCGACAAGTCAGGCCAACCCGTTGACATGGACCGGTCGCCCCAACTTCCTCATCTTCATCACCGACGAGCAACCGGGCAGTCATTGGTTCCAGTGCTCACCGGTCAAGCGGAGTCGGTTCAGGATTCGGTGATTGCAGAATTGGACGAAGACTATCTTGGCTGCCCGCTTCGCACTCTCATCACACAGGATCACTGGATGACGATCTACGGGGGCAACCGTGACATTGGCGAACTGTACGACCTCGCCGAAGACCCACGCCAACTCTACAACCGCTGGGATGATCCCAGATAACAATCCCTGAAACGCGATCTCCAGGCAGAGTTGACGTACAAGTTGATAGAAACAGACAGCGTATTGCCAAGGCGACTGTGTCATGCGTAACTGAGTAACTGGGTAATGTTGGGTCGGGGTGAAAATCGCGACACCTCGGGAGGGGTGTTTTCACCCGTTACGAGCATAGCGCAATGTTACGCCTCACGGATATTGCGTCAGAATCTCGACAAGCTCAATATTGAAAGGAGCAACAGCAATGCGTTGGATTTTTGGTCGTTTTGTTGATGGGAGAGGGGCATTCGCCCTGCTGGCCGTGCGGGTCGTGATGGGACTTGCCTTCGTTCATCACGGATTTGGGCAGATAGGTCATCCCTTTTCATGGATGGGGCCCGCCAGCCCCATGCCGGGAATCCTTCAGGCGCTGGCCGCGCTGTCAGAATTCGGTGGAGGGATCGCCCTCATCGTTGGACTCCTGACGCCGTTTGCATCATTGGGTTTGCTGTGCACAATGGCGGTAGCGAGTTGGACGCACTTCTCAAGAGGGGATCCATTTGTCGGTAAGGGACCTTCATACGAACTGGCTTTGGTCTACCTTGTCATCTCGCTACTCTTCCTGTTGATGGGGCCGGGCCGGATTTCTCTCGACGCCAAGATCTTCGGACGCGAGGCGAACATGGATGGTGCACCGACTGATTCCGCATAAAGGTGAGGGAACATGCGCCCACCAATATCGGAATGCATAATCACTCGTGCCCCACTCAACCTGTACGGATCCCTGGAGCCGATGATCCGTGCGATTCGTGAGCACAACCCTCTCGACCTTAACGCGGAGGTCTGGCGTGAGGCAAACCCCGGCGGCGCGTTCGAGGACTGGCAAACGCAAACCCATGGCTGCGTCACGACCGGTCTCCACTACGACCCCGGTCCGCTTGACCTTCAGGCGGAGGTGTTAGACCACGAGGAGCGAGACGGACTCATCCGTGAGCGCGTCGCCTTCAACACCACAGCGTGGAATCGAGTGAACGGTTACTTCCTCCTCCCGGCCGGTGTGGCCCTTCCCGTTCCGGGGCTTGTGGTCTTCCACGCATGGGGCGGGCCGATGCTCTTTGGAAAGGAACGGATCGTCAACACAGGTCGAGACCACCCGGTTCTGCAGGAGCTTCGCCAAGGCTGCTACAGCGGCAACTACCTCGCCGAGGAATTCGCGAAGGCGGGGTACGCTGTCATCGTTATCGACGCCCACCACTTCGGCGAACGCGTGCCGAAAGGACTCGCGGGAATTCCCGCTGAGTTCGACCCCTTTAACCTCTCGATTGGCGAATTCGTGGCCCTCGACAACCTTGTCAAGGAACAACTCTATCTCGGAGTGCGCCAACTCAACTGGGCAGGAGCCACTTGGATGGGAGTGAACTTCTGGGATGACTCCCGTTGCGTGGACTACCTCATCAGCCGTCCCGAAGTGGACTCCGACTCCATCGGCTGCACCGGTCTATCCGGCGGCGGGTGGCGAACCAACTTGCTGGCGGCCCTCGACCGCCGCGTCATGGCATCCGTCAGCGGATGCTGGATGACCACGGGCGATTACCAGCAAATCTACAACGTGGGCGGAGCCATTGGTACCTTTTGCCTGCTCCCCGGCGTATGGAACCGGCTCGACGTACCCGATCTCACCATCCTGGCCGCGCCCAGCGCCAGCATGGTCATCAGCACATCCGAGGACCTTCTGTTCCCTCCCGAAGCCCAGCAGGAAGCCGCGCGGCAGATTCAGGCAGGTTACGAGTGGGCTGCCTGCCCGGAAAAGTTCCACCACTGCAACCCCGCAAAGGGCCACTGCTATGACGCCGAACTGCAACGGGAAGCGATTGGATGGTTTGACCGAAACCTAAAACCATGAAGATGCTTGTCGCCGCATGATATAATGCTGCCCGCGACCAGAAGTGGCAGAACAGACGGATTGCTGTTCTGGAACAGAGGGGGTCGCCGCAAGTTAACGACGGCAAACACGTCCATTGTGCCGATGACACCATCCGCGTTGCAACCCACTGAGCGCGTTTTGCATTTCACTCTCGCCACTGGCGAACACTGAAAGGAAGGGCCCACAAATGACACGCTTTTCTCAGGCTACGACTCTCTTTTTTGCTCTGTGCTGCTGCTGCGCCGCTGCCTTCTCCCAGACCTCCGACAGAATCTCCCACGCTGAGCAACTCCTCATCGACCGCAACTTCGCCGCAGCGGTGGAAGAGCTGACTCCTTTGACAGCGGACGGCGCAGAATCGGCAGACTACGCCTTGTTTCTCCTCGCCGAGGCGCAGTTTCTACAGGGGGATCACGAAGCTGCTGTAGATACCTTCGACAAGTTGTTGGCAAAGTTCCCGGCATCCCCATGGAAGGAAAAGGCGCTGTACCGCAAGGCCGATTGCCTGACGAGCCTCAAACGCGCGGGCAAGGACGACAAGGGGTTCGACAAGGCCGGTGATCTACTGCAACCCAAGGTGGAGGCACTGGCATCCAATGCACGGAAAGATCAGATGGCGGAATCATATCTGAAGTACGCTGACAACTACTTCTCTCCCAAAGAGAAGGGCAATAACAGCGACTACGTCAAAGCCAGGAACCTCTACGAGAAGGCTCTCCAATTGGGGCTTACCCCGAAGCTGGAGGCGCGGGTTCGGCTCCAGGTTGCCCGGTGTGACGTGGAGACTCGGAACTACTCGGGCGCAATCCAACAGGTGAGCAAGTTGATTGAGGATCTCCCGGACAGCGAACACATCACCGAAGCGAAGCTGCTCCTTGCCCGCGCGCACCTGCTCGGCGGGAACGGGCGGGCGGCCCGTCGCGTCTATCGTGACTTCCTTGAGGACTACCCCAATGACAAGGCGCGCGCCGAAGCCAGCTTCGGCGCGGCGCTCTCGTACAACGTCCCCAGCCCTCGCAGCGACAGTGAGTTTGAGATGGGAGTCAAGGCGCTCCGGTCGTTCCTGGAAAGTTTCCCCCAGGACAAGGAGACAGCCAAGGCTGCGTACTGGGTTCCGCTGTCCTACTACAACCGCAACCGGCTCGATGATGCGAAGAAGGAGTTCACCGATTACCTGGGAGGCGAGGACGGCGCGCCGGAAGAATACGTTGCGCCGGCGCGGCAGTTGCTCGGCGAGATCGCGTTCCGCCAGCGGTATCTGCCTGAAGCCATTGAGGTGTGGCGGGAGTTCCTCAAGCGGCATCCCAACCACTCGCTCTCGCCGCAGGTGCAGCGGCGTCTCCTCGACACCGAGTACCTCATCGGTCAGCAGGCATACGACAAGAAGAACTACGAAGACGCAGCGGACGTGTGGAAGCGGTTCCAGGACGAACACCCCCTCGACCAGCGTAACCCGGACATCATGTTCATGTTCGGGCAGATGGACTACGACCAGGAGCAGTACCCGGCCGCCATCGAGAAGTGGAAGCAACTGACATCCAAGTACCAGGGCGTGGATGCGGCATTCCGGGCCTGGCTGACGATCGGCGTCACGCAGGAAGAGAGGCTGCAGGACTACGACGCGTCCGCCGAATCCTACGCGAAAGTCACCGGCGGGCAGTGGGCCGCGGAAGCGCAGCGACGGTTGAACGCGCTGAAGGAGAAGAAGTTCGTCGTTTACACCGAACGCACCTTCACGACCGCCGACCAGCCCAAGCTCAAACTGCTGACTCGCAACATTGAGAAAGTCGAGTTCCGCGCCTACAAGGTTGATCTGGAAGATTACTTCCGCAAGCTCCACACCATTCAGGGCGTGGACGGTCTGGACCTCGCGCTGATCGACGCCGATCAAAAGTGGGAGTTCTCGCTGCCGGAATACAGAGAGAAGAAACAGATGGAGACGGAGGCGCCACTGCCATTCACCGCTCCCGGTGTCTACGCCCTCGTCTGCACCGCGGACAAGCTGGCAGCAACCACCGTGGTGATGATTACCGACCTCGCCATCATCACCAAAGCGACGCGTCGCGACGTGCTCGTCTTCGCTGAGGACATGCGGGAGCTGCAGTCTTTCGCCGGGGTGAAGGTGGTTTTCAGCGATGGAGCAAAGATTCTTGCAGAAGGCGTCACCGGCGAAGACGGCGTCTTCCACACAACGGTGGACAACCTGAAGGACGTGAATCAACTTCGCGTCCTGGCCTCGTCCGGCACGCACTACGCGTCCACGGAGAATTCTCTGTCAGGACTTCAGTATGTCGCCGGGTTGGCGCCGAAGGCGCTGATCTATACCGACCGCCCACTTTACCGACCGGGGCAGACCGTCCACCTGAAGGGCATCGTTCGCAAGGTGGAGAAAGGCGCATACATTTTCACGCAAGGTGACGCCTTTGAGCTGTCCCTCGTGAGTGCTCGCGGGGCAGTCGTTCGCACCGTGAAGGTGGCGCTCAGCGCGTTCGGCACGTTCGACCTCGACCTTCCCTTGAGTGCGGACGTCCAAGCAGGTCTGTACAACGTGATCGTCAAACAGGACAAACTCACCTTCACCGGTAGCTTTGAGGTGCAGGACTATAGCCTTCCCAAAATACGCCTGGAAATCGACCTGCCACGGTCCACCTATCTGCGCGGGGAGAAGATCGAGGGAAAGGTGAGCGCGAAGTACTACTACGGAGAGCCATTGGTCAGCCGCAAGGTGAAGTTGCGGTGGAGCGACGAACCGGAACAGGAGCTGACGACCAACGACAAGGGCGAGGTCGAGTTCACCATCGATTCCCGCAGGTTCGAGGAAGAGGCGGTCTTCGCCGTTGTTGCCCGCCTGGCGGAGGAAGGCATCGTGGCCAGCCGGAACGTCCACGTGTCCCCCGTCGGAGTTCAGGTCTCTCTCTCAACCTTGCGAGACGTTTACTTGACAGGAGAGAAATTCGAGGTGTTTGCCGAGTCAAAAGACCTGAACAACGATCCGTCCGAGGCAAAGCTGGGCTTGCGCATCCTCAAGAAGGAGTTCACCGACGGACTCTACAGCGAAAGACTGGTGGAAACCTCCGGACTCACCACCCACAAGGAGAACGGCAAGGGATCGGTTCCGGTATCGGTCAAAGAACCCGGCGACTACATTCTTCGCATCCACGGAGAGGATCGCCACGGCAATCCGGTTACCGCGGAGCGTTTCGTTACCGTTGTCGGGGAAGACGACAAATTCAAGCTGCGCATTCTCTCTGACAAGGATTCCTTCAAGGTGGGCGACACCGCGGACCTGCGTGTTGTCTCGCGGGCAGCGAAGAACCTCGCTCTGGTGACTTATGAAGGAGAGGTTATCTACGAATATCAGGTTGTCGGCTTGGACACCGGCGACAACGAGGTTCGGGTTTCCATGACCGGCAAACTCTCGCCCGGATTCGTGATGGCGGTCTCGATGATGTCTCCCCCAAAGACGGAAAAGGAGAACAACGCCTTCCACACTGCATCGAAGACATTCGAGGTCAAGGGCAACCTGCGCGTCACCGTGAAGCCCGACAAGGAGAAGCACCGTCCCGGTGACAAGGTGACTCTCCACATTGCCGCTGCCGATCCGCAGGGGCGCGCGTCCCGCGCTCAGTTGTCACTGTCGGCAGTGGACGCGTCTCTCTATGCCGTGCGCCCCGATAAGACGCCTTCGCTTTCGGACTACTTCTTCCAGCGTCGCGTGGCCGCGGATACGGCGCTGACTGCCACGTCGTTTACGTTCAACTACACGTCCACGGCGCGCCAGACCGCGGTGGAGATCCGCGAAGCAGATTATTATGTCTCGAACCGGTTGCGGGTTTACGCGGGCGGACTTGCGCTGCTCCAGCCAACGATGGAGAAAGATGGTCGTTTGCTCCGCGCGGATAAGGACAATGCGCGACAGATGGGAGGAGGGATAGGAGGCGTGGCGGGGCCTCCAGGCACCGCAGGCCCGGCGGGCGCAGCAGGCAAAGTGGTGGTTTCTGGCGCCTTGGTTGGTCTGGGGGATCTTTCCGACCGCTCGGAGGCCACGGAAAGTAGGGTGAGAGCAAGCCGAAAAGCTGAACCCGCCGCACCTCCCCCGCCTCCCCTCCGCGAGTTCTTCGCCGAAACCGCGTTCTGGAAGGCAGACATTGTAACCGGTGAGAAGGGGGAGGCGACCGTCTCGTTCACACTGCCCGACTCCATCACCGAATGGCGACTCACCGCGCGAGGCATCACTGTGGAGACGCTGGCGGGGGACGCGACCGAGAAGCTCGTGTCTGCCAAAGACTATATCGCCGAAGTGAAACTCCCGGAGGTCTTCCAGCAGGGAGACACGGTGCATGTGACGGTTGTCGCTCACAACAACACGGACAGAGCGCTGAAGGGCGGTGTTAGCGTCTATTTCGGGGTGGAGGGGCACGGCGGAGAGGCGCTCCGCAAAACGGTGGAGATCTCCGCCAACGGAACTGCCGGAGCCTCCTTCCCCTTCACCGTGCCTGATGGCAAAGCCGTAATCACAGAAGTTCATCTTATCCAGGGCGACGCGTTTCTGGATTCCCAGCGGGTGACAACACCCATCCGCCCCTGGGGTGTGGGTTACGTCGACAGCGCGGGTGGATTGGCAACGAGCGATATTCACGCAGAACTGACACTTCCGGACCTGAAGTATTCCAGCAAACGCATGTCTATCACCGTCGGTCCCTCCGTGGAGAGCGCCCTCATCGAGGCATCCGAATCATCCGTGTATGTGCAGCGTGGTTGCATCCCCGGCGAAGTTGCCAGCCGCGGCAAGGAACTGACGGCTCTCACGGCATACCTCCGCGCACGCAATCAGGGAGATTCACCGGACGGTCGCCGCCTGCTGACGCGCCTCGAGTCCGAGGTCGCGCGTCTACAGGCAGCACAAAGCGAGGACGGAGGATGGGTGTGGGGGAAGATCGACGGCGCGAGCGATCCGTTCGTCAGCGCCGACGCAGTGGTCGCTCTCGCGGAAGCGAAGCGACTTGGGCTGGATGTTTCACCGGAGAAACTGGCGAACGCACTCAACTATCTGAAGGGAGCGTTCCGCCGCGCCGAAGAGTCCGACGCTGAGCAGAAATCCGCCATCCTGTACGCCATGGGCCGCGCCGGCGAGAGTGACTTCGCCGCGGTGAACCGACTTCACCGTTTGCGGAACTCGCTGGACGCTCGTAGTCTCGCGCTGGTAATGCTTTCCCTGTGCGACATGGATCGCATCCCGATGGCGGTGGAGCTTGTGCCCTCGCTGGAACAGAAGGCAAGAACAGATGAGTCGGGATCGTTCCTTGAGGAGTCGGGACTCAAATGGGGGGGCGACCGGGTGGAGGTGACCGCTCTCGCACTGCTCGCGCTGGTCAAAGCCAACGTGAAGTCAGAGGCTGCGCCCGACCTGGTGAAATGGCTGTGGGCGCAGCGCCGCGGCAACGGCTGGGCCTCCCCGCCGGCGAACACAGCGGCGATTCGAGCTCTTGCGGAACATGCTTTGCTGTCGCCGGTTACCTCGGATCGTTTCACTCTGGCGGTGAGAGTCAATGGCAAAGAGATCAGGAAACTGGAGGTGGCAGGGACAGCCAACACCGAAACGATTGACGTTCCCGCCGACCTGATCGACAAAGGGCAAGTATTGGTGGACTTTGGATTCAGCGGACGCGGGCAGTACGCTTACTCGTGTGTGCTGACAGGCTTCTCCGAACAGGTGAAGGAGGAAGAAGGGGAAGGATTCCAGGTGTGGCGGAACTATTATCATCCGCCGATCGAGTACCGTGGCAAGAGGATGAAATCCGGTATCAGTACGGTTGACACTGACAGAGGCTGGGAGAACCCGTCCAAGGAGGTGATTGCCGGACGCCAAGTGGTCGTGAGCGGTCATTGGTTAACCTCCCGGGACTTCTTCCCCGGAGGATATATCGTGATGGAAGAGCCACTACCGGCCGGGTGCGGAGTGGTGGAAGGAACGATCGTCGGCTCGTTTGAGCGGTTCGACAAGCAACCCGGGAAACTGGTCTTCTATTTTCGATCGGAGAACCGCAGGTACTCAAGCGGGCAATACCGCTACGAGCTTTACGGATCCCTCCCCGGCGATTACCGCGCTCTGCCTGCGAAGGTCTATTCCTACGGACAACCTGACTTGTACCGGTTCGCTGATGACCAACGAACACTGAAGGTGCTGTCACGAGATGAGAAACTCTCCGACACTTACCGCATGTCGCCGGACGAATCGTACTCCCTCGGCAAGGCGTTGTTCGACGACAATAAGTTCGAGGAATCCGAGAAGCGCCTCACCGACTTCTTTGACACCTACCGTGTGCGACCCGAACCAGCAAAGGACACCGCGCGCATGTTGTTCACCATCGCGCTGAAGACAGGGAACGCCGCGGGGACAGTACGCTTCTTCGAAGTGCTCAACGAACGCTTCCCGGACTACGTGGTTCCCTTTGCCGACATTGTGCGCGTCGCAAAAGCTTACCGAGAGATGGGCGAATCTGAACGACAGGTTCAGGTCTGCCGGGCGATTGCCGAGACATCATTCGACGTTGAATCCCGCATCGGCGGCGTCCTCAACCAGGAAGGCGAGTTTGAGGCGTCGGTTGCCTTTGTGCGCGATCTCTGCCTCACCTACCCTGATCTTCCCAAAGTGGAGGAGGCGTTCTACTCTCTGTCGCAGTTCATGTATGGGAAAGCCGCGAAGATCGACGAGCAAATGAAGAAGCTCGGAATCACGAAGGAAAGCCTCATCCGAAGGGCGCTGCAGCAGATACGGAACTTCCTTGCTCTGCACCCGAAACAACCACTCACCGAGGAGGCAACCTTCTCGCTGCTGAACGCTCACGTTGATCTGGAGCAATACGACGAGGCTGCCCGACTGGCGGAGGCGGCTCAGAAACGGTACCCGAACAGCCAGTCCATGGACGACTACCAGTACATTCGCGCGCTGGCTGCGTTTCTCGGGCAGCGGTTCGACGAGTCGTTGGCGTTGTGTGAGGAGTTGGCGTCCCGCACGTACCCGCAGGCTGACGGGACGCAGGCGGAAAGCAGTTACAAAACGCTCGCTCTCTTCATTACCGCTCAAGTCTTCCATGCACGGGGCAACGCGGACGAGGCGCTGATATACTACGAACGCGTCAAGGAGCAGTTCTCCGATGCGAAGGCGTCAATGGAGTACTTCCAGCGAACCGGGCTGCGGCTGCCCGAAGTGACGGTGGTCTCCGGTGGTCAACCCGCGGAGGTCAAACTCATATACCGAAATCTGAAGGAAGCCGACGTGAAGGTCTACCGCGTCGATTTGCTGAAGTTCTACCAAGTCCACCGCAGCCTCGCCAACATCGCCAACATGAAGCTAACGGGAATTAAGCCTGTTTACGAACACTCCATCACACTGGAATCCGGCAATGCGATGAAGGACAAGGAGCTGACTCTCGCCATTCCGGCAGATACGCCGGGGGCGTACTTCGTCCTCGTCTCTACTCCCGGCGCCGAGGGCACGCCTGGCGTGCTCAGTTCCGGTGTCGCGCTCCGCACGGACCTGAAAGTGGAGGTTCAGGAGGACGCGGACAGCGGACAGGTGCGGGTGAATGTAGTCAACGCGTCGACGGGAAGCTCCGTCCCCAAAGCGGAAGTCTGGGTCACCGGGTCGGAGATCACTGAGTTTCGCAAGGGCACCACCGACCTGCGGGGCGTAATGGTTGCGGAAAATATTCGCGGCAAGGCAACGGTGATCGCGTCAAAGAAGGGGGACGTCGGCAACCAGTATGCCTTCCATCGCGGTGAAACCGTGCTCCAACCCGGACAACTGGAAGAAGCGAATCGCCGGAAAACAGCGTCGCCGTCCAAACAACTGGAATTCAAGGACGAGGCAACGCGCCAACTGCGCATGATGAACGAGGCCAACCAGATCCAGCGCGCCGACCAGTTCGAGCAACAACTCAAAGGCGGTGACCGCGGCGGTCAGCCGGGAGTGAGGGTGCAGCAAGCGAACTAACGATCTCCCAACCCAGCCGCGGGGCGAATGAACGGAGTCTTAGGCTCTGCTGCTGTGGATGTGTCTCCTTGTGATAAAGCTCCAGAGCTTGCCCGTGGTTTTGTGGCAATTCTGAGACGTTATGAGTATAATTCATCTCCGCCGGAACGCTGGTTTCCGGGGCGCCATCGTGTCTCACCCATCACGTATCACTTGGAGGATTTCATGCCTTTGTACCTCGGTCTCGATTCATCAACGCAAAGCCTTTCCGCGGTGCTACTAAACCTGGAGACCCGGGAGGTGGTCCTCAACCACGCCGTCAGCTTCGATGAACGCCTACCCGAGTGTGGGTGCAGAAACGGTGTGTTGCCTGACAGCGATCCCACCATTGCGCACTCAAATCCGTTGATGTGGCTGGCGGCGCTTGATTTGATGTGTTCCGATCTGCAAGCCGCAGGCGTCGATCTCTCCAGCATTGCGGCCATCTCCGGATCGGGACAGCAGCATGGCAGCGTCTACCTGAAGTCTAACGCGTCTCATGTGCTCAAGGTCCTCAGTCCGGCAAAATCCCTTTCGGCACAGATGAGGGCATCCCTTTCTCGTCCGGTTGCACCCATCTGGATGGATTCGAGCACCAGGCAACAATGCGACGAGATTGAGGGAATTGTGGGGGGTGCAACGGACGTGGCCAATCTCACGGGCTCGCGGTGCTTCGAGCGATTCACCGGTCCGCAGATTCGCAAATTCTGGCGGACCGAAAGTCGACGATACGAGAACACGGCGAAGATCCATCTTGTAAGTTCCTTCATGGCATCGGTGCTCGCGGGAAAACACGCCCCCATCGACCACGGGGATGGCGCGGGGATGAACCTCATGGACATCCGCACATCGCAATGGTCGCCCGCCATGCTCAAAGCTACCGCGCCCGGATTGCGCGGCAAGCTGCCCACCCTCGCGCCGTCGAATCGCATTGTTGGACGAATTAGCCCCTACTTCGTGGAGAAGTACGGCTTCTCTCCTCGGTGCCGCGTGATGGTCTGGTCGGGCGACAACCCGAATAGCCTGATCGGAGTCGGTCTCATTCAGTCCGGAAAAGTCTGCATCAGCCTCGGAACCAGCGACACGTACTTTGGGTTCATGCCGGAGCCGAAAATCTCGCCCCAGGGTGAAGGGCACGTTTTCGGTTCGCCAACGGGGGACTACATGAGCCTGATTTGTTTCCTCAACGGTTCACTCGCTCGGGAGAGGGTAAAGGACGCCTACAGACTCTCGTGGGCGCAGTTTTCTGATGCTCTGCGGCGCACGAAACCCGGCAACAGTGGAAAGGTGATGCTCCCCTACTTCGCGCCGGAAATCACGCCCAATGTTCTCAAACCGCAAGTGTACCGCTACGGGCTGAAGGAAACAGAAGTGCGGGCCAACGTCCGCGCCGTGGTGGAGGCGCAGATGGCCTCTATGGCAATCCACTCAGGATGGATGGGGGTGCAAACGAAGACCATTTACGCAACCGGCGGAGCATCGGCCAATCGCGAGATTCTCCAAGTCATGGCAGATGTGCACAACGCCGACGTCTACCAGTTTGAGGTCGGCAACTCCGCTGCACTGGGCGCGGCCCTTCGGGCCGCTCACGCCGATCTCAAGGCATCGAAAGAGCCGATGTCGTGGGAGGAAGTGGCCGAGGGATTCACCGACCCGATTCAGAAATCACGCGTCCGACCCAACAGGGAAGCGGTCAGAGTGTACCCGGAGTTCATTAAGTTGTACAAGACGTGCGAGGATAACGCCCTGCGCGGCGGAAGTTACCCGGTGTCTGCAAGGGAACAGTTCCTCGACCAAGTCTCTTGAGAACGTCGTCATCGTCTGTTGAGTGCAGACGACGGCAGCTTCCATGCAAGTTCGTGCTGGTTTACTCACCTCGCTGGAGAATTGCCGCATCTTCCATGACACAACCTCTGATCGCCTGTACCGAATGTGCATTGAGGAACACGCCGTTTTTCTGGACTTGATATCGGTCTGGTCGCACTATGCTCATGCTTGCGGCAAGCCGCGAGAATGGCTCTATCGTGACAATATCCATGCCACCGACCGTGGTCGGCAGATTCTGGCGAGAGTACTGGAGCGGTACTTCTCACCGCGATGAATGAAAGGAACGCATCAATGAAAGACACACCTCTGCGCGCTGCTGTCATCGGCTGCGGCGCGTTGGCCAATGGCGCGCACCTGCCGACCCTGCAGGCGTCACCGATATTCGACCCGCACATGGTCTGCGATGTGCAGCGAGAGAAAGCGGAATACGCCGCTGACAAGTGGGGGGCGAAGACCATCAGTACGAACTGGCGCGAGGTCGTTGAGAATAGCGATATTGACCTCGTCGTCCTGTGCACGCACATCGACCTGCGCAGCGAAGCCATCTGCGCCGCGCTCGAGGCGGGGAAGCCGGTATACTCGGAGAAGCCGCTGGCTTCCACCCGTGAAGAAACGATGCGGATTCTCCGCGCCGCCGACGATACCGCAACACCGCTCTGCGTGGGACACAACCGCCGTTCGTCCCCTGCCATGCAGGAGTTCAAGCGTCTCTTCGAGAAAGCAAGAGAAGTGGGGGCCGACCGCGGCGCCATCGTCGACCGCGTTCGGGGACTGCGAGAACCAATTCGCGAAGAACTGCAGACGCAGTTGTTCATTCGAGTCAACGACGATTCACGCACCTGGAAGCATTGGGCGTTCTGGGACGAGCACGGGATCATGCTGTCTGAGATGACCCACTTTGTCGATCTCGCAATGTGGCTCATGCCCTCCTACCCGGTGGAGGTCTACGCCTGCGGCTCACCGCGCGGGAACTTCACGGAGATTCTGAAGTACGCCGACGGCTCGCAGACGACACTAATGCACAGCATGGTGGGGAACTTCGACTACCCCAAAGAGCTGTTCGAGGCCAGCGCGCTGCATGTGTCGGTCTGTCTCGACCATTACGTGGAGATTCGGCAGCGCGGGCTTGAGTCGGAGCCCGGCACACAATACTTCCCGCTGCAAGTAGGAATGGAACTCACGGACAAGCAGGGGATGCCAGCCTTCTGGGAAGCGTGCGATAAGCTGCAGGAGTTACGCGGGTCGGGAGGGGAGTTGCCCATCCCCAATGTCAGCCCAAACAAAGGGCACCGCGAGCACCTGGAGTCCTTCGGACGACACGTCCGCGGTGACGGCCCCAACCCCTGCCCGGCCCGGGACACCGCGGCAGTGACCAACGTCACGATGAAGCTGGTGCAATCGGCCAGAGAGGGACGTCCTCTTCCCGTGCTGCCCGAAGATATCGACTTCCCAAAGGCAAACTGGGAGGAGATGAGAAAGAATTGGTTTTAGTGCATCGTTTCGTAAATTCTTCGACATTAGACGCCGGATCGCTTCAGCGTCCGGTAGCTCACACAACTGACTACCGAGCGCCAAGAAAGGACATCTTTTCTCCCCTTTCAACCCGTGTTCGTACCGAACACGGGTTGAAAGGGGAGAAAAGGAGGGTAGCCTCCATCATGTAGCTGCCTGTGTGAGCTACCGGACGCTGAAGCGATCCGGCGTCCTTTTGTGGGGGAACTTCCAAAACGATGCACTAAGCGGCTTCCTTCTGGACGATCTCGGTGTCACCTGATACACTGCCACCTGGTACTGTGGTCTATCCTGCGAGAGGTGAATAGGGTGTCAACTGATTGAGCATGGAAATATGCGGTCCCAAATCACACCGGCTCCGGGGGACTGGTTGTATCTCAACAGCACAGTAATCGCACATAGGGGGTAGGAGCATGGAACTTGTAGGACGGAGTCTGAGTTGTTCGTGGAGACGTGTTGGTTTGCTGGTGTTTGCCATTGTTAGTGGAATCGGCTCTGCGGTGTTGGCTGAGGACGGTATCGGACTGGTCGCGAACGGTGATTTTGAGCAGACTACAGACAATCTCCCGACGGGATGGGTGCATAACAAGTCCTTGGGCGGCGACGCGCAAATCGTCACAGGGCGAGAACATGTGCACAGTGGAGAACGGGCAGTGGTTCTGAAGCCCAACCGCGGTCCGGGGCAACAGTACGCCTACGCAGTGCTCTACTCGGAGCTGGCAAAGATTGAGGCGAATAGACGCTACCGCGCGACTGTGTGGGTACGAGGCACAGGCACTTTCGAGCTTGGATTCTACCAGTATGATCCACAGGGAACCTTCGTCGGTAGTTCAGCTTTAGGCGCTATCAGAGTGGCAAATACCTGGTGCCCGTTGGTGCTCCACTACGGTAACTCTCCCTCTAAGGTAGGATCGGTTCGCTTGGCGTTGAGTGCCCTGAATGACGGCAGTGAGATCTTTGTGGACGACGCAGCCCTTCAGGTCGTGGACCTGCCCAAAGGCCCTGAAGGTCCGCCACAGGACGACATGCAGGCGGACAAAGTCGGTCCCGGAATTGCCTCCGGCTGGTCAGGACCTGCAGACCGCATGAGCATAGAACTCAACAAGGAAGGCAGATATTGCCAAAGGTTGGACACTAGGATTTCGGGGTCGGATCTCCGAGGCAGTCTCAGGCAAGAAGACTACTTCAACTACCCCATCGCGTCTGCAGTCGGCCAAGCCATTGCGTTAGGCATGAACGCACCTGCTTTTGCAGTTGAGCCTGGAGCGACTCAAGAAATTAGCTTTCGTGCGCGGGCGAATCAGATACGTGATTTCATCGTTGAGCTTCGGTACTTTGATCAACAGGGGCGAATGTTCGATATCAACAGTGGCGTGGCACCGATCATCTTCCTCGGCGGCGTGCGGAACGGGAGATGGAGTACTCAGCGTTGCGTCAGTCGTATCACCAGTCCGGTCACAGCCAGTGAGGCGAAACTCTCTTTTCGATGCACCGCAGGCGGGGGATCGCTATCGGTAGATGAGGTGACGGTTAGAACTCTCATCTCCCCGCCGGTTCATCCCGCGCTTTTCACCGCCGAATGGCTGGCGTTGACTGAGGAAAACACTCAAGAGGAAGACGCCCCGTCTGCCCCAACTCCTCAGCAGCGTCGCGTGATTCCGGCCGCTTCCGTGGACCCCCTGCCGTTGCATCCACAGGTCATCGAGACATCAGAGACGCTCACGGTGTTGCTTACCAATGGAGTCAGGCTGCGTCTGCGTCGCCAAGGAGAGAAAGTGTCGGGGCTTGAGGAAGTCTCGCTGAACGGCGTCAACTTTCGCAATCCCCAGGCCCCTCCGGCGGCACCACTGATCGAGACGGTCGAGGGCGGGAAGTATGTCGCCTGTCTCTACCGGGGTCACGCGGTCGGCGAACGCGGGGACGTGACCATCAAAACTGTTCTGCAAGACGCTACTGGCGGCCTTGACGACCTTGACTGGATTTTCGCGCCGCACGAGGTCAAGGTGGATAACCTTAGCTACCGCGGCTTTGCAGTGTCATATAAGTTCCGGAGCGGAAGTAACCACGTCCTGCGGATTGTAGATCGTGCGACATGGGAGTTGGGGGGAACCCCTATTGGTTTGACGGTTGTGGACCAAGACACGTACGCCGACCAGAACGCGTTTCTGATCACCGAAAACTCGCCATATTGCTCAGGTTCCGGTGTCCGGTTTGTCGCGGGGGAATGCCTCGACTACCAATTTGCTCCCGAAGGCGCGCTGTTTGCGTATTTCGAGAAACCTTGCTTTGTTCGCTACCAACGCATAGGGACGCCGGAGTTCGTTCTCCTGAATGATTCCCACCAGTTTGCTGCCACCTCGACTGCTACGACGACAGCGAAGCACATCCTCTTCGCCGAAAGCGGCAACCTCGACCGGTGGTTGCAGGCTCGGGACTTCGTCTACTCCCGGGCGCGTCAGCACGCGGGAATCGCAAAGGACACGCCGCTGCCGATTGCCAATGTCTGGACCGACTGGCGGGAGTTGGCCAAAATCGGGAAGGAGAACTACTACCAAAAGATTATTGACGACTATCTCCCGACTCTCGCAAAGCTTGGCCTTAAGCGGATCATGATTCATGAGACTTGGGAGCACGGCGGTTGCTCGCCTTCTGACCTAAAGATCAACTCCGCCTTCGGGGGTGAACCGTCACTGAAGAAGCTGTGCGATGCGGCAAAGGTTCACGGCATGGAGGTGATCGCCTGGAACGGCCCCGGGCATCTTTGGTCAAATGCTCCGCTCCTCAAGGAGCATCCTGAATTCCTTCTAAAAGGACGCGGGAACGAACCGCCAACCACGTATAGCTGGCCCGACGTCACCGGTGTCGACCTGTCTGGGCCTTGGTTCGACTACGCGATTGACAAACTGAGGGGAATCCGAGAGCGCACCGGGCTTGGAGGGTTCTGGCTGGATTCGTACATCAACTTCACACACAACGTCAAGTGCGCCACCCGAGAACTTGAGATCAAACAGGCAGACTCGCTAGCGCGCTTTCACTCGCGAATTCATCAACTCGGGTACGTGACCTACACGGAAGCATCAAGCAACTTCGGCATCAAGTCGAACGGTCTCCCCGTGAGCGGTCTGGACTCCCCTGCGCCCAACTGGCCCGCGGCGGAAGAGTTCGCCGACACATCTCCCTACGCTGGAGAATGGAAGGAAGGCATGGAATTGCGTCTCGCCGAAGGATTAATGCAAGGCGACCGGTACTTTCGCTATATTGCGAACAAGTGCATACCGTTCATCTACTGGCGGCGCTTTCGTGATCACTCAAGTTGGATTGAGAAGACCGGTGCGGCCAACAAAGCCTACAATGCGGTCGTGCAGTTCATGGACAAACGCAAGCTTCTTCCCGAGGACAAAGGAGTCCTCTGGACCTCCGATGATGGCAAAGTCGAAGTCGTCTTTGCGTTCACGCAATTGAACGTCGGCGTGGCTGAAGGGCGGAAAGCGTATGTCTCTCCGCAGCTTGCACCCGTCGCATTGGTAGGACGGCGCTTTGTCGCCGAGGCAGGGAAGGTCTACATTGTAAGGTAACGGGATTCTCCCCCAACAAGGGCACGAGCCGCCAGGTCATATTTTCATCGAGCTTGAATCTCACGCCGCTGTCTCCAGGGGAACCGGGATGACGCGCTCCCGCGTCATTTCCGCTGCATACGCAAGGCAGGCGCGGATCTGTTCTCGGGAGATTTGAGGATAGGACTCAATAAGCTCTTCCTCCGTCACTCCCGCGGCAAGGTTGTCAACGATCAGTGCAACCCAGATTCGTGTCCCCCGAATCACAGCTTTCCCAAAGCAAACGGCGGGATCAATGGTTATGTGTTTCGCGATTTCGTCGTAAGTCATCCAATGTCACCTCTGTACGAGCATTGTAGCAATCCTGCTCTCTTGCCGCAAGGGCGCGCAGCGGCATCGCCTCCCGATGAGATAGAGTTCCCGTTCGCCATCCGCGTCTTTCGGCACATTCTTCTGGACGACACGATTTCCACATGATAGACTCCCATCTCAACCTTTCACAACGGGAGAATGACTGCACACATGTCAGACAGCAATGAATTACTCATCGGAGTCATTGGCGCCGGGGGACGCGGCGGACTGGCGCGGCACGCGCATCAACCGAACGACGGCGCTCGGCTGGTGGCCGGCGCGGATACAAACGACGCTGCACTGAAGGTATTCACGGAAATGTATGGACCCGATGCACTGGTCACCCGTGACTACCGCGATATTCTCGCCCGACCGGAAATCGGCGCGGTGTTTGTCACAACGCCGGACTACCTGCACGAGGAACACGCGGTCGCGGCTCTCGACGCGGGGAAGGCGGTGTATCTGGAGAAGCCGATGGCCATCACCATCGAGGGCTGTGACCGGATTCTGCGAGCCGCCCAAGTGAACCGCGGCAAGGTTTATCTCGGTCACAATATGCGGCACATGACCTTCGTGCAGAAGATGAAGGAACTCATCGACGACGGCGCCATCGGAGAGGTGAAAGCCGGCTGGTGTCGCCATTTCGTGTGTTACGGGTGTGACGCCTACTTCAAGGACTGGCACGCCGAGCAGAGCAAGGCGACCAGTCTGCTGCTGCAGAAAGGCGCCCACGACATCGACGTGCTCCACTGGCTCTGCGACGGGTACAGCCAGAGAGTCACCGCCGTCGGCGCGTTGACCGTGTATGACCGAATCGAGGACCGGCACGATCCCTCCGAGCGCGGGGATGCAAGCTGGCACCTCGACAACTGGCCACCGCTCGCGCAGAAGGGACTCAATCACATCATCGACGTCGAGGACATCAGCATGATGCTGATGGAGCTGGACAACGGAGTGTTCTGCTCCTACCAGCAATGCCACTACACGCCCGACGGGTGGCGTAACTACACGATCATCGGCACGGAGGGACGCGTCGAGAACTTCGGCGATTCGCCCGGGGAATGCGTCGTAAAGCTGTGGAACAAGCGCTGCTACTACAAGCCGGATGGAGACGTGGAGTTCCCCATCCCCGCCGTGGAAGGCGGACACGGCGGCGCCGACCCGCGGATCGTGCAGGAGTTCATCGACTACGTGCGCAACGGCGTGAAGGCAACAACCTCCCCCATCGCGGCGCGCAACAGCGTGGCTGCCGGTTGCTGCGCGGCACAGTCGCTGCGCAACGGCAGCGACCCCGTGGACATCCCGCCCGTGCCGCGGGAGGTCATTGAATACTTCCGGTCTTCCACGGTGGCATGAGTCGCCCGGCAGAAGCGGTCTTCCCGCAGAACACGCCGAGTACGCAGAAGGTTTGGAAAGAATGTCATAGCGTAACAACTCAGCCGCGGGTCAATCAACCGCCAAACGGCGCCGAAAGGGCGGTGGCAGAGACGCTGAGCTCTGTCTCGCGGCTCTGGTGAAGATGCGTACCGGCCCGCAGTCGGCGTCCTTTCAGCGGGTCTTTCCGCGATTTTCAGCAGCGGTCAATGTGCGCGTTGAGTTACCGGGAATGCTACGGCGAGAGTTCCCTACACGGTGGAGTTCAGTCAGGAGTCATGCAGATGAAAATCCAATCCATCGCCAATCTTATTGAGGAATACGCCCCCTACTCCACCGGCGTGCCGGGAGATAAGCTGGGGCTTCTCGCGGGAGACCCGGACGCCGACGCGGCCGGTGTCGTCACCTGCTGGTCGCCGACACTCGCGGTGCTGGATGAAGCGGCGCGTCTGGGCGCCAACATGGTCATCAGCCACGAACCGCTCACCTGGCGTGTGTGCGGACGCGACCCGGAGGCGAACCTCGAGTGGTATTCCGAGCGCCATCCCACCGCGAAGATTCCCAACCAGAAACGGATGCAATTCATCTTCGCCCACGGTCTGTCCGTGTACCGCTACCACTCCAACTGGGACTGGGCGCCGAACTATGGCATGGTGGACATGCTTGCGAAGCGGCTGGATTTGGGAACGACCGTTGAGGGTGAAGCGTTCGCGCCGGTGTACGTGATTCCGCCAACAACCGCGCGCGACCTACTCCTGCAGGCAAGGAAGAACTTGCAGACCGGGCCGTTCCGCGTCGTGGGCGACCCGGAACGTGTGGTCACCCGTGTTGCCATCTGTCAGGGAGGGTTCGGACAGATGTTCACCTTCGCCGAAGTCGCCCTGCGCGGCGGCGCGAAACTGGCGTTCTTCGGAGAGATGCTGGACTACACGATTCGGTACTGCGTGGCGACAAACCTGTCCGTCATCGAGCTGGGTCACTACACGTCTGAAGACCCCGGCATGCTGGGGATGTGCGAGTTCCTGCGGGAACGACTCCCACATGACATCCCCGTCACCCACGTTCACTCAGGGGAACCGTGGGATTATTTGCCTCAGGAATACCCACTGGGGACAGGAGAGTCCAAGTAGGGACTCAGTTGGACTTTATCCATTTCGCCACACCCGATTTTTCAAAATCGGGTAGCTGACACAACTGGCTACAGGAACGCTCCCGCTTCTTTCTTGCTCTCACACCCCACGTTTCAACGTGGGGTTCCTGACACAAAGAAGTCTCTCTCG